>Ga0315281_10014175_pt1 | contig 10763 bp, 10 predicted proteins | sample YL17G07_0_MG_FD_204540 | JGI IMG/M metagenome (GOLD analysis project Ga0315281, IMG submission 204540) | Sediment microbial communities from Yellowstone Lake, YNP, Wyoming, USA - YL17G07_0 | ecosystem: Environmental > Aquatic > Freshwater > Lake > Sediment | place: USA: Wyoming | collected... | reverse complement strand
CTTTCGCGGCATTCGCGCCACGGTCACGCTCGACAGCCCGGCCGACGACGAGCGGCTGGCCGAACTGAAGGCCATCGTCGATCGCCACTGCCCGGTGCTCGACATCCTGCAAAACCCGACCCCGGTGAGGCTCGCGCTTGCGCGCGCCAGGCCTGCAACCGTCGCCGCCGCTTGAGACCCACCCCCCTTCCGAGAACCAGGAGATCAGCCATGACCGCCAGCAAGCATGCCGAAACCGTCGTCCTCCACGCCGGCTATCGCGCCGACCCCGCCACCGGCGCGGTCGCCGTGCCGATCTATCAGACCACCTCCTACCAGTTCGCCAGCACCGAACAGGCCGGCAATTTGTTCGCGCTCAAGGAGCTGGGCAACATCTACACCCGCATCATGAACCCGACCAACGCCGTGCTCGAAGCGCGTGTCGCCGCACTCGAGGGCGGCGTCGCCGCCCTGGCGGTGGCCTCGGGCCAGGCGGCCTCGGCGCTTGCCGTGCAGAACATCGCCCGGGCCGGCGACAACATCGTCAGCTCGACCGATCTCTACGGCGGCACCTGGAACCTGTTCGCCAACACGCTTAAAGACCAGGGCATCGAGGTCCGCTTCGTCGATCCGGCCGAACCGGAAAACTTCCGCCGCGCCACCGACGCCAAGACCCGCGCCTACTACGCCGAGACGCTGCCCAATCCGAAGCTGACCGTGTTTCCGATCCGCGAGGTGGCCGAGATCGGCCGCAAATTAGGCGTGCCGCTGATCGTCGATAACACGGCGGCGCCGATCCTCTGTCGCCCGTTCGACCACGGCGCCGCCATCGTCGTCTATTCGACGACCAAGTATGTGGGCGGCCACGGCACCTCGATCGGCGGCCTCATCGTCGATAGCGGTAGCTTCGATTGGGAACAACACGCCGACCGCTTCCCCTCGCTGAACCAGCCGGACCCGAGTTATCACGGCGCCGTCTGGACCCAGGCCGTCAAGCCGCTCGGGCCCATCGCCTATATCCTCAAGGCGCGTGTCACCTTGCTGCGCGATCTCGGCGCGGCGTTAAGCCCCTTCAACGCCTTCCTCATCATCCAGGGGCTTGAGACCCTGCCGCTCAGGATGCGCGAGCATTGCCGCAACGCCCAGGCGGTCGCCGAGCATCTCAAGAAGCATCCGGCGGTGACCAAGGTCATCTTCCCCGGCTTCTTCGAGGGCGAACAGAAGCGTCGGGCCGACACCTACCTGAAGGGTGGTTTCGGCGGCCTGGTCGGCTTCGAGTTGAAGGACGGCAAGGAAGCGGGCCGGCGTTTCATCGACTCGCTCAAGCTGCTCTACCACGTCGCCAATATCGGCGATGCGCGCAGCCTGGCCATCCATCCGGCCTCGACGACGCACTCCCAGTTGTCGCCGGAGGACCAGTTGGCCACGGGCGTGTCCCAAGGCTATGTCCGCCTCTCGGTCGGCCTTGAGCATATCGACGACATCCTGGCCGACCTCGACCAGGCCTTGACCTCCGCCACCGCGCGTTCCAAGGCCGCGGCCTGAGCGCCTATGGGCGGGGCCGCGGCAAATCCGCGGTCCCGCCCACATTCGCTACACGCTCGATGACGGATGCCCCTGCCTCTTGTCGTTATCCCCATGCCTGTCACGCAGGCGCTTTCTCGCCACTGTTCGGGATGGCGAGCGGGCTTTTCGTTCGACCATTTCCAGGCCGAAGAATATGCCCGTTATCCGTCGTCGCTGAAAAAGCTATGCGCCCGCCCGTTGCCGCGCTGCGTCACGTGATGCGGCAGGCCGGGAACGACGAGGCGGGCGAGACGGGCCATGACCAATGCTCGGCGCGGGCATCAAGCGCTAGAGGCGATCTAGGCACGCGCAACAATGATATGCGCCTGGATTTTTCCGGAGACCGGCCCGTGGCCGTGCTTCTTTGCAATCGCGTCAGTGGCGCGGTCAGTAACGGTCTTCAAGGCCTGGGGATCACGAGTCTCGATCTCGTTGCGCAGCGGCGTGCCTTGGCAGTAAGCAATCGCCGGGTCGCGGGCACTTGGTGCGTCGCTTCTCAGTTGAAGCGTCGCGATCTCGATGGCTGAAAAGCCGGCTTTCCGCAATTCGGCTTCGATCTGCTTGACATCGTGATACCCGTGCGGCGTTCGGGCCAGGAACCGGGGCGGATCGTTTGGGAAAATGGCGCTGGCAACATCCGTCACCACGCTAGCGAAGTCATTGTCCTCGATGCGATCCCACACATTGAAGAGAAAGCGGCCACGAGGTTTGAGGACGCGAAGCGCCTCCCGATAACCGGCGATTCGATCCGGAAAGAACATCACGCCAAACTGGCAGCAAACCGCATCGAAGCTGTCTTGCTCGAAGGGCAAGTGGAGTGCGTCCGCCTGTTGCCAGACAAGACGTTCGTCCGCTTCTTGCCGGCTGGCGGCTCTTTCGAGCATCGGTTGGTTCAGATCGCTGACGACGTAGCGAGCGCCTTTTTCGAGAAGCGGAGCCAGCGCACGCGTCACAACGCCGGTTCCCGCCGCCGTTTCGAGAACCCGGACCGGAGCCGCTTCTGCGACCCGCCGCGCCAAGTTGGATGCATACGGTTCAAAAATGAGAGGCACCATATAGGTGTCGTAAATCTCAGGGACAGAGCCCGCAAAAATATTGTCCGTAGCAGACATCTACGATTCTCCTGTCGCGGCTCAGGTTCCGGTTGCCATCAAACAATACCATACACCCACGGCGCCTCTGAAACTATCGCCCGCCAATGCCTGCACGACGGCACCCAGGCTCATTCGTCCAGCTAACCATCGTCTAGGACTGTAACTTCGCGCGTAATAGTGACCCGCCGGAATCACGGTGACAGTGAATTACGGTGACAGTGCATTTAGAATTACGGTGACAGTGCATTTAATTACGGTGAAATTACGGTGACAGTGCATTTAGCCCGAGAATTACGAGAATTACGGTGACAGTGCATTTAACCCGTATTCCCCGAATGAGGTTCGATTTTCCGGCATCGACCCGCTGATTCTTATATATGAATCAATATGTTATTTCGGATGGAGTGAGGCGATGATAGCGGACCCGACGGGTGATTCGACGTGCGCTCCTTGGATTGCTGCGTCAGTCGGTGTTCGGGCGGCTCGCTGGCTACGAGGACGTGAATGACGCCGAACGATCGAGCCGTGACCCCGCGATGCGGTGGGTTGTAGGCGACCGGGCGGTTTGCGACGCTGCGGCGTCCGCGAGCGAGATGGGGCGTTTCGAGACGGAATGGCTTACTCGCCCGGCAAACCTCGCCACGCTTGCCGATCTGTCCGGGCAATGGATCGACCGCGTGCACCGACGGCGGCCGCCCAAGCTCATGAATTACGGTGACAGTGCACTTAATTGTCTCTGTCCATTTGGGTTGAGCGGATTCCCGCCGACATAGGCGTAGGTATTGACCCCGCCGGCCAAGCCAATCGGGTCGCTTTCGATGTAGCGGCCGGTCGAGGGATCGTAGTCCCGCAAATAATTATACGCAAACCCGCTCTCGGGGTCGTGAGACTGGCCGGGGAAGCGCAACAGGGTGTCGAACCCGCCCGAGGCCGTCAGCGAAAACTGCCGCCCGAAGGGATCCTGGACCCGGTCCCAGACCACGGCTTGAGCGGCGTCGGTCAGCTTCCGCGGCGTACCCAGGTGGTCGGGGTGGATATAGGCGATGTCGGCCAGGGCCGGGCCGGTGCCGACCAGCCGGATGGCGTCGGCCACCACCGCCCCGTCGGCCGCCGCCGCCAGCGTCACTTGGTACCCGGCGTTGGGCTCGAAGGCGTAGGTGCCGAGGAGGCGCCACTGGCCGCCGTTCTGGATGGCAACTCGATCCAGCGGCATCGACAGCCATCCGGCTCACTATTAACACTCTAGCCGCAGGGTCTTGATTTTTTCAGCTTAAGTTCCTATACTGTCGCCGTCTTTCCCTTCGCTGTTTGACATTGTGAATAGCCATTACCGGGTTGGCGCCCTTGCCGCCCCGCGCCCCAATCTGACCTTCCGTCAAGTTGCCGGAATTGTTCCTCGCAACTTTTTCATCGGTCGAAATCCCGCCGTCGAAACAAAGGTTTGCGCGGGGCCCGAATCGGGCTCCGGCCGGGATGGGGTGCGGAAAATCGGGACAAGGGAATGCCGTTGGGTACGAGCGTAGCCTCATTTCTCGCTGGGCATGGGGTTCATGGCCCGGATTTTTTATTTTGCCGCTCTCGGGCGGCGCGGTTCCGCCTGCCTCTCTTGCCGTCTTTCGCCGGCCGGGCGTTCGGCGCTACTATGGGACATCAACCGAGGAACACTCGCCATGCCCCAAGCGCCCGCCAAGCCCCACCTGTTGCGCCCCATCGAGCGCCCTGCCGCGTCCAAGGAGACCGCCGGTGCCCCCGGCGCCTATCCGCGCCTGCGCCCGCGCCGCAATCGCTCGCAGGCGTGGAAACGGGCGCTGGTGGCCGAGAACCGCCTGGCGGTCGGCGATCTGATCTGGCCGGTCTTCGTCCATGCCGGCCCCCAGGCGCGGATCGAAATACCCTCGCTGCCAGGCGTCCATCGCCATTCCATCGCGGCGCTGGTGGACGCCGTCGGCGAAGCGGCGGAGTTGGGGATACCGGCCATCGCCATTTTCCCCGTGGTGGCCCCTAAGCTTAAAAGCGAAGCGGCCGAGGAAGCCTGGAACCCGGATAATTTGTGCAACCGCGCCGTCCGCGCCTTGAAGGCGGCGGTGCCCGGCATCGGCCTCATCTGCGATGTCGCCCTCGATCCCTATACCAGCCACGGCCATGACGGCCTGCTGCACGACGGGCGCATCCTCAACGACGAGACGAACGAGGTTCTGGTCCGACAGGCACTGGCCCAGGCCGATGCCGGTGTCGATCTGGTGGCGCCCTCCGACATGATGGACGGGCGCATCGGCCGCATCCGCGAGACGCTCGACCACGCCGGCCATCAGGATGTCGGCATCCTCGCCTACGCCGCCAAATACGCCTCCGCCTTCTATGGCCCGTTCCGCGAGGCCCTCGGTTCGAATGCCTTGCGCGGCCAGGGTGACAAGCGCACCTATCAGATGGATCCCGCCAACGGCGACGAGGCGCTGCGCGAATGCGCCCTCGACCTGGCCGAGGGCGCCGACATGATCATGGTCAAGCCGGGTCTGCCCTATCTCGACGTGCTCTGGCGCGTGAAAGAGGCCTTCCGCGCCCCCACCTTCGTCTATCAGGTGAGCGGCGAATACGCGATGTTGAAGGCGGCGGCCGAGCGCGGCTGGCTCGACGGCGAGCGGGCGCTGATGGAAAGCCTGCTCGCCTTCAAGCGCGCCGGTGCCGACGCCGTGCTGACCTACGCCGCCGTCGAGGTGGCGCGCCGGCTGAAGCAGGGCTGAAGCGGCGGCGGGGCGCGCCCCTCCCCGTGCCCATGAACAGGGGTCGTTATGGCTGGCCTGGTTTAGGTCTGGCCGCCCTCCTCGCGACGGCGGCCGCGACCACGGGGGCAAGCGCGCAGGAGGGCTCCATGACGCTCAAACTCACCTCAACGGCCTTCGCCGACGGCACCTCGATCCCGGCGCGCTACACCTGCGAGGGCGATGATGTCTCTCCGCCCTTGTCGTGGAGCGGGGTTCCGAAAGGAACCAAGAGCCTGGTTCTGATCGTTGACGATCCGGACGCTCCGGACCCGAAGGCGCCGAAAATGACCTGGGTGCATTGGCTGCTTTTCAACCTGCCGGCGGAGTCGAGCGGGCTCGGCGAAGGTGCGACGCCGCCACCGGGAACCGAGGTCGGGCTCAACGACTGGAAGCGCGCCGATTATGGCGGACCCTGCCCGCCCATCGGCCGGCATCGCTACTTTCACAAGCTCTATGCCCTCGACATCGCGCTCGTTGGCTTGACGCGCCCGACCAAGGCGCTGCTCGAGGCGGCCATGCAAGGCCACGTCCTGACCCAGGCGACGCTGATCGGCGGCTACGAAAAGGGCCGCTAGCGCGACAAGGCGGCGAAGAAGGCGGCGGCGCGGCGGTCGTGCCAGGGAGTGCTTCCGTCCAGGGCATGAAAGCCGACATGGCCGCCGCTGGCGGGAAACAGCGGCACCAGCTTCGGGTTCTTCCCCCACTCCACCTCGGCGAATGAGCGAAAAGGAATCCACGGGTCGTTGCGGGCCTGGATCACCAGCGTCGGCACCCGAATACGCATGACGACGGCGTTGGCGGAGCAGCGGGCGTAGTAATCCTCGGCGCCGGCGAAGCCGTTACGCGGCGCGATCACGCGGTCGTCGACCTCCAGCACGGAACGCGCCCGCGCGACCGCTCGCCGCTCGTCATCGCCCAGGTCGGAAGCCGGCGCCGAGATCTCGGCCTTCATCTGCGCCAATATGTGGCGATGATAGAATCGGTTGCGCCAGGCCATCAGGCGCGACTGCGCCGCCTTCAAGTCGATGGGCGCCGAGACCACGGCGGCGCCCACCACCGGCGCCAGCGGCCCGGCTTCACCGAGATACCTGAGCAGGATATTGCCGCCGAGCGAAAACCCAACCATCAGCAGGCCGTTGCCCGCCAACCGGCCATCCATCTGGCCCAGCACGGCGCGCAAGTCCTCCGAGCGCCCGGCGTGATACTGGCCCCGGCACAACGGCCGCGACGGTCCCGCGCCGCGCAGGTTGAGCCGCAGCACCGGATAGCCCTGGCCGAGGAAATGCCGCGCGCTGGCCCGCATATAGGCGCTGTCCTCGCTGCCGGTCATGCCGTGCAACAGCAGCACCAGCGGCTTCGGCGGCGCCTCGCCGGCCGGCCGGTTGAGCGCGCCGAGCAACTTGTCGCCGCTGCCGTCCGCCGCCCCGAACTCGATCCGCTCGAAGGGGTAGTCGTCGAGCCCGATCGCCCGGCCGACCAGCGCATTGCGCAAGGTCTGAAGGTCGGCCCCCCACCAAGGCGGCCGCGCCATGAACCGGGCCTCGGGCACGAATGCGCTCATGCCTCGGCGAGCCATCCCGCCACGACCTCGATTTGCGTCCGCTCCATCAGCGCCGGCGCGTGTCCGATGCCGGCGAATTCGACGACGCGCGCACCGGGGCCGTGCCGCGCCATCCGCGAAGCCGTCTCCGCCAGTAGCAGATCCGATTCGGCGCCGCGCAGGACCAGCACGGGACAGCGCACCTGCTCCCACACCGCCCACAGGTCCACATCGGCCAGCGCCGCTGCCCGCAGGTTGTGCGCGATCAGGGGATCGTAGTGCAGCCGCAGCCGGCCATCGGCATCGCGGCGGTGGCCATGCTCGGCCATATGTCGCCAGTCGGCATCGCAGAGCGGCCCGAACGGCGCGTGAACCTTTCGCAAATGCGCCTCGACCCCGTCCAGGTCGGCAAAGACAGGATCGCGGCCGACATAGCCGGCGATGCGCTCCAGCGCCGCCTTCGGAATGAACGGCCCGACATCGTTCAGGACCAGGCGGCGGATCGGCGTTCCCGGCTGGGCCGCCAGCATCATGCCGATAAGACCGCCCATCGAGGTTCCGATCCAGGTCACGCCATCGCTGTCGAGGCGTGCGGCGAGCGCCGTCATGTCGGCCAGATATTGCGGATAGGCATAGTCGGCCGGATCGGCCAACCAATCGCTGGCACCCCGACCCGGCATATCGGGGCAGACGACGCGCCAACGCGGCGCCAGTGCCTCGGCCAGACGGTCGAAGTCGCGCCCTGTCCGGGTCAGGCCGTGGGCGCACACCACCGTCGGCCCCGAACCGCCCCCATCGCGGTAGGCCAGTCGGTGAAAGCCGCGCCGGCTCAAACCCAGGATGCTATCGCTGCGCATGGACAGGTTCGCCACCCCATGTTAGGCAGGCCAAAGGCTTGGGCCCGCGCCCCGGCCATGCTTCGCAAATCCGCGGCCCCCGATCAAGGTTGACGCTTCATGCCCGATACCACGTCAGCCTCGCCGGCCGCCACCCAGACCTCCGCCAGCAGCCTAGACCGACACCTGCTTCATCGGCGCGGCGTGTTGATGGTCGTCCTGGCGGTGGTGGTATGGAGCAGCGGCGGGGCGGTGGTGCGGGCAATCGAGGTCGACACCTGGACCATCGTTTTCTGGCGCACGCTGGCGGCGGCGCTGTCGCTGTTCCTCTATTTAGCGATCCGCGAACGGCGCCAGACCTTTGCCGTGTTCCGCACCACGGGACTTGCCGGCGTCGGCGTCGGCCTGTGCTTCGCCACGGCCTCGACCTGCTTCATCATTGCCCTGTCCTATACGACCGTCGCCAATGTGCTTATCATCCAGAGCCTAGTGCCCTTCATTGCCGCCATTATGGGCCTGATATTCCTGAAAGAGGCGGTGCCGTTGCGGCGCTGGCTGGCCATCCTCGGCGCGGTCGGCGGCATAACCTTGATGGTATCCAACTCCCTCGGCACCGGCGCGCCCATCGGCAACATCCTGGCCTTCATCATCGCTTTCTCCTTTGCCGGCGCCACGGTAATCCTGCGCCGCCACGCCGAAGTCCGCATGACGCCCGCCGCCTGTCTCGCGGCGGTATTCGGGTTCCTGTTCTCGACCCTGTTCGCAGACCCCTGGGGCGTGTCATGGAGCGATCTAGGCTGGCTGGTTTTTCTTGGCGCCGGGCAGTTGGCGCTGGGCCTGATCCTCTACACCAACGGCGCCCGGCATATTCCCGCCGCCGAAGCATCGCTCATCACCGTTCTCGAGGCCATTCTCGGCTCGATCTGGGTCTGGCTGATATTCGGCGAGAACCCAGGCCTATACGCCATCATGGGCGGGGGCATCGTCCTCGTGGCACTCACCATCCATACCGGCCTCGACTGGCGCCAGGCGCGGATGGCCCCGCCAGCGGCCTAGCGCCTCAGGCGTTGCCGACCTCGACCGGCTCGTCGCGCATGACCACCAGGGTCTCGGGATAGAAGCCGTTGAAGCGGCTGGCCAGGGCATAGGAGTAGGCCCCGACGCGGTCGATTTCGATCCAGTCGCCCTCGCGGACATCGCCCGGCAGATCGAAAGGCGACGGCATGACATCGAGGGAATCGCAGGTCGGCCCGTTGAGAATGAAGGGCTGGGTTTGTGCCTCGACCTCGCCATCGAGACGGATGACACGGGCCGGCAGGCGCACGTTGGCCGTCACGGTCTCGCTGAGCGAACCATAGATGCCGTCATTGATATAGAGCTGGTCGTCCTTGCGCAGTTGCACCTGAACCACCAGCGAGACAGCTTCAGCAACCAGTGCCCGGCCGGGCTCGCACATCAGGATACAGTCGCGCCGCAATTTCAAAAGCCGCGCCCCGGCCTCGATGGCCTCCATGTAATCCTCAAGCGGCGGAATATTGGTGCCGAAATACTGGGCCGGAAAGCCGCCACCGACGTCGAGAAATTGGATCGGCAGGGCCGCCGCCTCGAGAACCTCGCCGACGAGGGCCAGCGCCCGGCCGTAGGCCGTGGGATCGAGACACTGCGAGCCGACATGGAAGGCAACGCCAACCTGGCAGCCGCGCGAGCGGGCCTCGCGCAGCATGGCCGCCGATTCCTCGACTCCAGCCCCAAACTTCGCCGCCAGATGATAGAACGTACCGTCGACCGGGGGCGTGCGCAGGCGCACCATGATCGTGACCCCCTCGCCGCCGCCGGTTTCGTCCAGAACCTTGGCCAGCTCGTCCTCGTGATCGACGACGAACGTGTCCACGCCATAGACCCGAGCCGCCGTGCGAATGACCGCTCGGGCCTTGACCGGATGCATGAAGTAGGCGCCGGCGTCGGGAAAACTCTCCCGCACCAGGGCGATCTCGGGCAACGAGGCCGTATCGAAATGGCGGATACCGGCGTCATAGAGAGCGCGCAGGATGCGCGGATGCGGGTTGCACTTGACGGCATAGAGGACGCGGCCGGGGAAAAGATCGAGGAACCGCGTCACCGACTCCCGTATCAAATCCGGGCGCAGACAATAGACCGGATAGCTCGGTTGCAAGGCGGCGACCATCGCACGCACATCGGGAAACCGCCGTTCCAACGCAGCCTCCGCCCAACGCAGCCTCAGCAAGGCCTCTGGCGCTGCCTTCTAACGCAGCTTGCGGGTGCTGTCATCCATCGGCACGATGCCGGCGAAAAGTTTTTTGGGGGGAGATCGGCATGAGCGTACCCGGACCGCTGACGGGACTGGTGATCGTGGATTTGACGCGGGTGCTGGCCGGGCCCTTCTGCACCATGCTGCTGGCCGACCTCGGGGCCCGGGTCATTAAGGTGGAAGCGCCCGGCAGCGGCGACGATTCCCGGCACTTCGGGCCCTTCGTCAACGGCCAGTCGGCCTATTTCGCGGCCCTGAACCGGGGCAAGGAGAGCATCGTCCTCGATCTGAAGCAGGCCCAGGACCGAGCGACCTTCGACGGCCTTCTGCAGCGGGCCGATGTCCTGGTCGAGAACTACCGCGCCGGAACCATGGACAAGCTCGGCTATGGCTGGCCAGTGTTACAGCAGCGATTCCCGCGCCTGGTCTATGCCGCCACCTCCGGCTTCGGTCATACCGGCCCCTATGCCGGACGGGCGGCCTATGACGTTATTGTCCAGGCCATGGGCGGCGTCATGAGCATCACCGGGCAGCCCGACGGCCCGCCGACGCGCGTCGGCACCTCGATCGGCGATCTTACCGCCGGCCTGTTCACCGGCATCGGCGTTCTGTCGGCGCTGCGCCATCGCGATCAAACCGGCGCCGGCATGATGGTGGATGTTTCCATGCTCGACTGCCAGATAGCGATCCTTGAGAACGCCATCACCCGCTATCTTG
>Ga0315281_10014174_pt1 | contig 10763 bp, 10 predicted proteins | sample YL17G07_0_MG_FD_204540 | JGI IMG/M metagenome (GOLD analysis project Ga0315281, IMG submission 204540) | Sediment microbial communities from Yellowstone Lake, YNP, Wyoming, USA - YL17G07_0 | ecosystem: Environmental > Aquatic > Freshwater > Lake > Sediment | place: USA: Wyoming | collected... | reverse complement strand
TGCCTTTCGCCTCTTGACCCTTGACGACCGCCTACCGCCTACTTACCACTGCTCTTTCAGCCAGATGATTTGGTCACGCTGCGGGCCGGTCGAGACCGAGGCAATCTCCACCCCCACTTGGTCGGAAAGGAAGCGGAGGTAGTCCTTGGCCTTCGCCGGGAGGTGAGAATAGTCCTGCAAGCCGAAGGTTGGCTGTTGCCAACCAGGCAGGACGCGGTAGCGGACTTTCAATTCCCCCACCGCTTCAATTTCAGCCGGGAACTCGGTGAGCGGCTTGCCGCGACATTCGTATTCCACACCCACCGGAATTTCCGCGAGATGATCCAGGATGTCGAGCTTGGTAATCACCAGGGCACTCAAGTGGTTCAGGCGGGCGCTGTAACGCAGCGCCGGCACGTCAAACCAGCCGCAGCGGCGCGGGCGTCCCGTGACGGCGCCGTATTCGCCGCCCCGCGCGCGGATCTTCTCGCCCTCGGGCCCCAGCGCCTCGGTAGGAAACGGCCCGCTGCCCACCCGCGTGGCGTAGGCCTTAGAAACACCGACCACAGCGTCAATCCGCGTTGGTCCCACGCCCGTGCCGGTGCAGGCCCCTCCGGCGGCGGCACTGGAAGACGTGACAAACGGATAGGTCCCGTGGTCAACATCCAGCATCGTTCCCTGTGCCCCTTCGAAGAGCACCCGCTGGCCGCGATCCATCGCGGTGTTGAGGTAAGCAGAAACGTTGGTGAGATACGGCAGGATGCGCCGCACCACCTCGTAGTAGCGTTCGACCAATCCCTCTGTATCCAGGACCGCGCCCGCAAAAAGCGCCGCTGCCAGCCGATTCTTCTCCGCCAGCACCTCGCTGCATTTCCGGCGAAACGTCTCCGGGTCGCGCAGGTCGCCCGTGCGCAGCCCGCGGCGTCCCGCCTTGTCCTCATAAGAAGGCCCAATCCCTTTGGCCGTGGTTCCAATTTTGGCCCCGCCGCGCGCCTGCTCCGCCGCCACTTCGTGACTCCGATGGTAGGGCAGGATCAAGTGCGCGCGGTCGCTGACGAGCAGCCGGTTCCCCACCGTCACCCCGGCCTTCTCCATCATTTCGACTTCCCGGAGGAGAGATTCGGGATCAATGACCACCCCGTTGCCGATGACGGCGGTTTTATCGGGCCGGACGATGCCCGCCGGGAGGAGCTGAAGGACAAACTTCTTCCCCTTCACCACCACGGTGTGACCCGCATTGGCTCCCCCCTGGTAGCGCGCCACGATATCGAAGCGGTCCGCCAAGGCGTCAACCACCTTGCCCTTGCCCTCGTCACCCCACTGCGCTCCAACGATTACGACGTTTTTCCACATAGTGACTCGCTCCGGGCTCGGGCCGCCCTGCTGACCGCGTTCCATTCTAACCCGAACGGGGACTTCGCTCGCAGGTTGACTGGCAGGCGTCCCTGGGGCTTGCGTTCATCGTTCGCTAGCCGCAGCAAAGGCCGGCCTCACGCCTCCGGCGGCCGATGGGCTGAGAAAGCTAAAGGTGCCGCTCCAGCATCTTGGCGATCACGTCCTTGGAAATCACCCCGCCGTGTTGCTCCTGAACTCCGCCATTCTTGAACACGAGAAGTGTGGGAATACTGTGGATTTGATAACGGCTGGTGAGCGACTGGTTCTCGTCCACGTTCAACTTGCCAACCTTGGCGCGACCTGCATACTCCTCCGCCACAGCTTCCACGGCCGGCGCCATCATGCGGCAAGGAGCACACCATTCCGCCCAGAAATCCACCAGCACCGGCGTGTCCGCCTTCAACACCTCTGCCTCAAAGTTCTGCTCAGTTAACTCCAGTGTGTGCTTCCCGGCCATGCCTTTCAGCCTCCGCAGTGGACTCCTAAGGATTAGCCGCCTCCGGAGCAGCCTTGGCCTTCGCCTTGCCCTTGTGCAGCGTCTGATAGATCTTCACGTACTGCTTGGCCGAACTCGGCCAGGAAAAGTCCTTGCGCATGCCGTTGTGCATCAACTGCCGCCAAGCCTTGGGCTGGCGATAGACTTCGATAGCCTGCTGGATCGTCGCCAGTAAGGCGGCGGGGGCGTACTCGCTGAACTTAAACCCCGTGCCCTTCTTTCCGTCAAAGGGTTCAACCGTATCGTCCAGCCCGCCCGTGGCGCGGACCACCGGCACGGTGCCGTATTTCATGCTGTAGATCTGATTCAACCCACAGGGCTCGTAGCGCGAGGGCATCAGGAACATGTCGGCGCCGGCCTCGATCTGGTGCGCGAGCGTATTGTCATAGGCGACTTTCACCAGAAACTTATCCGGATATTTCGCCGCCAGGCTCCGGAAGAGTTCTTCGTACTCCGGCTCGCCGGTTCCCAACGCCCCGATGTAGAGATCCATGGCCATGAGTTCTTCCGCAATCTCCGCAATCAAATCGAAGCCTTTTTGCCGAGCGAATCGCGACACGATCCCGATGACGGGACGATCGAGCGCCGGCTGCGCCACGCCCATATTTTCCAGAAGCGCCTTCTTGCACGTTTCTTTGCCTTTCAAATCCTCCAGCGAGTAGTTGGCGGCAATCAGCTTGTCGGTCGAGGGGTCCCAAGGGCCGTAGTCCACGCCGTTTACGATGCCTTGCAGCCGATCACTGCGGGCGCTGAGTACCCCCTGCAGCCCGCAGCCAAATTCCGGCGTCTGAATCTCCTCGGCATACTTGCGGCTGACCGTGCTGATGAAATCTGAAAAGATAATGCCGCCCTTCAGCAGATTGACCTTGCCGTAAAACTCCAGCCCGTCAACCGTGAACAGCCCTACGTGCAGGCCAATCCGCGGCAGGATGTGCGGCGGGAAGTGGCCCTGATAGCCGAGATTGTGGATGGTGAAAAGGACTGAGGTCTTCTCGAAAAACCCATCCCCCGCGTAAAGGTTGCGCAGGTAGATCGGCACCAGAGCGGTCTGCCAGTCGTGACAATGAATGATGTCCGGTGGAGTGGCGGAACGCTTCAGGAACTCCAGGCAGGCCAGCGAAAACGCGGCAAAGCGCAAGGCATTATCCGGGTAGTCCTGGCCGCTCGTCTGATACAGACCCTCCCGGTCAAAAAACTCCGGGCAGTCCACCAGATAGGTGTGGACTCCGTCGGCTTCGCCCCCATCCTGGATAGCGGCAAACCTGAAACCGGAAGCCAGGGGAAGGGTCAAACTCTTGGACTCGGGCAGCGTCCGGCCGGGCTTGGTCATGCGGTATCGCGGCAGCAAGACCTGTACCTCATGCCCGCTCGCCGCCAGAGCCTTGGGCAACGCGCCCACCACATCGGCCAAGCCGCCCGTCTTCGAAAACGGCACACCTTCAGAGGCTGCAAATGCAATTCGCATTGTGGGACTCCGTAGGGGACTGAAGAATCACAGAACGAGTTACGTTAGAGGATGCCTCCGACAATGTCAAGACGGAAGGGCGCGCGAAAAGCGGCAGCGTACATCATGTCGCACAGTAGCGCCGCCGTCCCGGCGGCAACGCAGGAGCCGGCCAGAGGCCGGCGGTACAGCCGCAAGCTGGCGCAGCGTGCAGACACGGCACGATGTCTGTGCCGTGGGGTTTCCTCTGTTCCAATCAAGAACCCACGGCGTCAAGAGCCTGTCGTGGCCACAACTCCTTGTAGGCGTGAAGTGCCGGAAGTATAGCGCCTTATTGCAGGGTTTAAGCGAAACCCTTCGCCTTGACTGCTGGGACGCCTTCAGCTCGCTGATCAAACCCGCAATGCCAGTTGATCTCCGTACGGGTTGCAACGATGGGAGAACGGGCATATCATCGGACCCAGGTCGTACTGCCGATTCTCGACCGCTAATAGAGGCGCCTGTGAAGGCGAAGGAGGTTGGCTATGGGAAAGGTTAATTGGACGCGTGTGCTTATCGGTGGATTGGTAGCAGGGGTCGTGATCAATGTGCTTTGGTTTGCGGGTTGGGCGCTTTTTGTTCGGCCCGGCTTGAGCGCTGCGCTTGAAGCATTGGGGCGACCACTGCAGGAGACTGTGGCTGCCACCGTGCTTATGGTTGTGTTGGGTTTCCTCGTGGGGATTCTGGCGGTGTGGCTCTATGCGGCCATTCGTCCGCGATACGGCCCTGGCCCGGGGACTGCTGCCGTGGCGGGCGTTGCTGCCGGGCTTTTGATGGGGGTTTTCCCAGATATTGGATGGGGTTTGACGTTAAGGCTGATTCCGGCAAGCGTGTGGGCAACGGATGCTGTAGCAACCTTCGTGGTCTTGGTCGTAGCAACCCTGCTCGGGGCCTGGGTCTATAAGGAGCAAGCGCCCTAGCGTTTGCTCGTAGGCCAGTTCTGTGCCATTGCCGGGCATTTCGCGCGAGGAGAAGACTGTCGTCGCCCCTCAGATCTCAGATCCAGGAGCAGGCCCGAAAAACGCGGAGAGGCAGAGGACCAGTTAACGCCTATTGTTCCACGCCTCTCCGCTGCTCTTTTACTTGGGAAGTTCGTATTCGCCCTCACAATCCCCTGTCATGCTCCCATCTGCCGCCACCTCTCTGAGCTTACACGTCCCCTTTCCCTTGACGCCTTTTAGCTTGCCCGTGCCGCCAACAAAGGTCCACTTCACGTCTACACTCTGGGGCACCCCGTCCTTCAGCGTTATTGTGCCCTCTTCACGCAAATAGGCTTTGTCCCCGTTGGCCATGGTCTGCACACAGTATTCGAGGGTACGCGAAGTGTTGCCTCTGATTTCAGCGAAGGTCGTACCGACGCCTTCCTTGTTCTGGATTCCCGCGATTTCCCAGGGTTTGGTCCAGGTGCATTTGGCTTGACTAATCACGAAGGAATGGTTGGGCCGGTCTCGCACCTGAATCGTGTACTCTTGGTCGGGCTTGCTGCATTGCGCGGTGCCCGACATCTTGGTCTGCGCGCTAGCGACTGCGGCCAGGGCGAAAACGACGAGCAACGTGAAGATGATTTTGAGCTTCATAAAATCTCCTTGGAATACACGCTCGCCCGCTGACGTACCACGGACGTCCCGCCCCCGCAGAGCGGGACCAAGATAGCCGTGCTGCAGAGTGCGACACGGCCAAGATGGCCGTGCCACACGGAGACCCAGGCAACGGCCTGCGCTACGCGGCGGCCTTGCCTTCGGCCTTGTCGAGCGGGCCTCCGCTCCCTGGTCGCCTAGCGCTTGGAAGCGCCGGGCGCTGGCAGGTCGGAGTTAGCCATGTCGGCCACTGCCTTCCAGTTGCCGTTCGACTGCTTCTTCCAGACGGTCATATACTTCCCGCGGTCGGTGACGGGCTTGCCCTTCGCATCGTTCAGTGTGAACTGATACGTGCCGACGGTATAGGCCAAATCACCCCCACGCGAAGCCTCTGCCTTGGTTGGCTGCCAGCTCATAGCGAATCCGGGGGTCGCCATCATCTCGGACAACCCCTTCCGGATAGACTCCTTCCCCGTCAGCATGGGGGCATTGGGTGGAAGCACCAAGGCGTCGTCGGCAAAGAAGGAGAGGTACCCCTCGACGTCCTTGGCCGCCACGGCCTTAGACCAGGCGGCGTCCGCTTCTCGGACCGCGCGCTCGTCGGCGGCGCGGGTATCCGGAGGGCTCGGCGGTGGCGGTTGTTGACAGGCCAAAGCGAACCCGATAAGCACAAGTGAAGAAATCAGAATCCCTATCAGATAGAGTCGTCGCATTGCACACCTCCTTTTTGTGAGTGAACTGCTTCTAACGGTCAAAAGCCAATGTTCCCGAAGCTTGGCAAACCTGATGGTTACCGAAGGTTATACCAGCTCCCGCCGGTCAAGCGGGGGCGAGACCGGTGTCGCAAGCATGGCTACGATGGCTCACACAATAGGTCTGGGAGGGTCGATTGTCAAGGAGTGCTCAGATTCAACAGCTCTCAACCGCGCGGACGTAGCGCCGCCGTCCCGGCGGCAACGCAGGAGCCGGCTAGAGGCCGGCGGTACAGCCGCAGGTTGCGCTACAATCTTGCCGTGCCGCGGACGCACCGACCAAAGCTCGGCCAACATTTCCTGGCCAGCGTTGCCTACCGTCGCCACATCGCAGAGGCACTGCACCTTCGCGCCGATGACCTGGTCGTTGAAATTGGCGCGGGGCGCGGGGCGATGACCGAGCTTCTCGCGGCCCGCGCCGGCCGCGTCGTCGCCATCGAACTTGACGCTGTTCTGGCTGCGAGCCTGCGAGAGAAGCTCAAAACGACACCGCACATTGAAGTGCTCCACGCTGACATCCTCACGACGGACCTCGCAGCCCTTTGCCGAGAGCACGAAGCTGAGAAATGCTTTGTCTTCGGCAATCTGCCCTATTACATCACCTCGCCGATCCTGCATCGCCTGTTTGCCTTTGCGCCGTGGATTCGCGCCATGGCGCTGCTGGTGCAGCGCGAAGTCGCGGGGCGGCTCACGGCCCTGCCCGGCAGGCGCGCTTACGGCTACTTGAGCGTGCTCACCCAGCTTTATTCACGTCCCCGGGTCGTACTCGGTGTTCCGCCGGGCGCCTTTTCGCCCCCGCCCAGGATTCATTCGGCGCTCGTTGATTTCCGGATGATTCTTCAATTGCCGGAATGGGTAAGGGAACGAGAGGCCTCCCCGATTCCGGCGGGGCAGGCCGCCCATCCGCGCGAAATCCCCTTCGATCCCGCGGCAAGGTTTTTGGATTTTGTGAAGTGCTGTTTTGCGCAGAAGAGGAAGAATCTACCGAACAACTTGGCGGGAACCTACAGCCGCGAACGCGTCGGGCAGGCCTTGGCCGCGTTAGGCCTGCCCCCCAACACCCGCGCCGAGCAACTCACCCTCGAGCAGTTGGCGCGGCTATTCCGCAATGTTGGCTAGGTAGATACCCGGGCGTTTCGCGGCGTGGCGCTTACATGGCGCCTCCTGCGATCTGGGCAGCAGGCGAGCATGTCATCCTGAGTCCGGCGCGGCGAACGAAGGATCCAAGCCACTTGCCACCAACCAAGCAGGAGATGCTTCGCGGAGTTTACCCTGAGCGAAGCGAACGGGCTCAGCATGACAGCCAGGGTCTTTCACCAACCTGCTACCCTTTAAGCTGGCGGGCAATCCGGGCCACGTGACGCCCCTGGAAGCGGGCGATGGCCAGCTCATTCTCGCTAGGTTGTCGCGACCCATCGCCGCCGGCCAGCGTCGATGCACCGTAAGGGGTGCCGCCGGTGATCTCGCTCATGTTCACAAGGCGCTGCTCGGAGTAAGGCACGCCCACAATGATCATGCCGTGATGCAGCAGCGTGGAGTGGAAACTGGTGATGGTGGTTTCTTGCCCCCCATGCTGAGTCGCCGTGGAGGTAAAGACGCTGCCCACCTTGCCGATGAGCGCACCCTTCATCCACAAGGGCCCTGTCTGATCGAGAAAGTTGCGCATCTGGGCGCACATGTTCCCGAAGCGGGTCGGCGTGCCGAAGATGATGGCATCGGCCTCTGCCAGTTGCTCCGGCTTGGCCACGGGGATGTGGGCAAAGGCCGCGCGGGCTGCCTTGGCGCCCGCCCGTTCCAGCACTTCCTCGGGAACGAGTTCGGGCACCTGATAAAGGTTCACCTCGACGTCCTCTACTTCCCGGGCGCCTTCCGCCACCGCCTCGGCCATCTTGCAGGTGTGGCCATACATGCTGTAGAAGACAATCTGGACGTTGATCTTCATTGCCGCTTCCTCCCGGTCGTCTTGACGCTCGCGCCCACAGGTTTATGATCTGAGCCAGTAACCCTTATTGCCGTTGTCGTCCCCTGCCAGCCTAATGGTATGCTAGCATAGCGGACGATTAAGGAGGATCACATCTCTTCCCCCGACAAGATACTACGCGCTATACCTCTCGGAGGCCTGGGCGAGTTCGGCATGAACATGATGGCCTACGAGTATGACGGCCATCTGCTGGTGGTCGACTGCGGGGTGATGTTCCCTGACGCCGAGTTGCTCGGTGTGGACATCGTCATCCCCGACATCACCTACCTGCGCGAGAACCAGGAGCGGCTGCGCGGCATTCTGCTCACCCACGGCCACGAAGACCATATCGGAGCTTTGCCCTACGTCTTGGACGAGGTGGACGCGCCGGTTTACGGCACGCCCTTCACCTTGGCGCTGGCGCGACCCAAGCTGGTCGAACACGGGCTGGAGGATGCGGTCGAGCTGCGCGAGATGCAACCCGGCGCGCCCTTCGACCTCGGGCCCTTCCACGTGGAGTTTATCCACCTCACCCACAGCATCATCGAGGCTGGCGCTCTGGCGCTGACCACGCCGCTCGGCACCATCATCCACAGTGGAGATTTCAAGTTCGACCCCACCCCTATGGACCAGCACGTCAGCGACCTGCACACGCTTGCCGCTTACGGCCGCCAGGGCGTGCTGGCATTGTTTTCCGATTCCACCAACGTGGAGCGGCCGGGCATGACGCCCTCGGAGCGCGCCGTGCGCGAGCGCTTCGAGGAGATCATGGCGGAGGCCAAGGGGCGGGTGCTGATTTCCTGCTTCGCGACTTCCCTGCACCGCCTGCAACTGGTCACCGACCTGGCCGAGGAGTACGGGCGTCGCCTGTGCTTTGTCGGCCGGAGCATGCTCCAGAATTCCGAGATTGCGCGGGAGATGGGCCGCTTGCGCGTTCCCGAGGGATTGCTGGTGGCGCCCCAGGAGCTGCGCAAGCTGCCGCCTAACCAAGTGGCCGTGGTGCTGACAGGCAGTCAGGGCGAACCCATGGCCGCGCTTTCCCGCGTGGCGGTCAACAGTCACCGCTGGGTGACGGCCGAGCCCGGCGACGACGTGGTGATTTCCGCGCGCGTCATTCCCGGTAACGAGAAATCCATCTTCCGCATGATCGATCACCTCTACCGCCGCGGCGCCCGCGTCCACTACCAGGACGGCAGCCAGCCCCCCGTGCACGTCTCCGGGCACGGCAGCGCCGAAGAGTTGAAGCTGATGCTCAACCTGGTGCGGCCCCGGTACTTCGTTCCTATCCACGGCGAATATCGCCACCTCCGCCGCCACATGCTGATGGCCAAAGAGCTGGCGGCCGTGGCAGGCGAAATCTTCCTGCTGGAAAGTGGCGATGTGCTGGAATTCGACGCGCAGGGCGCGCGCCGCGGCGGCCGCGTGAAGGTTGGACGTGTGTGCATCGACGTGGGGACGCTGGATGAAGTCGGCGACGTCATCCTCAAGGAGCGCCGCCACATCTCCGAGGATGGCATCGTCATCCCCATCCTGGCCATCAACGAACACACCGGGCAATTGGAAGCCCCGCCGGAAATCGTCTCGCGCGGTTTCGTGCCTCTCGAGGAGGCCCAGGACCTGGTGGAAAGCGCCCGCGAGGTGATCCTCAAGACCATCGAAAAATCGAACCTCGAAGAAGTCGGCGACTGGGGCGTCATCAAGGAGAAGATCCGGATTGCCCTGCGCAAACACTTCGATCAGGAAACCGGAAAACGGCCCATGGTCCTTCCCGTCATTCTCGAGGTATAACGGCTTTCGATTTTGGATTTTAGATTTTGGATTTTGGATTCAGGGACCCTGCTCGCGCGCTAATTGAGCCAGCGGAAGGCCAAAGGTTGATGAGAAGACGTTCAAAGAGAGAACCAAGAGATTTGCGCTGGCGGTTGTACGTCTGGTTGAGACACTGCCACGCACGCGCACTGCAGATGTGCTTGGGCGGCAGCTACTGCGCGCTGGAACATCGGTAGGCGCCAATTACCGCGCAGCCTGCCGAGGCCGCTCGGCCTCGGCCGTTGCCGCAAAACTGGGCATTGTCGAAGAAGAAGCAGACGAGGCAATTTACTGGATGGAACTGCTGGTTGACGCAGGGTTGGCTTCACGGGACCGCGTAAGCGTCTTGCTGAAAGAGGCAAATGAACTTGTTGCCATGACGGTTGCCTCAATTAAGACGCTTCGCTCACGAGAACGTGCGAATGCTCAGCAAGGTGTGATTTCAAAATCCAAGATCTAAAGTCCAAAATCGGAAATCCAAAATCGTATGCCTCTCTACCAAGCCATCGTTCTAGCTATAGTGCAAGGCCTCACGGAGGTTCTTCCCATCTCCAGCACCGCCCATTTGGCGCTCTTCCCCTGGCTGCTGGGGTGGAAGGATCCGGGACTGACGTATGACGTGGCCCTGCACGTCGGGACGCTGGTGGCCGTGCTGGCCTATTTCTGGCGCCCATGGGTAGACATGCTTTCGGCCGCGTCAGGACTCGGGCCGGCTGAGAACCCCCAAACCGCCGAAAATCGCCGGCTCTTCTGGTTTTTGGTGGTCTCCACCGTTCCCGCGGGACTGGCTGGATGGCTCTTCGAAGGCGCGGCCGAGAATCAGCTCCGTCGCCCGGAGCTGATTGCCACCGCCTTGATTGTGGTGGGATTGCTGATGTGGGCGGGCGAACATGGGAAAACCCCGAAGACGACCCTTAGGCAGGTCGGCCTGGTGGATTCGCTCCTGGTCGGCTTGGCTCAAGCGCTGGCTGTCATCCCCGGGGTATCGCGCTCGGGCGCGACGATGACGGCTGCCCTTTTCCGGGGCGTGAACCGCGAAACCTCCGCCCGTTTTTCGTTCCTGCTGTCCACCCCCATCATTGGTGGGGCCGCGCTCAAGAAGGGCGTGGAACTTCTCCATCAGGGTATCCCGCCGGAGATGCGGCTGCCCTTTCTAGTCGGCATCCTGGTGGCGGGGATTTCGGGGTATCTGGTCATCGCCTGGTTGATCCGCTACCTGGAGCGGGGGACATTCAAGATTTTCGTTGTTTACCGCGTGGCACTGGGCGTGGTAGTATTGCTCCTCGGATGGGGAGTGCGTCACACCTAAGTG
>Ga0315281_10014173_pt1 | contig 10764 bp, 13 predicted proteins | sample YL17G07_0_MG_FD_204540 | JGI IMG/M metagenome (GOLD analysis project Ga0315281, IMG submission 204540) | Sediment microbial communities from Yellowstone Lake, YNP, Wyoming, USA - YL17G07_0 | ecosystem: Environmental > Aquatic > Freshwater > Lake > Sediment | place: USA: Wyoming | collected... | reverse complement strand
GTTTTCTATGTCTTTGATTTACTCTCAGCTAATGGAACTGACGTAAGAGAGTTACCTTACTCCAAGCGTGTAGCGATGCTTAATGAGTTTTCTTTTGGTAAAGGAATTAAAATAGTTAAAGTAGCCAGAGGAACAAAAGAAAAAAGAAAACTATTTGAAAAACTTAAAAAAGAAAACAAAGAAGGTATCGTATTTAAGAAAGAAGATGCTCCTTATTCTGTGGGTCGTCCATCATCGGGCGGTGATCAACTGAAATTTAAATTTTGTAAGACAGCAACTTGTAGAGTTTCTAGTCTCACTAAAAGTAAAAGAAGTGTTGGATTAGAAATGATCGACGGAGATAGTGTAGCTGTTGGTAAAGTTACTATACCTCCTAATAAAGAAGTACCTACAATAGGATCTTATATTGAAGTTAAATATCTTTATGCTTACAAAGGTGGATCTCTCTATCAGCCAATTTATCTTGGAGAAAGAAATGATCAAGATGAATCTGATATAAATATTAAGCAATTAGTTTATAAAGCTGAGTAAATTTTTTATATTAAAAACAATTCCATTAAATTAATAATGGATTGAGATTACCTGGAGGTAATAAATGGTACGAGCAATTAAAAAAGTAGCTAAAAAGTCAGTGGCTAAGAAAGCAGTTAAGAAATCAACAGTGAAGAAGCCAATGGCTAAGAAAGCTGTTAAGAAAGCAAAGAAGTCTGCACCAAAAGCTAAGTCTTCTGTTGGTAGCAAAAGAGTTAAAGCACACACAAGAATGATTAACGGTAAAAAAATTACAATTGAGGCTCATAGTAGAAAAGCTAGAAGCTAATGTTTATAGCTGGAGACTTTACAACTCTCCTCTGCTATAATAGTAGGGGAGATTTTTATGGAAAAGCAACTAACAGCTCAAGAATTAAATGAAAAGAAATGGAAAGATCATTGGGAAGAAATGACTTCCTATATACAAAGTAGAATAGAAGGGTGTTCTTATGTTAAGGATACCTTCTCTCTAGGTATATGTAAGGACGGAATTTTTTGCCAAGTCCGTGGAGCAGATAAAGTATTTAAATTTGATAACAACGGTAGAATGTTTGTTAAGGCAATAAATAGACGCTCTGGTAACTTTGTTAAAGTTTACGAATGTCTTATCAGTGATAGGACTTATAAGAGATTGAGTCCATCCCATATAATACACAAACAATATTCAGAAAAAGAGCTTATTTTTTTACAAGATATAAAAAATGTAGTACTTGATTTCTATAGACCTAATTCAATAAAATTTATAACAGATAATTTCTAGGAGGTACGTCATGGATATCAATGTAGATCCATCCTTAAGGAGGATAGCTGTAATAGAAGTTGATCAAGCGGCTTCTGTCAATTGTCAGTCTGGAATAGCAGTGGTGTCTTATAATGTTGCTGATAAAATATTTCCTAACTCAAATGTTTTAAAAACTTTCTATGAATCAGATAATTTAATAGATAGCACACTAGTCATATGTCTCTATCATCTAAAGAATTCCAACGAGGTTAGAAGAAGGTTGATTGTTACTGAGCATAATACCTTGGAGGGTATAAAAGATGTTATGGAATTAGCATCTAATAGTGTTGGAGTACATATAAACTACCACGACCTTGAGGTATCCTCTAACATAACTAAATTAAATCAAAATGAAATAGAGAGAAAGGCTAAAGAGAAAGATGTGTTCTTCTATACCCTAATTGATTTCTATGAAGGAGAAATCGCAGCTAATCCACTAAAGCAACTTGAGAATATAAAAGAGCTTGTTTTAAGACAAGCTGCCCTTAAGGGAGATAACGGGGCTGCTAATTTAGGAGCTATGCTCGATACATATTTGGACACAGGAGATAATGCTTTTAAAGTTGCTGAATTATTTGGCAAGCACCTAGCAGAAACAGACTTAAAAGTATCCACAAAATATATTCCTGTTGTTCACAAAAGCTTTAATATAGAGTTTCCTTTTTTATTTAATTTTGATGGTTTTTATATCAGGAGTGCTATAGTAAGCACTACTCATTTAAAGGATAGTGAAACTAAAGCTCTAAATATTGTATGCCCAAAGTACGTTGGTGGTGAATGGGATGGTACTCTTTTTACAACAACAATAGATATCACAGACCACGAGAGCATAGAAGAAAGTTTAAGGACTTCTTCTAAATTCTTTTATGATAAAGAGATTGTTAAAATACATGACGTGGTTAACTACAAGGATATGATTTCTTTTTGCTTAAAGTGTTTGATCTATATTCATTCAGCAGAACCAAATATAACTAGGGTTAAGGGAGCTATCTCTAATAAAAAGAACATAGCTAAGATAAGAAAGTTTTATAAGCATAACTGCCCATTTGATATATCAACTTTAGGTTATTCATTTCATGAGATAAATGGTGGTGAAGAGTTTATGGTTCGAGGGCATTACAGGTGGCAACCGTGTGGAGTTAAGTTATCTCAGATAAACCTAATTTGGATTGATAGTTACCCTAAGAATAAGAAAGAAGAAGAAGAGAAGGAGTAAGACATGCATAGTTCTGAAATAGTGATAGGAATGGCGAGTAAAGATCTGGCTTTAGCATCTGTGAAAGGTCCTGTTAAATTAAATCCTGATAAAACAAATTTTGAACAAGTTTTACAGTATGCTGGTTATGAAGAAAACCCAGATATTTCCTATGACGAACTCAAAGCTGTGCTGTTGAAGCATATAACTTACGGTAGACCTAACATCTCTGTCCCAAAGGTATTAGCTTACTTAGAAGAAGCCAATCACAAAGATCAAGGTATGTATGTTTATGAGAAGTATATTAGAGACGGTAAGAAGAATTATAGAATTTCTAAAGAATTTGGAGAAGCTTTATCTAAAACTAAGCTAGACATATCTTGTAAGTACATACCTAAGTTAAACAAGTGCTACAATATTCAGTTTCATAATGATGTCCTTTTAAAATCATTGTTTGGAGAAGAGGATATCACTTATAAAAATTGCTATGTCAGCATTGAGGATTGTTCAACAGACTATGATAAATTAAAAGGGTATCACAAAAGAATTATGGTTATCCTTCCTGTATATTTAAACGGAAATGAATTTTATTCTACTTATGACTTTGTAAACCTCGTCTTTAAAGATGACGACCAAAAAGTTACGGAGGCGTTGGTATACAGTGCTGCTAATCTAAAGGGAAGAGGTATTACCAAAGAAGGTGAGGGTATCATAAAGTATATCACAAACCTTATTCTTTATATTAATTCAGGAGACCCTGATATAAGAGAATTAAAAAAACCTAAAATACCAAAGGAGACTAAAAATCCTAAGAAGTTTCAGAAGAAGAATAGGCATCGACCACTCCTAGATATAATTGAAGTTGGTTTTAGCTACATGAAAGGGATTACCTATCAAGTCTCTTCTACTGATGTGCGAGGGCATTTTAGGTGGCAACCTTGTGGAGAGGAACGCTCTCAGGTGAAACTAATTTGGGTGAAGGAACACACTCGGAGTTTTGATAAAAAAGTAATATCTTAATGTGGTATGATCAACAGCAGACTTTATAAACTTAGACAAGAATATGTAGATGATCTTCAATCTAGACTTGAGGAGGAGTATTCGTGTGTTAAGTGTTCTAAAAAAGAAGTAAAATTCTTTATTTTTAAAGATAAAAGAACATGGGATATGGAAGCTCTATGTTCTTGTGGTCATAAGGAGACCTACTTTGGCAGAGCTGGGTTTCGAGGATATGTGATAGCCCAGTACAAGTTTATTCTTAAGTTAAAAAATCCAGGAATTAAGATAAAGTTTTTCAAAGAAACAATTTCAGTTACTCCCCCTCCTAAAAAACAAGTCAAAGAAGTAGATAAATCTACTCCACAACAGCACTTCTTTAAAGGTAAAAAACCTTTAACAGAGTCAGGTATTACTTCAAAAGATTTAGAAGACACAAAGAAATAAATTTGACAAGTCCTTTTTTAAAAGGATAAACTGGTAAGTAATGACAAGGAGGTCACACTATGGAAGATATTATCGAAGTCACTAATGACATTATCATGAGTCAGAAAGAGTTATGTGCCATTGTTTCCGCTAATACAAAAGTTGACGAGAAAGAAGTCAAACTTGTTGTTGATAGCTTTATTGATCTTTTTCTAAAGAAGTTAAAGCTGTAGAAAGATTGTCTCTAAAGTAATTTATAGTTTCTTCTATCCTTGGCATGACACATTTAGGTTCTCTGCCCTGTGTTGTCTCAAGGATAGTATGTAATACCTGAAAGGAGTTAAGCGGAGTACCGCTTGCAGATACATTAGGTACTTTGTTTTCTACCTGTTCAATAATTTGTTTAAGCAAATCATCAATATAAATATATGTTCTTTGTTCTTCTAAAGGTTTTAGAGGATCTTCTTCTTTTGGATACTCCAAACAAGATTCCATTTCCCCAGTAAGACCATATCGGATAAAGTTTGAAACAATCTTATTAGCTAGTAAAGGCATCCCAGGTCCATAGACGCTAGGTATACGCATTATATAAGAATTTAACTTAGCAATTGGATAATCTCCTATGTAGGTTTCCCCAGCTCTCTTGGACACGTCATAGCAGTCTCTGTATGTATATTTAGGATTTATATTTTCAGCTCCATAAGAAGAAGCGAAAAATAGATCAGCCCCAAACTTAGAAGCGTACTTAGTAATATTAATTGTACCAATTAGAATGGTCTCTGCAACTTCTGTAGGTTTATCCCAGAAGTCTTGGCTTGTTGCTGGAGAAGCTAGATGAAAAATAGTATCTACAGGAAATAGAATAAGGAGTTCCTTACGGACATCATGCTTAAAATTTTTGTAGTTGGGATGATCTATTGGAGAAGTTTCAGATCTAGAAATTCCCCATACCTTAATTCCTTTAGCCAGTAAGTCTTCACATAATGCCTTACCTATAAATCCAGAACTTCCTGTCACTAAAACTCTTTTCACAATAACCCCATTACATCTTTTCTATCTTTACCATAAAAATTAGTAATACCTGTTTCAACATGTATTACAGCTCTTTGAGTTTGGTACTCTTTATTATAAGGGAAGCAGTAATTCTTTGGGATTTCCCCAAGATGATCCCCGAACCATTTAGCCATAGAAATGTTATCATTTCTAAATTCTTCTAGTCTACTTATAAAGCAGTCTTTATATTTATCTATGTGCATATGTCCATGAGCACCTATGATAGCTCCCTCAGACTTCATCTTCTTTAGTTCACCAAGAGTCATATAGTCATTTAGATACCCATCAGAAAACCATCTCTCCATAGCCTCATAACACGTTGGAAAAGTTTTGTAGGTTCCTTCGAATTGTGGTCTGCAAGTTTCTTCTAACCGTATTGCCCCAGAGGATATAAAGAATATCTTAGTTGTTGGGATATCTTTTAGTAAGTTCCAGTAAAAGTACTGACTATATAAACCATCATCGAATGTTAGAATATATTTAGACAAATCTAACTTAAGTATTTTCTCAGTTACCTCATGGATCATTAAGGTTTCCATTACAATCTCCAGTATGTTATTCCTTCTCCAAAAAATTCTTCTGAGAAGATACCCTTGATATCCATTAAAATACCATCTTCTTTTATAACATCTTTTACTATAGTTCCATTTTTAAAATCATCATGTGCTACAGCGAGAATAACTATATCACTTCTTAAGAAATTACCATGTATATCTTGGGGGATAGTTCCCCAGTTAAGAACAGGATCATATGACTGAACATGAATATTATCTTCCATAAGTTTAGATATGATTTCATGAGCTTTTGAATTACGAGTATCGGCACAGTTTTCTTTAAAGGTTCGTCCAAGAACGGTGACTATGCTTTCTTCAATTTTTTTATTTTTATTCAATAAAAGTTTCTTACAGTTTTCTATAATATAAGAAACCATAAACTCGTTAGCTTTTCTAGCCTCTTTCAAAATGCCTAAAGGTATTCCCCTAGTTTCTCCTGAGTGAATCAAGCAGTATGGATCAACGCCTATACAATGACCCCCAACAAGACCAGGGGTGTACTTAACAAAGTTCCATTTGGTTCCTGCAGCTTCTATCACTTCTTGAGTATCAATACCCATATCTTTAAATAAAATGCTAACTTGATTGATTAGTGCAATGTTAACATCTCTTTGTATGTTCTCTAATACCTTAGATGCTTCTGCTACCTTGATAGATTTTACGGGAACAACAAAGTCTCCTAAAATTTTACGATAGACTGAGGTAGCAATTTCCAAATCGACTTCATCTTGTCCAGAAACTAATTTGTGTATTGTCTTTAGAGAATGTAAACTTCCTGGGCTGACTCTCTCAGGACTATAGCCTACTTTAAACTCATCTCCTGCTTTCAAACCAGAAAATCTTTCTAGAATAGGAATACAAATATCTTCTGTTACTCCAGGATAAACAGTTGATTCAAAAACAACCATATCCCCAACCTTAAGTATTTTACCTACGGTCTCTGAGGCTTTCTCCACTAAATATAAATCAGGTTGATTATCCTTATCTATGGGTGTGGGAACTGCGACGATATGGAATGTTGCATCGACAAGGTCTTCTAATTTACTAGTGAAAGTAACATCAGATTTTAGTATCTCTTCCTGTGGAATCTCTCCTGTGGAATCTACTCCGTCTTTTAGATCTTTAATTCTAATATCATCAATATCAAAACCAACAGTGTTTTGAATACCACCAAAAGCTAACGCCAATGGCAAACCAACATACCCCAAACCTATTACGGATATCTTCCTCATAGAACTTCCTTGTTCAAAAAAAATCTATACAACCTGTATAGATTTAATTATACAGTTATGAGAAATGAAAATGCAATTATTTTATGGTGATTACGAACCCAGCTTGATCTGACAGCTTAATTAATGAATGCGTCATGTTATTTTCTTTTGTGATTCCAGAAACACCTTCACCACTAATTAATGTCTCAATATAAGAACCAATACTATCTAAGCGATAGTTATCATGTTCTGTTAATTTTTCTTCAATTTCTTTTTTATTTGAAGGTTCATCTGTCTTTACATAAAATCGTAGATAAATTCTACTAGCGTCCTTTGATACCTTGTAGTACCAAACATCTCTAGATGCTTGGAGTAGAAAAGTTCTTTTGATATGAGTGTAGATCTCAGCTTTTCTATGCTGAATGAGATCATAAGCCATCTGCATTATTTTTGGTTTTGGAATTTTACCTGCAGAAAGTTTTTCTACAGCATCAGTTAGCTTAGGTAAGCTACTCACGGTGTATCCTCTACCAGCATAAGTTAATTGATATCTAATTCTTTTTATCTCAGTAAATTGAGTCTTCTCGTCTTTCCCAAATTCTCTAGTGATCTGAAGTTTAAGAGGCTTGTCATTTAGTTTACCTTCAAGATCAGCTACTTTCCAAGCAGGCTTCCCCTTATAGAGAACCTCACCATCTGTCTCAGCAGAGTCCCACTCAATAGGTAATTGTTCTAGAGTACCTCTAATCTTAGCACCTAGATCATCAAACATACCTGCATTTTGAATGAAGAAAGCTAACTTAACTAATTCTTTTTTAAGATAACTACTTGTTATTATTGACATTATTCCCTCTTTAAACCAGACATCACTGTGTTACAACAAGACATATTATTAATGAATTACTAAAGAGCTTCAATCATTTCTATTATCTCTTTACCAACAGCAATCTTAGACAAATCTTTTTTTGGATAGGCGTAGTGCCAAGATAGATGTTTAATAACTCCAATCTTTAAGTTCATATCCAGTATCTTGTTACCCAAGTCATGCTCATATGGAGTCATAAAAAACTTTGAACTTGTTGTGTCGAAATTAATATTTCTATTAGTAGCTAAGAAACAACCATCTACTAACAACATGCCGTATCTACCTGAGTTAGGAATAGCATCCCAGTTCCAGTGAAATAGCTGCCTTTTTTCATCGGGTCCAATATATTGCTTACCATAAATATAACGGAGTCCTGACATCCACCAGTTATCCTCATAGCTAGGGCTGGTAGATCCAACAACACCAAGAAGTCCCACGTCGGGATCTGAAAAACCTAATAGAACTTTGAGTACCCATGAAGGATCCATAAGGTCTAAGTCTTCATGTACAAAAATTTTTATATTAGATTTAGCGATGGATATACCGTGGTTGTATGCTTCACCGATTGTTTTGAAATCCTTCCCATAGACACACACAGTCTCAAACATATCCAGACCATTAGCTGATAAAAAGCTATTAGCTTTATGAAGACTCGGTAAAAGAATTTTATCATATTTTTCTTTATCACCTATGCAGGTAATTACGCTGAATATTTTATTAGCAGGCAGTTCTAAAGTTAGTTTTTTGTTTTTTATGCTAAATATCATACCATCAAATACTAATGACCCAGATTTGTAGAATGTGCTCTTTGGATTAAATGAACAAATTTCTTCTTTTCTACCAAAATTTATTTTTATAGCAGAAAATCCATAGATCTTATGAAAATTCCAAATATCTTCAGGATCTTCTATTTTTGTATTTTCATGAAGGTATATAAGACAAGGTTCTTCTAGATTTAGTTTATTCTTGGACTCTTCAAAATCAACGATACTATCTATGTATACGACATTGAATTTTTCAAGTTTATCAACTAGACTGGAACCAATCACAAGTGCTTGCATAAGATACTCCCCCAGTCATTATAACTGAGGAAGAAGTATTACTTAAAATATTATTTAGTTAATTTAGAATGAACTATTATTTTCCATGATCTCTTTCAACCCTGGGTAGAGAACACCACCATACTCCTTAAATTCTCTCTTCCAAGAAGAACAATCTCTCAGTAAAGCTATAAAAACACCTGTTCTGTCCTCTCCTCTTTTACAATGTACGAATACTTTCTCGTCAGTATTCTTTACGGCTAGGACTGTTTCTAGAAGAAGATTTTCTACAGAATCTGAGTTATGTGTAATTCTTAAAGGAACAAGAGTATACTTTATATTATTCTCACTAAGTATTCTCTTCTCTTCTGTTTTTCCAGAAGCCTCATGTCTAAGATCTACTACCCACTTTATATTTTCAGATTTTAATTTTTTAAGCCAAGCATCGTTCCCCAACTTTGGCTCCCCTCCCCTATATATTCTACCATTAAATTTAGAACAATCAGAGTTAGTTAAATCTTTAGTTATTGTAAAATGATTTAAATTGAAGCCATCAGCAGTATTGTCATAACCTGCGTTTGCTGTTTGAAATAAAAATAAGAGTACTAAGCTAAGCATATTTTTCCTGGGTTTGTGTTGTATGTATTTGTAAGAATTAATAAATAATCACAACACTCTTAATGAAGATAATTCACTTGTGTATTGTCTAAATTATGACAGTAACAAGATAGTATTCTTCAAGGAGAAAAAGTAATGAGAACTATTACCATTTTATTTATTGGTTTTTTGCTTACCTATTCTGGTTTATCTCAAGCAAAAACAGCAGATGCCTTTTTTAAAAGATTCCAAATTGTACGATCATCAGAAGGTAAGCTGATTGGGATAAGAGACAAAACCTTACCTGTTAATTTTTCTGTTGATCCTTATGTTAAACTTATTAAGAAACAACTATTAAATGAACAGCATCTATTGAGCCTTCATTTAGCTAGTGGGGATTATGAGACTGATGTTAGAGACATAATAGGAGAAGATCAAAATTTTTATGGAGACAAAGCTCAGTTTAATGCGAATGTTCAAACAACTATTGATTCTCTAAAAAAATTAGCTGTTTTGAATGTTGACTTTGTTTTCTCTCATCAACTATTCAAAGATGTTGTTGAAAAGTATCAGGGTAAAATGACTGACGCTATTATGCTTTTGGATCCAACAATGGTTGCTAACGTAAATGACCCTACATATTTTTATAAAAAGAATGTTACTTACAAAGCTGTCACATGGGGATTAGATCTTGCCCACAAGGTAATGTCTAATGTCCCTATGCTAAATACTGTAAGCTATGTTATTGTACAGGTTGAAAAGCTAATTACAGAAAGAAGACAATTTCATCAAAACATGCTTCTTCATTATCTAGAGAACTTCAAAGAAGAAGAACTTGGGCTAACTCATGAAGAAGTAAATCTTGTTTGGTCTTCAATATATGAATCTAGAATTCAGTGGTATGCTTTTTGGGAGTCCAGTTCAGCAAAAGCAAATTGGGCTAAGTACGGAGTTAATAATTTTTATATGCAATTCAGAAATGGAACCACTAATCTAAAAAATGCTCAGGTGTTATATTCGAGTATTGATGAGCGAGTAAACTTTGCCTTTCAAAAAGTAACATTAGACAACAATAAAGTTATTATAAATCTTTTTGAAAAAGAAGGTATGTTTCAAAATAGACCTGCTGTAGCTTTCAACTACGATCAACCCACAGTTGTAGTTCGTAAGCGTATACTTTTAAACCTTGCTCAATTGGGACTTAGTTTTGTGCCTTTAAGTTCAATGATAAAGGACAATGTTAGTTTATTTCTTAAGTCATTCTATGAGAAACAAAAAATAACAGAGGGTGCTCTTTATGGGTACTTTGAATCTAACGGTGATGTGAAAGGATTAAACCAAGTCAACGCTCAATATTTAAATCCATTTGACAATCTTTCAATCTAAAACATCTAAGGTGGCTACTTAGTAGCCACCTTATCTAAACTCCAAAAACATTATTTTGCTATGCGGTGAATATTATCTAGTTATTATTTACGAGTACTTATAAAATTATTAGTATTACTTAAATTAAAT
>Ga0315281_10014172_pt1 | contig 10765 bp, 9 predicted proteins | sample YL17G07_0_MG_FD_204540 | JGI IMG/M metagenome (GOLD analysis project Ga0315281, IMG submission 204540) | Sediment microbial communities from Yellowstone Lake, YNP, Wyoming, USA - YL17G07_0 | ecosystem: Environmental > Aquatic > Freshwater > Lake > Sediment | place: USA: Wyoming | collected... | reverse complement strand
GTTTCAGTTGAAGGCTGCAGCCGCGCTCGGGTTTGCCCCGAATTTCGAACGGTGCGGGCGTTGTGGAACACCGACGGAAAATATTTCGTCAATGGAGCGTATCGAATTTCAAGTCGCAACGGGCTCATTTCTTTGCCCGGCTTGTGGCCCGGGTGGTTTGGATCGATCGATCCGAAAATCGTCGCTGATGGATGGGAGCCATCGATCGGTACTCGTATCTATATCAGCAATGTCGTTGAAAATGATGAAGACGCTTATTGGCGATGAGTCAGGATCACTAGTACCGGGTAAGCCGGATTCCAGAATCATTAGCGAGGTCGGTGAAACTTTACGATTGTATTTGCGCTATCACGTTGAGGGTTTAAAATCCCTCAACGCTGATCTATTACTGAATTCTCTTTCTCATCAGGAGGTCTAACGTATGTCTAGTAAGTCAGTTCTTTCCGCTGTGCTTTTGATCGGGCTCGGAATCATCTTCGGGGTTCTGACGATTTCGAGCTTCAAGGGTGTCGATGTTTCGTTTGCGAGCCAGGATGTGAAGCTCGGAGCGCAGTCTCAATCAAAGAAACCGAACGCAACGTTGCAGGCTTTGAATGATGCATTTCATTCTGTGGCCAACAACGTAACGCCGAGTGTTGTCTACATTATGGTAAAAACAAAACCACAGGACGATGACGAACGAACCGACAAGGGAAACGAATTCTTTCACCGATTCTTCGGACCGGATGGCCAATCTCCCAAGCGTGGACCCGAAGTGGGTTCGGGTTCTGGAATTGTTTTGACCCCCAACGGATACATCTTGACCAACAATCACGTGGTTGAGGATGCGATGGATGGCGGGATCAAGGTCCAATTGTCTGATACGCGTGAGTACAGCGCAAAACTTGTCGGCACGGATAAGCTCACTGACCTTGCGGTAGTCAAAGTCGACGCAGCAGATTTGCTGGCCGCGAACATCGGCAATTCTGACGATGTGGAGGTAGGGCACATCGTATTTGCCATCGGCAGTCCGCTCGGTCTGAAATCCACGATGACACAGGGCATCGTGAGTGCACTCGGGAGACCGTTGGGGATTATCAATGATGGTCGGACGGAAAATGCTGGCTACGCGATTGAAAACTTTATTCAGACCGATGCCGCGGTCAATCCAGGCAATAGCGGTGGGCCGTTGGTGGATATTAACGGCTCGGTGGTAGGTGTGAATTCCGCAATTGCCACGACAAACGCTCGATATCAGGGTTACAGTTTTGCCATTCCAATCAACCTTGCAAAGAAAGTCGCGACTGACATCATCAAGTTCGGCAAGGCACGGCGAGGATATATCGGAGTGCAGATTCAGACTGTGGATGCAGTAACCGCGAAAGCATCAGGACTCGAGAAGACTCGGGGAGTCATTGTATCGGTCGTAACACCGAAGAGCGCAGGTGAGGCCTCAGGCATTGAAGCTGGGGACATCATCCTCTCAGTCGATGGAAAGGAAGTAAATTCATCAAATTCTCTCCAGACGATAGTTGCTAACTATTATCCCGGCGATGAAGTGGCATTAAAAATCTGGCGTGGCAGAAAGATGATCGAGAAGAAAGTCGTCCTAAAACCGCGAGAGGAAGAAGCTGCTGAGATCGTGCCGGCAAAAGATAAGCGCAAATCTGAGATTGAAGATCGAGCGCCCTCGGTTTCGCGTATTGAGATTGAAAGACTTGGTCTTACAGTGCGCGGCCTTGACAACAAAGCGCAAAAAGCTTACGAGACTGAAAAAGGTGTGCTTATTGAGAGTGTGGAACCTCTTGGTCCGGCACAGGAGCGGGGATTGAATCAAGGTGATGTGATTCTTGCGGTGGGAAATGTCGATGGGGTTGGCGAACAATCTATCGCTTCGCCCGATCAATTTGAAAAATCGATGAACCGCTTAAAGCATGGCGATGCAGTGATGCTCCGCGTAAAAGGAGCCGATAAGAGAACCAGGTTTGTCGCAATCGAAATGCCGAAATAGAGTCCTCCTTCAAACCAATTTGCCGCAAGGCGGATCTTTGATCCGCCTTTTTTGTTCCCCAAAAAGTTGCGTTATTAATGCGTAAAGCTATGGAGAATACGTGATTCGATACCTGACGGCTGGTGAGTCACACGGGAAGGCACTTGTTGGGATTCTCGAAGGAATGCCCGCCGGCATTCCAATCGCACTCGAATACATCGACCACCAACTCTGGCGGCGGCAGCAAGGCTATGGCCGCGGTGGACGTATGCGAATCGAATCCGACAGGGTTCAAATACTATCGGGCGTTCGATTTGGTAAGACAACCGGTGGACCGATTTCGCTAATGATCGAGAACAAAGATCACGTCAACTGGTCAGACGCTCTTGCGATTGAAGGATCGGGAAAGACTATTCAAAAGATTACCATTCCCCGCCCCGGCCACGCGGATTATGTCGGTTCGGTGAAATATCGATACGAAGATATTCGCAACGTCATCGAACGGGCAAGTGCGCGCGAAACGGCCATGCGAGTAGCCTGTTGCACCATCGTCAGAAAATTTCTTGAGGATTGTGGTATCTTCATCGGAAGTCACGTCCTATCAATAGGCGCGGCTTGGGTTGACGACAGGTCACGCATCGATAGGCTCATCGCGAAACAAACTTCAAATGCAACCTGTGCTGCATACAAAGTGACAGAAATAGCAGATAGATCTGACGTTCGAGTTCTCGAAAAGTCAATTGAGCGGAAGGCCATTGCTGCGATCAAGAAGGCGAAGAAAAAGGGCGATACGCTTGGTGGGATATTTGAAGTTCTCGTGACAGGCCTTCCCATCGGTCTGGGGAGCTATGTCCATCACGACCGAAAACTCGACGGTCAGCTCGCGCAAGCACTGATGTCTGTCCACGCCGTAAAGGGCGTCGAGGTGGGGAACGGGTTTGGCAACTCAAGAATGATGGGTTCCCAGGTCCATGATGAATTTTCGATAAAATCCGGGGAAATTGTCCGGAGGACAAATCGTGCAGGTGGTCTTGAGGGGGGTGTCACGAATGGTCAGACGCTTATTCTCCACGCTGCAATGAAACCGATCTCCACCCTCGCCAGGCCGTTGTGGTCAGTAGATATTCGTTCAAAGAAGAAAGTTCCATCCCGATATGAGCGGTCCGATGTTTGCGCAGTCCCAGCTTGCTCGGTCATTGGCGAGGCAGTAATAGCCCCCGTTCTTGCCAACGCATTTCTCGAAAAGTATGGAGGAGATTCGTTCCCCGAAATTCGAGCCAGCTACAGGAAATCCTCCTCGCGTTGACATTCTCTCTGTATTCTGCTATATTTTTATGGAATTAGAGGGAATCTCCAACAATTTCACTCAGCCAGCGCCTCTAGTGTGTTGGTTTTAAGGAGGTGGGTTAGTCTTCAGCGCAAAAAACGAAACGCAAACAATGGGCACAACGCTGGGCAAGAAGGTCCTCGTATTGAACAACAACTACGAGCCGCTAAGCGTCTGCAACGTCAAGAAAGCCATCATTCTACTCTGGCTGGGAAAGGCCGAGCTCATTGCCGCAGCCGAAGGAAGAATTCTTCGCTCCGTTTCACGCACAATGCCCTATCCCAGCATAGTCCGACTCTCCCTATTCGTTCGTGTTCCTTACAAGAAAATCGTTTTGTCACGGAAGAACGTCTTGCGTCGTGACAGCCATCGATGCCAATATTGTGGGCGAAGCGAGTCGATGTTAACGGTTGATCACGTTTTGCCGAAAGCGCGCGGTGGCTCCGATTCATGGGAAAACCTGGTTGCTGCGTGCGTTCATTGTAACAACCGAAAAGGCGACCGTACGCCACACGAAGCTAGCATGCAACTTGCGCGACGCCCGATTCGGCCAAACCATGTTATGTTCATTCGACATTTCGTCGGGTCAGTGGACGACCACTGGAAACCGTACCTATTCATGAACTAAGAAGCTGTCTTCAGATAAAACTCTGAGTCGGCACTCGCGGTTAGCTGGAGGCGTAGAAGGAGCACTGTTTGGGTCAACTTAAGAAAGTAATTCTGAGCGGTATGAGGCCGACCGGAAAGCTTCACATCGGCCATCTTGTCGGGGCGCTTGAGAACTGGGTATCGTTGCAAGGGGGATATCAGAATTATCATCTCATCGCTGACTATCACGCCCTAACCACAAATCCAAACACGAAGCAAATCTATCAGAATTCTATTGAGATGCTCATCGATTGGCTTGCGGTGGGGATCGACCCTAAGCAAAGTCCAGTGTTTCGACAATCGCAAATCAAAGAGCACGCGGAACTACATTTGATTTTTTCCATGTTGATAACAACCTCACGGTTAGAGCGCAACCCAAGCTTGAAGGAACAGGTGCGCGATTTGGAACTGGACACTTTGGCATATGGACATCTTGGTTATCCTGTGTTGCAGGCGGCGGATATATTGATGTACAAAGGTAATCTTGTTCCTGTTGGAGAAGATCAATTGCCCCACGTGGAGATCTCCAGAGAAATCGCACGACGGTTCAACGCTGAATATGGAAGTGTCTTTCCAGAACCGGAGGGGAAAGTCACAACATTTTCACGACTTTCCGGCCTAGACGGGAGGAAGATGAGCAAATCGCTCAATAACGCAGTGCTTCTTTCCGATGATGAAGATACAATAAAAACGAAGCTGCGCACCGCCGTTACCGATCCGCTGAAAGTGCGAAAGAATGATCCTGGCAGACCTGATGTCTGCCTCGTCTTTTCCTATCACAACAAATTCAATCCAACAGCAGTTGTGGATATTCGTCAAGGTTGCGAGAGTGGAGCGTTGGGATGTGTTGAGTGCAAGCTGAAATGCTCAACCCAAATAGCCTTGGCATTGAAACCGATCCGCGAACGACGAACCCAAATTGAAAGAGACCAAAACTCAATAAGAGATATTCTCACGGATGGTGAAAGGCTGGCGCGTGCCGTTGCCCAGAAAACAATGAACGAAGTCCGTGAAGCAATGGCGTTAGGATGAGAACGGAAGGCAACGAAGCTGAGTCTGGTGCGAAGGTCTTTCGCTCTTTATAGATTCATGAAGAATGTATAACGTCAAACTACAAGAATTCGAAGGCCCATTAGACCTTCTGCTCTTCTTTATCAAGCGGGATGAGCTGGACATTTATGATATTCCCATCGCAGGGATAGCCAGAGAATTTCTTGACTATGTTCATTTTCTCAAAGAGCTTGATCTAGAAATTGCTGGAGAATTTGTTGTCATGGCAGCAGAGCTGATGCAAATCAAAGTCAAAATGCTACTGCCACCGGAGCAAGGGCCGGATGAGGAAGCAGATCCCCGTGCCAATCTCGTAAAACGACTGATTGAGTACAAGCGTTTCAAGGAATCATCGGATGAATTGCGGAAACAGGAGGAGGCTGCATTTCAGTTTCATTACCGCGGTTACTATGAGACAGATGCACGTACGATCGAAGTTGAAACAGGCGAGGACTTGGTGAGAGATGTTAGCTTCTTTGATTTGATTGCCTCGTTCAAATTCGTGATGGACCGAATTCCCAAGAAGTTTGTCCACGAAATTGTGCGTCTGAACGTGACGATCGATGAAATGATTACTTACATCAGCGGTTTTTTTGAGAAACGTTCCGAAGCAACATTCTCCGAATTGGTCGTTGAGTTTCATGAGAAGATTCGTGTCGTCGTTACGTTTCTTGCATTGCTTGAGGTGGTTCGTTCACGAAAAGTCATCGTGCGACAGCTTGAGCCGTTTGGTGAGCTCTCAATTGTGCGGAATGTACGCTGATGCTTGAAACGGTCGAACAAAAGAAGGAACTAGAAGTTCCCACTTCTCTCGCCGCCCTTTTTGAGGCGCTTATCTTTGCGGCGCGCGAGCCGCTTTCAATTCACCAGATCAAGGCGGTCTACTCAGCCGGAAATCGAAACGACCCGACAAGGCAAATAGATGCAGACTCCATTCGGGCGATCATCGAAGAACTGAACAAGGGCTACAAGGAGCATGAGAAGGCGTACCGTATTCTAAAGATTGCCGGCGGCTATCAATTCGCAACTACGGAAGCTTATGCAGACTGGATTGGCAAGCTCTACAAAGAGCAGGGTAGAAGAAAACTCTCGCAGTCTGGCATTGAAACGCTCTCCATCGTTGCATACAAGCAGCCCGTAACAAAAGCAGAGATTGAACACATTCGTGGCGTTAACTGTGATTACGTGTTGAAGGCACTACTCGAAAAGGAGTTAGTGACGGTAACGGGCCGTGCTGAAACGGTTGGGCGCCCCTTGCTGTATGGAACAACCCGCGAGTTCCTGAAGTACTTTGGTCTAAATGAAATCACCGACCTGCCACGCCCCCGAGAGATTGAAGAAATTCTTGGCGAGCCCCAGTTTGAGACGGAACGGAGGATGCTTGAGGCGCAAGCCGGTGCTGTTCAGATGAAGAAGGAACAGGAAGATTTCAAATCGAGACTGCCACACATCCCAAAGAGAAGGACCGAGCTTGAAGAGAAAACTGCTGAGATTGTAGCTCGCACAAACATCAAGCAAATTCGGACAGTTCAAAAGCCAAAGAAGGAGAACGAACAGGCGAACTTGCAACCAGAAATCGAATTTGCTCAAGTCCAAGATGATGCCACAAAGACTGAGTTCGAGGAGCAGGTTCCGGTTGCTGCTATTGCCTCTGAACCGCCTGTGGAGACCTTACCACCGGAGGAACCGCAGCAGATGGACAAAGAAATGCGAGCCGAGTCAGCCGATCAACCATTCGATTTGTTGGCTCCGAACGATAAATCACAAACTCTCACTCGTGCGTGGGCAACCACACGCGAAATCTCAGAAAAATCAACATGGCAAAATTGGAAAGAAAAGATTCAAGGATTCATCAAGAAGCTATTCGTTTGAATAAATACATCGCGATGGCGGGAATCGCATCCCGTAGGGCCAGCGACGAATTGATCCAAAGTGGCGCCGTTCAAGTGAACGGCGTTGTTGTTACGGAGCTTGGCAGCAAGGTTGTGCCATCGCGCGATCGCGTTTTTGTTCGCGGCGAGGAGGTCACGATTGAGGAGAAGAAAGTGTATATTGTGCTCAACAAGCCAAAAGATGCGATAACGACGTTAAGTGATGAGAAGGGGAGAACGACCGTAATGCAATTCGTGCGGGTGAAACAACGCGTTTATCCGATCGGCAGGCTCGACAGAAACTCCACCGGGGTCCTACTTTTCACAAACGATGGCGAGTTTGCAAACGCGCTGATGCATCCAAAATTGGAAGTCGAAAAAATCTACCGGGTAACAGTTGATAAACCGATGACGCGTCAGGATTTGACAAAGTTAAAACGGGGCGTCAGGTTGGAGGACGGATTGGCAGCAGCCGATACGATTGAGTTCATCGATGGCGGCGCGCGTAAAAAAATCCTTGTTACGCTGCACGAGGGGCGCAACCGCGAGGTACGACGGATGTTTGAGGCGATCAAGTTCGATGTTCGCCAGCTCGACCGCGTATCATTTGCCGGTATCACGCCCCTGGGTTTACCGCGCGGGGAGTGGCGCCATTTGCACAGGGCTGAAGTTGATTCCCTAAAGAAGAAGTATGAAAGCAGCACGCAGAAGAGCTTCTAATGCGCTTTTCCCGCAGCAGTGGTATTCTTCTCCATCCAACCTCATTACCTGGTCCACACGGTTCGGGTGATTTGGGCGCAGCTGCTTATCATTTCATCGATTGGCTTGTTCTCGCGGGTCAACACCTATGGCAGATGTTGCCGCTCGGTCCTTGCGGGATTGGAAACTCTCCTTATATGTGCCTCTCGGCATTTGCAGGCAATCCTCTGCTTATCGACCTACAAGAACTCGTCAACCGTGGTTGGCTTGATCAAGCGCGCCTGGGCGAGGCGAATGGCTTTTCACCCCACCGAGTGGATTCCTCTGGAGTTAATCCATATCGCATGACGCTGTTGCGGTTTGCATCGGATTCTTTCCTCTCACGCCAAACGCCAAGTGAGAAACTAGATTTTGAACTCTTTTGCGATTCCCACAAGAATTGGTTAGATGATTACTCGCTCTTCTGTTCGCTGAACGACAAGTTTGACGGGCAGCTGTGGACGAGATGGGATGCGGATGTGGCGAATCGAAAACCCTCTTCCCTTGAGATTGCCAAAGTAGAACTTCAGGATGGAATTCAGTTTCATAAATTCACTCAATGGTGCTTTTTTCGCCAATGGTCTTCTCTAAAGAAGTACGCAAATGAGCACGGAGTTAAAATAATTGGCGACCTGCCGATGTTCGTTGCGCACCACAGTTCTGATGTCTGGGGGAATCCGGGCGAGTTCTATCTCGATTCGAATGGCAATCCAACTGCCGTCGCAGGAGTGCCCCCCGACTATTTCAGTAAGACAGGACAACGATGGGGCAACCCACTATACCGATGGGACGTTATTAGATCGAGAAAATTCAAATGGTGGATTGATCGGTTCAAATCGATCTTCGAGATGTGCGATATCGTTCGAATCGATCATTTCAGAGGATTCGTGGCGTGTTGGGAAATTCCGGCAAAGGAAGAAACCGCTGTGAAAGGTCGATGGGTCGAAGGGCCAGGAGAAGAACTGTTCAGCGCACTGGTGAAAAAACTGGTGCGGCTTCCAATCATTGCTGAAGATCTCGGCTACATAACAGCGGATGTCGCAAAGCTTCGAGAGGATTTGGGTTTTCCTGGAATGAAGGTTCTGCAATTTGCATTCGGCGGCGGTGTGGAGAATCCATTCTTGCCGCACAATTACTCTTCGAACAGCGTTGTGTACACAGGAACGCACGATAACGATACGACCATCGGTTGGTACCGGAGCTCGACCGAACGTGAGAGGGACTTTGTGCGTAGGTATATGAATGTAAATGGCGAAGAGATTCATCGCGACTTCGTCAAGCTCGCCTTACGCTCTGTGGCCGACTTAGCAATTCTTCCATTCCAGGATGTGCTTGGGCTTGGATCTGAACATCGAATGAATTTGCCCGGAACAACGCAGGGGAATTGGGAATGGCGATTCACGTGGGACATGGTTCAGCCGCACCTCGCGATCGATTTATTCGAAACCACAGCGCTTTCTGCACGTTGCAATCCGGAGAAGCTCGGACTTCCGAGTTCTTCAACCGATTTATCCAACACTTAATTTCCCTACGCGCCAATGACAGATCAACCGCAGCCTAATCCAGAGCAGCCACAAAGCGAGCACGATGAACTCAATGCACTCATGAGGCGTCGTCGCGAGGAACTCGAAGAACTCCGAACGCTGGGCGTCAATCCTTATCCGTACGAATTTGCGCGTAACGCGTTCTCCGATGATATTCTCGCGGCGTACAGCGAGGTTGCGCCGCAGCGTACCGTTTCCGTAGCTGGACGCATCATGTCGATTCGTCGGATGGGCAAGGCATCTTTTTGTCATCTTCAAGATTCACGCGGAAGAATTCAGATCTACTTGCGAAAAGATGATCTCGGGGCCGCTTACGATACCTTCAGGTTGCTGGACATGGGAGATATTATCGGCGTTGCCGGTTTCGTGTTTCGCACAAAGATGGGGGAGGTCTCAGTCCATGCAACAGAGTTCGTTTTGCTCACGAAATCGTTGCGCCCCCTTCCAACCGTAAAAGAAAAAATCGATGCTCAGGGAAACAAGTCGATCTTCGATCCGTTGTCTGACAAAGAGATTCGTTACCGACAGAGGTACGTTGACCTGATCGTAACCCCAGGAGTCCGAGATGTGTTTACGAAGCGAGCAAAAATTGTCACCGCAATGCGGAAGTTTCTCGATGAACAGGGCTATCTTGAAGTAGAGACGCCAGTGCTTCAGCCATTATACGGCGGAGCCTCGGCTCGGCCATTCAAGACGCACCAGAATGCGCTCGACGTCGACTTGTATCTTCGCATTGCCGATGAGCTTTATCTCAAACGACTGATCGTAGGCGGATACGATGGAGTTTATGAGATTTCGAAAGATTTTCGGAATGAAGGAATGGACCGATCTCACAATCCCGAATTCACCATGATGGAATTGTATGTTGCGTACAAAGATTATCGGTGGATGATGGAACTAGTGGAGCAGCTTATTCATTCCGTTGCAATTGCTGTGAATGGCTCCCCCAAAGTTGTGCTGGGCGAAAGTCAAATCGATTTTACACCGCCCTGGAAACGCATTTCAATGTTCGAGGCAATCACGGAACGAACCGGGAAAAATTTGCGTGGAAAGTCGGAGGCAGAGTTGAGATCGATAGCGCACGGCATGGGAGTGGAAGTCGAGCCTTCCTCTGGTACGGGGGGGATCATCGATGAGATCTTTGCTCAGAAGGTAGAGCCGTTCCTGATCCATCCAACATTCATTACAGATTATCCGGTGGAACTCTCTCCGTTAGCAAAACGACACCGAACCGAGGAGGGGCTGGTGGAACGATTTGAAGGGATCGTTAATGGCAAGGAAATCTGCAATGCCTTCACCGAGTTGAACGATCCGCTCGATCAACGCGCCCGGTTTGAAGAGCAAACGGGGTTACACGCCCGAGGTGATGAGGAAGCGCAAATTCTGGACGAGGATTACCTCCGCGCACTAGAGTACGGCTTGCCTCCCACCGCCGGACTTGGCATCGGAATCGACCGCCTTGTGATGCTGCTGACGAACCAAGATTCGATTCGCGATGTCATCTTTTTCCCGCAAATGAAGCCGGCAAAGTGATTGTTTTGACCACCGCATCGATCGCTTGGACTTTTATGCCGTCTTCCCCAAAGAATTTCAGAAAAATATTCATTTTCATCGGATT
>Ga0315281_10014169_pt1 | contig 10766 bp, 10 predicted proteins | sample YL17G07_0_MG_FD_204540 | JGI IMG/M metagenome (GOLD analysis project Ga0315281, IMG submission 204540) | Sediment microbial communities from Yellowstone Lake, YNP, Wyoming, USA - YL17G07_0 | ecosystem: Environmental > Aquatic > Freshwater > Lake > Sediment | place: USA: Wyoming | collected... | reverse complement strand
GAAGTCTCTCTATCAGAACTTACAAAGGAGCCCTTTATTTTCAGGGAAGCAGGCTCAGGAACACGGCAGATAATAGAAAAGTTCCTCGCCCGTAACGGAATTACACCACAGGACATGAAGATATCTATTATTTTAGGAAGTACAGAGGCTATAAAAGATGCGGTTGAGAATGGATTGGGTGTCTCGATAATCTCACGCTGGGCTGCAAGAAAAGAAAGTAAATATGGGACATTAAAACTACTCAATATAAAAGAGGTAAATATGGTAAGAGATTTTTCACTTATCATTGGCAAGAATTCAATCTCATCAAATGCCCTTGAAGAATTCCTGGCCTTCCTAAAGGCATACCCATTTGATAAATTACTCTCTTAAAAATCCCAGTAACCAAGCACCAAAAAGCAAATAATTTCCAATAAACAAACATCAATGACCAAACAGTTTGGAATTTGGTTATTGGTTATCCCTGTCTATAGACTCTATAATCTATGTCCTGAAATATTCTGTTTTTATCTTCTATTTTGGTCAGCCATTTTTCTGAGATGTTCTCTGAGATGATTGATTGATAGAGGAGGTTAAATATGTTGATATGCTCTTCAAAACGTTTTTTTGCATATCCTGAAGCGGTACTGTTATTCATAATAAATGTCCAGTCACTGTGCTGTGACAGGAGGAGCTCCCTGGCAGCTTGATTAAGCGCTCTTAGCAAAATGCCATTTGCCTTAGGAAATCTTTGAGCAAGAGAGATCATATGTTCTGTTGCCTTAAGAAGATGCCGATAAACAAAATCATTAGAATTATTCAGCCAAACCTCATTATATCCCTTGTCTCCCCAGCTTGACATGGATGGTTGGCAGGCGTCTAAGCTTACAGGTCGATATGCTCGTGAGCTTAGGTATTCTGAAGGTGTTATTGTCCTGAAATTCCTATGATCAATATATAGTCCTCTCAGAAGAGAGTCAATCCATTCTATCCCTTCAAACCACCAGTGACCAAAAAGTTCAGCGTCATAAGTTGCAGTAATTATTGGTTTGATCTTGAGATTTTCTGACAGGAATTTTACCTGAAGCTCCCTGTTAAGGATAAAATTTCTGACATGTTCAGAAACTTTTTGCCTTGCTTGCTGTATCACATATGGTTTTTTATTGTCAGTCTTTCCTGTTATCCGGTAATATTTAAGGCCTGTATATGTCCTTATCCCATCTGGCTGAATATAAGGTTTTATATAGTCCAGGTTGAGGTCAAAACCAATATCTCTGTAAAAGTCTCTGTAATCGAAGTCACCCGGATACCCTTCGATAGATGACCAAACTTGTTTTGAGGATTCAACATCCCTGCCGAATGCGATAGTACCAGAGGGACATAATATGGGAGTATACACACCCCATCGCGGTAATGGGTTTCCACGGATTATTCCATGTGTCTCGAGGAAAAAAAACTTTATGTCAGCTTCTTCTAAGTAACGGTCGAAACCTGTTGCAAAACCACATTCTGGAAGCCACATGCCTTTCGGATAATTGCCGAAATTTTTTTGATAACATTCTGCCCCAACTTCAATTTGCGCCTTTACTGCTTGAGGATATATTGATAAATTTGGGAGAAAGGCATGAGTTGCAGCAGATGTTATAATTTCCACTTTGCCTGTATCCTGTAATGCCTTAAAGGCAGACAGAAGGTCTCTTTTATAAATATCTTCAAATAGATATATAACCCTCTGGAACCTTTCATGATACATCTGGGCAACAGGTTCAAAATGCATATCTCCTTTTGTCCTGTAAACCTCTTTCTCCGATAGTTCTATGAGCCTCTCAATATATCTTTTGTATCTGTGCCTAAGGAGATCATCGTTAAACATCTCTATAAGGGAAGGGCTGAGGGACAAGGTTATCCTGAAATCGATGCCATCATATATAAGTTTTTCAAATGTATCCAAAAGCGGGATATATGTTTCGGTTATTGCTTCATAAAGCCAGTTCTCTTCAAGGAAGTAATCGTATTCAGGATGTCTTATGTAGGGAAGATGGGCGTGAAGTACTAAGCATAAATAGCCTTTATTCATGGATTATTATCTTTCCTGTCACCTGGTATCCACACCTTACCTTTGTCAATGATATGTTCTACTTCCCACCCTCTTTTATGCAATTCCCTCGAAATCCATTTCCTGTGACATTTCCACGGTAATCTCTCTGCACAGATAATAACGGAAGGTTTAGTAATTGCAATTTTTTCAAGCAGATCAACCCCCCTGCTGAAATCATCTGTAATAATGTAAGAGATATATCCACCTTTTCTAAAGCCCCCAAGTTCTGCACCAAGAAAATAGTACTCTATTCCTTCTTTTCTTAAAAGATTTTCAAAGTTTTCCTTTCTGAAAGTTTGGAATTTACTCGTTGGGAAGCGCCGGACATCGATCACTAATTGGATATTGTAGGCAAGGAGAATCTCTATGAAATCTTCTTCGGCCCTTCTATCCGTCCCGAGAGTATATATTTTTTTCATAAATATTTGCGCACAAAATTATAACATGGTTGTAAAAAGATAACTTTAGAAGAAAGCAGATTAAAATCTTAACTCAGAGATAGTAGGGGAGTAAGTCGATTAGAAAATGAATGAGGTTCTGAGAATAGGAAAAGCCTTATACAAAGGAGAATACAAAACAAAGACTTACTGTATGTTGAATCCCATATTATGCAAGGATTGACAGGTCTTACTAAAGGTAGTAAATTACCATTATTGATATAAACATACCATATGAAAAAAATTATTTTGCTTTTGTTAGTTTTTTTTCTAAAAGGCTTCTACCTAAGTGGTTGTACAATGACGCATGTTAGTTTTGAGCCTGAAGAAAAACAGGCGTTGTTTACGCTTACCGGAGGCTCAGTAGGAGCGCTCATCGTAGGAAATCTGGGTGGATTCATAGTAGGTACTTTTATCGCAGACATAGGTAGCCTTACTCTCATTGAATATAATGGTAAACAGGTGAAATCAAGGGAAGATGCTTTAAAAAAGTACACATACAATGGTGAAAAAGTGAAACTTTTTATAGAAGGATCATCGGCTACGATTAAAAATGTAAAAAATGGTTCTACAGTAGAAGCTATTGTCCAATATACATTACTTGCACCTCTTGATACACAGAAGATTAATATTACAGAAAGAAGAATACTTACTATTGCAAATAAAAGTTTGGAACTGGACACAAGAGAGATTGTAAGAACGCAGGGGACATATATCTCTACAATCAAGTTCAAAATGCCAAAGGATATACCTAAAGGCTATTATACACTGTTAACAACCATATCTGATGGAAGGTATGCAAAGGCGGTAAAGTCTGTAATGAAGATTATATAAGTGGGAGCGGGTTATAAAAAATTGAGAAGAGAAAGTTGAAGAAGAAAAAAGGTAAAGAGCCATTTGTACCTGTTGAAAGACGGGAGACAATCCGTCAGAACATAGTATCTATCCTTGAAGGCAAGACCCTCTCAGCCAGGGATATATCGGCTGAAGTGAGGGTTTCTGAAAGAGAAATATACGAACATCTCGAGCATATCCATAGGGCGATGAATAAAAGGGAACATACTCTTGTTATAACACCTGCTGAATGTAAGAAATGTGGCTTTGTATTCAGAAAGAGAGACAGGCTTACAAAGCCAGGTAGATGTCCTGTGTGTCGCAGTGAATTGATACAGGATCCTCTTTTTTCTGTCAGGAAAAACAGTTAATCACCTTACTTTATACCGAGGGCCTCTCTGGTTATCTTCTCTGCTACCTCAAAAACTGCCTTCTTGCCTTCTACTGTTCTTGCCTCTATATAAAATCTGACCTTTGGCTCTGTGCCTGATGGTCTTATCATAAGCCATGAACCATTATCAAAGACCAATTTTATGCCGTCAATAGTTATAATATCCATAACTGTTCTTGTAAGCGAGAAATTTTCCCTTTTGAAAAAATAACAATAAACTAATTATAATTCAAAAAGTAATTAGATAAATTTTATGGTTACTTTATGAAGAATCTTGTAGTTATAGGCGGGGGAACTGGTAGTTATACTATCCTTAAAGGACTAAAAAATTATACTGATAGTTATGACCTTACCGCTATAGTATCCATGATGGATAGCGGCGGGGATACCGGCAGGTTGAGAGATGAATATGGGGTCCTACCTCCAGGTGATATCAGGAGATGTCTGATTGCTCTCTCAGAGGAGACAGAACTCATCAAAAAGCTATTCCAGTACAGATTTTCCAAGGGCTCACTGAAAGGCAAAAATTTTGGGAACATTTTCTTAACCGCACTGTCTGATATTACAGGAAGTGATGAACAGGCGATTAAAGAAACAGGGAAGATACTTAAGATTAAGGGTAAAGTCTTGCCTGTGACTCTGGATAAGGTTGATTTATGCGCTGAGTTGGAAGATGGAACTATCATAAGAGGTGAAACAAATATTGATATCCCAAAACACAATCCTGAATTGCGGATTAAACGTGTTTTTTTAAAACCTAAGGCTAAGGCTTATCCTGACACCGTAAGTGCTATATCAAACGCCGATGCAATTATTATCGGCCCTGGTGACCTTTATACAAGCATTATTCCAAACCTGCTGGTTATCGGGATACCTGAAGCTATTGGTAATTCGAAGGCAAAAAAAATCTACTTATGTAATCTCATGACCAAATATGGAGAAACACATGGCTACTCTGCTTCTGACCACTTAAAGGCTATAACGCATTATCTCGGGAGAAGTTCTATTATTATATAATTGTTAATAATAGCAAGCCGTCAATCAAAGCATTAAGAGAATATGCAAATGAAAAATCTTTTCCTATTTCATATAATGTTGATGAACTTTATTCATTTGGAGTAAAAAAAGTTGTTGAAGCCAATGTGATGAACAAACAGCTTCTAATCCGCCATAATCCTGAAAGGATTGCAGAGGTAATTATTGGAGTGGTACGCAAGCCAATTTGACGAATGAAATAAGTAAAAAACATTTTATTGGTTGAAGTTTTGATTTGGAGTTTTTAGATTCCGGGATAAGTCTCAGATTTGGCAATCATAAGGAATAAAGCATCGATAGAGGAAAGTTTTGATTTTTTACCCAATCGCTGATAGATATCCTTGGCCGAAGACAGGTAATTTCTTCCCTCAGTCCTTCCAAGAGTTAACAAAGCAACTCCAAGTCCCCAGCAACAATGTGCTACGGTATGCTGTCTTTCAATTTGCCCCGCAAGATTTAGGCCATCCTTGAATAGATTGATGCAAATTTCAAGATATTCCTCTCTCTTGGGATCCCTTTCACTTTTCAATAATAATGCCTCGCCAAGGTTTCCCAATGTCCAGGCAAGGATCTTTTTCGCAAACTTCTCATCCCTGTATTTTTCAGCCAGCTCCTTAACTTCAATAAACATTTCAATGGCTTTCTCATAATCCTGCTGTTCTATGTACAACTCTCCTAAATAGGTTAAGGCTCTTGCCTGCAGTGTTATCGCTTTCGGATTAGAAAATGATTTATACGTTTCGATGGCACTTTCAATCAAACCTCTCGCCTTATTAAAGTTAATTTTTCCATCCATCAGGTAGATGCGGGCTTCGGTTTCCTTTATCAAACCCCCTAATTGTGAGAACACCCGACTTGATTTCTTTGATTCTCTCTTAGATATGTTGAGCCATGCTTTTGCTTGGCGGAAGTCTTCCTTGCGAAAAGCGCACCAGCTTATACGGGAGGACATTTCAATGCAGTAACGAGAGTTCCTTAATTCTTGGGCGTACTCGTATCCTTTAATGCACTTCTCGATGGCATCATTCCAAAATCCTCTCTCATAGTAGTAATAATAAAGCTGAGAGAGTATTTTTAGATAGTCAACAAACCTATTTCTTTCAACGCAAAGTTCTATCGCTCTTTCTACGTTACGAATTTCCTGCTCAATATGTTTAAAATTCTCTGCCTTACAATGTTCTTTAATAAACTCTTTATAATAATTAATGTACAGATCCTTTTTAGCAACTTTTGGCTTCTTCGCTTCAGAAAACTTCCGCACAAGAGGATGTATTTGATAGCGACGATAGTGAGGATCAGTATACTCAACAGTTTCAATGAAATAACGTTTTTTCAACTCTTCAAATAATTCGCCTACCCTTACCCTATGAAGTCCTATGATTCCTTTTAATGCTTCTTCAGTAAAAGTATCGGCAAATAGCTGAAGAGAATTGATGACCGTTTGTTCTTGCAAACCGAACGAGTCCCATGACTTCTGAAGAATCCAATCTATGACATTTTTTCCACTCAACTTAATATCCTCTATAGTTTGGTTCACTGTTGCCGATTCTTCTGTCCTGAGGTAACCAAACAATAAATGAACGGCAAAGGGAGAACCAGCAAGCAACTTTGATAGGCGATGCAGCAAGGACTTATCTATACCGGGCCAGTAATATTCCACCAATAGCTTGATATCGTTATATTTCATGGGGCCCAGTTTATAGTTCAAACAGCCTTTTATAGTGGCTGGATTTCGACTTGTTAGAATAACTTTTGCATAATTGGAGAGTTTTTCAATAAATGCCATCATGTTTGGGTCTTTTATGGTTTCGATATTGTCAACAATTATTATGGAAGCCTTTTTAAGGGTGTCACGCAAGATGCGAATTATCTCGCTCTTTTGCTCGGTTTCGTCAAGCTGTTTAAGATAAACATAATCAAGGCTAACAGCAAGATCGCTAATGAAGTGTTTCAAGGATAAATGACGATCTTTTGAAGAAAACCAAAGGCCAGCGGAAAACTCCTGTGGATTTTCCTTCAGGGCCGAATAGGCAGCAAACTGAGCCAAAGCCGATTTTCCAATCCCAGGCTCTCCATAAATTAATAAGAACCTTGTCTTTCCCTTCAGAAACTTCGATACTCTAAAAACTTCCTGAGAACGTCCTCGAAAGATGAGCGGCTGCCTTATTGTTATCGGGGGATAAATACCTGCGGGTGCCTCCGGTAAAGGTCCCTTGACTGGTGCGTATTCGAATGTTGTTCTAAAATCAACGAGATTGAGAGAGCCTTTTTTGTAAGTGTATAGACGAATATCATTCTCCCGTGGATACATTGGGCCCTTCAGCGTATCCTTAAGCGTATTGCTTCTTAGCCAGACGATTCGTTCACCTTTATCAAGAAGTATCAAGCGTTGCATTTGGTCTAGATTCAGAATCTCATGACCTGAAATGTTATCCGGCGGAATTTCGATGGACGTTTCCACCTTGTATTCACTTGAATATTCAAGTTTGAATTTGCCGAGCATAGCTGTTTTGTTAAATCTTCCAATCTTTTCTCCCTCAAAATTTTGTAACTGAGACTTTGAATCACAATTGACAAAAAATAGACTGGTATGACGGCAAGCTGGATGATTAGCAAAAAGATATAAACATCTCTCATATTCTCGATGAAGGGGTTTAGGGTTAACTTGGAGAACAAACAAAATATCAAGTTGGTTCCCTGGTTCTGTTAACCATTGAATGATTGTGTCTGGAAGTCGTTTACCCCATCCGATAAGATCAAAGCAGATCATGACCGCGAAAGAGAGCCGAGGAGCCTTAAAGACATTGATAGTTTGACCCCCTTGAAATAAATGAGGCTGTATATTTCTGGATTCTTCAAGTCGGGCAGGGAAGATCTTGGGTTGCAGGTGAAAAGTTAAATTTCCCTGATTATCCTTGATCGCAATGATGGCAACATTGAAAATCAATTTGGCATATTGGTTAAGACTAACAAGCTTCGAAGGAAAATATAAATTCAAAGTTTCAGGAGCAATACTCAGAAGGTCTGCAAGTTTTTGAAGCTTTTCCAAAGTTAGATGTTCAACCGGAACACAATAGACAGAGTTCTTTGGTGCTTCATTTTTCATGAATCTTGCAAGATGTTTTGTTTTAGCAAAAGGCAGGGTGTATTCGGGAGCCAAGAAAAAATTTGATTTAATATCTCTAGAAAATGTCAAGGCACTTCCCAAGCGATTCCAAACCGAGTCGACTTTTCCCTGCACAATATATGGCTTTCGTTTCAAGAATAGACGGAATTGACAGAGTACAAAATTTAACAGCCGCAAAGGAAAATTCAAATCTTTTATTTGAATAACCTTTATCTTAATTTCTTGAATTTGGGGCGACATTTCAGGAGACTTTTTTTAACACAATCAAGGAATACGCTTGATCAACTATGACATAAGATAGCGGTTCTTTCGTATCGAGTAAATAATTGACGAATCTTAGGACTCCAGGGAACTCATCTCGGTAATCATGAAATGCGATCAAACTTCCTTTGTATAAATTATTTTCAAAATGTAGAAAATCCTCTCTCACATTCTCATAAAGATGTAACGCGTCGATAAGAATTAAGGAAATAGGAATATTAAGTCTACTTTCCGTTGATTTGGATTTAACGCACTTTATCATGCTTTCTAACCCATAGTATTTAACATTTCGGATAAAATCGTTATAAGACTTACCCTCCGAGTAAATCCTATCGTATCTACCACTTCGTAAACCTTCATGTGGATCAACTGCATATAGAACCGCATCTATATGTAAAGCCACTACAGCCAACCCCATAGCAATAGTGCTTCGACCATGGTAACTTCCGATTTCCACGATGTTTAAGGGATCAGAGTAATGCTTATTCCCAAGGGCTACCTGCTCAACACAATCAATAAGAAGACCAAGTTCTATTTTTTCAAACCAGCCTTTTACCTGTATGGCTTTAGAGATAATCGAAGACCTACACAGATCATCCATTTATAATCTTTTCAATCTCTTTTGTTATCTCCCCTATAAGGTGTTCATGTTTCGCTTCAACATTCAGGCGCAATAAAGGTTCTGTATGTGAAGGTCGGATGTTAAATCTCCAAGTGTCGCTTTCGAGTGAATACCCATCAATGAAGTCTTCTTTTCCTGCGTTTTTGAACCGATGCCTTACATTTTCTATTATCTCCTTGATATTTTTCACCCGATAATTCAACTCCCCACTCATATAATGACCTTCCGTAAAGGGATTCATTATTTCGGAGAGCTTTTTGTCTTCCTTAGTTAGGTGTTCAAGAAGTAATAAGAAAGGTATAATGCCATTATCGGCGTAAAAGTTATCACGGAAGTAATAGTGGGCACTCATCTCTCCCGCAAACAAAGCGTTCTCTGCGCGCATTCTGTCTTTCATAAAGGCATGACCACCCTTGGAGATGATGAGATATCCTCCCATTTCGTTCACCACTTCCAAAATCGGCCAGATTACTCTGGGGTCAAAGATTATTTTATGATTCCTCCCATACTTTTCTAACATTATCTTCGCTAATAAAGCACCAATATAAGCACCAGAAATAAATCTTCCTTTCTCATCAAAAAACATTACCCGATCAGCATCTCCATCCCAAGCAACACCAAAATCTGCGCCTGAACTTATAGTCAATTCTTCTGTTTCGGTGCGATTGTCTGGCAACAGCGGGTCCGGCGGACCTTTAGGAAAAGAACCATCTATCTCGAAATTAAGCGGTATCAAATCAAGATGCAACAGATCAACAATCATTTTTACCGGCCTGCTTACAAATCCAAAATTTGCATTACCGACAAAGGTAAATTTCCGTATTGATGATTTGTCAATGAAACTTAATACATGTCTTACATAATCTTCCAGGATTTCTTTTTTTTCATAAGTGCCTCTTTTCTTTGGTGATATTTCTTTATCTTTGCCAAGTTTTAAAGCATCTCGTATATCAAAAAGACCCGTATCAGAAGATATAGCTGTTGCTTTTTCTCTAACCATTTTTAACCCATTATATTCTTTAGGATTATGCGATGCAGATACAATAATTCCTCCTGAATAATTGTAGGCACCAACGGCGAAGTAAAGCATATCTGTTGTAATTTGGCCTATATCTATAACATTGACGCCAGCATCTAAAAGGCCACTAATAAGGCTTTCTTTCAACGATGGTGAGGAAAGACGAATGTCCATTCCAACGACCAACTCTTTTGGTTTAAAAACATAGACATATCCTTTGCCAATGGCGTAACATATTTCTTCATTGAGGTCAGAAGGGTAAATTCCTCTTATATCGTAGGCGCGAAAAATATCAAAATTCATTTATGTGCTCTCCTTTTCTGTTAGAGTCTTTTATTCTTAAAAATATAATTAAAAAATATTTGTTAACTTCTGTTATCGAGAATATCTACATCACTCTATTTCTTATTATCTTTAGATGCAGCCAACATTTGAACTGCCTCGCGAGCTGCAGCTCGAAGGATTTTATTAGGATGTTCAGTTAATGGCTGAATACAAAAGCATAATTTTTTGGGTAGTATTTGGCCTTGCAAATGCAATAAACTAAAAATTGCATGATATTGGATGTCTGTATCTTGAGCATTAAGTTTCTCAATAAGAGCGTTTATTAGTGATCGACTAGCAAAGTTAGGCGGAAGGTGTTGAATAATTAATAATCCATTCCTGATGACTTCTATATCTACATTTTCAATGGATATTTGAACAATTCTAGAAATTTCTTTGTATGTCCGTGGATTTGTCAACTGAGGAAGAATTCTAAGAGCTTCAAGTTTCATACCCAGATTTCCTTCAATAGCAAGAATGGATTCTATTATCTGAATCCCTTCATAATTATTCAAGGCTCATCGTGTAAGAGTGTGGGTAAATTGATGAGCTTTAAGCAGTATAGCACGGCTTCAAATAAGGAGAAAAGAGCTTTCAAGGGGATAAAGAAATCTGTATGATTTATAGATGGGCAAAAAGA
>Ga0315281_10014168_pt1 | contig 10767 bp, 8 predicted proteins | sample YL17G07_0_MG_FD_204540 | JGI IMG/M metagenome (GOLD analysis project Ga0315281, IMG submission 204540) | Sediment microbial communities from Yellowstone Lake, YNP, Wyoming, USA - YL17G07_0 | ecosystem: Environmental > Aquatic > Freshwater > Lake > Sediment | place: USA: Wyoming | collected... | reverse complement strand
GGAGACTTTGACGACATCAGCCTCAGTTCCGGCGACGCCGGGTGCGGTCCGGGAGGCGCGACCGTTCCTGCCAGTCTCAGGTGACTTGATGCCCTCCAGCCTGACCGGGCAACTGGCATGATCCGATGGAGATCCTAATCGGCCCGCATACACTCGAACGCGCCGCTGAGCGCGGCACAGACGAAGCCGAGCTCAGAGATGTGATTGCGACTGGTCTGCCAATCCCGGGCAAGCATGGCCGGCTAGGAAAGGTCAAGATCTACGACTTCAGGAAGGCGCGAAGAGGTAAGTATTACGAGCAAAAGAGAGTCGAAGTGTTCTACACTGTTGAAGGGCAAACCATCGTGAGCGTGACCGTGTACGTCTTCTACGGGAGGTGGGAGCCAGAGCATGCAGATTCTTTACAACACCAAGACTGACCTGCTTTACCTTCGCCTGGATGACCGCAAGCAGGAGGTTACGAACGCCCGTCTCTCAGATGACATAGTCCTGGATCTTGGAGAAGACAATCGGATTGTAGGAATCGAGATTCTTGATGCCTCCAAGCACCTGAATCTTGAAACACTCTTGCCGGTCAAGTATGAAGTTGCACGATAGGAGAAGGACCAGCGGGCGCGCCCCGACCTGTGATCTATGGCGTCGTCAAGCCAAGTCATCCCAAACGACATCTGAACCCCTGTTGCGAGGTCATCATGAGCAGACACGTTTCCCGCAGGAAATTCCTTGAACGGCTTGCGCTCGGAACCGCCGCCGGAGCAGGTTTGCCGCTCCTGGGAGCCGTCGAGTCTTCGAGTCCGCGCGGCACTTCGCCTCTTCCCCACCGGGTATTGGGGCGCACCGGCGTAAGCGTTTCCATTCTGGCGTTCGGCTGCGGCAGCCGCTTTCTGATGTACGAGGACGAAGAGCAGGCACTAGCCGCCCTGAACCACGCCCTCGACCTGGGGATCACCTACCTCGACACGGCGTACGCCTACGGCGACGGCAAGAGCGAGAGCCGCGTGGGCAAAGTGATGGCCACCCGACGAAAAGAGGTTTTCCTAGCCACGAAAATTCCTGACCGAACCCGCGACGCCTTTCTGCAGCGGCTGGAAGGCAGTCTGAAGCGCCTGCAAGTGAGCCAAGTGGACCTAGTCCACATTCACAACGTGGGCCGCGCGGAAGATTTGGCCAAGCTCGAAGCCCCGGACGGGGCACTCAAGGGACTCCTCGAAGCCCGCGCGCAGAAGATGGCGCGCTTCATCGGCATGACCAGTCATACCGACGGTGAAGTGCTGGCCCGGGCCATCGAACGCCACGACCTCGACTGCGTGCAGATGGCGCTCAACCCCACCCGCAACGGTCGCCTGGAAGAGCTGGCGCTGCCAGCGGCCCGGAAGAAGAACCTGGGCATCATCGCCATGAAAGTGGCCGGACAGGAATTTCTCCTGGGAACCGGCCCGGGCAAGGCGGACTTTGATCCGCTCCTCCGCTATTCAATGAGCCTGCCGGTAACCGCAGCGGTGGTGGGCATGCCCCGTGTGGACATGCTGGAGCACAACATCGAGTTGGCGAGGAATTTCTCCGCCCTGGCGGAGGCGGAAATGGACCGGCTCCGGCGGGACCTCGAGGTCTCCCGCGAAGCCCTGGAGAAGAAGCTGATTGGTCACCTGGACGGGCCGACGTGCACGCCTGAGGTCTTCTGGGCGTAGCTCACGTCTATCCGTCACACCACGCGCGGCATCGGTGACTGTCAGAGGTTCCTGTCAAGCTCCAGGCGCGCCGGCCAAAAGGCAGGATCCAGTTCGAGTGCGCGGCGAAAGCTCTCTCGGGCCGGCTCCTCGCGATTGCGGAGACGTTCTACGAGCCCGGCCACATAAAGCCTGGAGGCGTTCGCCTTTTCCTTCTCTCTCACCTCCAGCAGCTCGTTCAGGATCTTCTCGGCGTCTGCCTCCTGCCCGAGCCGACGCAAGGCCGCCGCCTGAAACACCCGGGACACGCCCGTCTTCCTCTCACCGCCCGCCGCTTCTTGCCACGCTGCCCGCGCGGCCTCTGTGTTGCCCGCGGCCTCGAGCGCCTCGCCTAGCCAGTAGAGCGCTTGCTCGTCGTGGGGCATATTTGGCTTGCCGACGCCGAGATTCACAGGGTATTCAGTTGCTCGGCGGAAGGTTTCCTCCGCGTCCCGGGACTTTCCTGCCCCGAGGCTCGCCCTGCCTTTTTCCAGATTCGCAGCGACGTAAACCTGGCGGACGATTTCCCCACCCTCCCAAGGCTTAAAGTGGTGGTCCATGAGGATTTCGAGGGCTTGGTCATACCGCTTCTGCTGAAGGAGCATGAGCGCGCGGCGAAGCCGCACGGTATCGCGGTCAAGAACTGCGGCCGGTGCTTGGGCCATCAGCTTCACGCGCCGCGCGGAATCACCGAGTTGGGTGTAGATCTCGTCGAGATCCACATAAAGCCGGTAATCATCAGGGGCAAGCTGGATCGCCCTTTCGTAGAACCCCGCTGCGGCCGCCATGTCCTTTTTCACGCGCCAGGCGTACAGACCCAGGTTGCGGGCCAGGACGGCGTACTCGAATCCACCTCCCAGCGCCTGGAACCAGGCCCGCGAGGCTTCCTCGTAGCGACCGTGCGCGAAAAGAAAGTTGCCCAGAAAGTACTGCGCGTGCGCATCCAGGGGATGTTGCGCGACCGCTTCGTGCAGCACCAGCGCGTCCTCAAGGCGGTGCGGGAAGACCTTCTCAGGAGGCGCTGACGCGGCCTTGGCAGCGAACTCCTCGGCCTGCTTGGCCGCCCCTTGCCAACGCGCGTTGGAAGCCAAATAGTAATAGACCATCGGCGAGACCGCTCGGGACGGCAAATCCTTCAGCGCCGCCTGGAGCACGGCGTCAGACGCAGCGAGGTCACCCAGGTTGCGATACCAGGCGGCCACATCCAGGTAAGTCTGGGCGTCACGCCGCAGGGAGCGTGCCCAGGTTCGGGGCGCCTCGTCACCGGCGGGGGTCCGTGGCGCGCGCGCACTCGCGATCCGCCAACGCTCGGCAAGCGCCCAGGGAAACAGCGGCATCCGTTCCAGCGCCCGGTTGATGGTCGTCCACGCCTCGCCCTTCTTCCCTGCCAGACGCAAGGCCACGGCGAGATCCGTTTCGACCAGCGCGTCCTGAGGGTTGTAGCTCAGAGCCCGGCGCAGCAGTTCGGCTGCCTGATCGTAGTTCTTCAACTGGATGGCGATCTCGCCCAACTGGGCAAACGCGGGTGCCGCGCCGCCGCCGTACTGGATCGCAGTCCAAAAAGCGTCTGAGGCCAGAGTCAAGCGCCCCGAGCCCCGGTAGATCACCCCGGCGGCATAATGCACGCCTGGGTTAAACGTGTCGCGCACGAGGGCGCGAGTGATGAAGCCTTCCGCGCGCGGGAAATCCACCGCGCGATAGCTTCGCCAGGCCAACTTCAGAAGCGCCGGGACGTAACCGGCATCGCGTCCCAGGACTTGCTGGTAAATTTCCGCGGCAGCAGTCTCTCTCCCGTCTTTCTCCTGCTCCACGCCATAGAGAAAGAGTTCCTCGACCGTCATCTGATCGAGAGATTTCGCTTGGGGACCTCGCGTCCCGGCAGCGGGAACGAAATCGGGATTACCGTCCACGGGCTCCGCGGCGGACCAGCGCAGGAGCGTTCCCCCGCGCGCAGACTGAATTTCGACCACCAAGCTCTTCCTTGCCTCCTCGAGGCTGTCCACCGGCACAGAGAACTTCGCGGTCTCGAGCGGACTGAAGCCGGCCGGAGCAAGCTCGCGCAGCAATTTAGGTCCCAGCAGCAACCGAATCTTCGGGCCCGGAATCGCGACGGTCGGCGAGATAACCAGCTCGACGTGCTGCTTCTTCTCGCCGGCCGCCGGAAGGAAGCGGACGTTGAGCGCCAGCTCATCCGTCGCCTCCACGAAGCCATCCCCCAGCCCCCGCACCGGATACCAGTATTCAGTAAATGACTCGACGCGCCGCGGCGGCATGAACTCATAGTTCAACTGCGTTTCGTAGCGGCCGGCCTGAATCTCGTTGTAGGGACCATCGTTGTCCGTAAGCAGGTCCGTCCAAATCAAGCCATCATCGGACACACCCCAGGTCCAAGTCTTCTTTCCGGGCACCTCGCGGAAATCCGCCACATGCGCGACGCCGTAGTCGGACTTGTGATAGTAGGCCCCAAAGAAGTTCCGGTGGACTTGCCGGCCAAAGAGCGAGGTAGGCTCGCGCACGTTTTTGTACCAACTGTAGTCCACGCCCTCGTGAATCGGGTAGGACCAGACAATGCCCTTGGCGTGCGGGCAGGCCTCGCGCATGGGGTAGATAAATTGCATGTCGTCAGTCGCGGGAACGGCCGTGTTGGCCCAAAACCAGTAAAGATTAGTGAGCGGTGTGGAATTGAAGAGCGTCACGCGCTCTTCCGCGCGCGCCTGGCCAGGCCGCAGAGTGAACGCCACCTCCCAGTGCATGCCGGTGACCTGGTCGATGTCGCCCACCACCACCGTGGCGCTGCCGTCGGCATTCCGCCGCACCAATGAAGACACCGGCGAAACCGTCACCACGGTGTGCCCGTTGGGAAAGTTGTATTCAATGCCGCCGGAAATCCATGCCCCGCGCAAGGCCACCAAGCCGTACTTCACCACGTTGTTGCGATAGAGCACTTCCCGCTTCGTCACCTTGTCGTAAAGCGAATACAGCCGCCCGCCCATTTCCGGGAGCACGATCGCCTTCAAAAACTCGTTCTCGAGAAAAATCGCCTTGTAGGTTTTCGGCTCCCGGCGGTCCGTCAGGTCATCGAGCATCGTGTAGGGATAGACGTTGTGCCGGTTGACCAGCGGAAACGGTGGGCTCGGATCCTCATCGCCCAGCAAGTAAGTGGGCAATTGCAGCGTTCCTTCCCAGGCGCGCACTTCGGCGCCTCGAGCGGGCGCCGCCAGAGCCAGCCAGAACACGATTCCCAAGAGAATTCCGTATCGGGAAGATTTCATGGAATGCCTCCCGGCAAGCAGGGTGAGAAGAGCTCGTTGCCTTTCAGCCTACCCGCGGCCGTGCTCCGCCCTCCTACACCCCGTACTTCGCTGCCATCTTCTCCAGAAACTCGAACGACTCGCGGTATTGGACATCGATGCCGGGCACCATGCCGACGTCGATGGCGAGGAAGTCACCCCGGAAGTGTTTATGGGGCCGATGCAAAACAGCTATGGCTTCGACCCCTTCTCAATGAACGCCCAACACTTCTTCCACGGCTTCGGCAAAGACCTGAAGCGATTCTCGCAGTGCCTCCTCCGAGATCGTCAAGGGAGGCGCAATTTTTATGCACTCGCCGCTTGCCCCGACGGGAGCGAACATGAGCAAGCCCTTCCGGAAACATGCGACGTTGACCTGCAGGGCAGTCTCGGGATCGGGCTCCTTGCTTCCAGGCTTCACAACCTGGATCCCGGCCACCAAGCCCATGCCGTGCACGCAGCCGAGAACCCTCGGATATTTGCCCTGGATACGCTCAAGCGCCGGCACCAGGATCTCGCCCATGGCCGCAGCGTGCTCGACCAAGCGCTCTTTTTGGAGGACTTCCAGGCTGGCAATCGCTGCCGCCACCGGCAACGGTGATGCCGAATGGGTCGAAGTCATCGAACCTGGCGGGTAGAGCCCCATGATGTCTTTCCGTCCAATCACCACAGAAATCGGCAAGGATGATGAAACACCTTTACCGCAGGCGATGAGGTCGGGCGTCACGCCATAGTGCTGGAAGCCAAACATCGTGCCCGTGCGGCCGAAGCCGGCCTGCACTTCATCGTAGCACATCACAATGTCATGCTCCCGGCAAAAGGCTTCGAGCTTCTGCGCGTATTCTACAGGCAAAAAATCCGGACCGCCGCCCTGGTAGGTCTCGGTCATGACCCCGGCGATGTCCTGCGGTTTGACATTCTTCTGCGATAGCGTCTGGAGAAAAAGATCAAAAGAGGTGTTTTCGTTCTTGAACCCGTCCGGAAATGGAACTTGGATGAACGACGGGTCCAGATGCCCAATCCATCTTTTTTGCCTCTCCATCCCGCCCGCCAATTGCGCGCCCATCGTGCGGCCATGAAAAGCGTACTGAAACGTCACGAAGAACTTCTTTTGCGGGCCGTATTTCTCCAAGCCATAGGTCTTGGCCAATTTGATGCAGTTCTCCGTGGCTTCGCTCCCGGTGCTCAGCAGGAAAACCTGGTAGTTGCCAGGATCGGGCGAAAGCTCTCGCAGCATCCGGGTCAGTTTCATTCGCCGCTCGTGCACGAAGACGTAAGACGCCAGCAGACCCTGATCAATAGCTTCCTTCAAGGCCTCCTTGATTTCCTTTCTGCCATGTCCCACGTTCGTCACCAGCACGCCAGAGGACCAATCAATCCACCGGTTCCCCCAGCGATCGCTGACGGTGAAGTCCTCCGCTTTGTGCCAGACCACCGGCGGCTGCCCCCTCATCGACCGCGGCTCCGACTTCGCCAGTTCCTCAAATATCGGCAAGGATTCCGGCACGGGCAGAGGCGTCTGGATGGTGCGGTATTTGGTTCGCACCTTCGGCACTTCCACGGGTGTTAGGTCATAACCTGCCATAGAGCCTCCTCGAGGATTCGGACCTCAACACTTCCCCTGTACCTGGGGCTGGCCGCCGTAAACAATCTTGACCGCCGCGCCGTCGCTCAAGATCGACACCCGCGCCGCTTCCACAACCAGCTCGTTAATAAAGCTGTTGGCAGGCGTAGCCACAATGCCTTTTTCATCGACGTCCTGAATAATCTGCTGGCGCCGGACCAGAGCAGCGTCGTCGGGAAGCCCCGCCGTCTCGCTTTCCATGCGGTGGGTAGTACTGATAATCGCGGCCACGGAATCAAAGCCGTACCCAACGGGCTTGAACCCCGCCCCTTCCCACGGCACCAGCCGATAGAAATCGGGACTCACGTAATTGAATTGGGAACCGCCGCAGCCGATGCCTTCCAGATAACAGTAGGCGACCCCGCGGTATTGGTCGTCGTGCTCAATCAGCGCACTCTTCCCTTCCCCCTCGCAGTACATCACCAGGCCTTGGTCATTGCTGCCGGCACCTGCGTCCGGATAGCCAAGGCCATTAATGACGGAGAGCAAGGCGCCGTTTTCGAAAATGACGCGACCATGGGACCAGAGGTAGCCGGCGTTGCCGTTGGGAAACTTTCCTTCGATACCCAGGACCGACACCGCCACAGGTTTCAAACCCGTGATGAAATAGACCAAGTCCACATAATGACAGCCGATATAAGTGAAAGGGTCGGTGCGATCAGGTGTAAACCAGTTCTGAAAGTTGGAAAAGCGGTAATAATAAGGCTCGATCAGCTTTGCTTCCCCCATGACGAACGACCCGAAATGGCCGCGCGCATAGTCTCGCTTAGCCGCGAGCGCGCGTCGGTCGAACCGCTTGTGATATTCCACACCCACGAAGAGACCCTTGGCGCGCGCCAGCTTTTCGATCTCCACGGAGTGTTGGTACTTCAGCACCAGGGGCTTCACACACAAAACATGCTGGTCGTGCCGCAGAGCTTCCATGACTACTTCGTAGTGGAGGTGATCGGGCATGGCCACCACCACGATATTCCCCCGGCGCATCGCGGCAATCACTTCTTTGTACAGGTTAGGAAAGTCCTTATCCGGCGGCTCCGACAACGACGGATAGGCGGTGAAACCCTGCCCGGGGAACGCTTCGCGAAGCTCCCTGTTCTCCTTGAGGGCCTGCAAGGGAGGGGTGTTCAGTGCACAGATGCTAATCTGGCGCACCATACTCGTTCTTTGCAGGTGGTAGATGGAGGGCAACAACAGATCGTTGGTTATCATTCCTCCGCCGACGATCGTGACGTCCAGCTTTTTCCCATCGGCCATCATCGCATCCCCCATTCAGATCCTAGAGAATCATCTCTTTACCGGAAAGAGCTATTGTTTTCCTCCACTGTTGCGCAGAAATCCTACGCCGCGTCGCTAATGCTGTCAAATGTGGGACGTCGAAACCCATATGAAGAGAGGCATCGGAGGTCAGCAAAGGAGAAGTAGTTAAGGACTCAACTCGCAAATTCGGGATGACACCCGAGGCAGTGCACCAGCGATGCAGGCGACGCAGCCGGCCCGCCCAGGCGATCCTAGATCCCGTACTTCGCCGCCATCTTCTTCAAGAATTCGAAGGACTCGCGATACTGCGCGTCAATGTCGGGCACCATCCCGACGTCGATGGCCAGGTAGCCCGAAAACTTGTGCTTCTTGAGCCCCTGGAATACGCCGTCCCAGTCCACCGTGCCGCGGCCCGCAGCCACGTGGTCGTTCACTTTGCCATCGTTGTCCGCGGCGTGCACAAAGAAGATGCGCTTCCCGAGCTTCTCGACGCTGAGGGCAAGAATTTCCTTCTGGGCGTTCAGGTGTGCCGTGTCCAGCACCGCACCGAAATTGTCGTCGTTTACGGCGTCCATCATGCGCAGGATGGCGTCGGTGTTACTCACGAGCTCCCCCACGCGGGGCTCGAAGCAGAACTTGAGCCCCGCTTTCTTCGCCTCCCGAGTGAAGAAGCTGAAGGTTTCCACCATAGCATCCCACTGGCGCTGCCATTTGAACTTCGGGTCGATTTCCACGGTGAAGTGCTTCCCGTAGCTGATGCTCTCCTTGTAGGGCGCATCACCCCGGAACTTGAGTGGCGGCGTGAAACTGTCACCCTGAATGGTGTAGCAGTCAAATAGCTTCGCGACCTCAATGCCACGCTTGAAAAGATCCCACGACTCTCTTCTCTCCTTGCGGTTAAGACTGACCGAACTCGGCAGGACCGGGCAGAAGTTGATGACTTTCAACCCTTCGCCGTCGCAGAACTTCTTGAGTTCGTAGCGCTTCTCATAAACGGCGAGCAAATTGTCCCGCCGCACGCCTTCCAGCTCGACGTACTCAAATCCCAAGGCCTTCATTTCGCCCAGCACCTTGAAGGTGTCGGGAATCGAGGGCGGATAACCGTACTTCGTAATTGCATACAACCAGCAACAACTGATTTTCATGACGCGTGGCCTCCCAAAGATGACAAAGCGTTCCCTCTCGTCCCCCGTCCGGCTCGCCACAGCCAACCGGAAAAAACCAGATTGCAGGTCGAGTCTGTCGCGCCTAATCTATCTGAACTTCCCACTCGAAGGCAAACGGAAGAGATGGGGCAGTCCGACAATCTGCCGGATTGGTCGGGAGCGCCTCAATGAGCCGTTGTGATAATCTGCGGGCGCCAGGACTGGCAGAATTCCTGCGAGCCGCATAGAGCAGAAGCCAGTGGCCTCGGGCAGCGAGAGGAAGCTTATGGCACTCCGGATCTTCCAGGTGGACGCCTTCACCGACGAACCCTACGCCGGTAACCCGGCAGCAGTTTGCATTTTGCCTGCCCCGCGCGCAGCCCGCTGGATGCAGAAAGTCGCCGCTGAGATGAACTTATCTGAAACCGCCTTCCTCGTCCCGCGAGACGGTGGCTACAACCTTCGCTGGTTCACTCCAACCGTGGAAGTGGATCTGTGCGGTCACGCCACGCTGGCTAGCGCCCACCTCCTGTGGGAATCGGGATACTTGAGACCCCACGAGCAAGCACGCTTCCACACGCGCAGCGGACTGCTCACGGCGAAACGACAGGGCGACTGGATCGAGATGGATTTTCCTGCCACGCCGGAAAGGGCGGCCAAAACGCCCGCCGGGCTTGGCCGCGCGCTGGGCGTGGCGCCGAAATATGTCGGCAAGAGCAAGTTCGACTTTCTCGTTGAAGTTGACTCCGAGGCGACCGTGCGCGCCTTGAAGCCTGACTTCACGCGGCTCGGGAAAATAGCGACGCGCGGCGTCATCGTAACAAGCAGAGCAACAACGCCCGGGTATGATTTTGTCTCGCGCTTCTTCGCGCCCGCCTCAGGAGTGAATGAGGACCCTGTCACCGGCTCGGCCCATTGTTGCCTGGGGCCATTCTGGAAAAAGCGGCTGGGGAAAGATCAGTTCATCGCCTGGCAAGCCTCGTCACGCGGCGGCGTGGTTCGTGTCCGCCTGAGGGGGAAGCGAGTAATCCTGGGTGGGAAGGCGGTCACGGTTCTGCGCGGGCAACTTGTGTGAGTGTGCGGCTGCCATGTGGAAGCTGCGGCCCGGAACGCTTGACAGCACCCCGGCCGCAGCCGAAGATAGGCAGCCGGTACGTTTCAAGGTGAGGAAAACCTCTTGCCCGAGGATCCGCGTGAACATCTGGTGCGCATTGCCCGACTGGTTTTTGCCCGCCGTTTGACGGATGCCAGTGGCGGGAACATCAGCCTGCGCGATGGCGACCGCGTTTATATGTCGCCCGCCCACGCCGGAAGCAAACAGCAATGGCAGATTGAGCCGGCCGACGTGGTGGCGCTCGACCTCGAAGGCAACGTCATCCAGGGCCCTGACCGGAGAACCCGCGAGTGGCAAATTCACCTGGGGATCTACAGGGCTTTCGAGCGCGCAGGAGGCATCATTCACGGGCAGGCGGGATACCTCATGGCCTTTGTCGCCGTCGGCCGACCGATTCCTCCGGTGCTCGAGCACACGCAGAAGTTCGGCACCATCGGGGTGACTCGGCCCGCCAAGGCCCACAGCGCCGAGCTGGCGCGCTTGGTGGTGGAGGCGCTGGAGCCGCAGAAAGAGGCGCTGGAGAAACACGGCATTGCGACGCTGGTTCCCCAGCACGGCATCGTGGTGGTCGGGCGGGATCTCGACGATGCCTTTGACACGTTGGAACGCATCGAGACCAACGCCCAGGCGT
>Ga0315281_10014166_pt1 | contig 10768 bp, 8 predicted proteins | sample YL17G07_0_MG_FD_204540 | JGI IMG/M metagenome (GOLD analysis project Ga0315281, IMG submission 204540) | Sediment microbial communities from Yellowstone Lake, YNP, Wyoming, USA - YL17G07_0 | ecosystem: Environmental > Aquatic > Freshwater > Lake > Sediment | place: USA: Wyoming | collected... | reverse complement strand
AGCGCGACGCCATGTCCTGGTTCAGGAACGGTGAGCTCAGGAAGAGTGCTAGGACGGCTGACGCGACGACCAGGGCACGCTCCCACGGCTGGACGTCGTGTCTGCGCCAGATGAGCACCGCCACCGCAGCAAGCGACAGCACCAGCGACAGGATGAAGGTCTGTGGATCCTGCAGGTGCAGCCATATGCTGGCACGCATGGAACCTCCAATGCTGCTCGAACGGAACAGAGACAACGGGGCAGCGAGAAATGTCACCAGCCGGGTGATGCGAGCCGAGTCGCCGAGGACCATCAGCACGCTAAGCAGTCCAGCGGCGCTGACGGCGCCGCCTCCGATAGCCAGCAGGAACGCAGGAATGGCGGCCAGTACAGGGACGATGCTGTCGAACAGCTTCGAGGCAAGCACGATCGAGGATTCGAGGGTGAGTCTGCTCACAGCTTGGACGAGTCGAGCCAAGCCAGCGTGCAGCCAGAAGATGAGCGGCATGTCATGTTCGGCCAGGCACCCCTTCTCGATGACAGCCCGCACCTGGACGAGGTAGTACGCTCCGTTCATCCCAGGCATGAGGCTCGTGCCGAACTGTACCAACGCGCGCACAGCAATCGCGGCGAGCACGACGACAGCCAGGCTGACGGATGCCAGAACTCGCTGGCGTTGTGTCAGGTACTCCTCACTCATTGGATCCTCCAGGGCTGATAGGTCCTCACGTGGTAGTACGCAGGACGGTAGCCGTCCGTACGCACGACCGTGAAGAAGCGGCGCCCAACGTGCGTGCTACAATGAACGGATGCGTATGCGAAGATGGACTGCATTGGGAGGAACAGGACTGCTCGTGGCGGTTATGGCCGCTGCAGTACTGGCTCTTCCTGTGATAGACGTGCAGGCACCCACATACCCGCCGAACGGGACAGCCATTCCCGCGCGGCCGACGGCGCTGCAGCGAGATGGCATCACTCTGCGTGAGACGTATCATCTTCCCGCTCTCGAACTGTGTGTCATTGACGCAGACGGGATCGTCGAAGTCTCTGCCGACGGCGTGCGCAAGGCTCAGGAGACGGCTACGGTCGAGGAAACCGACCTGTTTCATCTCGGCTCGATGACCAAGGCGATGACGGCCACGATGTTGTCGACGTTGGTCCAGGAGGGAAAGCTTAATTGGGACATGACGATGACTCAGGCGTTTCCGTCGCTGGCGCCCGTCATGGATTCACGATACAGAGACGTGACGCTGGAGCAGTTGCTGACCCACACGTCGGGACTGCCAGGCTACACGACGGACCCCGAATGGGAGAGCATCCCCCCGTTCACTGGGACGCCCGCGGAGCAGCGGCAGGCATTTGCACGCATGCTTCTGACGAGACCGCCCATCGGGCCAGCAGGTATCTATCGGTACTCCAATGCAGGATACGCCGTGGCGGCCGCGATCGCCGAGCGGGTGACGGGCAAGACATGGGAGCAACTGATGCAACAGCGTGTATTCGGTCCACTGAAGATACGAGCCGCGTATGGCTGGCCACTCCTGTCTGGTGAGGACGAACCCTGGGGTCACCGCATCAAGAACGGCGTCGTTACACCGCACGACCCGTCGGACCACTACAGTGTGCCCGTCGTCCTCGCCCCGGCAGGTGATGTCAGCATGTCCATCCAGGATTACAGTGCCTTTGCCTGCCTGCACCTCGCTGGACTCGAGAACATTGACGGGAGCGTGCTCTCGGCCGCGGACATCCAGCGTCTCCACCAGCCGGTCCTGGCGTACAGCTGCGGATGGCACGAGGAGCTGATCGACGGCGTTTCCACGAGCTGGCACCGTGGGACGTGTGACACCTTCGACACGTTCGTGCTGCTGCAGCCCTCGCGGGACATCGGTGTGATCGTCTTCACCAACGCTGACGGTGACGATGCGGCGGCCAAGGCGCTGTTTGCCGAGATGACGAAGTTCGCGGTGCTCTACGCGGGACGGTAAAGCCCTGTCATCTGTTATGCCGGGACGGCCGGCTGTCCGAAATCGCTGATTCGTCAGGACCCGGTATCAGTTTCTGGCGACGGCTGTTCAGTGCGCCGTCGGTTCTGGAGGTAGTGCAGCAAGACCGCGACGTCGGCGGGGCGGACGCCGCTGAGGCGGGACGCCTGGCCCAGTGTCTGCGGCTTTGCCTCCACCATGCGTTGGCGCCCTTCCTTTGACAGAGACGGCACCAGCGCGAAGTCGACTTCCTGCGGGATCGCATACCCCTCGAGCTGCGAAAGGTCGCGGACCTTCGCCTGCTGACGCACGATGTAGCCCTCATACTTGATCTCCGTTTCCAGTTCCTCCAGCAGTTCGTCGTCGACGTCTGCCAGGTCGGGGGCCAGGGCGACCAGATCCTTCTTCCAGAAGTCCTGGCGCTTCAGCAGTGTGGCAAGCGACGTCGGCGTCTGGATGGGACCCACGCCGAGGGTGGCAAGCTTTCCCAGCGTCGGGCCGTCCGGGTTCAGCATGCGGACCCGCAGGACTTCCTTGAGGCGGTCCAGCTCCTGCTGCTTGTACACGACATGCTGGTAGGCTGCATCGTCGATGATGCCCAGCTCATGCGCGATGGGCGTCAGACGCAGGTCGGCATTGTCCTCCCGCAGGATGAGGCGGTACTCGCAGTGACTGGGTGTGATACGGTACGGTTCGATGAGCTCCTTGGTCGTGAGGTCGTCGACGAGCACACCCAGGTAACCATCCGACCGCCGCAGGACGAAGGGATCGCGTCCCCTGACTTTCTGGGCAGCATTGATACCGGCGATGATACCTTGACCCGCCGCCTCGTCGTACCCGGTCGTGCCGTTGATCTGGCCGGCCAGGAACAGACCCTCGACGCGCTTCGTCTCCAGCGTCAGCTTCAGCTCCTGCGGGTTGACGTAGTCGTAGGCGATGGCGTAGGCTGGGCGCATGATCTCGATGTGTTCCATACCGGGGATGGTGCGCAGGATCTCCTCCTGCATGGGGAGCGGAACGCTCATATACATGCCCTGCACGTACATTTCGTTGGTGTCCCGGCCTTCCTGCTCGAGGAACAGCTGGTGCCGCGTCTTGTCCGGGTACCACCGGACCTTCTCCTCGATGCTGGGACAGGTGCGCGGACCGACGTGGACCATAAGTCCCATGACGGATGGCGACAACTGCATGTACTTGCGGGTGACATCGATCGTCTGCGGGTTGGTCCAGTTGAGGTAGCTGGGCAGCTGGTGCTCCCAGACGCGCGGTTTGCTGCGGAACGACCAGTGCAGGGGGATGCTGTCACCCTCCTCGAGCACGAACTTGCTCAGGTCAACGCTCCGCTTGTCGACGCGTGGCGTCGTGCCCGTATTGAAGCGCTGGACGTCGAAACCGAGCTCCCTTAGTGAGTCGCTGATGCCACTGCTGGCGAAGTCCCAGGCGCGCCCGGCAGGGATGGCGATGTCGCTGATGTGGATGACGCCGCCCAGGTACGTGCCCGTCGTCAGGATGACGGTGTCTGCCTCATAACGGACGCGGTAGTTGGTGGCCGCGCCCACCACGTGACCGGACTGCGTCAGCAGGTGCTCCACACGCTCCTGCTTGAGCGTCAGGTTTGGCTGGTTCTCCAGCACCTGTTTCATGCTGGCGCTGTACTGCCACTTGTCGCACTGGGTGCGCACACTCTGTACGGCGCGCCCCTTGGAGGTGTTGAGCAGCTTGATCTGGGTTAGTGCTCGCTCGGCGTTGAGGCCCATCTCGCCACCAAGGGCGTCGACCTCGCGCACGACCTGGGCCTTGCCAGGACCGCCGATGGCCGGATTGCACGGCATCCACGCGATGGCGTCCATGGAGCCGGTCAGGACTAGGACGCTCAGCCCGGCACGTGCGGCGACCAGCGCCGCTTCGCACCCGGCGTGTCCAGCCCCGACGACGATGCAGTCGTACCTGCTGCCTCCACTGAACTCGTTCTGTCCACGCTGGTTCTGTTCGCTCATCGGTTCATCCCCTGTCATGGTATGGACATAGCATACCACGGGTTGCAAAGGTGGTGTGTTCCAGTCCGTCATTCCGGCAAAGGCGGGAATCCAGTCTTCTGTTGAGAAGTACGCGTCCCCGGCTTGCCCGACGTGGGGAGTGCGGCGACGCTGGCGCACGAGACTCAATAGTGCATGGAGAAAATGCCTAGCATGATCGGGATGTCCATCCCGGCGTGGAACAGGACAGAACCCCACAGGCTATCGGTTTTCTGCATGACGTAGCCCCATGCCAGCGCCAGTGCTGGAAGGGAAGCCAGGAACATCAGCACGTCCGGGGTGTACTGCACTCCGGTGTGCGACAAGGTGAACAGGATGGCAATCAGGACGTTGGAAGCCCAGGGGCCGAAGAACGGTTCCAGTTTGCGCAGGAACAGCCCGCGGAAGAGAAGCTCCTCAAAGGCCGCGTTGGCCAGAACGAAGATCAGGAGCCAGGGTATCCACGGCAGGATTCTCGCCAGGCTCAGGTTGTTTCCATAGAACATCAAGCGTGCCAGCGGCACTGACGTTGCAGCCGCGACCACGAACCCGATTAACCCGATGGTTGGGCCACGCCTGAGATTGCCCTTCTGGATATAGATCGAACCTATTGTTCCACCCGACAGTTTGGTGAGAAGGAGAATTGTCGTGATGATGAGAGCACCATTCTTCACCTTCATGAAGGCATCACCCGCGGGCGTGTTGAAGTCCGCCCTGATGGAGTCGAGCATCCAGTAGCTCGTATACAGATCAAGAGAAGTCGCAAAACATGCGACGAAGAAAGCAAACAGCAATGGCAAGTATTCTCGAAGAAGGGTGCTTCTGAGAGCCAGCAATGCCACCGCGAGGAGGACCAGGGTCACGCCCACCCTGGCATAGGGGTCGACGTCACGGGGAAGCATCGGCACATAGTTGCTCAACACGACGAAGACGATGAACCCAAGCGCAAGGACCAGGGCAGTCAGGACCATCCGCTGCCTCCACGTTCCGATAGACGTACTCTCACGCCGCATCGTCAACCTCCTTGCCCCTGCATCGACAAGCTGGATGCTTGGCGGACAGTGTCATAGCGCGACTTGTCTCCCGCACGGCGGTCACCGCACAGCCGGGAACATGGCAGTGCTGGATAAACTTGGCAACAACGTCGTCGAAACCGGCGAACAGGTCCTGGTCAGCCATAGCTGTTCCTCCTGGGGTACTCGTTCTCTTGCCCCCATCATACGCAAAACCCCGCCGCGACTGCGGCGGGGTTGGGAGTGTAACACTCTCGGGACGGTTCCGTTCTCGCAAGAATGTTATAGCTAGAAGACTGCTTCTCCGGAGTCGGTCCTGAACAGGTGCGTCCTAGCGACGTTCACGACGAGTTTGACCGTGTCGCCCTGACCGTACTCGAAAGCGCTGCTTGCGCGTACGACGACCCGTGCGCCAGCCAACGTCGTGTGGATGAAGGTCTCGCTGCCCATCATTTCAACGAACGAAATCCTGGCACTGAACGTGGCAGCGACTTCGGGCATGTTGGACTGGCCGTCGACCAGCAGGTCCTCGGGCCGGACACCCCACGCGTAGCTGCCGGCGGGCATGGACTTGGCAGCCTGCTGCTGGGCGGCGGACAACTGTATGTGCTGTTCCTCGATGTCCAGGGAGGGCGTTGGGGTCAGGACCAGGTTGACGGGGACGAAGTTGGAGGGAGGAGTGCCGACGAATCCGGCGACGAACTTGTTGGTGGGATTGTCGTACACCTGGCGCGGTTTGCCGATCTGGCGCAGGAACCCGTTTTCCATGACGGCGACGCGCGAACCAAGGGTCATTGCCTCGACCTGATCATGCGTGACGTAGATGGTTGTGACACCGAGCGTCTGGTGCAGCTTGATCAGCTCCTCGCGGGTCTGCACGCGCAACTTGGCATCCAGGTTGGACAGTGGTTCATCCATGAGGAAGACCTTGGGCTTGCGCACGATGGCACGGGCGAGAGCGACGCGCTGGCGCTGCCCGCCGGACAACTCCTTGGGGACGCGCTTGAGGTAGTCCTGCAGCCCCAGCATCTGTGCTGCTTCGGCAACGCGGTCGCTGATTTCTTTTCCTGGGATGTTGTGCAACCTGAGGCCAAACGAGATGTTGTCGCGCACGGTCATGTGAGGATACAGGGCATAGTTCTGAAACACCATGGCGATGTCGCGGGCGGCAGGCGGAACGTCGTTGACGACGTCGCCGCCGATGATCACATTTCCCCTGTCAGCCAGTTCGAGGCCGGCAATCATGCGCAGCGTCGTCGTCTTGCCACAGCCGGACGGTCCCAACAGCACGAGAAACTCCTTGTCCTCGGCTTCCAACGAAACGTTGTTGACCGCGATGACCTTGCCGAAGCGTTTTGTCACGTTTTCCAGAACGACTTTCGCCATCTCTTCCTCCGCTTGCGGATTTGCACGGGTGCCAAGGAACCGCATTCCCGGGCGAGCTTGCGCCAGTCTTGGGAGCAATACATCCCTTGACTCGGCAAACCCTGCTATCGCAGTAAGTTTAGTCAGCGGCTGCCTGTTTGCAATGGAAATGGCTGCTCCGTCGTTCCCGCGGAGGCGGAAACGCACAGGTACTTGGAAGACGTAGGCCGATGCAACACGGCGACTTGCCGGACGCGGACATGACGGTATAATACATAGCTTTACACAGGGCACGATGGACGTGCTCGCAGATGGATTGCATGGAGGAAGCATGTCAGTCAAATTGACCTTCTACGGTGCGGTAAACGAGATAGGTGGGAGCAAGACCCTCCTGCAGTACAACGGCACGAACCTTTTTCTCGACTTCGGCAAGGATTTCTTTGGCGGTACAGACCACTTCAGCGATCGCCTGAGGCCGGCGACGTACCTGCAGATCCGCGACTATCTCCGGTTTGGCAATCTGCCGCCGATGGCGGGCCTGTATCCGCCGACTCAATCTGAGTTCCTTCAACAGGAATTCGGCGCCACCCTCGATACGGGTAAGGTGGACGGCATCCTGCTGAGCCACGGGCACATCGACCATTTCGGGTTCCTGCCGCTGGTGGACGTCAATGTCCCGCTATACATGAGCGCCGAGACGCTCGAGGTTCTGCGGTTCTTCGACGAAACAGGCGAGTTCGACCTCCGCATGGATCAGCGTCCTGTGACCGTGTTCGAGCACGACAAGGTCGCGCACATTGGGAATTGCGAAGTCCTGCCTGTCCCCAGCGACCACGACATCCTGGGCATCCTCGGGTTTATCGTGCGGTGTGGGGCCACGTCGATCATCTATACAGGCGACTACCGTCTGCACGGCAAGCATCCGGAGCGGGTGCGCGCTTTCGTCGAATTGATGCGCCAGGAGAAGCAGCATTTCAAGACGGTTCTTCTCACCGAGGGGACCAGGCTGGGGTTCGGCAGTATTGACCAGCTGACCGAGAGTGAGATCCAGGAGCTTGCCACGAGGGCAGTCGGCACAGCTCCCGGCCTCGTGCTGACCAACTACTACGTCCTCGACACGGATCGCCTCAAGGTTTTCCTGCATGTCGCAGAGAAGACGGGACGGACTATGGTCCTGCAACCGCAACATGTGCTGATAGCCAGAAAGTTCGCCCGTTTCGACAGCGAGCTCGAGCGGCTCATGAAGAACGCCGAAGTGTACCTTGCCAGGCGTGGTTCGGGCAAGTATCTGGCACCCGACTATCGGCTGTTCGAGCAGGACTATCTGGTGACCGCGCTGCGCGCGGCGGACATCGCCGCAGAACCCGCCAAGTACATGCTGCAGCTCGATTTTTCCGACCTTGGCGAGCTGGTGGAAATCAACCCCGCCCCTCATACCATTTTCATCCAGTCCGGCGGCGAACCTCTCGGGCAGTACGATCCGAACTATACTGTTCTCATGAAGTGGGTCAAGGATTTCAGGATGGACTTCTACCGCATCGCTACCCCCGGGCATGCGAGTGAACTCGACATCAAGGACCTGGTCATCCGGGCGGATCCCAGCGTTCTGGTGCCTATGCATTCCAAGGTGCCCGAGGCATTGAACGGGTACATCAAGGACACGATCGCATTGAGGAAAGGCGTGACGTACGAGTTCTAAGGAGTTGACATGAGCGCAATCAGAAAGGCTCGACGCATACGGATCCTGCTCACCAACGACGACGGCATCTTTGCCAACGGTATCAACGCCGTTGCAGCGGCACTGGCAGCATTGTACGACGTGACGGTCGTCGCCCCGGAGGGCAACCAGAGCGGTTCCAGCCATTCTCTTACGCTGGGCGACATCCTGCCGATCCGTGAGGTGACGATGCCGTGTGGCCTGAAGGGTTTTGCCCTGCGTGGGACTCCTACCGACTGTGTCCTGGTGGCTTTGCTCGACGTAATGAAGGACAATCTGCCGGACATCGTGGTCAGCGGGTGCAATCATGGACCGAATGTCGGGGTGGACGTTCTCTACAGCGGGACCGTCAGTGCGGCCCTCGAAGGACTCCGCCAGGGGCATCCGTCCATCGCGGTTAGCTTGGATATGGTGCACGGCGTACAGCCCCACCATTTCGAGACGGCGGCGGCCGTACTCATGGAAATTCTGGCCGAACCGGCGTTCTATGCCGATCTGGTCAAAGCACCCGCCATCCTCAACGTCAACGTTCCCAACGTCCCCTTGGGCGACATTGAGGGGGTCATGATCACCAAACAGGGGTTCAGGGCGTACGAGAACTTCGTGGAGAAGCAGTTCAGCCCGCGCGGTCGCGCCTACTACTGGATTGCCGGCAACTCGGGTCCTCATGATGCCAAGCCTGGCAGCGACGGCTATGCGCTGATCAACAACTATGTGTCTGTCACGCCGATCAATCTCGACCTGACGTGCGATGAGCTGTTGAAGCCACTGGAGGCCCGCAAGGGTCTGGTGGACAAGCGACTGGCCGTTGTCACCGGTGGGCGCGGGACTTTTGGCAGGCCGGCGGCACCGGCTGTCGGCATTAGGCGAAGTGTGAATTCTCCTGTAGCAGTTGCCAGCCCGAGAAGTGCTTCAAAAGCTCCTCCCGCTCCAAGAAGGGCTGCTTCGCATCACAACGGGTCTGGTTCTGAAGTGAAGTCTGTGAGCGCCGCGGGGGCCAAGAAGAAGCTCAAACGTTGACGCAGAGCCTCTTTCAGATGCTCACACAGTACGGGTAACAAGCGGGGTCGAAGCTATTGACAAGAGAATCGACCCCACTATAGTTTGTGCGAAGTTCATCTTGCTTCATGGGAGACAACTGCGTGAACACAGAGACAAGAATGGTTCTTTCGTACGAAGACCACGAGTCTGTCGACGAACCACCCCCAAGCCGCAAGCGGCATAGACGGGGGCTGTACGCACGTTCCCTTTCTACTGGTAACAGCCTTTCAGCACTGATTCTCCCCACTGATGAGCGGCGGCTCCTGCTGTTGTCTACGCTGCTCGGCGATGGTCGGGCTGGATAGTCATGAGCAAAACCTTACTCATCACCCATCCAACAACGAGGAGAACATATCATGCGCATAGGCATTACCTACAATCTGTTCACTGAAGCCGCAGCCGCAGACGGAATTCCATCCGACAGGGCGGACGAGTTCGATTCCCTGGAGACGGTTCGGAATATCGAGAACGGCATTATCGCAGCCGGGCATGAACCTGTGCGGCTGGGATTTGGGTTGGATGCCATCGGGCGCCTGAAACGGCAGCCGGTCGACCTGGTCTTCAACATTGCTGAGGGACTGTACGGCCGCGCCCGTGAGTCGCAGATGCCGGCAATCCTCGACATGATGGGGATTCCATACACCTTCTCCGACACGCTGGCCCTGTCCCTGGCGCTCGACAAGACGATGACCAAACAGGTCCTGATACAGAACGGCATCAACACGCCGGCCTTCTGGTCCGTGGACAATCCTGTTCAAGTAGAGGCCATCATCCAGACCGGTGTGCTCAAGTACCCACTGTTCGTCAAGCCGTCCCGTGAGGGCTCCAGCATGGGCATTAACGACAACTCCCGGGTTACGTGCGACGACGAGCTCCGCAACCAGGTGGGTGCGGTGCTGGCAGCATATCCCGGCTCGAGCATCCTCATCGAAGAGTTTCTGCCCGGTCGCGAAGTTACCGTGGGCGTCATCGGCAACCGGGAGCCTGAGGTTCTGGGTGTGATGTCGTTCAAGCTGCTGAGCGGGACCCAGAAGGATTTCTTCTACACGCCGGAGATCAAGCACCACTGGGAGAAATACGTCGTTCCCGAGTGCCCCGCCGATCTCACTGCCGACGAATACCAGAAGGTGCGCGACCTGGCCGTAGGTGTCTTCAAGGCACTGCATTGTCGCGACTGCGCCCGTATCGACATGCGATTCGACGCAAACGGCGAGCCATCGTTCATGGAGATCAACCCGCTGGCCGGTCTGACGAAGGGCAAGAGCGATATCCCCGTGATGGCCGAACTGATGGGACTATCCTACGAGGACCTGATCGGCCGCATCATTCACGCTGCCGTCGAACGCATCGACGCAGAACGGCCCGAGACCACGATGGTCACCGAGGCCCAGCGCGAAACCGTCTGACCTTCTGGAATCTCAGCCTACCATTGATGGACGCCGGCCTGAGCCGGCGTCCATCTCATTTCGTGTGGTGCGACCCTGGGCAAGCCGGCGGCCTGGTCTTTCCATAGCTGACGGGAGAGTTACACTGAATATGTCGCAGTGCTGCCAGTCCAATCAGGCGCTGCCGACAGGAGCGTGCATGCAGTGAGCAGTTTTCCGCGCGTCGTCGTCGACCTCGATTGTCTGAGCGACAATGCCACCAAGGTCCGTT
>Ga0315281_10014165_pt1 | contig 10769 bp, 6 predicted proteins | sample YL17G07_0_MG_FD_204540 | JGI IMG/M metagenome (GOLD analysis project Ga0315281, IMG submission 204540) | Sediment microbial communities from Yellowstone Lake, YNP, Wyoming, USA - YL17G07_0 | ecosystem: Environmental > Aquatic > Freshwater > Lake > Sediment | place: USA: Wyoming | collected... | reverse complement strand
ACGGCGACTATGTGCAGACTCATTCAGCATATCTTTTTTTGGCTGAACTGAAGGAACCGCCGGTCGTAATCGATGTCGGAGCGCATCACGGTGTCTATGCAGTTCTTCTGGGGAAGCTGGTGCAGGAAAAAAAAGGCAGAGTAATAGCCGTTGAACCGAATCCGTCTGCTTTTAAAATCCTTCAGGAAAATGTTCGATTGAACAAACTTGAAGACACCGTGACATGCGAGAGAGTAGCAATTATGAAACGTGCCGGCACTCTTCGCATCACAGATAATGATGACCAAAGCCGAATTGCAGATTCGGCCAGTTCTTCTGGATTCAAAGTAGAAGCGATGCCTCTTTCAACCCTTCTCAAGAAATATTCGGTCGCGCGAGCGAACGTAATGATCATAGATGTCGAAGGAGCCGAGTTGAGCGTGTTACAGAGTATCAATTGGAAGACATGCAAGGTCGATAAAATTTTTTGTGAACTTCACCCCTACAATTGGAAACACTTCGGCACCACCGGAACCGACATGGCGAAATTCTTGAAGAACCGCGGTTTCCGATGTTTTGATATGTATTTGCGGGAACATAAAGTATTCATGAGCGAGGCGTACATCGGACCCACACTTCTTGTCTCCGACCATGATCGCTAATCAGATGCGCTCTCCCGACATCAGCGTCGTCATGCCATTATACAACGGCGCGAATGACGTACTCAGAGCCGTACATTCTGTCCTGTGGCAGACGGTCTCAGATTTCGAATTAATTGTAGTGAATGACGGTTCGACGGACGGCGGGGAAAAAATTGTGCGCGATCTGAACGACGGACGCATCCGGGTCGTCGACCAGGAAAACAAAGGCGTATCGGCAGCCCGAAATCTGGGCATTGCTGAAGCGCAAAGTGAACTGGTTGCGTTTCTCGACGCAGACGATGAATGGAGACCCGACTTTCTTGATACCATCAGCAGATTGCGCGGGACGTTTCCTGGTTGTTCAGTATTTGCGACACACTACGTGTACAAGGAACTTGATGGCAGCGTTCGCTCACCGATTCTTCAGAAAGTTCCGCCGGGCGATTGGGAAGGAGTCCTGAGCAACTATTTTGAGGTAGCATCGCATTCCGATCCGCCTCTCTGGTCCTCTGCGATTGCAGCAAAGAAATCCGTTTTGCGATCAATCGGCGGATTTCCCGAAGGTATTGCAATCGGGGAGGATTTGCTGACATGGGCGCGCCTGGCAATCGGGCATCAGATCGCATTCTCGAAAAGGCAATGTGCGGTGTTTTGGCTCCGCGGACCTTTGACGGGATTTCCGACACGAACGCCAGAATTGCCGGACAGGGTGGGGAAGGAATTGGCGCGGTTGATGGTCCACGCTCAGCCGGCACAGCAAGAGGATTTTCGGCGGTATGCGGGTATGTGGCACAGAATGAGAGCATCGATGTTTGTGCAACTGGATCGCCCCAAAGATGCACTGGAAGATATTCGACGGATGTGGCGCTTTTCCAAGGCTGATCCGCGTGCCGTCATGTATTTTTTTCTGGCAAAAACTCCACGAATCATGAGGAAAGTTGTTCTGCAAATCTTTACATTTATTAAGACGCTTCGTCGTCGTATTTAAATAAGGTGAGCATTATGGCAGAAGAGGCTGCGCAGGGAGCAGATCAGGAATCTGTGGAAGAAGTCGAAGAAGATGTGTTCGAAGAGGTTGAAGATCCGCAGGATCTGAGCTGGACAGATGCGTTGCGTCGTTCCAAGCTTCCCCTCATTGTCTGGATTGCCTTTACGACAACATTCTTTGCGTGTGCGTTTGGCGGAACTAGTTTCCTGTTGTACACTGTAGCGGGATATGCGTGGATCTTATGTATCGCATTTTCCGTCATGATTATCCCTGCGAATGTAGACAAAATAAGCTTTCCCATGTATCTATGGCTCCCCTGGGGAATTTTCGTCGTGTTGAGCGGATACATGTCCGAGTACAATAATATGCAGCGGAGTGCTTTGCTGATGTGTCCGCTCGTCGTCGGAGTCGCTGCCTCGACAGCGAAGATTAACGAAGAACAGCTTGTAAATCTCGGTCTTCTCATTAGAATATTTTCCGGGTCTCTTCTTCTCTTAGGGACATTCCTGACGGGTCTTCTCCTTACGGGACAACTCCCCTCGAGCACGGCTTTGGCCCCGCAAGCGATCACAGCGACGTTGCTCGCCACATTGTTCGTCTCGGGATACTCGTACGGGAGAGTACAGGATCTCTTTTGGTGGAGCGCAAATGCTATGCTTCCGGTGCTGGCTTTAACGAGAATGGCAATTTTCGTGACAGGCTTGTCGTTCCCCTTTACTCTTTCTCCTTTGAAGCTGCAGACGAGGGTAATCCTCACAGTCACCGTTGCCCTTCTCGGCCTGGCGCTTTTTTATTCGTCGCGCGTGCAAGAAAAGATGTTTATGAAAGGGGAAGGGACGTTGAAGGATATTGGTGACGAAAAGAATCTTGCCACTAGCGGCCGTCGCTACATGGCGGAAGTATTGCTCCTTGAAATTGCCAACAAACCCTGGTTAGGCCATGGTGCGAACGCATCGGAGGAACTGATCTTGAAGTTATCCAGCGGCCAGCTGACCCATCCGCACAATGACTGGCTTCGATTTCTCTACGAGTATGGGATCGTCGGTACGGCGCTCTTTCTGCTCTCGATGATCCTGCAAGTTCGTCATCTTTTGAAAAAGGCACGCCACAGCGAGGGCGAAACTCGTACTCTCTTCTTTGCGACCGCGTCGTCCTTTCTTCCATTTGCCCTTATTATGTTCACCGACAACATTGTTTTGTATGCTGCATTTTACGGAAATCTCCAGTTCACGATCATCGGGCTGGCCTATGCCGCAGAAAAACGTGGACGGCTGGAAAAAGTTTCGTATGATGACGACGAGTTTTACGAACCACCGCTAAGAAGAACAACTCGCTCGATTGCCTACCGCGAAGAAGATGCCCCGCCGCCAACTGTCTCCGCTGAGGCGCCCCCAGAGGCTGAACCCGACGAAGGTGGTGACCGTTGACCGGACTGCGCAGCGGACCCAAGCATATCGTCATTATGTGGACGAAGTACTTGCCGTACCATGTTGCGCGAATTCGCCACTTGCGACAACGCCTTGTCGGTCTCGATTGGCACCTCACCGCAATCGAGGTGGCATCGAAGGATGCGCTTTATCCATTCCCCGAAAATATTTCACGGGGAGACGATTACATTTGCCTCTTTTCCGGAAAGTCGTACCGGGCGCTCGCTCCGCACACCATTCACACGACCGCGCTCCGGACAATCGAACGGCTACATCCGGACGTTGTAATTGCTCCGGCCACCCCGTTTCCATCAGGGATGGCGTCGATCAAATACAGCTTGCAGTACAACAAGATTAGCGTCATGATGGATGACGCGTGGGAATTCTCGGATCGGCGTGGACCCATCATCACTGCCGTAAAAAAGATCATTCATAGGAACATCGATGCGGCATTCATCCCGGCGCCGTCGCACGCGCCATATTATTTGAAAATGGGATTTCCAGCCGAAAGAATTTTTTATGGTGTCGATACAGTCGACAACGACTATTTTGAAACCTCGGCGGACACATTTCGACGTCAATCTACAACTCTGCGTCGCGAGTTGAATCTTCCATCAAAGTACTTCCTTTTTGTCGGAAGGTTTATCGAACGAAAAGGAATCAACACACTTCTCGATGCATATTGTCAATACAGGAAATCGTCGTCCAAAGAAAAGTGGGGATTAATTCTTGTCGGTGACGGTGATGAACGGAAGCATCACGAAGAGAGGATGAAAGAATTTTCCGAAGTGAGATTTGTTGGGAGTCAGTTTGGCGAGAATTTGTGCCGCTACTATGGACTCGCAAGCGCGTTCATTCTTCCGAGCGAAGTTGAAACGTGGGGACTGGTCGTCAACGAAGCAATGGCGTCGCACCTTCCGGTTCTCATAAGCAAGGGATGCGGAGCAGGCCTGGAGTTGGTTGAGGAGGGGCGCAACGGTTGGACATTCGGCGTTGGCGATTCTGAAGCCCTTGCGCAATGCATGTCCACAATGACTGATCTGCCTGAGGGGCGATTGGAACAGATGGGGCTGCACTCCAGCGAGATTATTCATAAGTGGTCGCTTGATACCTTTGCCGACAGCGTTATTGCCGCGTCATCCCTTCAACGGCGTGAACGAGGCGGATTTATTTCGTATCTTGTAACGAAGTTTTGGACCGGAAGAATCAGTTTCTACCCATAGAAGATATTTTTTTCCACTCACAAGATTTGGGTTGAGGTGATGAAAAAACGCAGAACAACTTCACGTAGCAGTGGAGTGTATATCTACTCGACTGCGTTATTCCTTGTTTTCGCGACGGCATTCGGCTCACTCTATTTTTACATGGCAGATCAGAGCTCATCCTCCGAGCAGGAAAGGGTAGACCGTGATATTCAAATCCTCAGTTCAACGATTCAAGCAGCGCTGCTCGATAATGAAAAGTTTTTCTTGCACACGCCCTATGTTGCGGCCAACGAAGACCAGAGCACAAAACGCCGCTTTCAGCGCTATGTTGCCAGCCATCCCGAAATAGTATCTGTTGAAGTCAGAACAAACAACGACGTCGTCGAATGGAAAATTCTTTCAGATTCGGCCGCGGAATATTTTCCCCGGTTGTCCGCTGAGGACCACGAGAACGTTTCGCTCAGTGATAGCTTCCATTCCGTGCAGTATTCGAAGCCGTTTCGTTCGGAAAAGGGATATTATTTTGAATTAAGAATTGTCGGTGTTGAAAATGGAGTCGCGTCGGGAAAGATTTCGGTTTTCTATTCTGCGGAGAAGCTTCTTGGCACGGTACTTCGGCATTATCCCATGCCCGGCTATGAGATCTCCTTATTTTCAGGTCTCGGGCAGGAGATAACGTCAACCGGATTTTCGAATGCCGAGGCTTCTCTTCGTGTTCAACGCGCCGTGGATGGGTACGGCCGCTTGATGAGCGTTAATATTGCGAACCCAAAGTATTCGTTTTGGACGCCCGGAATGACCTTTGGAGCGGCGCTCTGCGGAGCATTGTGTGCGGCGGTATTCTTTATGTCGCTCTTCTTGCTGCTCGATAATACAAAATTGAAAACCGCAGAATCCTCTCTCCGTAGTTCTGAAGAACGGTTCCGGACTATTTTTGAGAACTCCGTCGATGCGATGCGCCTGATGGATCGCTACGGGAGAATTGTAATGGCAAACTCGGCGTACTGCGACTTGGTGAAGAGTTCACACACGGAGTTGCTCCATGAATACAATGCAGGGGATGAAAACCTCGAAGCACGGTACAGCGCCAACTCTTCGTTTCGTGCACAGTTCGACGCAGGGACGTTGAAGATGCCGGCGTCTCAGCTTATAGATCGACACGGCGGCGAGAAGATACCCGTTGAAGTCAGTCACTCATTCGTCAATATAGGAATGAACGAGAAACTGCTTCTAAGCATTTTCCGCGACGTGAGCGAGAGAAAGAAGTATGAGTTGGAATCACAGCAAGTCCAGAAAATGGATGCGCTCGGAGCGTTCGCAGTCGGCATCGGCAACAACCTCAAGAATATTGCCGGCATTGTGATGAATTCTTTCGAGATGATCAACAAAGAGGTTGCCGGGAATCCACAGCTCGTCAAGTACGGAGATGTCATCCTCCGCGAAACAAAACGGGCGTCCGCCCTTGCGGATGACCTTCTTGTGTTTGCGCGGTCGAAGAGCGAAGAAGAAAAACCAATTTCAGCGGAGAAAATAGTCGGCCAGGCGCGGAAAATTCTTGAACATTCATTGTCTCCTTCGATTGCGCTCAATGTTACGATGAACGATCGAAACGCCGTCGTGAAAGGGGACATCCACCAGCTTCATCAGGCAATTGTCAACCTTGCCCTCGACGCTCAAAAACGAATGCCGGGCGGAGGTGCGATCAGAATTGAAACCTCAATTGCGGACCCAGTGTATGTCAGGAGCAAACTTTCTTTCATTGGAGAAAGAGAGTTTATCGCCGTAGACGTTTTTGACAATGGGCAAACCATGGATGAGTATACACGGCGACGCATCTTTGAGCCGTTCTTTAATGCGAAGGCGACGGACTACGCTGCCGGACTACGGCTCTCTGTGGTCTACGGCATTGTCCAGAATCATGGGGGATTCATCGATGTGAAGAGCGAAAAAGGGAAAGGGACAACGTTTTCAATGCTTTTTCCTGTCCTTTATCATGAGGAGGCAAAAGCGGATAAAGCTGTGGCTGAGGCCCCAGCCGGAGGAACCGAGTGCATTCTCGTTGTGGATGATGAAGAATCGTTCGCGCAGATTTACGAACAAGGCCTTATGTCTTTCGGCTATAAAGTGTTCACCGCGCGGGACGGCGACGAGGCGTTTGCACTATTTGAGAAGCGACGCTCTGAAATCGACCTCGTGATTACCGATCTGATGATGCCGAAAATGACCGGCGAGGAATTGTATCACAAGCTTCACACACTCAATCCATCGGTGAAGGTGATTCTGGCCACCGGTGCGATTGACCTTAAAGCAAAGACAGAATTTTTGAAGATGGGGGTGAGTGAGATTGTAATGAAGCCATTCTTGCTTGATGAACTAATGGCAGCGGTCAGGAAAGCACTGGATACTTAGGAGATGAACGTACTCTTTGTTTGCACCGGCAACATTTGCAGGAGCGCCATGAGCGGCGCTATTCTTAAAAAGATGGCTGCAGAGGCGGGACTGAAGGAAAATTTTATTGTCGACTCCGCAGGCACAGAAGCGCTTGTCGAGGCTCCCCCAGACGATACCACCATCGCCGTGTGCGAGAGTCACGGTATTAATATTACATCGCACCGAAGCCAACAAGTAACCGATACGATGATTCGCGACGCAACGATCGTTCTCTGTATGGCTGAGACTCACAGGAGAATTATCCGGGGGATTTTTCCCCAGTGGGAGAGCAAGATTTTGTTATTGAAAGAGTTCGGTCAGCCCCAGCTCCCCTCGAACCAGTCTGTGGACGACCCAACTGGCAGAGCAAAGCGAAAATATGAACAATGTTTCAAAGAGCTTGAAGGTGAGATTACCAGAATCCTCCCCATGCTTCTAACAATGTCCGACTAGGACGAAGTATCGTAGTTGTTTGTTGGCCGACGATCTTCATATATCCTTCCTCGAAGGCTAAAACCCACCTCCGTTTATCGCCACCATCGACAATCACTCAGATCAATGATGCCCGCCTGCTGTCCGGCAGTGGGTAGTGTTACCGCTTGTACGTATAATTCTAGAAAATACATGTCATGCCCGTCCCGCTTCCAGCGGGATAAACTCCAGCGGGCATCCAGACCAAATGCCATGGATTCCGGTCCCAAAGGGATCCCTTCGGGACTTTCGCTCGACAGAGTTCGTCGCAGTCTGACGACCGGAATGACATAAAGAACTAAACTGAATCACTACACGGCGACGTACATATTGCGCAAGTAAGGAAATGATTACGTACATTTGTTGTGAAAACTCGAACTCGGTATGTCAGGCCACAATGACCACGTATGGGGAATCATCCTTGCCGGTGGCGATGGCAAGCGGCTGAAGCAATTCGTTCGATCGCGGTTTAATTCGGATTGCCCCAAACAATTCTGTGTTTTCACCGGCACACGCTCTATGCTTTCGCATACCATTTCGAGAGCGCTGCAATTTATCCCATCCGATCATCTCATCGTTACAATCAACAGCGACCATCGCGCCTATGCCGAACCGGACATCGGGATGCTGGATAAACGGAATATTGTTGTGCAGCCGTCCAACCGGGAAACGAGCGCCAGCATACTCTTCCCGCTTCTGCACGTCGTTCGCCGGGATCCGGAGGCGCGTGTCATTATCCTTCCGTCGGACCATTTTATTCTTGAAGAGCAACTCTTCATGAAGCACGTTGCCGCGGGCGATGCATTCGTTGAGCACCATCCCAAGTATCTGCTGCTGCTGGGAGTAGGACTTGATCATCCCGAAGCCGACTACGGCTGGATCGAAACGAGCATGAAGGTTGCGGAGATTGAGGGATGTGAAATATTTCGCGTCAAACGATTCCTGGAAAAACCCGACGCCTCGAAAGCAACTGCTCTTCAGAAAAATCATTCCCTCTGTAACACGATGGTGTTCGTTGGTCTGGCGGCAACCGTACTTCGGAAATTCCGCCTTATCACACCTTTGGTTTTCCAGGCCTTCAAGCGGATCGACGCTGAACTTCTCTCTCCGCAGGAAGGAGAGGTGGCCGAGGAAGTGTATGCAGGTCTTCCGTCTGTAGACTTTTCCAATGCAATCCTCCAGCATGACCCGCGCGGTCTCGCCGTTCTTCGAGTGAAAGATGTGTACTGGAATGATTGGGGAAACGGCGGGCGGATTGAGGCAGACCTTGCGCGGTTGCGCGGAGACGTTGTGAGGTAAGGTGACGCCATGACTATGAGTCATGGCGTCACTATGCGTTCAATTACTTTACCACCGATTGAAACCAGATGGAGTCCACCTCTACGATCTATCCACGATTCTTCGAATCGTAGATTCGTAGAACGATCCCGTAGGGACGTCGTAGACCTTAAAGGTGGGCTCCATCTTTTTCACTTCACCAACAACATTTTTTTCACTTCAACAAAACTTCCCGCTTGCCCGCCATCTTTTTGGAGGGCAGTCAGTTTGTAAAAATAAATTCCCGATGAAACACCGCTAGCATTCCACTCCACTTCCTTCCATCCCGCGGATTGTTCTTCGTTCACCAAATCAGATACTACTTGACCGAGTATGTTGTAGACATATAATTTTACTCGACTTGAAGAGGGAAGTGAGTACCGAATTGTTGTTGACGGATTGAACGGGTTGGGATAATTTTGTTCCAAGCTGAATATAGTTGGGGGTGTATTTTTATTCTTTCCCACGCCAGTAATCACAAGTTTCGTGAACTCGGTCCAGTATATCATTCCATTGACTGATATATCAACATTGAAATTGAAATATCCCGGAAAAGTCGTCGCATCGTAGCTGACTGAGAATGGTCCGTCAGTCGGCAAAGCTACGCCGGGAGAAAGAACCGGGAGTGTCGGCGATGATTGTGCGATCGACTTAACCCACGGATCATTACTGCGCAGATTGACGATTGCGCCGCCAACCGGAAGAGTCTTACCGCTATTTCGGACGTACGGCGTTACTAAGTATGCGCTGGCTATTTTTCTTTTTCCCAAGCTATCCAGCTTTAAAGGACCTGCTGTTGTGAAGAGTTTTAATGCAGGAAGTTGACGCATCGATCCAAGCGTTTGGTCCATAACTGATTCATTCAGTGTGTAAAATTCTTCAGCCGAAGGAGCGCGGAAATAAGCACCCCAAACACTATCATCCGGCAAACCATCACCATGAAGTCCGTCATTCTTCATCAATGCGCTGTCTAATACTATTCCAGCAGAATTTGTGATAGTCACCTGTGCGGACATGGTATGTTTGGCGGGATTATTTAAAATCCCTGTCACAACCAACGAGTCGATACCGGGACGAACGTACGGATTCACCACGGTGAAGTCATAAATGTGTGAAAGACCCTTCATCCACTCCTGTGCGCGAATGAGAACGGGATCTTTCCCTTTCGCCACATCGTCCGGATTGAACCAGACAGGTTCGTCGATCGGAAACTCTCTCCTGTTAAGATATACTCCTGGCTGGGAGGTGTGGAACATGTCTCCGAAAGAATATTGAATGAACCAATCCTTAAAGTTTTTTAAATATGTGTTGTCACCAAAACTGGACATTAGAGGTTTTCCGAAAAATCGGACCATTGGATGATACCGCAATCGCTGAGCCGTAAGATCTCCCATGCTTACGCATGTGGGACCCAATAGAACGGCAATCGGTTTATCGTATATTGATCCCGGTGCACCAGGGATCACATACGTATTGCTGTTCCCCACTGCCACGAGATTAAAGGTTGTCGGTCCGGCACGATGCGCATCTTCAATCGTCATGAGACGTTCGCTGAACATCATCGCAAAGGCTTGATCAAAAAGCGCCCATCCACCTGGGTTCCATCGCATATCAATGACTAGTCCTTCCGTATTCCACAATGCATTAATTGCTTGATAAAATGATTCGTCCGCGGGTTCGGTCGGCCATTCACAGATGAGTTGGATATAACCGATGTTTGTCCCAGGCAGTTTTCCGGAGGACATTTGTTGACCGATGTTAAATCCAAGCGGGGGACTCGGGATGTACTGTGCGAAGGGTATTCCTGGAATTTCCAGTTGTTCGAACCCCTGCATCGGAATTGAAGACAACGCAAGCAACGGCAAGACGGAGAGATGTAGAGTATCCTTTGTGGAGTATTTCAGAACATCAATGGTATCAAACAGATGCCAATTATTCCCCGCGTTTCGCATAAGGGCATGTGTTATAGCAGACGAGGCACCAATTCCAGAAGTGTAGACCGGAAGTTCTGCAGTGAGCAGTTCTTTGACCAACAGTTTCCAAGGTTTAAGCTCATATCCCAAAATAATATCTCCCGGAACAAGACCCAATGGATGGTTTGGAACTGTATATAGCACAACAGCAGAACTATCTGGCAGTGCTGTGAGAACTGCTCCGAAATGTTCTGCCGTTGAAAATGGATTGAGAATGAGAATTGGTATTCCAGGTGCTAAGGGTGTGAACGTGACAATCGTGTCAAGAGCTTCTGTGTGACCATCTCGGAGACTCATCGCGAACTTGGACATGATTGCAGCAAATCCGCCTTTGCTTG
>Ga0315281_10014164_pt1 | contig 10770 bp, 10 predicted proteins | sample YL17G07_0_MG_FD_204540 | JGI IMG/M metagenome (GOLD analysis project Ga0315281, IMG submission 204540) | Sediment microbial communities from Yellowstone Lake, YNP, Wyoming, USA - YL17G07_0 | ecosystem: Environmental > Aquatic > Freshwater > Lake > Sediment | place: USA: Wyoming | collected... | reverse complement strand
CAGAGGTTATTTGCAGCCTAATGTTATATAATCTTCTTAATATCCTCCAAGTCAGAGAGCAGAAAATCAGGCTCCTCAGCAAGAACCTCTTTTCTTGGATTCCAGGCGCACTTTCCAGAAACAATTACAGAAACACAGCCAACTTTCCTGGCAAGTTTGACATCAACAGCTCTGTCTCCAATATAAAAAACATCTTTCTTCTCAAGTTTATGATTTTTTATATACTGTGAAATAAACTGTGCCTTGTCTGAAAAATCATCTGCCCCATAAATTTTATCAAACTCTTTTTTCAGCCCGAGATGCCTGAGAACAGGAACTGCAAACTCTTTTAGCGAATTGGTAACAAGAATCTTATTTCCAGAAATTTCCTTGATTTTTTCAGCATCATGGCATTTTTTTACTTCTGGAATATATTTCTCAATCCTTTTTAGTATTTTTTTATGCATCCACCACGATGCCAGAAATCCTAAGCCAATATTTCTCAGGGTTTTTCTCAAGCTCATGCCAATATCAATTGCCCTGTCTATCTGCTTCTCACTGAAACCAACAACTCTCAGCTCATCTCCTATTGCCTTGTAATACAAACTCTTGCTGTCAACAATCGTCCCGTCAAAATCAAATATTAGCAGTTTCATTTCATTTGTATTGTCATTGAAACCACTGCCTTTAGGCAGTGAAATTTAGTTACAGCATGTTTCAATGCTATATATTTCCTTCTCTTAGAAGGAAACTGCAACATAAATGTTGCAGAGGATGTCATTTTACTTTCTTGGATTCTTCATATACAAAGAAAACAACAAGAGCGAATAAAATACCCAGCGCAGTGAATATTATATCATACATTGTATCACTAAATGAGTTCATAACCATCACCCCATTTATATAAACTCCCTGCATTAAATTTTTAGAAGCAGGCCCTAAAAATAAATTATCCACTATGTATTCTATAATTTCCCAAAGCGCCTCAAGCCCAAGAACACTAAAAAAAGTGATAAGATGCCTTTCTGTTTTATACTTTTTTGGCATTATTTTGCTTAATCTAAAATAAACAACTGTTGCGATTAGTGCCCAGCTTATAAAATGCAGGACTTTATCATACCACTGATACTTAAAATAAAGTCCAAACATAAAATTTTCTCCAAGAAAACCAAGATAAAAATTAATTAATAAAAGCAAAAACTCAAACTCAGAAAGCTTAAACACTTTTTTAATGACAATTAATGAAAAAAATACTAATAAAAGAATAAAAGGCGGATAAAAATTTAAAGGCGAGCTAATAAAAAAAATTATACAACCAACAATAATTGCATAAAATAAAATATCATTTATTATGCTTAAAACTCTCTTTTTCATAAAAAATTATAGATAATTCCTTTTTTAAGCTTTTTCTTTAATAGGGTAGCATTAATTTAGCAAGTAATGGCTTCTTTTCTTGAAGATAAAATAAAGCATATGTTTAAATTTGTTTTATTGCATATTTATAATATTTTAGTTAGTAGCCATCATCTATAGTTCTTTTACAGAAACCCTTGATTTCTTTTCAGAAAGCTGTCTATAAATGCCTTATGCTGCTCCCTGTCTACAATTTTTTTTATGCTGTAATAATCTCCCTGCTTGTCTGTCTTGACTTCATTCATAACCTTGCTGTTTGCTTCCTGAGACAAAAGCACATCATTTTTAGCTGTTTCTGCAATCCTTCTGGCAAGATTAAGAGTATTTCCAAGAGTGCTGAACTTTAATTTCTCATTTTCCATTTTCGTTACAAGCTCGCCCGAATGTATTCCAATTCCAAAATCAATCTTATCTTTAAACTTCCTGTTATGCTCATTCAAATGAGATGCAATCGCCCCTGCAACTTTAACAGCAATCAAATCATTATTAAAGCTCTTTGTAAGTGAGGGGGTAAAAATTCCAACAATATCATCTCCGCTTTTATACAAACTTCCTTTGTTTTTTCTTATATTTTCTGCTGCCTGTTCAACACTTTCCTTTCCAGCAGAATTTTTCATCTTGACAACAACAACACTTGCATTTTCTTTGTTTCCATGCATAACAAGAGAGTGTTCTGCCTCTTTGCTTCCTAAACTTACTGTTTGTTTTCTCATATTCTCAGAACTTACAGCATATCCATAAGATTTTCTCTTGACAACTCTTTCAAACATCATAAATAGAAATAAGCCAAATACAACAATTAAGAAAAGCCAGACAATAGGATACCTATTTATCATGCTTAATTGTTTCTTTATATCCAATACTCCAATAACATTTCCAGTCAAGCCAACACCATTTAAAACAAGGTTTTCCTTGCCGTCTGTCACACTTACTGTATAACTCCCTTCAGGAGCAGTCAGTCTGAATTTTTTGCTTTCTCCAACCTCTAATACTATTTCTTTTATATCAACTTCGTCTCCTATTGCAATCTGAACAGCTTTTCTGTAAAGTGCATTTCCAATATTTGTTATTATCAAAGTGTCGTTTATAATTTCAAAACTTGCTTTTTCAATTTCTTCAACAAAAAAAAGCCTTTTTGCCTCCAAGCCAAAAGCAGATGCTTCGATGTTCCAGTAGCCAGAACTTGCATTATTTTCTAGCTTAATTTCTATCTCTTCTCCTGTTTTAACTAATTTGTTATAATATACTACATCAAACCCATCAATTACATTTATTTTCACATCTCCCTGTATCTCATCTCCCGCCCTATCATAAATAAGTGGCTTGAATTTTATTGTTTCTCCTGGCATGATGCTTTGTTTGTCTATGACAATTTCTATTTTGCTTGGCTCCTGCCTTAAATTTATAATGCTGCTTTCACTTCCTTCATTTGTTATTTCTCCCCCAGATTTTTCATATACCTTCACATTTATTCTATAATTTCCAGATTTCATATTTTCTGGAAAACTGAAATTAAACTGAAAATTTCCCTGGCTTATGCTTCTTGTCAGTTTTATGTCAGTATTTTCTACTTCTATTTCTAAAAATCCTTCAACAAGCTGCGCGTTTGCCTTTATGGCATTTCCTTTTACTATAATACTCTCCCCTGGCTTGACATTCATGCTGTTAAAATTTAAGCTTAAATCTATTCTATTTGTTATCTGGAAAGCTTGTGTTTCCTGTGTCTCCTCCCCATACTCTGCTTTAATTCTGCAGTCATCCTTTGTATTATTCAAAAATTCATTTGAAAGCAGCAATTTCTTGCTTATTTTTTCTTCCTGTCCTGCCTGCAAAGATAATGGTGAAAGATAAAATTCCTTATTTGAATTTCCGCAGATTAGTGTTAATTTCAGAAAGCTGTCTATATTTTGTGTTGCCTTCACATTAGCTGAGATATCAATAATATCTCCCATATTATATATGGATTTAGGCTGTGATAACATTATCTCAGCCGATGCAATATAAGACAAAACTATTATTAAAAAAAAGAATATAATTATTTTTGACCTCATTTTTCTCACTTTCTTGTTAGTATATTTAGATATTTAAAGATTGTTGTTCTTGAGAAAAGTTTATATACTTAATAATTTTGAAATTTTTATGAATTCAAATTGTCTCTGGCGATAAAATCAAGAACTTTTTCTTAGCCTGGGCTTTACTGCTTTCTGAAACTAATATTCTGGGTTTAAATTTGGCTTATAAGCCGGGAGGATAAAATGGATTCAGAAAACAAGGCATATAAAATAAAATTAGTAGGGAAGCTTTCTCTCTGGCGTGATAGAAAGAGTTGAAAATCCAGGATGTTTTTTTGACTCTGAGCCTTCTCAGCTTGAGGAAGTTGTATTTGCAGTAAGAAGAGCTTTTGGAAGAGAGCTTGAGTTTAAAGACATCTATGCGCATATAACTCTTCCAAAAGAAGTTTATTTGTTGAGGCATAAAGAAAGAATTGTAGGAGTTGCAAGCTACAATAAAGTTAACCTTTCTGGTTTACCTTCTTTGATTGTTGAAGGTATAGCAATAGCTCCAGAGATGCAGGGAAAAGGGGTTTTCAGAGAAATGACAAGGCTAGCAAGTGATGGAGAGGCAGTTATTTGCCTAAGGACGCAGAATCCAAGGATGTACAGAGCACTTGAAAAATATTGCTCTTTCATATATCCTGGGAAAATCCAGATGCCCGAAGCAATTGAGGCAATAAGAAAATCTCTGGCAATTCATCTGAAATGCAAGGCAGATGAAAGAGGAATTATACAAAGGTATTATGGGGGGCTTTTTTATGGAGAAGAACCCAGACACGAACAAGCAAGTCGCTTCTTCAAAGAGATTGGAATTGATATAAATATAGGGGATGCATTGCTTGTTGTTGGAGTGAAATAAGATGAAAATAGCAATTGTTTGTTGTTTACATGGGAATGAGAGATACGGGATGGAAGTTGTAAAGAGACTTCCCTCTCATTCCCCCTTTTTCATAGGCAATGAAAAAGCATTGAAAGAGAATAAAAGATTTATAGAATCTGACTTGAACAGAAGTTTTCCTGGAAATTCAGAAGGAAATTATGAAGAAAAAAAGGCTTATGAATTGCTGGAAAATTTGAAAGATTTTGATTATATTATTGATTTGCATTCTTCTTCAAATAAATGTCCTTTATTTGGCATCATAACAAAGCCAACTAAAGAAAAACTTGAATTTGCAAAAAAACTTGGACTGCAAAGATTAGTAATAATGCCAGCTAGTTTTGCAGGCAATAAAGCATTAATTGATTTTGTTAAATGTGGAATTAGCATAGAGATTGGCCCCCATGAGAGAAAAGAAAATATTAAGGAAGTAGCGGAATTAATTAAGAATTTAGATACTGATATAAATGCTGATATGGAAATATTTGAAGTAATAGAAATAATAAAGAAAGAACAGGAAAAAATTTTAATTAAAAATTTCCAAGAAGTGAAAAGAGGAGAGATTATAACAATAGAGAATGGTAAAAAACAATTTGCAGATTTTGATTTTATTCCTATATTAGTTAATGAAGAAACTTACAAAGACATTTTATGTCTGGCATGCAAAAAAGCTGATTTTAACAAGTTTTATAAATTCAGATTAACTGAAGGAGATATGAAAAAAGAGTTTCAAGTGACACCATGGGAAGTTTCGGGAGAAGTTGATTATGACAAGTTAGTTAAGGAATTTGGAGTTTCTAAGATAGATGCAAAATTGCTTGAAAGAATCAAAAAACATACAAAAAATCTGCATCCAATGCTAAGAAGAGGATTATTTTTTGCTCATAGAGATATGAATTGGCTTCTTGACGAATATGAAAAAGGAAATAAATTTTTTCTCTATACAGGCCGGGCTCCTTCAGGCCCGATACATATAGGTCATATTTTTGTCTGGCTTTTTACAAAATGGTTGCAAGACAAGTTTGATGCTGAATTATGGTTCCAGTTTCCAAATGAAGAGAAATTTTTATTTAAGAACATAAGTTATGAAGAATCTCAGAAATGGCTGGAGGAGAATATGCTTGATGTCATCGCATTAGGTTTCAATCCAGAAAAAACTCATTTTCTTATTGATACAAGACACGCGTCATTAATGTATCCTGAAGCAGTCAAAGTAGCAAAGAAAATAACTTTCTCCATGGTTAAGTCAAGTTTTGGGTTAAATGAGCAAGCTAATATTGGTCAGATATTTTATACAAGTATGCAGGCAGTTCCTGCATTTCTCCCATCTATTATAAAAAAGAAGAATATTCCTTGCCTGATTCCCCATGCAGTTGACCAGGACCCGCACTTCCGATTGACTCGTGATGTCTTGCCTAAACTTGGATATTACAAGCCCGCATCAATTCAATGTTCTTTTATTTCACCATTAACAGGAATAAGCGGAAAAATGGACTCTTCCAGAGAAGGAGCAATATTTTTAACTGACTCTCCAGAAGAAGTTAAGAATAAAATTAACAAATATGCTTTTTCAGGCGGGCAGGCAACAATAGAAGAGCATAGAAAAAAAGGCGGCAATCCAGATGTAGATGTTTCTTTCCAGTATCTTAAAATGTTTTTTGAGCCAGATGATTCCAAGTTGAGCAAGATAGAAAAAGATTATCGCTCTGGAAAATTACTGACAGGAGAATTAAAACAAATCTTAATAGAAAAAATTAATACTTTCTTGAAAGAACACCAGAAGAAAAGAGAACTGGCAAGAAAACAAGTTGATAAGTTTATTCTGAAAAATTAATTTCTTTCAAAATCTTTATTTGGAATTGGTCTTGATATCTGCACCACAGGATTTTCTCCTATCTCTGATAAGCTTACAGGATTCTCATCAAATCTTCCTGTTTTAGTATTAAATTTAGAATAAACAAATTTTCCCTGAACATAAACAGCATAATCTCCATTATTAAAATAAGCAGCAACTCCGTCTTTAAGCTTTCCTTCTCTTAAAAGCTGCTCAAGAGTTTTTCCTTCAACATTCTCTTCTGTTCTTCCTATAAATTCAGGATTTAGTGCTCCCTGCTCGCTTGAATACTCGCAATATCCCTGTTCCGGTTCTCTGTTAAGATAGTTGGTAATTCCTAAAGTAGCTGCTGCCACCAATGCAACTGCCAAGCCAATTCTAAGTGTTTTTCCCATATTTCATTAAAAATTGTTTTGATTTTTAAATTTTAAGGCTATATATTTCTTTCTATCTCAATTTCTTTCAACATACCATACTAATCTTCCAATCCGCATTACAGGTTTTAATTTGTTCCAGTATTTATCATTCGGAGCCTTTTTCATAGAGATATCATGATATGCCATCAAGTCTTTTTCTTCACGACGCCCTGATGTCCACCCGTGTTGCATAACAGCACTTGCATCTTCCAAGCACTCTTGAAACTCGTGTTCTTCATATTCATTTTTATGAGCCTGCCAGTTTGCCTTCTTCCACTGCAAACTTCCATCAAATGTGCATGAAAAAGAATTATCTCTGTGTATAACTCCCCAGAGAGTCTTTTGATAACCTGGAGTGTATAATCTATTCACAATCATTCGTGCTATAAGTTTTCTATTCTCTCTGTTCTGGTTTCCAGCTTCTGCAAAAAGAACTTTTGCAACCTCAAGCACTTCTCTATACTGGAAATACTTCTGTTCCACTCTCTTCAAGTTTTTTGGATTAGGAGTATGTGGCTCAAAAATCATTTCTTCAGGTTCAGGAATTCCTGATGTTATTCCTTCAAGATTTCTAGATAGTTTATCCTGAATTCCAAAAGCCTCTGCAGCTGTTTCTACTTTTCTTTCAACTCTTTTGGGGTTGAGCATTTCAGGAGTTATCTCTTGGCTTCTTGCAGGCTGTATAGGGGAAACCCATGAGAGATATGCCAAAGTTCCCCAAATAGGAACAGTAGGCAAAAATCCTTTCATAAAATCATAAACTTTTCTTAATTTTCCCATTTCATTTTAACTCTGTATTTGTAACTATTCTCTAGTAACAACCATTTATAAACCTTCCTATAAGATAAGATTTACATCAACTGTCTTGGTTGATGCTTATGACTGTAAGTCATAGTCTACCAAAAGTCTTCAGGAAATTTCTATTTCCTGACAGTGCTCAGAAATCCATAAAAGATTTCTGACATCTTCTAGAACTTTTTCAGGAAACACACTTTAGAAATCTTGCTGCATCACTTTTTGAGCCCAAAATTATCCCATTTTTTGAGATTTCAAACGGATAAACTTCTGTTGAATGCTTTGTCCCTCTCATCTTCAGGACTTCTATAAACCTTTCTCTTTCTTCTTTGCATCTCACAAAATATAACAAGATTATACTATCAACCTCAAATTCCAGGCTGGATGAAGAGCCTTCTTTTCTGTCAACAGTATTTTCTTCAAGAGTAAGAAAAGAAGTGCAGTTCCATTTTCTTATCATGTCAAAAAGTGATAAAGCAGCCTCTCTCTTGTCAAGCTCCTGTGCAAATAAAAGTGCGAATGAAGTTATGCTGTCTATTACTATTCTTGCTATTTTTTTGTCCAAAATTAAGCTTTCTATCATTCCCCCTCCTTCTTCGAGCATTGTCTTGACTTTTTCAGGAGTATATTCAAGAAAAGTAAATTTTCCCTGCTTTTCCAATTCAGAAAGATTCCATCCAAAATCAAGCATATTCCTGTAAAATTCCTCTTTCTTCTCTTCAAATGTTACATATAGGCATTTTTCACCATTTTTTATTCCCTCAATCAAAAACTGAACAGCAAAAATGGTTTTTCCAGAACCCGAATTTCCAATTATAAGATTTACAGAATTTTTCTCAAATCCACCTTCAATAAGCTTGTCAAATCCAGGAATTCCTGAATTGATTTTCTCGGTTTTCTTGATATTTTTTATCTTCTTTTTTACCTTCATCTTTTTCATATTCATAAAAATAAACCCAAGTATAAAAAGCTTTATATCAGAAACTTCTTGATATTAGAATAAGCCAGCAAGAAAATTTGTGAGGAAAATTCTCGAGATAAAAAAAGCAGCCATGCTTAAAATTATCATTGGAATCAAATATTTGAGCCCTTCTTTTTCCTCTCCCTTGCTCACTAGTCCTAGAACAAGAGATGCAAGAATATCCATTGCAAGAATAAATATCAGGCAGTAATATTTTACAAAATCGGTTGAGATGTTGATTTTTGACATTGTAAATGCAAGATTTGCAACAGGGGCATCTGGCATTCCTGAAAGAAGTTTTGTCATCACTTCAACAAGAATAGTTGATAATGAGAATAATACAGGCGCAAATACTGACACAGCAAGAAATATAAAAATAATATACATCAGAACATTTGAAGCTGCTCTTTTTTCAACAAAATCTTTTTCCCTTATGTTTGTTGCAGTTTCCTCAAGCAGTACAGCTATATTTCCGCCTGCTTTTATTCCGGAAATTATAAGCAGAATAGTTCTGTGAATTTTTTCAGAGCCTATTCTTTTAGACATGTCAAGCAAGGCAGCTTCTATATTTTTTCCTGTTGCAATATCTTTCCCTGTTTTCAAAATTTCCTTGTCAAGAGGAGAGAATTCTTCTCTGGCACTTAAGAGCATTGCCTTATCAATTGTAATTCCTGCTCTTAAATTGCTTGACATCAGCCCAAGAAAATCAGGAAAAACACTTTCTATTTTTTTGATTCTTGCTGATTTTCCGAGCAAATTCTTAAAATAAGAATAAATCAAGAAGATAATGAACAAGCCTATAAATGTTCCAATTGACAAGAATATATTCTGCTTAAAGTAATAAACTGCTCCTGCTATTATTAAAGCAAGAAATATTCTCATTATCCATGTTTTTCCTTTTTTCCCATCAATTTTTCTTTCTTTCATAGCAGGCTTGGCCTCCTTGATTTAATCAGCCCAAGAAATATTATCTGAATAAGAATTACAAACACAAACAAGCCCACAAACAAAAGCATCATCATTGTTGAAGGAAGATTAACCATTGATGAGATTATTGTCAGAAAAGTAACAGATAATGCAGGAATTATGACAGAGATAAGCATGTAAAACATTATTAAAGGATTAAGCTTGTTTCCATAATTCTGAACTTGTATCAGCTGCTCTTCATTTAAAGCTTTGATATTATCCTTTACAACAACAGTCATGTCGCTTCCGGCTCTCATGCCATTGCTTATCTGCCACAATGCTCTTCTGAAAAAAATTGAAGGGTTTTTCTTTCCAAGCTCATCAAGAACTTCTTCCTGGGGAGAGCCCGCATTTATTTTCTTCACTGCTTTTTCAAATTCAATACTTAACTCGCCGTAATTTGCATCAGAAATATTTGTCATTACACTAAAAAGAGGAATGCCGGAATTAATCTGCACAAGAACATCTTCTAATGCAGAAATCAGGTTTTTTTCAATATCTCTCTGCCTTCTTCCAACATAAATTCTTGGATATGCAAGCTGGCTGAAAACAACAAACAATGAGAAAAGCAGAGAAAATCCAACCCCCATCAAATAAAAATTCTTAATATTAACAAATGCAAGAATTGTTGTAGATATTGCAAATAAAAACACAAAGCATATTATAAAACTTCTCAGCATAATTGAAAGATATTCTTCTCTCCTCAAATCTACTCCCGAATTTTTTAAATTCTCAGCAAGCCTTGAATTTTTCTTGTATCTCATTAAAGAAAGAAAAATCTTTGCTTTTTTCTTTAATTTTTCAGGTTTTGAGAAAGTGAATGGAATATGAAACTGCATTATAATTTGGCAAGGATTTCCATGTACAATTTAATTCCTGAATTTTTTGACTGGCGAAATTTAAATTTCATTTTTACCTTCCCAGGGCTTTCTTTACATCATTGTTCCTCATAAAATTCAGAAGCATTTCCTTGTCTGTATAATATAAATCCATAATTTTGCCAAAATCATTCAGGTTTCTTATACTATTTTTTATCATCCATGAAAGAATTTTTTCCTTTTCATCAAGATTTTTATTAAGTTCAGCCTGCGACATGCCCGTATTTCTGTTTATATCCTCAAAAAACCTTGAGCTTTCTGCATGCTTCACAATTTTATCTTCTTCTGGTATCCATCTATATAAAATATTTGCCTTTGCTTCATCTTCCTTTGCCTCAAATTCTGCAATTTGTGTTATTCTTCTTATTCCTTTTCTCCTATCCCTGAACATTACAACATTTAAATTCACAGCCTTAAGCAGATTTGGGGGGACATTTAATGGAGGATTTGTCAGCCTTGAAATAGTTTCAGCAGCAGAATCAGCATGCAGTGTTGCATAAACAGAATGTCCTGTATGCATTGCCTCAAACAAAACTCTTGCTTCTTCCTCTCTCCTCATTTCTCCCAGAATTATTCTGTCAGGCCTCATTCTTAAAG
>Ga0315281_10014163_pt1 | contig 10770 bp, 11 predicted proteins | sample YL17G07_0_MG_FD_204540 | JGI IMG/M metagenome (GOLD analysis project Ga0315281, IMG submission 204540) | Sediment microbial communities from Yellowstone Lake, YNP, Wyoming, USA - YL17G07_0 | ecosystem: Environmental > Aquatic > Freshwater > Lake > Sediment | place: USA: Wyoming | collected... | reverse complement strand
CAAGTGCCGCACCATCGGTCATCACGTAGGCGACCTTGCAACCGCCGCCCGCCCGCTTCGCTCCGGCCGCTACCGCCGACACCATCGAATGCAAGGGAGCGCACACGACGGGTGTCTGACGGAGTCCTCGCGAGGTCTCGAGCAGATCCCGATGCGTTTCCTCAACCGAGGACACCGCCACCTGGTGCGGGAGGTATCGGCCCTTCATCACCTGTCCCAGGCCGGGAGCGTCAACGGCGCCGCGTCCCTCCACCGCCACGACGAGGTGGACCCCGCCTGTTCCCAATCCGAGTTCGACGGCGGTGGTATTGAGGATGACGGTGTCCCCGACACGGACCGCTCCCACCAACTCGGGGTAGGAGAGCGCCGGTTCCACCCTGCCCTCCAGCGTGACCTCGAGTTCCAGCGCCCCCGGGCGGGAGGCACCGACCGCCGTCACGACGCCGTGGCGCAGGCGGATCACGGGTGCTCCCAGGGGCTCGACATGACCCCGCTATGATGCCGCAACGATGGCGGGACAGGACGGGATGGAGCCGCTCGAACGGTTGCTGAACCTGGTTGGCCTGCTGCTGGAGACCGAGCACCCACTCACGTTCGAGCAGATCAGCGAAACCCTGGATGCCTATCGGGCTCAGAACACCGATACCGCCAAGCGGATGTTCGAACGGGATAAGGACATCCTGCGCGAGTACGGCGTCCCACTCGAACTCCGCGACATGGACGCTTGGGGTGGGGAGCAGGGCTACCTCATCCCGAAGGACCTCTACTACTTGCCGGAGATCGCGTTCACCCCCGAGGAGCTGGGTTCGCTCCTGGTGGCGGCCCAGGGCGGAGGTGGCGACACGCCCGTGGAGCAAGCGGCCCAGAAGCTCCTCTACGGCGCCGATGGGGGAGCGCTGGCCGGGCTCTCCGGCGGTCCGCTCGCGGCCGGGAGTGACGCCCGTGGCTCGCTGCTCCTGGAAACTGCCCAGGCCGCGCAGGACCGGCGACACGTTCGGTTCGGCTACCGGACTTCTCAGGGCAAGGTGTCCGAGCGCGGTGTCGACGCGTTCGCCGTCGTGTTCCGACGGGGGCATTGGTACCTCGTCGGGCACGACCGGGAGCGGGACGACATCCGGGCGTTCCGCTTGTCTCGATTCATCGGCGATCTCACCGACGTCGGGCCGGGCCTCGATCCGCCGGCGAAGTTCTCGGCGGCGGACCATGTGGAACGAGGCCCCTGGGTTCCTGGTGGCGAGGATCTGGCCTCCGTGGCGTTCGCCCCAGATGTGGCGTGGGCCGCGGCGGATTCATTCCGAGGCGCATCCACCCGGGGCCCCCGCGAGGATGGGTGGGTCGTGGTGGAGATCCCTATGGCCGACGAACAGGAGATGGCCGGCTGGATCCTCGGTTTCGGAGCCGACGCCGAGGTGTTGGAGCCCGAGGATCTCCGAGCAGGCGTAGTCGCCCGCCTGGAGGCCGTTCGTGGCTGAGAAGCGTAAGCGCACCCGGACCGTGGCGAAGACCTCCGAGCGCCTGGGACGGATGCTCGCCATCGTGCCGTACCTGGTGCAACACCAAGGGGCGCAGATGACGGACGTGGCGCGACTCTTCGATGTGCCGACGGATCAACTTCGGCGCGATCTGAACCTGTTGTTCATGTCCGGACTCCCGCCCTACGGCCCCGGCGACCTCATCGACGTGGACGTAGACGAAGACGGCGGCATCTGGATCACCATGGCCGATCATTTCGCCCGGCCCCTGCGACTCACGCGGGCGGAAGCCCTCGCGCTCTATCTCCGCGGCACCGAACTGCTGTCCGCGCTGGGGCGCTCCGGGGCGCCTGCACTGGCGTCCGCCCTGGAGAAGCTTCGCGACACGCTGGGCCCCGACATGCTGGGTGACCCCGCAGCCATCCAAGGTTCGGCGGCCGGGTCCCCGCCCGAACAGCTCGACGCCCTTCGAGCTGCCGCGGGTGACCGGCAACGGCTACGGATCGAGTACTTCGCGGCTTCAACGCTCGCGTGGTCCACGCGCACGATCGAACCGGAAGAGGTCTTCTCGAGCATGGGCAATTGGTACGTCGCCGCGTGGGACGTTGAACAAGATGCCGAGCGCCTCTTCCGGGCCGACAGGGTTCGACGCGCCGAACCCACGGGCGAGCGATTCAGCCCACGAGGGTTGGAAGGAGCCGGTCGCACGCTGTACACCCCGAGTGGTGAGGACCGGACTGTTCGTCTCCGGTTGCGGCCGGAAGCCCGCTGGATCGCCGAGTACTACGCCACGACCGATCGGATGGAACTCGACGACGGGTCCGTGGAGGCCACCCTGCCCGCGAAGCAGCTGGAATGGGTGGCGAAGCTACTCCTACGCGTGGGCCCGCACGCAGAGATCCTGGAGCCTCCCGAGCTGGTCGATATGGTTCGCGAACAGGCACGGAACGCCCTGGCGAACTACGGCCGGTAACCAGCCCGATCAGGGTAGCCCCAACCGGGGGACAAAGACTCAAGCCCGGCGGCCCACCCGCCGATAGCTCCCTTGAGATGACAACCATCCGCACAACGTGCCCCCGATGTGGCGAAGTGGACATGGGTCCCGAAGCCATCCTGCTCTCGGTCAAGCAGAACGGCCGCGAGGGGAGCTACCGCTTCACATGCCCGAACTGCATGGACGACGTGGAGAAGCGCGCCGACCGCAAGATCGTGGCGCTCCTGGTCTCTGCCGGTGTCGATCTCGACCCCGGCCAGGATGCCCTGGGCGGCGGAGGATCGGGACTGGCCGAGTCGCTCTTCGACCATGAAGAGGCCGAGGGCAGTCGCATGAGCGGCCCATCGTTCAGCATCGATGACGTGATCGAATTCCACTTCATGCTGGAGGACGATGCGTACATCCGCGAGTTCCTGGCGAAGAGCAGCGAAGGCGCCTGAACAGGCACCTGCGCTAGCATTGCCCGCATGTCCACCTGGGTCACGGTCTGGTTCGTCATCGGGCTCATCTCCGCGACGGCCATAGTCGTCTGCCTCGTCGGACTCGCCAAACACCTACTGGTGCTGAATCGAACGCTCAAGGTGTTCCAGGAGGAAGTCGCACCGGTGGCAGCCGAGATCGCCGCTGGAGGCTCGAGAGCCTCTTCCACGGCCGCGAACCTGAAGCCTCCCACCGCCTCACGCGGATAGGCGGGCAGTAGGATAGGCCCCGGCCTCCGCGCCCACCCCGACATGTTCAATATCGGAACCCCAGAGATGGTGCTCATCGCGTTCATCGCCCTCGTCATCGTGGGGCCGCAACGCTTGCCGAGCCTGTTCCGACAGATCGGGCGCGGATTGGCGCAGTTCCGCAAGATTCAGGACGACGTCAAGGAAATGGTGCAGCTGGACCAGTACATCGACCTGAAGGACCCGGACGGGGACTTCATCAAGCCCCCCCCTCCGACCCCCCACAAGAGTCGGGTCGCCTCAGACGGAGCGTCTGCCGCTTCCGGCGAAAGTGTGGATGAGGTGGTCGACGACCTTCCCGAGGCGGTCGATGCGTTCGACGGGTCGGCCGGCTTCAGTCCCACCCCACTGCCCCAAGACGACGAGCCCCCACTGAGCGCGCCATGACGGTCATCCCCAAGTTCCGTCGAAAGCAACCGGTCGTACGGACCGGAACCATGACGGTCATGGAGCACTTGGAAGAGCTCCGCCACCGGATCGTGATGGCATCGATCGCCATCTTGGCCGGTGCGGTGGGCGGTTGGTTCCTCTACAACCGGGTGATCTCGTTCATGCAGCACCCGTACTGCCAATACGTGTCGTCCGTCCCGAAGGGATCACAGCCGATCGGTGGCTGCAAGCTCATCTTCACCGGTCTCCTCGACGGGATGCTGGTGAAGATCCAGATCGTGTTCTACCTGGGATGCGTGTTGGCGCTCCCGATCCTGCTCTACCAACTCTGGGCGTTCATCGTCCCCGGTCTCCACGAACGCGAGCGCAAGATGGTCGTGCCGTTCATCGCGAGTTCCGTGGTGCTCTTCGCCGCCGGCGGGGCGGTCGCGATCATCACCCTGCCGAAGGCGCTGCAGTTCCTCCTGGGGTTCAACAACCCGTCGTTCGCCTCGCCCCTCATCTCCGTGACGCAGTACGTGACGTTCTACGTCTTAGTGGCGATCGCGTTCGGGGTGTCGTTCCTCTTCCCCGTGATCTTGGTCTTCCTGGAGATCGTTGGTGTGCTGAACAGCACGCAGCTCCGGAAGGTGCGCCGCTTCGCCATCCTGGGGATCTCGATCTTCGCGGCGGTCATCACGCCCAGCTCGGACCCCTACACGATGCTCGCTCTCATGATCCCCATGGTGCTGTTCTACGAGGCCGCTATCATCATCGGTCGCCTCATGAAGAAGTAGGAGCCTGATGGCCATCAAGGGTAAGAAGTCCAGATCCAAGCCGAAAGCACCCGTCCGCGGCCCTCGCCGCGAGGTGGTGGAACTTCCGACCCCGTTCTTCCAGCGAAGGCTCGTCCAGCTGGCCTTTGCCCTGGTCGCCGGCCTCCTGATCTTCTGGGTCGGAGTTTGGTTCACGAACGGGTTGCGCGCCGAGAACAAGAAGAAGGACGCAACCCGGGCCGCCGCCGTGAAGACGGCCCAGGCCGCTAAGCAACGACTCGCGGTGCAGTCCTGGAAAGGGACCGTGGACGCTGCGATCGGAGGCGTCGGGATCGTTCCGACGGACATCGGCAACCCCGCCATCTTCACCGACCTGACGGCGGCTACGGCCTCGCTCGCCAAAGGGACCGCCCCCTCCCGCGTAGGCGGCACCCTGCGTCAAGCCCAGAAGAACGCCAAGGCCGCGGAGCAGGCGCTCAACGCCGTCGATATCCCCTCGAAGGTCGTCCAAGGCAAGGGCTTCGACATCGCGGCGACGAACAGCCTGATCGGCTCCAAGGCGCAGATGCTGGTCGGACTGGACCTGTATGACCAGTCGGCAGCGCTCGCGCAGCAGGCGGCCAGCGCTACCGGCGACACCCGCAAGGCGCTGGGCACTGAAGCCGTCACGTTGCAAGCCTCGGCGGCGGCGGAGTTCAACGACGGGTGGCGGCAGCTTCAGGAGGCGCTCGCCTCAGTGGGTATCTTCCCCACACCGCCACAGACCGTCCCCGGTCCCACCGGTGGTGTCGGCGGACTCACCGGGTCATAGGTCGCGCATGCCATCCGTCCCCGACGTCGTGGTGGTAGCGAACCCGACGGCCGGGCACGGACGATCGGGTGCCTTGGTGGGCAAGGTCGCGAGGATGCTTCACGAAGCCGGCGTCGATCACGAGATCCGCGTGTCCACCTCGGCCGAAGACCTCCGTCGCCTTGCCCGGGAGGCGGGGGAGCAGGGCGCCGAGATAGTGGCGGTCTTGGGGGGTGACGGGAGCGTGCACCTGGCGGCGAATGGCCTGCTCGGTACCGGCGCAGCGCTCGCGGTGCTGCCCGGGGGCACCGGCGATGACTTCGCGGTCAGCATCGGTGCACGGAAGCTCTCGGAGGCCGTCAAACTCCTGGCCGAACCGAAGATCGTTCCGATCGATGTGGTTAAGCTCACCTGCGGCGCCGAGACGCGGCACTACGTCAACATCGCGGGTGCGGGGTTCGATTCAGATGTCAATGAAACCGCGAACGACATGACCGTTCGATTGGGGAACACAGGGACGTATATCGCGGCGGTGATCCGGACCTTGCCCAAGTTCCAGCCGGCTCGGTTCGCGGTCGCGGTCGATGATGAGCAGCTGGATCTCGAGGCGATGCTCGTGGTCGTCGGGAACGCGCCTGCCTATGGCGGTGGGATGCGGGTGCTGCCCGCAGCGATGGTGAACGACGGTCTCCTGGATATCTGTGTGGTCACCGCGCTCAGCAAGTCGGCGTTCCTCAGGGCCTTCCCACGAGTGTTCAGAGGCACGCACACCGCACATCCGAACGTCCTGATGTTCCGAGGAACACGCGTCCGCGTCGAGGCGGACCGGCGCCTCCGGGTTTACGCTGATGGCGAGCGGGTCGGTCCGTTACCGGCCGTTCACGAACTTATCCCGGCGGCCCTGCCCGTGGTCGTGGGCCCGGAAGCGAAGGCGGTGCGATGAACGGTGTGCTCTTGATCCACGCGTTCCCACTTGATGCACGGATGTGGGATGAACAGGTCGAGCGGTTCGGGAAGGTGCTCACGGTGGTTGCCCCCGACCTTCCCGGCTTCGGGGGCACTGCCTTGGATGGCTCCGTCATGACCATGGAGGCGGCAGCCGGTCGATGCATCGAGGCGCTCGACGATGCCGGGATCGACAAGGCGGTGGTGTGCGGGCTGTCCATGGGCGGCTACGTCGCACTGGAGCTGTGGCGTCGCGCCCCCGAACGGTTCGCCGGGTTGCTGCTCGCGAATACCAAAGCGGGGGCCGACACGGCCGAGGGTGCTGAAGGCAGACGGAAGCTCGCTGCCCGGCTCACTGACGAAGGCAGCTGGTTCATGGTGGAAGATCCGCCACCCCTGCTGACGCCGGCTGCCCCGGAGGAGTTGTGGACGCGCATAGCGAGTCTCATCGCCGAGCAACCTGCATCCTCCATCGCGGCCGCCGCACTGGGTATGGCCGGCCGTCCCGACTCCACGGGCGATCTGGCGGGGATCACGGTCCCGACCCTGGTCATCACCTCCGACGCCGACACCCTGATCCCGGCGGACGTCACTGCGCCGATGGCCGAACAGATCCCGGGGGCTGAGCTCGCCGTCATCCCCCGGGCCGGACATCTGTCGAACCTGGAGGCCGAAGAGGAGTTCGACGACCTGCTGGCCGCGCACCTACGGCGCTGCGGTCTCCTGGCCTGACCAGCCGGGCGGGGCGGGCCAGGACCGCCCGTAGACTGGCTGTATGACCACCCCCTCGGCCTTCGCCGAGCAGTTCCCGTTCTCGCTGGACGCGTTCCAGTCGGAGGCCATCGATGCCATAGATGCAGGACACTCGGTCCTGGTTGCGGCGCCGACCGGAAGCGGGAAGACCGTCATCGCCGAGTACGCCATCGAGCGTTCACTGGACCTTGGGGGAAAGACCTTCTACACCACGCCGCTGAAGGCGCTCAGCAATCAGAAGTTCGGCGATCTGGTGGCCAAGCACGGGGCGGACCGTGTCGGCCTCCTGACGGGGGACAACACGATCAACTCGGAAGCACCGGTGGTGGTCATGACCACTGAGGTGCTCCGCAACATGCTCTACGAACGTAGCGATACCCTCCAGGGCCTGATGAGCGTGGTCATGGACGAGGTCCACTACCTGCAGGATCCCTACAGAGGCGCCGTCTGGGAAGAAGTGCTGATCCACCTTCCGCCCAGTGTGGGCATGGTCTGTCTCTCCGCCACCATCAGCAACGCGGAGGAGTTCGGGGAGTGGATCGGCACGGTTCGTGGAGAAACGCGCGTGGTCATCGAGGAACGCCGCCCGGTCCCACTGGAACATCACTACCTGGTCGGAAGGCGCCTGCATCCGATGCACATCGAGCAGGACGGCGTTCTCCTTCCGAATCCCTACGTGGTTAGCCTCGACCAGAACGAACTGAAGTCAAAGACGTACTACCGGCGTGGCAGCGGGACCGCCCAACATCAGCAGTCGTCGCGTCCACGCGAAGGACACCGCCGCGTGTACGTGCCGCGCCGCGAGGAGGTCGTAGAGGTGCTGTCGGAGGCCGGCATGCTCCCGGCCATCTACTTCGTCTTCAGCCGGGCGGGGTGTGATCGGAGCGTGAAATGGCTCCGCGAGTCCGGTCTGCGCCTGACCACGAAAGGGGAAGCCGAGCGGATCCGAGACATCGCCGAGAGTCGTGCCGCGTGGATGGACGAAGATGACCTGGTCACGCTGGGTTTCTACGATCTACTGGACGGCCTGACGGCCGGGGTCGCCGCGCACCATGCCGGGATGCTCCCCATGTTCAAGGAGACGGTCGAGGAACTGTTCGAAGCGGGGTTGGTGAAGGTCCTCTTCGCGACCGAGACGCTCAGCTTGGGGATCAACATGCCGGCGAAGACCGTGGTCATCGAGGATCTCTGGAAGTTCCAGGGCGAACGGCACGAGATCCTTACGCCCGGGGAATACACGCAGCTCACCGGGCGGGCCGGGCGCCGTGGCATCGATGAACTAGGTCATGCGGTGGTGGTCTATCAGCGGCAGGTTGCCTTCGAGCGGGTGGCCGGTCTCGCTGCGACCCGCACCTATGACCTCAGCTCCTCGTTCCGTCCTTCCTACAACATGGCGGTGAATCTGGTTCGGAACTACACGCCGGAACAGGCGCACGAACTCCTCAACAGTTCGTTCGGTCAGTTCCTGGCGGATAGGGGGGTGGTGGCGCTCGAGCGCTCGCGCGCGAAGGACCGGGAAGCGCTGGAGGGCTACCGGAAGAACATGGCATGCCACCTGGGTGATTTCGATGCGTACTGGTCACTGGTGGAGGGCGCTCGAACCCTCCGCGACGAGGAGCGACGGGGACAGGAGAAAGAGCGTATCGAGGCCGTGCGCGAAGCCGTGCGGGCGCTGCGGCCCGGTGACGTCATCCAGTTAGGCCGGGTACGGAAGCGGTCGGGTCCCGCGGTGGTCATCTCCTCGCGTGACGGCAAGCCCACGGTCCTCACCCAGGACCGGTCGTTCTTCCGACTGGGCGCGAAGGACCTGGACGATCCTCCGCAGATCCTCGCCCGGATCCAGCTCCCCCGCAGCGGCAGCTCTCGGAGCGCTCGGTTCCGCCGCGATGTGGCCGCCCAACTGGTCACCCTGCGGCTCAAGCCCAAGGCGGATCTCGCACCGACGGGCGATCCGTCGGTCGAACGTAAGGCCGCGGAGATGGAGCGCAAGGCGGCCGAGCACCCCTGCGCGACGTGTCCCGAACGCTCGAAACATGTGCGGTGGGCCGAACGCTCCTCGGCGCTCACTCGGCAGTTGGACGGGACCGACCGACGGATCCGCCACCGAACGGAAACCCTCGCCCGGCAGTTCGACCGCGTGCTGGCCGTTCTCGAGGCGCTGGAGTGCGTGCGGGGTTGGGAGCTCACCGATAAGGGGCGGCGGCTGACCCGCATCTACGGTGAAGGTGACCTCCTGGTGGGGGAGTTGCTCGATGCGCACATCCTGGATGGCCTGGAACCTCCCGAGGTCGCTGCGCTGCTCTCCACCGTGGTCTACGAGGCCCGCGAGCGCGTCCCGCTGCCCGGTGATCTCCCCACGCCCGTCACCGCCGAGCGCTACGAGCGACTCCAGCGTCTGTGGCGAACCATCCGCCGAACCGAAGATCAGCATCAGGTCCAGCTCTGCCGGGAGCTGGAAGCAGGGTTCGCCACACCGATCTTCCACTGGGCGGAGGGGAAACCCCTGGAAGACGTCTTGGGGGAAACGGGGATGGCTCCCGGCGATTTCGTCCGGAACTGCAAGCAGTTGCTCGATGTCCTGCGTCAGGTTGCCGACGTCGCACCGCCGGAGATCGCCGATCTGGTGCTCCGCGCGCGAGACGCCGTCCTTCGCGGCGTGGTCGCCTACACCGGTGTCTAAGATGCCGGGCGGATGACCAGTCCTTTCGGCACCTTGCACGTGCTCGTAGACGCGCTCGCCGGCGACGGCGCGGTTCGTGCCAAGCTTCCGGACCTGGAACGCGCACTCTCGGCGAGAGATCTCGACTACACGATCACCGTGTCGAGCACCCCTACGGGACTTCGCGAGGGGGCAACGCTGGCGCTCGAAGCGGGCGGTCGCTACCTCGTCGCTGTCGGAAGTGACGCCACCGTGCACCACGTGATCAACGGGATGTTCGCGAACGGGGAGCCTATCGTTCAGGACCCGGTGATCGGTGTCGTTGGGGCAGGCGCACGATGCGACATCATGCGAACCATGGGGGTTCCCGACGACTTCGAGATGGCAGTGGACCGGCTTACCGGCGACAACATCTACCCGTTCGATGTCATGAAGATCACCTACACCGATGTTGATGGGGAGCGTCGGACCACCTACGGGCACAACCTCGCCGAAGTGGGTCTGGGCGGTCGGGCGGCCAGGGTGACCGAACGCCTCCCCGGATGGCTCGGCAACGGTCGGCAGTTCCTGGGGTTCTGGGCGGCGTGGCTACGATCACGTCCGGCCTCGGTGAAGGTCGATGCCGACCGGAAGGTGTTCGAGGGCAAAGCCTTCAACGTGGTCGTAGCGAACGCGCAATACACCGGCGGTGGCGTTCGGATCTCACCCCGATCCTTCCCGGGGGACGGCGTCCTGGACACACTGATCTTCACGGGGCCGCGCTCCGATGCGTACACCATGCTCCCTCGCATCTACCAACACGGGGGCCACATCCCCGACCCACATATCAAGGAGTTCCGAGCCAAGATCAGGGTCGCCGTTGACGCGCCCCGCCCGTGGCCCGTGGTCGTGGACCAGATCGTGATCGGCACGACGCCGGTGACGATACAGGTCGTTCCTCAGCGGATCCTGATGAAGCTATGACTATGAAACCGGAGCGGTTGCGACGGGCGGCGGATATGGCGGCAGCCGCCCGCATGGATGCGATCGTCGTCGCCCCCTCGCCCGACCTCGTGTACCTCACCGGCTATGACCCGATGCCGTTGGAACGGCCGTCCTTGCTGATCATCCGCGCCGGAGGAGATGCGGTGCTCCTGGTTCCGGAGCTGGAACGCCGACTGGCGCAGGACACCATAGGCGACGCCATCGAGCTCCACGGATGGACGGACGCGCACGATCCCTATGCCGTGGCCGCCGGCCTCTTGCCGTCGCAGGGGCGCATCGGGTTAGGGGATCGCATCTGGG
>Ga0315281_10014162_pt1 | contig 10770 bp, 5 predicted proteins | sample YL17G07_0_MG_FD_204540 | JGI IMG/M metagenome (GOLD analysis project Ga0315281, IMG submission 204540) | Sediment microbial communities from Yellowstone Lake, YNP, Wyoming, USA - YL17G07_0 | ecosystem: Environmental > Aquatic > Freshwater > Lake > Sediment | place: USA: Wyoming | collected... | reverse complement strand
CCTCGGCATCGACGCCGATCCCGAGAGGCACATGGGGAAGCTGAAAGATGAACTGGATGAGGGAGCCCGTGATGCGATGCGGGAGATCGAGCGCGAAAAAGGCGTCCGGATTGTCCGTGGGCGACTTGTCGTAACGCCGCTCGAAGAGGAGAAGGTCCCCGATAAAGAGGAGCGGGCCTGCCGCGAGGTGCGCGCCGGAATCCCCACCCGCAGGATCGAGGAACTCCTCCAGGGCGTGGATGAGCGCACCCACTTCCTGGACAGCTTCACCCACCTGGGAAGCGGAAGGGTAATCCCCCGGGGAGACTGGGAGGCCAGGACCGCGCTGCTCTCGGCGATCCTGGCCAAGGGGTTCAACCACGGCATGGCGACCTTGGCCCGATCGATCGAAGGCATGACCCGCTGGAAGATCGAGACGGCGGCCGAGCAGTACCTCAGGCAGGAGACGATCCAGGCCGCGACCGCGCGCCTGGTCGACTTCCAGCAGTCGATCCCTATCTCCCGGGCCTGGGGCGAGGGGAAGACCGGAAGCGCCGACGGCCGCCGCTCAAAGGTCCTGGGCGAGTCGCTCTACGCGGGCTATAACCCGCGGTACTTCCCGGGCTACAAGCGCGGGATCGTGACGCTCACGCACGTTGCGGACATTCAGACCCCGTTTTATACGCAGGTGATCCCGATGTCGGTTCGAGAGGCGGGCTACGTCCTGGACGGCCTCCTCGGGCACGGGAGCGGCCTCCGGATCGAGCAGCTCTACGTGGATTCGCACGGCGTGACCGAGCCCGTCGCCGCGGTCTGTCATCTCTTGGGGATCCGGTTGGCCCCCCGGATCGCGAATCTCAGAGACAAGAGGCTCTGGCTCTCGGAAGGCATGAAGCGGTCGGACTACGGGGCGCTCGGGCGGGTCTTTAGCGGCACCATCCGTCAGGGCAACATCACCGAGCACTGGGAGGAGATGCTGCGGATGGCGTCCTCGATCCGGGAAGGGCACGTGAAGCCTTCCGTCCTCATTCGAAAGATCTCTTCTCTCCCAAGGAGTGCGCCGCTACTCCGGGCCTGGCAAGACCTGGGGAAGCTCGTGATCACGCACTGGGTGCTCGACTACGTGTCGGATCCCAAGCTCCGCCGCACGGTGCTGGTGGGCCTGAATAAGGGGGAAGAGGTCCACGCGATCGGAAAGACCTTCTTCCACGGGACCGACGGAGGTTTTCGCACCGGAGACCATCTCGCCCAGCTCCACGCCACCAGCTGCCTCAATCTCCTCATCGCCTGCGTCTCGGTGGCCAATACCCTGGAACTGGACCGCGTGTGGCGCGAGAAAGGCGGCGCGGAAAGGATCCCGCTCCGAACCCTCCGGCACCTGTCGCCGCTTTCGAGCGAGAGCGTCATTTACCTCGGGAAGTACTGGTTTCCGAAGGAAGCAGAAGGTCCGGCATTCCCATCGGCGCAGGAGACGGCCTGAGATATTCTTCCCGAGGAGAATAGTCGCCATGTTTCATGATAAAGATGTCCAGTGGCAGCCGATCGAGCGCCTGGACACCGTGCTGGGTTTGGTCCGAGGCATGATGGAAGAAACGCGGGAACAGCGGAGTCATTTCCGAGAAGCCGGAGTGGCGGACTTGGACTCCGCGACGATCGCCCGAACGAGGCGAGCGTACGCCGATCGACTTGACCTCATCGCCCTGTTCCGGGAGCAACTGGCCAGGTGGCGACAGGAGCGGCCATCTCCTGCGCAAACGAAGAAGCTGGGCGAAACTGAGACTCTCCTGGACGAGGACGAACAGCTTTCCCGCGAGATCCTGGGGACGTTCGGCGTGCACGATCAGGGTGATCGGAAGGATCAGGGACGAAACTGATCCACTTGCCAAGCTGAGAGCAACCCCGGCTGATCAAGGCGGGCGCTGACGATCTTCCTCTTCGGGCTCGCGGTTTCTGTTCTGGCGAAAGGCGGCCGCCTGTCACAAAATAAGCCGGTCATTTCGGGTCGATGAGCTACTTTCCCGTCGTCAGGAGCTCTTCCAGCCGCTTCCTGGGATCGCAGGCGTAGCCAAAGGTGCGGAGTCGGGCTTTCTCCAAGTCCGTGAGTTGGCCATGTGCTTCCGAGAAAGCTACAAGAAGGTCGTCAAAGCCCGGATCATCGGTGGTTTTTGAGATATCCGTCGAGGTGGCAAAGGCCTGCTCAAAGGATGCCCCACCTGCGGGCCTTTTCTCCTCCCAGGTCTTCCTCGCCGCCTGCAAACCCCGATCCAAGCGATCGCGAAGGGTCTCCATCAGGACCTTGGAGCCCCGAGTCTTGCAGATCTCCAGAGCCCACCACTGCGAGGTCATATCCGGCGCCGTGGACTCCGCCAGTATCATGCCGAGCTCCGATTCCCATTGCGCGGAGGCCAGGATATCCATCCTCTTGAGAACTTTTTGAGCATCCGTATTGGTCGGCTGCTGAGCCAGGATCGCCTTCATCTCGCTGATCGTGCCCGAATCCAGCCATTGGCTTACCAGGGAAAATCCCGTGAGGGAGCCCTTTCGACACGCCTCCCAATAGAGCGATTTGAGCTGGCCATTCTTATCCGAGAGGGCCAGTCCTCCGAGCGCCACATCTCTCACCAGGGGCTCGCTGTCACGGGTGAGGAACTGAAGAATGGCGCCGACTCCCCCGGGGTGATCCGTGGTCGCCACGATGGATAAGGTCCAGGCGGCGAATCCCCTTTCCACCGGGCTGGCCGAGGGGTCCAGCGCCACGGCCGAGGACACCCGTTCCATGACCTGAGGGAACGCGAGTGCACACAGACGAGCCTCACGATAGAAGAGGCTCTGCTCGATCAGAAACCGGTATTCCCACGATTCAAAGCCGGAGTGTGCGCTCGCGTGTTTCTTGCAGAGTTCCTTGAAGAGTGCCTCAACCCGTTCAGGCGTGAGCTCCGAACCGCGCTGCACCCCATGACTCTGCGCACGCCCTTCCTTCTCCCCGCCTTTGTCAAGAGCTCCGCCCAATTCTGGAAGGTCCAATCCTCGACGAGCGTGCGGGGCCTCCTTGCCCAAGTCCACCTCACGGCGCGAAATCAGGTTCCGCAGGAACACGGCGACCACCAGAACGGCGCACAGCCCCCAGAGGAGAAGACGTCCTCGATTCCTCATGGGCCAATGACACCCAGCATTTTTTGATTCTTCATGGCGTCCATCTCTCGTTGGGCGGCCTTCTGCTGATTTTCCATCAGTTGAGTTCCGGTGCGGTCCTGGGTAACCCCCGGCGGAGCCTCCCACATCAGATTGCCTGCCAGGACGGTGTTGACACCAGCGGCCGTGGTCGCTAACGAGGCTAGGGTGGCCATGGGGCCGTCGACGTCGTTAATGCCCCTGACGTGCGGGAGGCCGAACGCGTGCCCAATCTCGTGAGCCACCGTACCTCCATCGGCCGCGTCCGCAATGAGGATGGTCAGCCGGTTTGGATTTCGCACGGTAGTATTGTAGGTGAATCCTTCGAGCTGGCCGCGGATAGCGATGGGAGCATTCTGATTCTCATCGAAACTTTGCTGGCTAAACAAGGCGAACACGAACCAGATGTTGATGGCCAGGCCCTGATTTTGAGCCCTGATGCTCTTCACAATATCCGTGTAGTCGTAACGGGCGGGCTGGCCCGGAAGGGCCAGATTCCGTCTTACCCAGATGCGATTCCCAGCGTCCTGCTCGTTCGCCGCTACCGTGAAGGTGGGACCCAGCTTGTTGACCTGGGAATGCTCGAATTGGATGGTGGCCTGCTTCCAGATGGAGTCGACCGTGTTTGCCAGGGTCGCGCCGCCCGCACCCCAAAGCTCGATCCTTGCGGTCCCTCTGTCCCGATCGAGGTCACTGGCTCCATCATTCGCCCAGATCGTGTTGTTGGAGAAGTCCCTGGGAATCCGGCGGGTCCGAAGGGCATCCGCCGCACCCTGCGCAGCGAATTGCGGGAATTGCCACTCGACGAAGGTGCGGCGATTTCCCACGGCCTGAACCGAGAAGGTCGTCGTCGCGGACGCCCCTCCGACAAGCGCGGTGAATTGGATCAACGCCGTCCCCGCCTGACTGGTGGTCGCGATACTGCACGGATTGCTCGTGGGATTCTGGATCGTGACGGAACTCGTGCTGTTATTCGGGACATTCGCGAAACTCCAGCTCGGGGTGAACGCCACATTCGTCGGAACTCCGTTCACGTACTGTTGCACCGTGGCGGTGAAGACTCCCTGCGAGTCCGGCCCGCCGGCCAACGGTATCATAGACGGGCCATCGATGGTCACAATGATGGGGGAGGCATTGAGCGATCCGGAGGCGACCACCGACGGATCGCTGAATCCGCCCCCGTTCTGGGCGACGACCTGGTAGTAATACGTGGTGTTGGCCTGGGTCGCCGATGCATCAATATAAGTATTGCTGGTCACTCCGGAGGCGATGAGCGTGAAGGGTCCCGTGGACGAAGTGGAACGGTAGATCAGGTAGCTCGTCGCATTGGCCGAGGATTCCCATTGAAGGGCCAGCTGTGTGCCGGTCGGAATGACATTGACGGCGGCGAGCGGATTCGCCGCGCCGGCGGCCCAGCGAACGGCGGAGTCAAACAAGAGACCGCCACTCCCGGTCAAGGCGGTCGCACCCGTGGCTGAGAGAAACACTCCGACCCTCCTTGCGGGAGCATCGAGCCCGGGCATCGAGGCGCCTTCTTCGTAACCAAAAATCACGGATTTGGTGGAATCTGTAGTGAGGGTTGCGATGGAGACCCCGGCGAAGTTCGACACACCCCAGGCAAGGGAGTCTGCAGTGTTCAGGACCGCGATCGTTCCACTCAGACCGGCTGCCATGGGATGGCTGGAATTGGATTGGACCATTGCCACTTGAGTCTGGGCGGACGCGGTCCCGAAGTCGCTCCCCGAGGTGGGCCCGGTCATTCCGAGGGCATTGAAAGTCCCGCTCTGCCAGGTGATCACGGGAACCGCGACGTTGGTGAACTTCGTCCCGACGTTGCCGGGATTGGTGCTGGCGGAGATGAGGACAAGCGCGCTTCCCGTCGCATCCCCACTCGCCACCGCGCTGTCGCTGCGCACCGTGACGGTGTACTTCAGGTTTTGAAGACGGGTCTGAATGGCCGAATCGCCAGGACTGAGGGTCGTATTCCCGACCACGAAAAGCACCCCGATCGAGGAGGGCGGCGCCGGAGTAGCCGACACTTCCGTGGACGGCAGGCTGGACCCGACTCCATCGGAAGCCGTTAGGACATAGAAGTACGCGACGCCGTTGGAAAGGCCGACATCCGTGAAGGAATTCGTGGCGGACAAGCCGGCCGCGTCGTAAGGGCCGCCACTCACGAAGGATCGGAAGATCGTGTAGGAGGCCGCGCTCGGGACGGCGTTCCAACTTAAGGTTACTTTCGCATCCGACACCGCGACGGCAAGCCCCGTGGGAGGAGCCAAGGCGCTGATGGTGATTCCGACGCTGTTTGAATTGCCACTTTCTTGATTCGACGTGCTCACGGCGCGAATGACGTAGAAGTAGGTCCCATTGCCGAGAGCAAGGTCCTCGAAGTGGAGAGGGGTCACCGGTGAAGGGTTCAACTTCTGGGTGAAGGGGCCGTTCGAGTTGAGCGATCGGTAGACATTGTATCCGGCAATGTTGGCTTGCGAGGTGGCGATCCAGGCGAGGTGTGTCTCGGATCCAACCGCCTGGCCGGTCAAACCGGTCGGAGGAAGCGGTGGCACGTTGGGAGTCGCGGACGCTTCGTTCGAAGGACCGCTTTCTCCCGTGCTGTTGAGCGCAGTCACGACATAGAAGAGCGGCGTTCCATTCGTCAGGCCCGAATCCGTGAAAGTGGCCGCAGGAGCCAGGATGTTAGTCAGGGTCGTCTCGCCACCGGAGACCGTCCCCCGCTTCACGTTGTAGCTGGCCGCTCCTGCCGCCGCGTTCCAGTTGAGGATGATCAGGCCATCGACGGCAACCGCCGACAACCCGGTGGGCGGTGGAGGCGCCGAGGCCGGGGCCGTTGGCTGGGCGGACTGCGTGTTCGAATCGCCGCTGATACCGGCACTGTTCTGGGCGCTAATCTTGTAGTAATAAGTTGTCCCGTTGGTGAGGCCGGTGTCCGTGAAGGAGGTGGCGGTTACATTTGCGATCGTGGGGAACGATCCCGTCGTCGAGGTGTCGCGTTTCACGTTGTAGCTTGTGGCCCCGGTGGAAGTCGTCCAGGCTAGAGCCACTTGCCGGTCCCCCGCCACCGGCGTCGAAAGTGTAGGGGCGCTGGGTAGAGCCGCCGAAGGAGTGGCGGAGACAAATCCTGAGTCCGCGCTCTCGCCCGATAGATTCGCAGCCGACACCTTGTAGAAATAGGTTGTTCCGTTGGTCAATCCCGTATCCGTGAAGCTCGTGGTGTTCGCCATCCCCACGACGGTATAGGTCCCGTTGCTCGTGGCCGAACGCTTCACGTTGTAGCTTGTGGCTCCGCTCGAAGTGTTCCAGGTGAGCGACACCTGCATATCGCCCGCAGTCGCCTGAAGCCCAGTCGGAGTGGCCGGGACGACACTGGCCAAGCTCTGGATTTCCGCGGCCGAGAGGACGCGGCAATAGACCCGCACCTCATCGAGGAGGCCATTCAGGAAATTGCCATCGCCTGCGTCCTGGCTTCCCAAGGCTGCGTTCCTGGAGGCCGTGTTTGCCGTCGTTGCCTGCGCGAAGGCGACCGTCGTCGATGACTTGAGCAACCCATTGATGTAAATCTGCAGCCTGTTGTTCTGGTAATCGATCGTCGAGGCGATGTGATACCAGGTCCCCGGAGTAAGGTTCGTCGTGTCCGCGAAGGATTTGAGGCCCTCCGTGTCTGTCGACCGGGCGCCCGTAAAGACGTTCCCGCCTGTGCCGTTCCCCTGGATGGACAGGACGGCGCGGGACGTATCAGTCGGATTCGTCGCATTGACGGAGATCGAGACCAGGTCTTGGTAGGAGCCTGAAGGAATGGCGACTGCAGGCTTCACCCAGCAGGCGAGCGTCGCGGCGGAGACGCCCTGGAGCATAGAAAGGTTGGAGCCCAGGTCGACGGTCCCGTTCACTCCTCCGAAGCTGAGAGCGTTGCCAACCTGCCCTGGATTTGCCCAGGTCACTCCGTTCTTGAGGGTCCCCGTGAAAGTGTTTCCGGAGGAGTCGGCGAGGCTACTTCCGGTGCCCTCATCAGCCTTCCAATAGCCGCGAAGGCCATCCTTTCCAGCCAGATTCTGCATGTCGCACGCGCAGAGGGGGCGACAGTAAATCCGGACCTCGTCCATCTGCCCATGGAAGAAGTTCGACGTCCCGGTGTCCTGGCTTCCGAGGGCGGCGCTGGTCGAGACGGTATTCGGAGTGTGCGATTGGGCGAACGTGACGTTCGAACTCGCGACCAGGATCCCGTTCAGATAGATGGCGAGTGTGCCGCCGGCGAAGTCCGCCACTGCGCCCACGTGATACCATTGGTTTGTTTGCAAATTCGTGCTGAACGTCAGGTTCTTCTGAGCCTCCGTGTCGGTCGATCTCACGCCGAAGAAAAGCGCCCCTGCACTTCCATCGCCCTTGAGCGCCAGGGCCAGCCTGGAGGTGTCGGTGGGTGTGCTTCCATTATTAACCGAGATTGAGACCAGTTCACGGAATGTGTTCGGGGCCATGGTCGAGGCGGGCTTTATCCACGCCGTCACGGATGCGGCATTCACATTCTGCAGCACTCCGAGGCTGCTGCCCAGATTGAGGGTGTCGTTCACGCCGTCGAAATTGAGTGCGCTTCCCATGAACCCTGTCTGCCAGGCGAGGCCGTTCGTGAGAGTCCCATTATAGTTGTTGCCGCTGGAATCCCCCGCCGTCCCGCCGACCCCTTCGTCAAACGTCCAATGCGCGGAAAGGCAGTCGCCCGCCGCCAAGGTGGAGACCTCCGCCGCCGAGAGCGCACGGTTATAGACGAGAACGTCGTCCATGCCGCCCTGGTAAAAATTACTGTCCCCGGTGTCTTGGGCGCCGAGCGTGCAGCTCCGGCAGGGGGTGTTCGGGGTCGAGGTGGAAGCGAACCCCGCGGCGGCGTTCGTAGCCGAGAGGGTTCCGTTCAGGTAGACCTTGATCGTGCCCCCTGAGAAATCGAAGACGGCCGCGACGTGGGTCCATGTGCCAACGGTCACGCCGGTGCTCGTGACGGTGTTCTTCTGGGTTTCGGTGTCCGTCGATCGGCCGCCGGCGAAGACCTGGCCGCCCGCTCCGTTCCCCTGCAGCGAGACGGCAACCCTGGAGGTGTTGGTGGCCGCTGAAGACCCGATCGACAGACTGACGAGCTCACGGAAACTTCCCGAGGCAGTGGTCGCCGAGGGCTTGATCCAGAAAGAGACCGACGCAGCTGGGGCGGAGTTCAGAATTGCGAGGTTGTCCGGCAGTTTCACGAAGTCATTTACGCCGTCGAAGCTGAGCCCCTTTCCTGTCCGGCCAGGAGCCCATGTCGCACCATTCGTCAAAACGCCGTTGAACCCGTTGCCCGAGGAGTCGCCCAAGGTGGTTCCACTGCCCTCAGCGCAGGTCCACTGGGCACGGAGCCCCGAGGCTGCAAACGGCGTGAGAGCCCCAGCGCGGGTCTCGACGCCGCCGAGCAAGAGGATGGTGAATCCACATCCCAAGATTGCGACGCTCTTGAGCCAGTTCGCGCGAGTCTTCATGGCCGATGCCCTCAATTTCTTTCCTCGTTGGTCTCGAACGATATTTCGTGGAGTCTGGGATGGACACGCATCAGGGGCCGAGCCGACCCGCCGGGTGAGGGGGGCTGGGCCATGTAACTGCGGCCCAACGATCGACCTCCCGTGGGGATAAACGGCGCGAGCGACCAAAGGTTCAGGAGGGGAGCTGACCCTCCGGCGACGTCGGCAGCGCGAGTCACTTTTTCCTCTCCCATCCCGTTCACTGCAATTTGGTATGCCTGAATGTAGAGGTAATCTTCAATGTTGCAAGAAAAAAGTACATTTCTATTTTAAAGTCGCTTAAAAGAGGTCGTGTTGAGATTGTTAAGGCGGCCGCGCCTTGTGATAATGCCTTCGATGAACCGCTGGGCGTCCGAGGATTCCCTGGATCCGAACAAGCGAGCCTACTTCCGGATTTCGGAGGTCGCGCAGGTTTTCGGGCTCACGGTGCAAACCATTCACTTCTGGCTGAAGACCGGCCGGATCCGCCGCTACCAAAGGACGTCGAACAAAGGAAATTACATGATCCCGCGCGCCGAATTCGTTCGCCTGCTGCGCGCCGCCGACCTCGAATCCCCAGGACTGTGGGAGAAATCTCGCGTGCGCGTGCTCCTCATCGACGATGATCGCTCCATCCGAGAATTGGCGCAAGAAGCCGCGCGGAACCGCCACCAACCCTTGGAGCTCATCACGGCGGTAACCGTGGAAGACGGGCTTCTCTTGGCCAGCGAGTTCATGCCTGACATCATCCTCCTCGACTATTTCCTGACGAAAGACGGTCTCCGGGGAGATCAGGCCCTGGCGTTTATCCGGAAAGCGAAGCGGATCAGGACCTTAAGGGTCATCGCGGTGGCCAACAATCGGCGCATTGCCGCTCGGATGCTGAGCGCGGGCGCCAACAGTGTTCTGCTTAAGCCGTTTGATCTGGGAGAATTCAGAGAAGCGATCTTTGCTCAAGCGGCGATAGGGCGCCACTCGGCAGGGAAGGGGAGTTCTATTCCAAGGAAAGAGAAGGCAGCGCGTCCGTCATCGGATTCTTCCGCACATCTCGCTCCCGATCATATCGAAGCGTCGTCTTGACGTCCTTGTGGCGTAGATGCCGCTGGACTTGGTGGAGCGGGACGCCGGCGGCCAACCCGTGAGTTGTACATGCATGCCGCCAGACATGGCAGGTGACGCGCCGGTCGATGCCGGCGGCGCGAGCGCGGCCCTTCACGATCTCGTTCATGGAGGAGGGAGCCAGTCGCTCGCCGTAGGACCGAAGCACGGAGAGCGAGCAGAAGACCGGGTCTTCCGGCTTGGTGTCGCGCTTGCGAAGATCCCGGTTCAGGACCTCGAGGTAGGCGTCGATCGCCGCCTTGACCTCGGGGCGGAGCCGGATGGTCTCGTAGGGGTTGTTCTTGGCGTCACGCACTTCCATGAGGCCGCGCTTGGTCGTGAGGTCCCGCCAGTTGAGCTTCGAGGCCTCGCTTCGACGCAGACCCTGATAGTAGAGGGTCATGAGCAGCGCGCGGTCGCGAAGTCCACCGAGCGTCCCGTCGCAGGTGGCCAGAATCTGTTTCACCTCGTCGAACGTCAATCCCTCGGTCCGCGACGCGGAGCTCACGCGCAGGCCGCCCACGAGATCGGGATCCGCGGGGTTGTGCTGGATGCGTCCCATCTTGAGCATCCGGCCGTAGAGCCCGCGGACGGCCGCCAGGCGCTGGTTGATCGTCGAGGGCGACCGGCCGGCCCGCTGGAGTCCGTTCCGGTACTTGACGATCCCGGCCGCCGGGACGGCGACAAACTCCTCCAAGGTCGAGATCTCGAGCGCTTCCAGGAAGTACCGGATCGCCTTCCGGTAGGCCACGCGGGTGTTCTCGCGGGTGAGGCTCTCGACGAATTCATCCGCGGCCTGTCGCAGGGCAGGGTCGCGGGGACCCTGGCTCGGGACGGCCGGCGAGGGCAGCAGGCTTTCGGGGCTACCGGCGGCGGGCGATGAGCTCGGCATCTGTTTCATGCAAGATCGATCGGCTTTTCGGGTTGGGTTTCTGGAGCGCAATCAGCGAGAAGGTCGTTTCTCGCCCATGGATCGGCCAGCGAG
>Ga0315281_10014161_pt1 | contig 10771 bp, 10 predicted proteins | sample YL17G07_0_MG_FD_204540 | JGI IMG/M metagenome (GOLD analysis project Ga0315281, IMG submission 204540) | Sediment microbial communities from Yellowstone Lake, YNP, Wyoming, USA - YL17G07_0 | ecosystem: Environmental > Aquatic > Freshwater > Lake > Sediment | place: USA: Wyoming | collected... | reverse complement strand
CCCTGGTGCGGAGCCAAATTGGTCGAGTCAGAGGTCGAATGCACGTTGCGGATGTGCTGCCCGGTCTGTGATTTTGTACATTATCGCAATCCTATTCCGGCCGCCGGGGCAATTATCGAACATGGCGGATGCATATTGATGGTGAAACGAAAATACCCCCCTTATGAGGGCGATTGGTGTTTCCCCGCCGGATTCATGGAATATGGCGAAGGGCCGGAAACATGCTGTATCAGGGAAGTTAAAGAAGAAACCGGTTTGGATATAAAACTCGACTCGCTTTTTAATGTTTGCGCCGGCGAAGATGATCCGCGGACCAGGGCAATCCTTATTTTATATCTGGCGAATGCCAACGATTCGGAGCCAATACCCGGAGACGACGCCAGCGAAGCCAAGTATTTCGCTCAATCTGAAATTCCCAGGAATATTGCCTTTGCTGCCCATCGGAAAGCGATTAGGGATTATTTCGAATTCAAGAAAACAGGCCTTTTGCCGGAGCCAGTGAATGGGTAGAGTCATGGGAATCGACATGGGCAGCGTCAGGGTCGGCCTAGCGATTTCCGATGAATCGGGAATCTTAGCCTCAGGGCATGGCCATTTGATTTTCAAAGGATACGAAGACTTGATTCAAGGTCTCATTCAAATCGCCCGCCGGGAATCGGTGATGGAATTTGTAATCGGTTTACCCCTAAATATGAACGGTAGCCACGGTCCGCAGGCGGCCAAAGCTGAAAAATTGGCGGGGATGCTCAGGCATAAATCAGGTTTGCCGGTGACTCTTTCGGACGAGCGACTATCAACTGTCGAGGCTACACGGCTTTTGCATGCCGGCGGCAAAAAGGCGACGCGGGGAATAGTCGATGCAGCCGCCGCCACCGTGATACTACAGGCGTTTTTGGATGGACAAAAAAAAGGATGAATTCAAATTCAGCCTTAAAGATAAGATATGCTGGTGGGGATCAAATTTGCTTGGTCTATTCACCTCGCTGGTTCTCGTTATTGTTTTTGTCATCAGTATGCCCTATCGCGGATACAGGGCTATGAGTTTTCGCTGGACCATTAAATTTTTATTCTTCATAGGTTTGATTGCCCTCGTAGTCGGCGCATATCTGTATTATACTCCGCAGCAATCAAAAGATTTCGGCGCCAAAACAAAATATTTGATAGTCAGGCATGGCGATAACGCATTTGATATCGGTTATAAGCTTCAGCAAATGGGGGCGATTTCTTCACAGCTTAATTTCGCATTGTTTGCCAAACTGCCCTGGCATACAAAAAAGCTTAAGGCCGGCCGCTTCGCCATCGAACCGGGCTACAGCATGGCCAGAATTATCGGCATATTAACCAGGGGCGCCTCCGTTCCTTATGTCATCACCATTCCCGAAGGATTAACGATGAAGCAAACGGCCTATTTGCTGTCGAGTCAACTCGAATTTGAACCGCCGGATTTCATTCGGGTATGCGGCGATCGCGCATTAATGGATTCGCTGGGCATAAGCGCCGACAATCTTGAAGGATATTTATATCCCAACACTTATGATTTTTTCTATGATGAGCCGGCCGAACAGGTTGTGCGCAAAATGGCAAAGAACTTTTATGCCGATTTACCTAAAGATTTTGAGGAAAAAGCGGCGCTGCTGGGGCTCGATTTCGAGGAGGCGGTTATCCTGGCTTCATTGATTGAAAAGGAAGCGATGCTGGATAGTGAACGTCCCATAATATCGGCGGTTTATAATTCGCGCCTTCGCAAAAATATGCTTCTGCAGTGCGATCCCACGGTAATCTACGCTCTTGGCGGCGCCAACCGCCAGCTTTACTACAGCGATTTGCAGGTCGAATCGCCATTCAATACTTATAAATACCCCGGCTTGCCGCCCGGGCCGATTTGTTCGCCGGGGAAAGCCTCTTTAGAAGCGGCGGTAAATCCTATCAATGTTACCTATCTTTACTTCGTGGCCAAAGGTGATGGGTCGCACATTTTCAGCAATACTAATGAGGAACACGAAATCGCCAAGAGACGGGTACGTCGAACCCGCCTTTTTGGCTTGACGCCGTAGGAATCCGAAATGAAACTTTTCATCGATACATTTACACATCGCCGATTCGGCCGGGTTGTTTTCGGCGTGAGCGAAAAGGGATTGCGTTTTCTAACATTTGGAAAAAACGCCAGTACTGACGATGTCGCTGACTATGCCCTAAAACATAAACTTGAACCGGTTAAAAGCAAAAGCAAAACAAGGAATGTTAAAAACCAACTTCGTCAATACTTAGATGGGAAAAGGAAAAAATTCCAGATAAAATTTGATATCGATTATTTAACGCCATTTTCGCGTCAAATCTTAAGAGCAGCTTATAACATTCCCTATGGCCAGACATTAACCTATGGCGAATTGGCAAAAAAGGTCGGTTCGACTGCTTATCGCGCGGTCGGCCGAGTGATGGCGACCAATCCGATTCCCATTATCATTCCCTGCCATCGGGTAATCGGCCGCTCGGGCAAACTAACCGGATATGCATTTGGGCTGGATGTAAAACGGCGATTGCTGGAACTGGAAAAAGCCAAAATCGAATAATATTTTGAATTTCGAATAATCGGAAAATTATAACCCCGGACCGAAATATCTAATCCGGGGCTTTGTTTGTAATTTTCCGGAGCGGGTAGGGGGCCGCAAGACCCCTATCCTGACCCCGGGCTTGCCCGATCACATCAATTATTGATCGTTTAATCCTTGAGGGCGACTAACGTTTTCTGTTTTGCCGAGTTTGTATCTTTCAAAAGCCGGTTTTTCGAACAATTCCGGCGCGACATCCTGATTCATTATCCTTTGGTAAATCTGGCGTTCGGCCGCTGCCGGATTGCGCCGCCGGTGTCTGGGGGGCACCAAACCGCCGTCATTATTATCGTTAAATAAAGTGCCGGCTATCACGGGGGCGCTGTCGACTTCCTCTTTTTTGCGACCGAAACCGGTGGCAATCACGGTCACATAAATTTCATCATTAAGACTATTATCGATGACCGCGCCGAAAATGATATTGGCCTCGCCGCCGACAGCCGCATAGACCGCCTCCATGGCATCCGATACGTTCATAATCGTCATTTTCTTGCCGCCGGTGATATTGACGAGAACGCCGCGGGCGCCCGAAATATCGATGTCATCCAGCAATGGCGAGCTGATTGCCATCTTGGCCGCCATCTCGGCTGCCCCTTCGCCGGAACCAAAACCGGTGCCCATTATCGCCTCGCCTTTTTCCGACATGACGGTACGAACATCAGCAAAATCAAGGTTGATCAGGCCGCAGCGAGTGATTAAATCGGATATCCCCTTGGTAGCCCAATAAAGGACCTCATCGGCCTTGCGAAATGAGTCGGTGAAGGGAGTGTCGGCATTAAGAATTTTCAGCAAGCGTTGATTGGGAATCACGATCATTGTATCAACATACTTGCGGAGTTCGGCAATGCCGGCTTCTGCCCGCGACATTCTTTTGGACCCCTCAAAATGAAATGGCTTGGTGACAATACCAACTGTAAGAGCGCCCTGTTCGCGAGCACATTTGGAGATGATGGGCGCGGCTCCAGTACCGGTTCCGCCCCCCATTCCGCAGGTAATGAACACCATATCAGCATCGTTAACGGCGGTTTTGAGGCTTTCTATGTCTTCCTCGGCCGCTTTCTGGCCAACATCCGGATTGGCGCCGGCGCCGAGCCCTTTGGTAAGCATCTTGCCGATCTGCACTTTGTCCGTGGCCAGGCTAAAATCCAAGGCCTGGTTATCGGTATTGACCGATACGAATTTGACGCCATTTAGGCCAGATTCGATCATGCGGTTGACTGCATTGCCGCCAGCCCCACCCACACCCACAACTTTCATTCGGGCGTAAGTCTCGCTCTCGATATCGAACTCTATCACAGCCCTGTCCTTCCTATCCCCTCAGCAAGAGGAAGTTTAAAAATATTCAGAAAAAGCATCCTTAATTTTCGAGAATATCCGCAGCCCATGTTTCTTGCCCGCCCTGCCTTTGCCGGTATGCCGGCTTAGAAGGCCATAGCGAGCGAGACCCACGCCTGTCGACAACTCAGGTCCTAAAATCAGGTCTTGACCATCCTGGAAAACTGTCGGCCGGGCTAATTTGGCCGGCAAATCAAAAATCTGTTCGGCTAATTCGGGCAAGCCATATAATTGCGAGGCGCCGCCAGTTAAAATTACTCCTGATGCCAGTGTTTCGATTAGATTCACGCGGGTTAATTCCCTGGCGACCAACGAAAATATTTCCTCGGCGCGCGGCTCAACAATGGCCGCCAGAACCGACCGGGCGACATCTTTCGATTCACGTCCGGCGACTCCCGGAACATTGATAATCTCATTTTCGCCAACCAGATTCTGCAGGGCACAGGCATGCAGGCATTTGATCCTTTCGGCCTGCTCCAAAGGCGTGCGCAGTCCGATTGCGATATCGCTGGTGACGTTTTTGCCACCAAGACCCAACACTGCCGTGTGTTTGACCGAGCCTTCAAAAAAAGCGGCAATATCCGTTGTGCCCCCTCCCATATCGACCAGCACGCAACCCAGCTCCCGTTCATCGGGGTTTAGAACGGCGTAGGCTGAGGCAAACGGGCTTAACACCAGCTCGTCGATTTCGAGATCAGCTTTCTCGATTGCCTTAACAATATTGGTGGCGGCGGCTATTGAGCCGGTTACAATATGGACGCTAACCTCAAGTCGGGTTCCGCTCATGCCTATCGGATCGCTTATTCCCCCCTGATCGTCTACGGTGAATTCCTGGGGCAAAACATGAATTATCTCGCGGTCGGCGGGAATGGCCACCGCCCGGGCTGCCTCAACAACCCGATCAACATCAATTTTATTGATCTCGGCGTTGCCTTTGCCCACGGCAATTACGCCGCGGCTGTTAATGCTTTTAATATATTCGCCGGCTATGCCGGCATAAACCGACTTTATTTTTATGCCGGTTACCATTTCAGCATCGCTGATGGCGGCGTGGATGCAACTTACAACTTTTTCCAGGTCGACTATCATCCCGCGTTTCAACCCGTCCGAAATGGATTTGCCGATGCCGAGAATTTTTAGCCCGCTATCCCCCTGCGGTTCGGCCACGACTACGGCAACCTTGGTGCTTCCTATATCCAGACCGACAACGAATTCATCCTTGGCCATTTTAAACCCCGGTTCTGCTTATCATTCTTCCGCCGCTCATATCTATGGCACCCGATTCCTTGAGAAGTCCCCGGGTTTCCATTATTGCCAGACGGGATAACGCCTGCTGGTATCCTCTTAAAGGCAATAACACTTTGAGTCCGTACGGGTCAAAATATAATTCAACGTTATGATTATCTGTAAAATGAATCTCCGATAATCTGTCTGCCAGGCTGTCGGAAAATGCATGAATTGTATCAAATATTTTGAAAGCATAGTATAATTTGATCTGATCCGTATAATAATAGCCCGAACTCTTCGCCGGCGGGCCGGCATAATCTCCCTCGATCCCGGTCACTAAAGGCAAGATCATTTCCGGCTGCTCGATTTTTATTAATTTTTGTCCGCGCGTCAATCCATATAGGCTTTCGGCCTTCACCAAAAGCACAGCCTCCTCGGCCTCCAGACGGATATCCACGGCCGACGGCAGCCGACGATTAATTGTGACTGTTTGTATTTTGGGAAGATCAAGCAGCCGCCGGGATGCGCTCAGCAAATCCTGTTTGAAAATCGATTCGCCCATTGCCAACCGGGAATTGGAAATGACAGTTCGTTTGTCGATGCCGGCCGGGCATTGAATGTTGACGCGATTAAGATTAAACCAGGGAATACTATTGACCTGCATATAGGCGAATCTTCCGGTTGCCGAGGCAAGGCCAATAATAATCAGGGCGCCGAGCAATTTTTTCATTTGCCAAGCTCCTTCAATATCAAAGGCGACAGCCGATTGATATCGCCGGCGCCGATGACCACAACCAGGTCGCCGGGTTTAAGCTTATCTTTTAGAAAACCGGGAATTTTGTTTCTATCGGGTAGGTACTCAACTTTTTTGTGACCGGATTTAATTGCTGAATCGGCCACAAGCTGACCGGTGATTCCCTTAATTGGCTGTTCCCGCGAGGGGAAAATATCAGTGATTACAAGCAAATCGGAATCAAAAAAAACCGAACCGAATTCTTTTTGAAATGCCTGGGTCCGCGAATAAAGATGCGGTTGGAAAACCACCACCAGGCGATTAGGGAAGCTCTGCCTTACTCCCTCAAGCGTCGCCTTTATTTCGGTCGGATGATGGGCAAAATCATCAAAAACCTTTACCCCGTGACTTTCGCCGACATATTCCATCCGCCGGCTGACTCCCGGGAATGTGGCAATGGCGGACACAATTTTATCAATTGGCATTTCCAGATCAAGAGCAGCGGCAATGGCCGCCAGGGAATTTAAAACATTATGCTTTCCGAAAAGCGGCACTTTCACTTTGCCTAAGGATTTGCCATTACTATGGCAGACGTATTCGGAACCGTCCGGCAGATACGTGATATCGTCGGCGTGAAGGTCGGCATGCCGCGAAAAACCATAGGAGATGCTCGGTCGACTGAATCTTTCCCTGATTTGCTGAAGACCGGGATCATCCAGGCAATAAATTATGCTGCCGTAGAATGGCACGCGGGAGGCGAATTCCACGAAGCAGTCATACAAATCATCCAGATCCCGATAGCATTCCATATGCTCGGCCTCTATGGAGGTAATCACCGCCATCGTCGGGTAAAACCGCAAGAGCGAGCGGTCAAACTCATCCGCTTCAGCCACCAGGTATTCGCCTTTGCCGACATAGGCATTGACGCCGACACCGAGGACCCGTCCGCCGACAATGACCGTCGGGTCGAAACCGCCGGCGCTTAAGATATGGCCGATAAGGGAAGTCGTCGTGGTTTTGCCATGAGTGCCGGCCACCGCCACCGAAAATTTCATCTTCATCAATTCGGAAAGCATCTCGGCTCGGGGAATGGCCGGGATTTTTTTGGCGCGGGCGGCGATTAATTCAGGGTTATCCTCTCTGATTGCGGATGAATAAACCACCACGTCGGCATCACCGATATTTTTCCCCTCATGCGAATAAGTAATCGCAATCCCCAGTTTCTCCAAAAATTCGGTGACGTCGGTTTTTTTCAGATCAGAACCGGTCAATGCATAACCCAGGTTATGAAGGACCTCGGCGATGCCGCACATTCCGGTGCCGCCGATGCCCACAAAATGAAGTTTCTTTACCCGTTTGAATTTCATATCAGCTTGATAATTTCCTGGGTGATAACTTCGGCTCCCTGTGAATTGCCAAATGTTCTGGCCGTTTCGCTCAATTTTATCCGTCTTTTTTCATCATTCAATAAATCAGACAGAATCCGGGCGAATTCCTCAGTCTGAAGCTTGCTGTCGGCGATAACCTCGACGGCGCCTTTGTTTTTCAAATCGAGCGCATTTTTCATCTGATGGTCAGCCGTCGCATGCGGATATGGCACCTACAGCGCCGGCATCCCCAGGGTCAAAAGCTCGGAGATTGTCATGGCGCCCGCTCGACAAACCACCAGTTCAGATACCGCATAAGCGCGGGGCATATTATCTATGAATGGCAAAATAATTCCAGAAAAATTAACAGCTTTCAGCCGTTTCTTTACATTTTCAAATTTGTCGGCGCCGGTTTGCCATAATAGTTGCCAATTATCAGCCAGCAATCCTTTTTGGATAAATGAGAACATTCCTTCATTTAACGATTGCGCGCCCCGACTGCCGCCGGTGATCAGGAGAACTTTCTTATCCTTATCAAGGCCAAACTCGGATAGAATGCCGTTGCCCCTTGGCTGAAATAGATCATCCCGCAAGGGATTGCCCGTCACCATGACATTGCGAACGCCCTGAAGATATTTTCGCGAACCGTCGAAAGCGACGCATATCCTGTCCGCAAATCGGGCCAGAAACCGCGTGGCCAACCCGGGGTAAATGTTTTGCTCCTGAATCAACACTCGGGCGCGGCGTCTTTTGCCGGCCATAACCACCGGAGCGGAAACATATCCACCGGTGCCAACCACGACCTCCGGGCCAAATTCGCGCACCACGCGGTCGGCCTGGGCAAAGGCTTTCATAATTTTTTTGGAGAAATCGACCATTCCGCCGAGATCGCGTTTTAGACCGACAACCTCGATTTCCTCAATGGCGAAACCATGACGTTCGACCAATTCCTTTTCCAGTCCGCCCTTGACGCCGACAAATAGATATTCAGCCTCGCTCAGTTTTTGCCTTAAAACTTTAGCGATATTCAAGGCGGGCAATAGATGGCCGCCGGTTCCGCCTCCTGCAAACAAGATTCTCATCGCACCATCAAATAGTTTACCTGCGATCCCTGGTCATGCCGGGCCACCGACAAAATTAAGCCGACAGCGGCGCAGCAAATTACCAGCGATGAACCGCCATAACTGAAAAAAGGCAAGGTTATTCCTGTCACCGGCAAAAGCCCGGTAGCCACGCCAATATTTATGGCCGCCTGGATAGCCACCAGTAAGCCCAGCCCTGCGGCCAGCAAAAAACCCTCCATGTCGCCGGCCTGTTGGGCGACTTTCAGCGAGCCCCAGATAAAAAGTAAGAACATGCTGAGAACAAAGGCGCCCAAAATCAATCCGCCTTCCTCGGATGAGGAAGAAAAAATGAAATCGGTATGCGGCGCCGGCAAAAACAAATTTTTCTGTCCGCCGACCCCGAGCCCCCTTCCCAGTAAACCACCCGAACCGATACTGATCAGCGATTGCTGCACCTGATAAAAACCGCCTTTAAGGCCGGTACGATTGGCATCGGCCAGCGGATCCTGCAAAATAGCGAAGTAATCTGTGATTCGATCTTTTTCGTAGCCGATGCCGAATACGATAACCGAACCGACGGCGGCAACTACCAGAGCGCCCAAAAACAAATAGCGAAATTTCACCCCGACAAGAAATAACAGGGCCACAGTAACTGAGAAAATTACGGTTAGCGTTCCCAGGTCGGGCTGTTTTGCCACCAGTAGAAGACCAAAGGAAATTATGGCCAGTTTGGCGATAACTTTTTTCCTTTCGGAAAAGCGGGCCTTTTCTCTGGCTAAGGAAAATGCCAAAAACATGATAAGCGATACCTTGAAAATCTCGGAGGGCTGTAGTTGAATTGGTCCGATTTCCAGCCAGCGGTGGACATTTTGTTTCGCTGGCGCAAATAATACGATTATGAGAAGGGATAACGCCAATAATATGAATAAGGGCGATATCTTTAGTAGTTTATGATAGTCGATTAACGAACTGATGAATAAAACTGTGAGCGCCAGGATGGCCCAAAGAGCCTGACGGATAAAATAATGCCAATCGGACAGGCCCAGGGCCTGACTGAAGGGACCGGAAACGCTATAAATAAAAATTAGGCCGGCAGTTATCAGCAAAACCACTGACAGCAGCACCATTCTTTCGGGCGCGGCTACTTTCCGTTTCATCGAGCCTCAACCATTTTTTTAACGGCGGCCTTAAATACCTGTCCGCGGTGCTCATAGTTTTCGAACATATCAAAACTGGCACAGCCGGGCGATAATAATACGGTGCCTTCATTATTGGCCAGATGGAAGGCCGTATTAACCGCTTCCTGCATGCTGCCCGCACGAACCAATTCCGTCAGGCCGGCAAATGCGGCGGCGATTTTATCGGCGGCCTGGCCGATTAAAACGACCGTTTTTACATTCTTTTTAACAAGGTCGTTCAGCACGGTGAAATCACCGGCTTTGTCCTTGCCGCCGGCAATCAGCACGATAGGGGGGGACACCGACTGAAGCGCCCAATAAACGGCATCGACATTGGTCGCTTTTGAATCGTTGATGAAGCTCACCCCTCCGATGAGCCCCACTGGCTCCAGTCGGTGTTCCACGCCGGAAAACGATTTCAAGCCGGCGGCAATCGTTTCGATAGAAAGCCCCGCTGCGGCCGTGATAGCGGTTGCCGCACAGGCATTGGCCAGATTATGCGGCCCTTTAATACCGATTTCTGCCGCAGGAATCACGGCCCGGGCTTTGCCCTGTTTATTAAAAAACAGCGTACCTTTTTCTACGTAACAACCATTTTCGATTTTGTGGGAAAGCGAAAACTTGAACGATTCCCCTTCAGGCTTAAAGTCTTTAAGATAAGGATCGTCATCGTTGAGAACGGCCGCATCAGACTTGCCCTGATTCACAAACACTCTCAGCTTGAGCGCCTTATAGACTTCCATGCTGCCGTGACGGTCCAAATGGTCGGGCGTGATATTCAGCACTGCCGCCACTTTGGCCCTAAATTGTTCAATCCACTCAAGCTGGAAAGTCGAAACCTCCAAGACAGCCCAGTCATTTTTGCCAAGCCGATCGCCCACTGCCACGAATGGGGTACCGATATTACCGGCCACGCCATAATTTAACCCTGAGTGCGAGAATATCTCGCCGACAAGGGCTGTGGTTGTCGTTTTACCATTGGAACCAGTAATGGCTATAACATTGGCCGGACAAAGCTGATACCCAAGCTCCAATTCGGAAATGATTTTTACGCCCTTAATCTTGGCTGTGATCAGGATTTCCGAATCGGCCGGCACGCCGGGGCTGGTTACCAATAGCTGGCAATCATAAGCCATTGCCGAATGCCCGCCAAGTTCATAGGCAATATCATTTTGTTTTAGAATGCCAATCATTTCCTCAAGTTTTTCCGGATGTGGCCAGTCGGCCGGCGCTTTTTGTTCAGACAAAAATACCCTGG
>Ga0315281_10014160_pt1 | contig 10771 bp, 22 predicted proteins | sample YL17G07_0_MG_FD_204540 | JGI IMG/M metagenome (GOLD analysis project Ga0315281, IMG submission 204540) | Sediment microbial communities from Yellowstone Lake, YNP, Wyoming, USA - YL17G07_0 | ecosystem: Environmental > Aquatic > Freshwater > Lake > Sediment | place: USA: Wyoming | collected... | reverse complement strand
TCCCGGACCGCCCGGCGCAGGATGTCGCCCGTGGAGATCTTCGGAAACCCGTAACGCTGGGAGATCAGGTCTCCCTGGGTTCCCTTGCCGCTCCCGGGCGGGCCGAGCAGAATGATCCTCATCTTTAATAAACCTTTTTAATAAACATTAGCGCCGGCCTCTGATCCGACTCCGGCGCATGAACCCGTCGTAGTGCCGCATGACCAGCTGGGCCTCGATCTGCTGGAGGGTGTCCATGGCCACGCCGACCACGATCAAAATCGACGTTCCGCCGAAGTAAAAGTCCACGTTCAAGCCCTGGGTGATCCACTTGGGCATATTGGCGTCCAGCCACGGCCCGACAAGGGGCAGGGTGTAAACCTTGAACCCGGTCATCAGGAACTCGGGCAGGATGGCGATGGCCGCCAGGTAGATGGCGCCGATCATGGTGATCCGCGACAGGATGCCGTCGATGTAATCGGACGTGTTCTGGCCGGGCCGGATGCCGGGGATGAACCCGCCGTACTTTCTCAGGTTCTCGGCCACGTCATTCGGGTTGAAGATGATGGACACGTAGAAGTAGGTGAAAAAGATGATGGAGGCGATGTAGAGCAGGTTGTACAGGGGCATGCCCACGCTGAACTGGCGCTGGACGGTGGTGAAAAATGGCAAATGGACAAGCTGGGCCAGGGTCGAGGGGATGGTGATGATCGACGCGGCGAAGATGATGGGGATGACGCCGCCGGTGTTGACCCGCAGAGGCAGGTGCGTGCTCTGACCGCCATAGATCTTCCGGCCGACGATGCGCTTAGCGTACGAGACCGGGATCCGCCGCTGGCCTCGCTCGATGAAAACGATGAAGCCCACGACGACCAGCATCATGGCCACGATCAGGATCAGCCTCAGGGGGTCCATGTCTCCGGTCCGCAGGCCGTTGACGATGCTCTGGACGCCCTGCGGGAAGTTGACCACGATCCCGGCGAAGATGATCAGGGAGATGCCGTTGCCGATTCCGCGCTCCGAGATCTGCTCGCCCAGCCACATGATGAAGACCGTGCCCGTGGTCAGGGTCAGGATGGTCATGAGCTTAAAGGCCACCCCCGGGTTCTGGACGAGCCGGAAGCCTCCCGGCCGGCTTTCGAGCAGGATGGCGATGGCCAGAGCCTGGATGATGCAGATGAACAGGGTGCCGTAACGCGTGTACTGGGTGATCTTCTTCCGGCCGAGCTCCCCTTCCTTGGACAGCCGTTCCAGGTAGGGCCAGACCACGGTCAGCAGCTGGAGGATGATCGAGGCGCTGATGTAGGGCATGATGCCCAGGGCGAAGACCGTCATCCGAGACATATTCCGTCCCGAGAACAGGTCCACGAAGCCTAGGATCGTGCCCTTCTGCGTCCGCCACAGTTCCTGCAGAGCCTGGCTGTCGATGCCCGGGTTCGGGATCTGGGCCCCCAGCCGGTAGACGGCCAGGAGCAGAAGGGTGAAGATCACCCTCCTGCGCAGGTCCGGGATGCTGAATATGTTTCGGATACTGTCGAGCATGGTTAACTTCCAATGAGGACGGCCCGGCCGCCGGCGTCCTCGATCAGCTTTTTGGCCGATTCAGAGAACTTGTGGGCGTGCACGACCTTGGACGAGGTCAGCTTGCCCCGGCCCAGAACTTTGACCCGTTCGGTCGCGCTGCGGACGAGTCCGGCCTCGACCAGGTCCTGGAGGGTCACTTCCGGCTTGGCGATCTTGTCCAGCCGGTCGAGGTTGACCTCCTGGTACTCCGTGCGGAAGATGTTGGTGAAGCCGCGCTTGGGGATCCGCCGGGCCAGGGGCATCTGACCGCCCTCGAAGCCCCGCTTGCGGGAGTAGCCGGTGCCGGCCAACTGACCCTTGTGCCCGCGGCCGGAGGTCTTGCCCATGCCGGAGCCCGGGCCGCGGCCGACGCGCTTGGGTTTCTTTCTCGAACCAGGTGCCGGGTGCAAGTTGCTCAGTTTCATTTTTTCTCCAACGCCTCCACTTTGACCAGGTGCGAGACTTTGTTGATCATGCCCCGGATCTCCGGGCAGTCTTTGCGGATGACCGTGGAGTTGAGCTTCCGCAGGCCCAGCCCCTTGACCACCAGCCTCTGGGGCATCGGACGGCTGACCAGGCTTCGCACCAGGGTGATCTTCAACTCGCCCAGGGCGCAGGCCTCCTTGGTCCGGGAGGACGGCTGGCCATTCTTCTGTTTCGCCGAAGTCTGTGTCACTGCCATATCGTTTCCTTTGTCTTGTTGCGATTCTTGGCCACCATCTCGGGGCTCTTGATCCGGTTCAGGGCGTCTATGGTGGCGTGGGCCACGCTGATGGCGTTCGAGGAGCGGATGGACTTGGTCAGGATGTCCTTGATCCCGACCAGCTGCATGATGATCCGAACCGCGCCCCCGGCGATGACCCCCGTTCCCTTGGAGGCCGGCCGCAGGACGACGACGCCCGCCCCATGCACGCCCTGGACCAAGTGGGGAATGGTGGTCTCGTCCAGGGGGACCGAGATCATGGCCTTCTTGGCGGCCTGGACGGCCTTGGCGATGGCCATGGGCACTTCTCGGGCCTTACCCAGGCCGATCCCCACCCGGCCGTGGCCGTTGCCCACGGCGGCCAGGGCGGAGAAGCTCAGGTTCTTGCCCCCCTTGACGACCTTGGTCACCCGGCGGATGGAGATCACCTGGTCCTTGAGCTCCAGGGCTTCGTCCGCGGGCGGCTCGAACCTTCGTGCCGGTTCCACTGCTTTGGGTTTATTGCTTTGGTCTTCCACGCTTGGTCCTCCTCGGAATCGGGCCGCCTAAAAAGCGAGCCCGCCTTTCCTCATGGCCTCGGCCAGGGCCTTGATCCGGCCGTGATAGGGATAGAAGCCCCGGTCGAAGACGACCCGGGTGATGTTCTTGGACTTGAGCCGCTCGGCCAGCAGGACGCCCAGGGTATCGCAGGCACTGCGGTTCTTGGTCTTGGGGCTCCTCTCCTTGAAGGCCTTCTCCAGGGTCGAGGCCGCGGCCAGGATCGAGCCGGTGGTGTCGTCAACCACCTGAGTGTAGATGTAGTGGTTGCTCTTGAACACATGGACCCGGGGCCGTTCGGTCGTCCCCGACAGCTTCCGGCGAATGCGCATCCGGATGCGCGCCTTTTTCTTCTTTCGGATTTCGGTTACATCTTTAAGCACCGGTCACCCCCGCCTTTCGTTCTTTCTTGATCAGCCGTTCGCCGACATACCGGACGCCCTTCAGCTTGTAAGGGTCCGGTCTCCGGAAGTTCTTGATCTCCTCGGCCACCTGGCCGACCCGCTGTTTGTCGATACCCTTGACCGTGATCAGGGTGGTCTTGTCCACCACGATCTCGATGTCCTTGGGCACCGGGTAGATCACGGGTTTAGAGTAGCCCAGGCTCAACTCGAGGTTGCCCTTATCCAGCTTGGCCCGGTAGCCCACGCCGACGATCTCCAGCTGTTTGACAAAGCCCTGGGAGACGCCGATCACGGCGTTGTTGGCCAGGGCCCGGCTGAGCCCGTGAAGGCTGCGGACCTGCTTGGTTTCATCGGACCGGACGAGCCAGACCTTGTCGGCTTCGATGCGGGCCGTGATTCCGGGGAACAGGGGCGACGTCAGCTTGCCCTTGGGACCTTCGACTTCGAGCCTGTCGGGGTGGATGTCCACCTTGACGCCCTTCGGCATGACGATGGCTAGTTTTCCTACGCGCGACATGGTCCTTCCCTCGCTTCCTTACCAGATATGGCAGATGACCTCACCGCCGACGCCCAGCTCCTCGCACTTCTTGCCGGTGGACATGCCTTTGGACGTGGAGATGATGGTGACGCCCAGCCCGTCCAGGGTCTTGGGCACGGAGTCCCGGGTGCAATAGATCCGGCAGCCGGGCTTGCTCACCCGACGGATCCCGGTGATGACCGGGCGGTTCTCGTCGTTGTATTTCAAACTGATGGTCAGGACGCCCTGCTTGGGGTCGTCCACCACTTTGAAATTCTTGATGTACCCTTCGTCCTTGAAAATCTTGACGATCTCGACCTTGATCTTCGAGGTGGGGATCTGGACTTCCTTCTTCTTGGCCAGGGTCGCGTTGCGGATCCGGGTCAACAGGTCGGCGATGGGGTCGGTTTGACTCATTGTCCTATCCTTTGCAGCAATTTACCAGGAGGCCTTGACCACACCGGGAATCTCGCCTCTGAGGGCCAGTTCCCGGAGACAGAGACGACACATGTCGAACTTGCGGTAATAGCCCTTGGGCCGGCCGCAGATCCGGCAGCGTCTCTTCTTGCGGACGGCATACTTGTGGGGACCCTGGTACTTAACCATTGAGGAGATCTTAGACACGTTATCCTTCCTTTATAAGGCCTCTCGAAAAGGCATCCCGAGTTTTTTCAGCAGGGCGAAGGCCTCGCTGTCGTTGCGCGCGGAGGTGACGATGGTGATGTTCATGCCGCGCGACCGTTCCACTTTGGAGTAATCGATTTCAGGGAAGACCAGCTGGTCCTTGAGGGCCAGGGTGTAGTTGCCCCGACCGTCGAAGGACTTGGGCGAGACGCCCCGGAAGTCGCGGACGCGGGGCAGGACGATGTTGACCAGCCGGTCGAAGAACTCGTACATCCGCCGCTGGCGCAGGGTGACGTAGCAGGCGATGGCCTGGCCCTTGCGCAGCTTGAAGGCCGAGATGGACTTCTTGGCCCGGCCCACGGCCGGGAACTGCCCGGTGATCTGGCCGAGGTCGGTCTTGGCCGTGTCCAGGAGCTTGGCGTTCTGGATGGCCTCGCCCACGCCCATGTTGATCACGATCTTCTTGAGCTGGGGAACGGCCATGGGATTCCCGATGTTCAGCTCTTTCTGCAGCTCGGGCAGGATCTCCTTCTTGTATTTCTCTTGGAGGCGACTCATGGCGGTACTCACTTCTGTTTCTCGATGATGGATTGGCACCGGGCGCAGACCCGGATCTTGCTCTTGTCCTCCAGGACCTTGGTCTTGACCCGGACGGGCCGGCTGCAATCCGAGCAGAAGTGCATGACGTTGGCCGCCTGGATGGGGGCTTCCTTCTCCATGATGCCGCCCTGCTTCTGTTTGCTCCGGTCGGGACGGACGAATTCCTTGAGGAAATTGATCTTTTCCACGATGAGCCGGTTCTTCTCGGGAATGACCTTGAGGACCTTGCCGGTCTTGCCCGTGTCCTTGCCCTTGACCACGTAGACGATGTCGTTCTTGCGGAACTGCATCTTGTTCATCACAGCACCTCGGGGGCCAGGGAGACGATCTTCATGAACTTGCGCTCCCTCAGCTCGCGGCCGACCGGCCCGAAGACGCGCGTGCCCACCGGCTCGCCGGCCTTGTCGATGACCACCGCGGCGTTGTCATCGAAGCGGATGTAGGAACCGTCCTTGCGGCGGACCTCCTTCCGCGTCCGGACGACGACCGCATGGATGACCTTGCCCTTGGGGACCTTGCTCTCGGGGTCGGCTTCCTTGACTGTGGCCGAGATGATGTCCCCGATGGTGGCCGTCTGGCCGACGCCTCCGCCCTGGGGCGTGATGCACTGGATCCGCCGGGCGCCGGAGTTGTCGGCTACCTTCAGCATCGTTCGCATCTGGATCATGGCTGATTTCCTTCCAGGTCCACTTCGGCCTCGGTGGGCGCTTGGGCGGCCGTCAGGCCGGTGATCTCCAGGACACGCCACTTCTTCCGCTTGCTGATGGGCCGGGTCTCGACGATCTTGACCACATCACCGATCTTGCACTTCTCGAGCTCGTCGTGGGCCAGGAACGTCTTCTGCTTCCGGACGGTCTTCTTGTAGAGAGGGTGCCGCACCTGCCGGGAGACACGGACGGTAACCGTCTTCTTCATCTTCTTGCCGATGACCACGCCGATCTTGGTCGTTTTGCGTTTGGGCTGTTGAGCGTCCATGGTCTATTTCGTCCTTTGGCTTTTTTCGGCCTGGAGTTCCTTCAAGACGGTCTCGATCCGGGCGATATCCCTCTTGATGGTCTTGAGCTTGCCGGCGCTCTCCAGCTGGCCCAGGCTGTGCTGGAAGCGGAGCTTGAAGAGCTGGTCGCGAAGCTCAGAGGCCTTGGTTTTCAGTTCATCCGGGTCCATTTCTCGGTATTCTCTGGCCTTCATTGGTATTCTCGACTTTCGCGGGATATGAAGCGCGTCTTGATGGGCAGCTTATGGGCGACGAGCCTCATCGCTTCCCGGGCGGTTTCCTCGGGGACGCCCTCCAACTCGTAGAGGATCTTGCCCGGCCGGATGACGTCGACCCAGAACTCGGTGTCGCCCTTGCCCTTGCCCATCCGGACTTCGGTCGGTTTCTTGGTCACGGGCTTATAGGGGAAGGACCTCAGCCAGAGCTTGCCCCGCCGCTTGATGTAGCGGCTGATGGTGATGCGTCCGGCCTCCAGCTGGCGGGCCGTCAGCCAGCACGGCTCCAGGGCCTGCAGGCCGAACTCGCCGAAGGCCAGCTCCTGGCCCCGGGTGGCCTTGCCGCGCATTCGGCCCCGCTGCTGCTTTCGGAATTTGACTTTCTTTGGCATTAACACGGCTAAATCTCCTCGATCTCCGTGGCCTGAGAGATCATCTTGGGCTTTTCCACGTCGCCCTTGTAGATCCAGACCTTGATGCCGATCTGGCCGTAGGTAGTGAAGGCCTCGGTCAGGGCGTAGTCGATGTCGGCCCGCAGGGTCTGCAGGGGCAGCCGGCCCTTGAGGTACCACTCCGTCCGGGCGATCTCGACCCCGCCCAGCCGTCCGGAGCACATGACCTTGATGCCCTTGGCGCCCATCTTCATGGCGATGTCCGTGGCCTTGCGCATGGCCCGGCGGTAGGCGATCCGTTTCTCGAGCTGGACGGCGATGCCCTCGCCGACCAGGACCGAGACGAGCTCAGGCTTGTCCACTTCCCGGATGTCCACGTAGACTTCTTTCTTGGCGATGCCCTCCAGGAAGCCCTTCAGGCTCTCGATCTCCTTGCCCCCCCGGCCGATGATGATGCCCGGCCGGGCGGTGTGGATGATGGCCCGGATCTTGGGGCCGACCCGCTCGATGACCACCTCGGCAATGCCGGCATGGTAGTACTTCTTCTTGATCGCGGACTTCATCTTGAGGTCCTCATGGATGAGCCGGCTGTACTCCGTGCCCCTGGCGAACCAGCGGGAACTCCACTGCTTGTTGAAACCCAGTCGAAAACCGTGCGGATGTGTCTTCTGTCCCACTGCCTATCTCCCTTTCTTCTCGTTCAAAAAAACATGAACGTGGCTCATCCTCTTGATGATCCGGTGGGCCCGTCCCTGAGGGGCCGGCCGGATGCGTTTCATCTGCGGCCCGTCATCCACGAAAATCTCGGAGATGTACAGGCCGTCCACGTCGATGTTGGGCACCTTGGTCTGCGCGTTGGCAATGGCCGAGCGAAGGACCTTCTCCACGATGGATCCCGCCTTCCTCTTTTCGGTGAAGCGGAGGATGGTCAGGGCCTCTCCCACGAACCGGTCCCGGACCAGGTTCGCCACCAGACGGCATTTCTGGGGGGAGATCCGGACGAAGCGGCCCGTTGCCTTGGAAACAAACGTCTGCTCTTTCATTTTACTTCGCAATCCTCACCGTCTTGGCAGCCTTGGAAGTGTGACCCTTGAAGGTCCGGGTGGGCGAGAACTCTCCCAGCTTGTGGCCGACCATGTTCTCGGTGATGAACACCGGGATGAACTTCCGCCCGTTGTGCACGCCGATGGTCAAGCCCAGCATCTCCGGGATGATGGTCGAGCGCCGCGACCAGGTCTTGATGACCTTCCGCTTCTCGCCCTTCTCTTCCATTTCCTTGATCTTGTCCAAGAGATGGTTATCGATGAAAGGACCTTTGCTCAGCGACCTGCCCATTATTTGCTCCTTCTCCGGATGATGAAGACCTGGGTCCGCTTGTTCGTGCGGGTTTTGTAGCCCTTGGTCGGAATGCCTTCGGGGCTGACCGGGTGGCGTCCGCCCTTGGATTTGCCCTCGCCGCCGCCGTGCGGATGGTCGACGGGGTTCATGGCCGTGCCGCGGACGTGGGGCCGCCAGCCGCTCCAGCGGGTCCGGCCGGCCTTGCCCACCTGGACGTTCTGGTGGTCCAGGTTGCCGATCTGACCGATGGTCGCCCGGCAATCCAGGTGGATCTTGCGGATCTCCGAGGAGGGCAGGCGCACCTGGGCGTAGTCCCCTTCCTTGGCCAGGATCTGGGCCCCGGCCCCGGCGCTCTTGGCCACCTGGCCGCCCTTGTTCCGGCGCAGCTCGATGCAGTGGATGACCGTGCCCAGGGGGATGAACCGCAGGGGCATGGCGTTGCCCGGCAGGATGTCGACCAGGCTGTTGCTGGACAGGACGGGCTGGCCGACCTTGAGGTCCACGGGGCTGATGATGTAGCGCCGCTCGCCGTCCGCGTACCGGACCAGGGAGATGAAGGAAGAGCGGTTGGGGTCGTACTCGATCGTTTCCACGACGCCGGGGATCTCCAGCTTGTTGCGCTTGAAATCCACCACGCGGTAGATGGCCCGGTAGCCGCCGCCGCGATGCCGCATGCTCAGATGGCCGCGGTTGTTCCGGCCGCCCGCCTTGGGGATGGACCGGAGCAGGGGCTTGTAGGGCTCGGCGCCGGTCAGTTCCTCGTAGTTGAGGCCGGTCCGGTGCCGAAGGCCCGGAGTCGTTGGTTTGTATGTTTTGATGCCCATGTTAGACCGCCTCGAAGTATTCGATCATTTTTTCGCCAGCCTTGAGCTTGACATAGGCTTTCTTCCAGTCGTTCTTGCGGCCGACGTTCCGTCCGACCCGCTTCTCCTTGCCGTGCTGGCGCTGGGTGCGGACGCTTTCGACCTTGATCTTGAACAAGTACTCGACGGCTTTCTTGATCTCGGTCTTGTTCGCGTCGCGGGCGACCTCAAAACAGATCTCCCGGTTGGTGTCCTTGAGCCTGGTGCTCTTTTCCGTGATCACAGGCCTGCGGATAATGTGATAGGCTTCGTTCATCACTGCAACCTCGCCACCAGGGATTCAAAGGCCGGTTCGGTGATGACCAGCCAGTTATGCTTCAACACGTCGAAGACCGTCAGGAGCTTGGGGTCAACGGCCTTGACCTTGGGGATGTTGCGCACCGCCAGGAAGAGGTTCTTGTTGGACCGGCTCTCGACGAACAGGGCCGAATCCAGCTTGAGGGCCAGGAGGAGCTTGCGCGCTTCCCGGGTCTTGGGCTCGGCCAGGGCCAGGCTGTCCAGGATGAGGATGCGGTTCTCCTGGTTCTTCAGGGAGAGGGCCGATCTCAGGGCGTTGGCCTTCATGGCCTTGGGCAGCCGGTAGGAGTAATCCCTGGGATGGGGGCCGAAGACCGTGCCGCCCTTGCGCCACAGCGGCGAGCGGATACTGCCCGCCCGCGCCCGGCCGGTGCCCTTCTGGCGCCAGGGTTTCCGGGTGCTGCCCTGAACCTCGCCCCGGGACTTGGTCGAGGCGTTGCCCTGCCGCTGATTGGCCTGGTAATTCACCGCAGCCTCGTACAGGAGGTGCTCCTTGACCGGATAGCCGAAGATCTTATCCGGAAGGGTCACTTCCTTGGTCTTGTTACCGCTTGCGTCGGTTACCTGAACTTTCTGCATAGTCGACTCGCTTCAGCCTCTCACTCGGAAGCCTTGGTGAAATTCCCCTTCTTGATCAGGACGTAGCCGCCGGCCGGTCCCGGGATGGCGCCCTTGACCACCAGCAAGTTGTTATCCTTGTCCATCTCGACCACGGTCAAGCGCTTGGTCGTGATATGGTCGTGGCCCATCCGACCGGCCATCCGCTTGCCCTTCATAACCCTGGAGGGATAGGATGAGGCCCCAATCGACCCGGGCCGGCGATGGAACATCGAGCCGTGGCTGTCCTTGCCTCCGGCGAAGCCGTGGCGTTTGATGACGCCCTGGAAGCCCTTGCCCTTGCTCGTGCCCACGACGTCGACCGTGTCGCCCACGGCGAAGATGTCGACCAGGACCTGGTCGCCTTCCTTGAGCTCGGTCGCGTCCGTGCAGGAGAACTCGCGGAGGAAGCGCAGGACCGGAGCCCCGGACTTCAGGAAATGCCCGGTCTGGGGCTTGTTGGGCTTGCGCACGGGACGGACCTCGACCAGCCCCAGCTGGAGGGCGGCATAACCGTCCTTATTCTTGGTCTTCTTCTGGATCACGGTGCACGGCCCGGCCTGGATCACCGTGACCGCGTAGACGTTCCCAGCTTCATCGAAACTCCGGCTCATGCCAATCTTTTTTCCGATCAGGCCTTCAACCATGGCTCATTCTCCCCCAGTGCCGTAAGCCTGGATCTCCACGTCGATCCCGGCCGGCAGGTCCAGCTTCTGCAATTCTTCGATCGTCTCGTTGTTGTATTCGCTGATGTCGATGAGCCTCTTGTGGATCCTCATCTCGAAATGCTCGCGCGACTTCTTGTCCACGTGGGGGGAGCGAAGCACGCAAAAGCGGTGGATCCGGGTGGGCAGCGGGATGGGTCCCGAGATGTGGGCCCCGGTTCTCTTGGCCTTGATGACGATGTCCCGAACGGACTGGTCCAGCAGCCTGTGGTCAAACGACTGTAACCTGATTCTGATTTTTTCCATGTTGCTCTTCCTTGGTTATGCTCGTTTCGTCCTTGGTCTCACATCAAGCCCTTGAGAACTTCGCTGCGGCTCCACCAAAAGGCTCAGGTCTTACTCCAGGATGTCGGTGACGGTTCCGGCGCCCACGGTCCGGCCGCCCTCGCGGATGGCGAACCGCAGTCCTTTCTCCATGGCCAC
>Ga0315281_10014159_pt1 | contig 10771 bp, 9 predicted proteins | sample YL17G07_0_MG_FD_204540 | JGI IMG/M metagenome (GOLD analysis project Ga0315281, IMG submission 204540) | Sediment microbial communities from Yellowstone Lake, YNP, Wyoming, USA - YL17G07_0 | ecosystem: Environmental > Aquatic > Freshwater > Lake > Sediment | place: USA: Wyoming | collected... | reverse complement strand
CCGGCATGACCGAGCCCATCCGCAACGCCCTGCGCGTCATCTCGCGCTCGATCATCCCGTCGATGTTCAAGGCGCAGGAGCCGTGGGCGCTGATGGGCAGCACCGCGTCGGTCCTGCAGGGCGTCGACAACTACTCGCCGCCCGACATCGATCTTGTCACGACGATGAACGGCGCCTACATCATGGAGGGCTGCGTCGGTAACGAGGGTGCGACGGTGCGGCCGGTGAGCTTCAGCGTCGCGCCCCTGTACGCCAGCCACTTTGGCATCTTCGAGGTCGCCGGCGTCAAGGTCGAAGTGATGGGCGACCTCGTCATCAAGTGCGACGATGGCATGATCAGCGTCGTCGACCACTTCGCCCGCTGGAGCGACAAGGTGAAGCTCGTGCACTTCGATGAGTATCATCTCCCCGTCGTGCCGCTCGAGTGGCAGCTCGTTGCGAACGTGATGCTGCGGCGCCCCGAGCGCTCGGTGCCCATCGCGGAGCTGCTGCTCCGCCGCGGATTCGACCGCCCGTTCGTCGACAACCTGCTCGCCGATCAGCAGCACGGCGCGCGCACGATCGCCACCGTGAGGGAGATGCTCCGCCTTGAGTCCTGATGCCGCCCCCGAGCGCGTCGAGCCCGACGTCTACACCGACGACTACTACCTGACCAACTGCCACGGGTACGAGGACTTCGTCATCAGCGGCGGCCGCAGGGTGGGGCCGCGCTTCATCAAGGCGCTCTCACTCGCCGGCAACCTGCGCGGCAAGCGCGTGCTCGATGTGGGCAGCGGGCGCGGCGAGCTGGTGATCCAGTCCGCCATGCGCGGCGCCGACGCCTACGGCATCGACTACGCGCAGGCCGCCGTCGATATCGCCGAGGGCGCGCTCGCGACGATCGATGCGTCGCTGCGCGAGCGGACGCACGTGCGCCAGGCCGACGTGAAGGCGCTGCCGTTCGACGACGCGTTCTTCGACGTCGTTTTCATGATGGACGTCGTCGAGCACCTCTACCCGCACGAGCTGGCGCAGGCGTTCGACGAGCTGCGCCGCACGATCCGGCCCGGCGGCGTGCTGGTCATGCACACCTCGCCGAACAAGGTCTTCGAGACCACGGTCTACCCCAACTACAGCCGCCGCATCAACCAGGCGGCGCTGAGGCTCAGCCGCATCTTCAAGTGGAGCGACGGCCTCTTCAACGAGACCATGCTCCCCACCGGCCCGGAGTTCCCGCACGACACCTTCGAGCGCGAAATGCATATCAACGAGCAGGCGGCGCCGAAGCTCGCGGCCGAGGTGCAACGCCACGGCTTCCGCGTGCGATCGACGGAGTTCTGGGAGCCGCCCTCGAAGGGCGGTTACTTCGACTCCCGTCGGCTGAACATCGAGCTGAAGGTGCTGGACTTTCTGCGCTTCCTGCGCCCTCTCAGCAACTACCCGCCGCTCAACCGCTACTTCTGCAACCATATCTGGATGACCGCGGAGCGCAACTGATGCCCGACCGCGACGAACGCCAACCCGCGTAGGACGGGCGCCCTCGCCCGTCGCGTCCACCATCACGGAGCCTGACTGATGCCCGACCTGCCGCTCGCCAACCGCAACGCCCTCGTCCTCGGCGTCGAGCGCCCCGCCGGGCGCCAGGCCGCCGTCGCGCTCGCGGAAGCCGGCGCGGACGTCGCCGTGGTCACGCTCTCCGAGGACACGAAGGCCGAATTCGCCGCCAACAGCACCGCCAACGAGTTCTGGGCGGTCGGCCGCAAGGGCGTCGCCCTCACGTCCGACGCCACTGAGGCCACCGTCCGCGCCGCGATCGCTGAGGCGGCGGTCCAGCTCGGCCCGATCAGCATCCTGGTCTGCGACGCGCCCGCGCCGCTGCCGCGCGCCGCGATCAGCGGCCTCCGCTCAGACCCCGCGATCGTCGTCCTCATCGATGCCGGCGCGTCACCCGAAGCCGCGCGCGCCCTGCTCGAATGGACGCGCGATCTCGCCGACGCCGGCCTTCGCGCCAACGCTCTCGTGACGTCGCGCGCGCTCGCTGCCGCCGGCCCGATCCTGAAGGAGCACCACCCGGCGGCCGCGATGGACATCGCGGCGGCGACCGTCTACCTCGTCAGCGACGCGACGGCCGCTGTCGAGGGTGCGATGGTGGTGGTGGAGTAGCAGTAGACGAACGCGCAGACCATAGGAGATGTAAGGCACCTGCCGGACGCCGCAGCAGCCGAAGCCCTAACTGGTGTACGGAGCCCGACATGGAACATCGCGCCCAGTGTGCAGAGCTTTGCAGCCGTCGCGGCCTTGAGCTGCTCGGCTTTCGGGAGAGCCTGTCCGGTGCTTCGCGCTGGATCGCCCACGTGCGTGACAAGACTGGCGCAAGTTTCCTCTTGAAACAGACGATCCCGCAGCGAGGAGCCAGCGAGGCAGCGGCGCTGCGCGCTTGGAACGTGACTGGCTCGGCCGCGCGACTGATGGAGGAGTTGGGCGACGGTGCCTACCTCGCCGAATGGCTGGACGGCGTGTCTCTCGCCGAATTGCCCCTAACGGAGTTGGCTGATTTCGCGTCTGTTGGTCGAATGTTGCGATCTCTCCATGCCATAGCACCACCGCAGACACTGGACGACATCCGCAATCGGTTCACCGAGAGCGTGATGGCCCGGTGGCACGACTTGACGCCGGAGATGATGGTGTTCGCTGACGAAGCAGCCACTCGACTTCGAAGGCATGAGCCGCGCGACCCCGTCATGCTGCACGGAGATCTGGTTCCGTCGAACGTGATGATGACCGGCGGCGGGCCAAGGATCATCGATCCATATCCTTGCGAGGGACTCGCCGCGTGGGATATCGCGCAACTTGCGGCTGCCGCCGCCGGGCGGGGTCGGCGTGGCGTCATAGCCCCGCTTCTTGAAGGCTATGGGTCGGCCCCGTCGCTCTTGCCAGAGATGTACGCCTGGATGCTTCTGTCGTTCTTACAGAGCAACCTGGCGGCTCAGCGCGTGGAGTTCAGTGACAATCTTCGCCCGTTGGCACTTGAACTGGTCCGCATCGGAGATCCGAGCGAATTTCTAAGAAGACAGTGCGCTGTGGGTTGACCGCTTCGAGCCAATAGGCGGGCCCGCAGCATCAATTGGGTTGCGTTAGCGCGCGGATCGAGCCGAACGCGGGTACCTTGCCATTATTCGCCTGTTGACCGTCCGTCCAACATCTAACATCCAACATCTACCCGCGCAGCTTGCGCGTCCCCACCACGGCCGGCTTCTCCGGGTCGAGCACGTACCTGATGCGTGGGAAGCCGGTGTCGCACACGGTATACGACGCTACGATCGGCCACACCGGGTCGACGCCGTCCGCCGCCCACGCCGCGCGGTCGAACGTCGCCACCTCCGGCCGCCCGCGCTCAGCGCGATGGAAGCGGAACTCCGGGTCCACCTGCACCAGCACGCCGCCGGCGTCCTCCGCCGTGCGCGCCAGGTGCATGTTCGCGACGTACTGGATGTCGCCGCCCGACACGGGCTCCGGGTCGATCAGTGATACGCGCAGCACCTCCGCGCCATCCGCCGCCACCGAGCCCGTGATCCGGTCGTGATAGCGCTGCAGCCGCACGTTGCCCTCGCGGCACGCGAAGCCCCAGTTGCGCGCCAGCGCGTCGCACGCGGCGGCGGAGTCGATGTACGCCCGCAGCAGGTAGCCGCGGGGCAGCGCCGCCGCCCGGCAGCCGAGCCGCACCTGCGCCATCGTGAACGCGCCGACGGGGCTGTCGGGGTAGCGCGCGACCGTGAAGATCACGATCGGCGGGATCGTCGGGTGCAGCGCCTTCGGCAGCAGCGAGACCATCCGCGCGTCGTCGATCTCGAACGTCACCTGCAGCGTCTCGACGCCGGCGATCTCCCACGCCTCTGCGTCGAAGTTCTCCATCATCGGTGCCGAAGCGAGCAGCGGCGAGACGTCGAGCGTGCCGAAGTACGGCATCAGTTGCCTCCCGCGACGGCTGCGGCCTCGGGCGAGGCGGCGCGGTCGAACTTCGGCATCACTTCCTTCGCGAAGAGGCGCAGGCTGTCGAGCACCTGCTGCTGCGGCACCGTCTCGGCCGCGTTCAGCAGGAAGTTGACGCGGTCGACGCCCACCGACTCCCAGCTCTTCACGACGTTGATGATCCGCTCGGGGTCGCCGATGCACAGGCCCTCCGGCACGCGGCCGCCCTCGCCCGGGCTCTGACTCTCCTGTCGCAGCTGCGGCAGCAGCCCCTGCGACGGATACGAGCGCGTCGGGTACGCCTCGCGCGCGGCGAGCAGCTGCGACGCCATGTAGTTGAACGTGCCCGCCAGCCGCTGGCCCGTCTTGATGCCGGTCTCGCTGTCCTCGTGGCAGTAGAGGAAGTTGACTGTGTTCACCTGCTCGTTGACGAACGCGCCGACCGGCTCGCACGACTTGATGCGCCGCCGGTACTCGGCGATCTTCTTCTCCTGCTCGGCGACGCCGCCGAACGTCAGCCCCAGGCTGCCCAGGCCGCGGTCCGCCGCGTCCAGCTCGGTGCCCGGGCTGGTCACCGCCACCCACATCGGCGGGTGCGGCTTCTGGTACGGCTTCGGCAGGATCGCCCGCGACGGCATCGAGAACGCCTCGCCCTGGTGGCTGAAGCGCTCCTGCATCCACATCTTCGGCAGGCAGCGGACGATCTCGTCCCACGTCTTCTTCGTGTCATCGGGATTGGCCATGAAGCCGCCGAGCTCCGTCCACGTCGCCGAGCGCCCCGTCCCCATCTCCAGCCGCCCGCCGGAGAGGATGTCCAGCACGGCCGCGCGCTCTGCGATGCGTACCGGGTGGTTGAACTGCGGCACGCAGACGACGATGCCGTGGCCGACGCGGATCCGCTTCGTCTGCATCGCGCACGCCGTCAGGAACAGCTCCGGCGCCGACGAGTGCGAGTACTCCTCCAGGAAGTGATGCTCCACGCACCACACCTGGTCGAAGCCCAGCTCGTCGGCGAGGCGCACCTGCTCGAGCGCATTCATGTAGACGTTGCGCTCCGCCTCGCCGTCCCACGGCCGCGGCACGGACAGCTCGTAGAAGACCCCGAATTTCATAGGTGGCACCTTTCAGCCTGTCAGCGTGTCAGCACGTCAGCGCGTCAGCACAGGTCAGCACGACAGCACGTCAGCCCGGCCGGGGCTCCAGCTTCGACCGGGATGCGAGCGTACCACCATGCTTAGCCTGAGGGCAAACAGTTGAAATGCCAGCACGCCGCCGCCCGCCACGTGGCGTGAACGCAATGGAGGAACTTCAGCTGCGCCCAACACCTCCGCTCATCAGCGAGCCTGCTCTCCGAATTCCATCCTCCATCGGGTTCCAACTTCCGACTTCCGAATTCCGCCGTCCCACCTCCCACTTCGCGCCTCCCACCTCCCACGTCCACCGCCGCGCCGCCCGGCATGCTATCGTCAGCAGCAAGATGACCAGCCCGAATACCACCGCCGTCCTGCTCCTCTCCTGCCGCGACCAGAAGGGCCTCGTCGCCGCCGTCTCCGACTTCCTCTACCGGCACGACGGCAACATCGTCCACGCCGACCAGCACACCGACCGCGAGGAGGGCATCTTCCTCCAGCGCGTCGAATGGGAGCTGGCGGGCTTCGGCATCGCCCGCGGCGAGATCGAAGCGGCGTTCCGGCCGATCGCCGAGCGCTTCGACATGACCTGGAGCCTGCGCTTCTCCGACGAGGTGCCGCGCGTCGCCGTCCTCGTCTCCAAGCTGCACCACTGCCTGTACGACATCATGGCGCGCTGGCGCCTGGGCGAGCTGCGCGCCGAGATCCCGCTGATCATCAGCAACCACGCCGACGCCGCGCCCATCGCCGCCGAGTTCGGCGCCGAGTTCCAACACCTGCCCGTCACGGCCGCGACGAAGGCGGCGCAGGAGGCGCAGCTCATCGCCCTGCTCGAGTCGCAGCGCATCGAACTCGTGATCCTCGCCCGCTACATGCAGGTGCTGAGCGATGGCGTCGTGCGCCGCTACCCGCAGCGGATCATCAACATCCACCACTCGTTCCTGCCGGCGTTTGCGGGCGCGCGGCCCTACCACCAGGCGCACGAGCGCGGCGTCAAGATCATCGGCGCCACGGCGCACTACGCCACGCCCGAGCTGGACCAGGGCCCGATCATCGACCAGGACGTCGCGCGCGTCAGCCACCGCGACGCCGTCGACGACCTCATCCGCAAGGGCCGCGATCTCGAGAAGATGGTGCTGGCGCGGGCCGTCGACTTCCACCTGCGCAACCGCATCGTGGTGTATGGCAACAAGACGGTAGTCTTCGACTGAGGGCGACAGCAAACAGCAAAGGGCCGGGCTCACGTCAGAGAGCAGAGGGCAGAGAGCAGAGCGCAGAGAGCGCGCGATACGTCTGCTCTCTGTTTCTGCTTTCTGCTCTGCGCAGCTCTGTTCTACACGCGTCGGGCGTTGCGCAGCCTCGTGCCGGAGAAGCTGAGGGTCGACCCGATGACGCGCTGCCACATGTCGAGCAGCGCCGGCGTCATGCGCAGCTCGACGCCCGATGCCACCAGGGCGGCCAGCAGGTCGCCCACCGGCTCGACCGCTAGCGGCGCGACGGCGGCGCGGCTGACGTGGTGGCCGGCGGTATCGTCGTTCGGGACGAAGCCATCGGGCGGCATGGTGTAGCGGTAGAGCGCCGTCGCCCGGATGCGCTCCAGCCAATCCGACTCGACGGCGATCACCATGCGCGCGTCGACGCCGCCGAACCAGCGCTCGCGGTCGGCGGGCGTGGTGTCAGCGCCGGGCCAGAAGCAGGCGCGCGGGCACTCGCGCGGCACGTAGTACATCGGCGCGTGCCATTCGTCGATCGCCCACACGAGCGGCTCGATCTCGGGGCGCGCGGTCGGCGCCCGCGGCTCGAATATGGCGATGTCGGGTTCTTCGCTGAAGTGATAGAGCTTCACATTCACACCGCCGAGGCGAATCTACGGCCCGCACCCGCCTTCTGCTCGCTGCCCTCCGCTCCCTGTTCTGCGCCGCGCGGCGCGCTACAATCTACTGCGCTACACGCTGAATCCAGGTGATCGAGGCCCCCCCGCAGCGGGCCTCGCGCCTTGTACTGGAGGCTCCATGATCGCCGAACGCCGCCCGCCGCCGCAACGCGCGGGCATCCTCGAACGCTGGGCGCGGTTCTCGCACCGGCACCACTGGCGCGTGATCGCCACCTGGGTGCTCTTCCTGGGCGCCTTCGTCGCGGCGAACTTCTTCTTCGGCGGCACGTTTGTCTCCGAGTTCAAGGTGCCGGGGTCGGAAGCGCAGAAGGCTGCGGATCTGCTCAGGGCGCGGTTCCCCGCGCGCTCCGGCGACAACGCCGATCTCGTGTTCGAAGCGCCCGCAGGCATCAACACCGACGCCGCGCGCGCCCGCATCGAGGGCGTGATCGCGGAGGTGGTGAAGGTGCCGGGCGTCGTCTCGATCGACTCGCCCTACGACCAGCCGCGCTTCGTGGCGAAGGATGGCACGATCGCCCGCGCGGAGGTGCACTGGTCGACCCGTGCGTCGGAGATCTCGGGCAAGAACCTCCACGCCTTCCTGAAGGTCGTCGACCATGGCAGCGGCGACGGCGTCCGCGTCGAAGCGGGCGGCCGCGTGGTGGCGCAGAACGAGCGGCCGCAGTTCGGCTCCGAGATGCTGGGACTGCTGGCGGCGGTCGTCATCCTGCTCATCGCGTTCGGCTCCGTGATCGCGATGGGGCTGCCGCTGGGCGCCGCCGCGTTTGGCCTGGGCGCCGGCTTCGCCGCGATCGGACTGGGGACGAACATCATCAACTTCCCGTCGTTCAGCCCGTCGTTCGCGGCGATGATCGGGGTGGGCGTCGGCATCGACTACAGCCTGCTGATCGTCACGCGCTTTCGCGAGGGGTTGCACTCCGGCAAGGACGTCGAGGAGTCGATCGTGCTGGCGCTGACGACGTCGGGCCGCGCCGTGATCTTCGCCGGCATGGTCGTCGCCGTGGCGTTCCTGGGACTCTTCATGATGGGGCTGCCGTTCGTGGCCGCTCTCGGCACGGCGGGCGCCCTCATCGTCGTCTTCGCCGTGCTCGTCGCCACGACGTTGATGCCGGCGGCGCTGTCGCTGGCGGGCCACAACGTTGACCGCTGGCGGTTGCCATTCCTGCACTCGACCGAGGGCGTCGACGCGAGCAGCACCTGGTACCGGTTCAGTGCCGGCATCCAGCGCCATCCGCTGCCGTACTTCGCCGCGGCGGCCGGGCTACTGCTGTTGCTCGCCACGCCCGCGCTCTCGATGCGGCTCGGCTTCACCGATGCGGGCAACAATTCGACAGACCACCACTCGCGCAGGGCGTACGACCTGCTGACGCAGGGCTTCGGCCCCGGCTTCAACGGCCCGCTGACGCTGGCGGTGGATATCTCGAACGGCGGCGACGATCGCCTCGACGGGATCGCGTCGGCGGTGCGCGCCAGTGACAACGTAGCGGAGGTTTCGCCCGTGATCCGGAACCCGGCCGGCGATACGGCGCTCATCACCGTCTTCGCCCGCACCAAGCCGCAGGACGAAGCGACGAAGGACCTGGTGCACCGCCTGCGCGAGGAGATCGCGCCGGCCGCGACGTCTGGTACGGGTGCGAACATCTACGTGACCGGCGGACTGGCGAGCTTCATCGACGCGCAGGACCGCATCAGCTCGCGGATGCCGCTGCTGTTCACGGGCGTCATCGGGCTGAGCTTCCTGTTGCTGACCGTGGTCTTCCGTTCCGTCGTGGTGGCGGCGAAGGCGGCGGTCATGAACCTGCTGTCGATCGGCGCCAGCTACGGCGTGCTGGTCGCGATCTTCCAGTGGGGCTGGTTCTCACACTGGATCGGGATCGAGAAGGGGCCGATCGAGACGTTCATCCCGATGATGATGTTCGCCATCCTCTTCGGCCTCTCGATGGACTACGAGGTCTTCCTGATCAGCCGCGTGCGCGAGGAATACCTGCGCACGGGCGACAACGCCGTGGCCGTGAGCCACGGGCTGGCGGCGACTGCCCGCGTGATCACCGCGGCGGCGGCGATCATGGTCGCCGTCTTCGTGACGTTCGTGTTCGGCAACGATCGGACGATCAAGGAATTCGGCACCGGCCTGGCGACCGCGATCTTCGTCGACGCGACGATCGTGCGGCTCGTGCTCGTGCCGTCGACGATGGAGCTGCTGGGCAAACGCAACTGGTGGCTGCCGTCGTGGCTCGACCGACTCATCCCGGACATCAGCATCGACCGGGCGCCGGAACCGGCACTCGCCGCCGCGGGGGCGGAGCGCAGCCGGTAACGCGCGCCAGCGGCTCGCTGCCGAGCCTCCGGGCGGAATCGAGCAGCGAGCGCGCAAGCTGCTGATCAGCACAGTGGCCTCGAAGGGCAGGAGCATGTGGCCTTCCGCATCGCCCGCGGATGCGCTACCGGCGCCGCTCGAGCACGTCGTCGATCGCAGCCAGCAGGCTGTCCGCGTCGAACGGCATCTGCAGGTAGGCGTCGGCGCCGGTATACGGTGCGTGCTCGATGCTCGCAGTTCGGCGCGAGACGTCGACGACGCCCAGCCGCGGGTGGATCTGCCGCCACTCGCTGATGAACGGCAGCTTCGCGCTCGCGGGGAGGCCGCTGTTGAAGATGACGACGCCAGGCAGGTCCGTACGCACGTGGTCCGTCGCCGCCATGACGTTATCAATGGCGACGACGGCGTGGCCCGCATCCACGAGAAACCAGCCGAGAAGGCGTACGAGCGGCGGATCATTCTCGATCAGCACGACGCTGGCCATGTGTCGTCCCCCTGCGGCGCACCGATGGCGGCGGCTGGCTCCGCTGGCGCGGCCTGTGCGCTCGCCGCGTTATGCGGTGGCACCGGGCTGCGCGAGTCTATCACGGCCCGCGATCGGCGATGCGGAGAACGCTCCCCCGTGCGCGTTGTCTCGGCCCCGGCTGTCGCGGCTCGGCGATGAAGACGGCCGCGACGTATGCGCGAATGTAACCCGCGGCGGGCTCTTTGAATCACGCGGGTACCGTGGCGTCGCCGATGATGTTGTGAGCAAATCGAGTGCTACGCCGGCGCTGCGGGCGCGACGAGGGGCCATGGCCGCGCGCGTTCCATCACCAGCGCCAGGTCCAGGAGCAGCGCGTCTTCGTGGCGGCGGGCGTACGCCTGCAGGCCGATCGGCAGCCCGTTCGGCGACAAGCCCGCCGGAATCGAGATCGCGGGGTAGCCTGCGATGTTGCCCGGGATCGTCAGCGCGCCGTTGTTGTTGCGCCCGACGCGCAGGTCGCCGATCCGGCTCGGCATCGGCCCCTCCGCAGCGAAGGGCTCGATCGGGTTGGTCGCGCACAGCACGACGTCGACGCGCTCGAAGATATCCGCCATCGCCTCGTTCATGTCTACGCGGAACCGGTCCGCCGACGCCGCGTGCCAGATGCGATACCGGTCCATGAACTCCATGCCGGCGCGGATCTCGTACGTCAGGTCGTCGCGGCAGTCGGGCCAGAAGTCCTTGAGGTCATTGAAGAGACCGGGCGCGCCGGCGTTCGCCCACGCCGCCGCTTTCTCCGGCAGCCGCACCTCCACCTCCACCCGCCGCATGCCCGTCGCGTCGACGAGCGCCGCCGCGGCCTCACCCACGACGCGCTCGACGTCGGGATGCAGCGTCGCGGCGCCGAGGTCGAGCGCGACGGCGACGCGCAGGCCGCGCAGATCGCGCGTGCCGAGGTCGCGCTCCCAGCCGTCGATGCGCGGCAGACTGAACGGATCGCGCGCGTCGTAGCCGCT
>Ga0315281_10014158_pt1 | contig 10771 bp, 9 predicted proteins | sample YL17G07_0_MG_FD_204540 | JGI IMG/M metagenome (GOLD analysis project Ga0315281, IMG submission 204540) | Sediment microbial communities from Yellowstone Lake, YNP, Wyoming, USA - YL17G07_0 | ecosystem: Environmental > Aquatic > Freshwater > Lake > Sediment | place: USA: Wyoming | collected... | reverse complement strand
GGTATATATAAAGGGGTGCCGTGTGCTTTAAATCTATAAGGAGAATTAAGAAATGAGAAATTTATTTTTATTCTGGTCAGGCTGGCTGATTTTGGTCTTTGCTTTATCATATATGCTATCTTTGTTGAAATGAAACCATGCAGAACATTAAAAAAAAATTAACTTATCAAAAATTTTATTATGAAACAAAAAAACTTAAGAAGGATAAAAAGAATGAATTTTGAAGATTTTAGCCTAAGTAAAGAGACAATCCACAATTGCTTTATTAGTAGGAACTGGTTAAATGGAAGAAAATAAAAAGTTGTCAGAAATAAAAGATTTTATAGAAACAGCTGAGCTTTTTTTGGCTTCCCAAGGAGACTATCAGGAGACGCTCAATATCATTGCTGAAAGTGCGCTGAAGGTTTCTGGTGCTGACAGAGTTTGTCTGATAATGAAGAATAAAAAAGAAGAGCTTATGATTGAATTTGGTCTTCCTCAATATGACCACGGAATTTGTAAAAAAATTACCCCGGAAACAGGAGAGACATTGTTAAGACAGGTGATAAGTGGTGAATCGATTGTTTTAGTCACGAACCCCTGTGAGGACCGTCGTGTTGCTTACATGCGGGAATTGGTGATGACTTATGGCATTTCTTCAATATTGTTTCTCCCGCTCTTTTTTGGAGGTGATTCAATAGGAATCCTGGTATTTGATTGGGTTGGTGGAGGAAAATATTCCAAGGTAATTCTTGAGAAGATCAAACTTTTTGGACGTTTAGCCTCAAGAGCAATAGGGATGGAGCAAAAAAGGCGAAAAGATCGGGAGAAAATATTGCAGGATGAAAAATTACGGAGCCTTGGCGAACACTCCTCGCAAGTTGCTCATATAATTCGAAATAGTTTGACGATAATAGGGGGATATTCAGGAAGGTTGCTAAAGCGTTTATTAAAAGAATCCAAATCTGGAGAGTCTAAAATCGATAGTGAGCTTGTCGAGACTTTGCGGGGAAATGCGAAAATAATTGATGATGAATCAAAAAAACTCGAAAGGATTGTGAACGGTATTTTAGTCTTCACGAGCCTTAAGAGTCCTGTCCTGGAGCCACATAAAATTAATGAGTTTCTGAAGGAGGAGTTGTTGCGGATAGACTCAAACGGCTTAAAAACCCGATTAAAATTGAGTAAGCAACTGGATGGGGTAAATACGGCTTTTGATAGGGACATGATGTCGATATGTATTCAGGATCTCATTCGAAACGCTGCTGAGGCTTCTGCTTCAAGAATCCTGATAAAAACAAAACTGAAACCAAAACAGAAAGAGGTTATGATTTCAGCTATTAACGATGGAAAAAGAATAAACCCCTATATACTAAAAGATATATTTTCTCCATTTGTAACAACGAAGACGGACGGAACCGGTCTTGGATTGGCTATTATCCAATCTATTGTCAAAAAACATGGGGGGAATGTTTATGTTTCGGGTGGTGATAAAACTGAGTTTACAATCACCCTCCCCTTAGTGAAGCCATAAGTTCTGCATCTAAATGCTGCCTTCTTTACCGTTAAAGTAAACAGGTAATTTTTATCTTAATGATTTCAGTTTGAAATGGAATATATATGGGGTCGTTTCTTTCCTTTGACAAATTAGTCAATTTCTACCCTACCTTATAATCCTTCGTCTCAGAACTTTACAAAAAATATCTGGCAGTTAGAGAGAAAATCTTTACTTGTGTTTTCCAGTCAGTAGGAAATATTCTCGGCATCAGGCAACCTGGAGCACCTGTTTTTCAAATCCAATGATTTCATTTTCAGGCTCGATGGTATCGCCCTTAATTGTAAACCCGCACTCGGCAAGGTATTCCTCAAGTGTTTCCATTTTCCTCATTTCAGCAATCTGAATCCTGACAACCTCGCTAAGGTTTTCTTTTGCCTCTTCAATAGTTTTTCCCTGTGCAACAAAATCCAGTTCAGGTATTTTAGCTATGCACCATTTCCCTTTTTGCCATAATTCAATAGTTGCTTTTATTTTCATTTATAACCTCCTGCCTTTTTTTAAATAATCTTCAAGTTCTTACATTACTTTTTAATTCATTTCATTATACCGGAGATTTTCACTTATAGATTGAATTTCTATTTTCGCATCTGACAAAATAATTCTCGCAGGCTAAAGCTTGCGGCTACCTGTAGAAATATAAAAACCGAACTTTAAAATTGTTGAGTCAGCGAATGAAAAAATGTCTCAGACTTTAAAGGTTTATCGAGTATATATTTTATATGCAGGTTCATAATATCCGAAAGCTCTGAAAGAAGCATATCGGTGGGCTTGATTCGTTTTATCTTTGCGGTATCCCATGTAAGCAGATCGTTATAAAGTTTCAAAACGGCTGGTGAAAGTCTTATTGGTGAGTCAACTCCCTTTGCACAGTCTTCACACAGAATAGAGCCATGGGATATATAAAAACAATATCCGTTTTTTCCGCATCGACCACAGGCATCAAGCTTTGGGGCAAAACCAACAAACTCAAGAAATTTTATTTTATAGTGATTTGCTATGAGAGAAGATGTGTGGCTGGATTCAGAGGAATTATTTTCAATAGCCTGCAATATATTTAAAAGTAAAGAGTACACTTTTCTGTTTACATCTCTTTCAGGGATAAAGCATAGGGTAAGCTCCATGATCTCAGAAACCTTCAGAAAATAATTCAAGTTATCTCTGATTGAGTGGAAAGAATGCATGATATCAGACTGTGTTAATCTCGGCAGAGCTGTATTTTCTTTTCCCCAGAATGCTATCTTTGAGTGTGTAAGTGGTTCAAGGCTGCTTCCAAATCGACTTTTAACCTTACGCGGACTTTTTGCAAAGACTTTAAGAAGTCCGAAATCAGGAGTGATATAGGTAACGATAAGGTCTGCTTCGCCAAAGGGAATAGTTCGTAAGACAATACCTTCAGTCCTTTGGAGCATTACATGACATTCCCGAAATCTTCTGGTTTAAGATTTTTAAGCCATTCCTCCAGTTCATCCGCACTTCTTTGTTCAATAATGCTGTCTTCTATAAATATCGGTGCACGTGCTCTCAGGGCAACAGCTACAGCATCGCTCGGTCTTGAATCTACAAAGGTTTCTTTCTTGCCATCGTTCAGACATACGAGGGCATAATAGGTATTGTCCTGAATCTTTGTAACTATTATCTTCGTTATTTTGACCTTTAAACCGTCAGCGATATTTTTTATAAGGTCGTGAGTTAAAGGTCTCGGCGTTTCAACCTTTCCTAATGCGAGGGCTATTGAATCAGCCTCGGGTTTACCGATCCATATAGGTAGCGTACTATTACCATCGATTTCCTTTAAAAGCAGGATATACATATTGCTGCGAGGATCGAACAGCAGACCTTCAACCCTCATCTGTATTAACATTTATTAATACCCCAATTCCTTCAATAATTGTTCATCATTTCTCCAGTCTTTTTTCACTTTCACCCATAACTCAAGAAAAACTTTTGTATTGAGGAGATGTTCAATATCAACTCTTGCAGCGCTTCCTATCGACTTTAGCATTGTACCCTTTTTTCCTATTATAATACCTTTTTGACCGTCTCTTTCAACATAAATATTACAACTGATAGATACCAGACCGTCTTGTCTCTCCTTCCATTCAGCAACTTCAACAGCGACTGAATGAGGCACTTCTTCTTCTGTCATCTCCATAACTTTTTCCCTGACTATCTCTGAGACCATAAATCTTTCCAGTTTGTCGGTTATAAGATCGTCAGGGTAGTACAGTGGACCGTGTGGCAGATATTTACATATTTTTTCTATAAGCAGATTAATCCCATCCTTTTTTAATGCAGAGATAGGGATAATATCTTTAAAAGGGTAAAGCCCTTTGAATTGATCTATGAGAGGAAGAAGTTCCGGTTTTTTGATACTATCTATTTTGTTTATTATGAGAAAAACTGGTGACTGGATTTTTTTCAATAGCTCGATGATAGCCTTATCTCCTTTGTCAGGTTCGTGAGGTTCGACCATAAATAAAATAACATCGACTTCGTTTAAGGCTTCCATAGCAGTTCTCACCATTGTTTCACCAAGTCTATGTTTTGGCCTGTGAATCCCTGGTGTATCTATAAACATAATCTGTGCATCTTGAAGCGTTTTGATCCCGATGATCCTATTCCTTGTCGTCTGTGGTTTTGGTGTAACAATTGCAATCTTTTCGCCAAGGATGGAGTTTAAGAGTGTAGATTTGCCGACATTAGGACGTCCAATGATAGATACGTACCCTGAACGGAAGTCTTCACTCTTTTCGTCGCTTGTCACTTGTCACTCTTCACTTGAGCTTGCTCACTGCCTCTCTTATCCTATCAACTCCCTTCTTGATCTCATCAATAGATGTTGCATAAGAGAGCCTTATGTAATTGTCATCGCCAAAGGCTCCTCCATGCACAAGGGCAACCTTTGCTTCTTCAAGGAGGTATAGGGCGAGGTCTGACGAAGATGATATTTTTTGATTGTTGAAAGATTTGCCATAAAGCTTAGATGTGTTAGGGAATGCATAAAAAGCCCCTGTTGGAGTAATACAGCTCATGTCAGGTATGGCATTGAGTTCACTGACAAGAAATCTCCTCCTCCTATCGAATTCAGCGAGCATGATATGGATAAAATCCTGAGGGCCTTCAAGTGCCTCAATAGCTGCCTTTTGAGCTATAGATGTGGGATTAGACGTTGACTGGCTCTGTATATTAGTCATAGCCTTTATTATCCCTTTTTGCCCTGCCGTATAACCAATCCTCCAGCCTGTCATGGCATACGCCTTTGAAAGTCCATTCACAACAATCGTTTTATTCTTTATCTCATTATCAAGTGATGCGATACTTATGTGTTTAAAACCATCATACGTCAGCTTTTCATAAATCTCATCGGATATCACGTAGAGATTATACTTAAGGATTACCTCTGCAATCTTTTCTAAACTCTTTTTATTGTATGTAAGCCCTGTTGGATTGGATGGCGAATTCAGGATTAGTGCCTTTGTCTTTTTCGTTATATGAGATTCGATCGCTTCTGGTTTAACCATAAAGGAATCAGTCTCATATGTCTTGACAAAAATAGGAATTGCATCGTTTAGCAGAACCTGATCAGGGTATGAAACCCAGTATGGTGACGGTATCAGGACCTCATCGCCGGGATCAAACAGTGCCTGTGCAATATTGTAAAGGCTGTGTTTTGCGCCACACGAAACAATAATTTCATCCCGCATATAATGAAGATTATTGTCTTTCTTGAACTTTTCTATAATCGCATCCTTCAATTGGTCTATGCCACCGACTGCAGTATATTTTGTAAACCCCTCTTTTAGCGCCTTTAGTGCAGCCTCTTTTATATTTTCAGGGGTATCGAAGTCCGGCTCTCCCACACCAAAATTGACAATATCAAACCCCTTAGCCTTCATCGCTTTCGCCTTTGCATCTATTGCAAGTGTTTGAGATGGCTTTATCTTACTTGCTCTATGAGAAAGCATAACAAACCTTCCTATCATATTCGATTTTTACTTTACCACAATACGGTTGGAGAAAACTATTTTCAGAACTGCTCATTGATCTTAACCTGTAAGATAAACAGAGTTTAAAGGTTTTATGAAATTTTTTCTCCCTGTAGCCGTAGCATCTATCTTGTGTGTATAATCATCATAATATTATTCATAGAAATTGCTACTAATTTAGGGGGTAAAAATATCATGGAAGCAAAAAAGTTTTATCCTACAAAAAGGTACATCGAATTTCAAAAGGATGCAATCTCAAACTTGGAGAGATTCTGGGAGAAAGAAGCAGAGAAGATTCCATGGTTTAAACGCTGGGAGAAGGTTCTTGTCTGGGAGGAGCCATTTGCAAGGTGGTTCGTTGGAGGCATGCTTAATGCCTCTCACGGGTGTATAGATGCTCATTTAGATTCATGGCGTAAAAATAAAGTAGCAATATACTGGGAAGACGAACAAGGGAATACAAAATCATTTAGTTATGTCCAGTTGCACAGGGAGGTAAATAGATTTGCATCCGTCCTGAAGAATATTGGCGTAAGGAAAGGTGATATTGTGGTCTTATACCTTCCGATGATTCCGGAGCTTGTATTCTCAATGCTCGCAACAGTGAGGATAGGTGCTACACATACAGTTGTATTTTCCGGATTTAGCAGCCAGGCATTAGCAGACAGGATAAACGATACAGGTGCAAGGGTTTTGATTACCGCTGATTTTGGTATAAGAAGAGGAAAATTTGTTCCCCTTAAAGAGATTGTTGATAATGCGTTAAAGCTTACCCCATCGGTTGAAAAGGTGATTCTAATAAAGAGAACAGATAAAGATGTAAATATACAAGAAGGTCGAGACTTCCTTTACAATGAATTGATAAAGAATGCCGAAACTTATGTAGAACCTGAACCAGTGGAATCCACTCATCCATTGTATATACTCTATACATCAGGTACCACAGGAAAACCTAAAGGGATCGTTCACTCCACAGGTGGATATTTAGTTTACAACTACGCTACATACAAATGGGTTTTTGATATCTCTGATGAATCCATCTATTGGTGTACTGCTGATGTGGGCTGGGTGACAGGCCATTCAGCAATAGTCTATGCACCATTGCTGCATGGTGCAACGATTGTTATATACGAGGGAGCACCGGATTATCCTTATCTGGACAGATGGTGGGAGATTATAGAAAAGTATGGGGTTACAATCTTTTATACATCCCCAACAGCGCTCAGGATGTTCATACGCTTTGGAGAAGACTGGATTAAAAAGCATGATTTGAGCAGCTTAAAAATTCTGGGAACCGTTGGTGAACCTATCAACCCTGAGGTATGGGAATGGTATTACAAGAATATCGGGAATGAAAGGTGTCCAATAGTTGACACTTGGTGGCAGACAGAAACAGGGGGCATAATGATATCACCTTCTCCTGGCATAGAGCTTATTCCCCTAAAGCCAGGTTCAGCAACTCTGCCCTTACCTGGAATTGACGCAGAAGTAGTAGACGATTCAGGGAATCCAGCTGCTCCTGGAACGAAAGGATATTTAGTAATAAAAAAGCCCTGGCCAGGAATGCTGATGGAAATTTACAAAGATCCTGTTCGTTATAAGGAGACATACTGGTCAAGATTCAAAGGTATGTATTACACAGCAGATTATGCAATGAAAGATGAGGAAGGATACTTCTGGCTTTTGGGAAGGGCTGATGAGGTATTAAAGGTTGCTGGTCATAGGATAGGCACAGCAGAGATAGAGAGTGCTGTTGTTGCAACCCCATTTGCTGCTGAAGCTGCAGTGGCTGGTATGGCTGATCCTATAAAAGGAGAGGCGATTGTCCTGTTTGTGATACTGAAAGAAGGATATAAGCCTGATGATAGCCTCAAAGAGAAGATAATCGATAGCATTCGTGCACAGATAGGTTCTTTTGCTACACCTCAGGAGATTTACTTTGTGGTAAAGCTTCCAAAAACAAGGTCTGGCAAGATCATGAGGCGGATATTAAAGGCGATCATTCAGGATAAGCCCATTGGAGATGTTACAACGTTGGAGGATGAGGCATCAGTGGAAGAAATTAAAGCAGCTTATGAAGAGTTCAAAAAGATGATAAAAGGATAAATTGCACAGGCGAAATTAATCTTTTTTCAATAAAAAAGGGAAGGCCTTAAAGTTAATATCTTCCCTTTTAGAATCTTGTAACTATAATTGCTCAGACTTAAATCTATTTTATTGTTGCTATAATCCCACCTCTCGAATCTACCCCCATCTTTCTCATGATGTTTTTCATATGGTCTTTGACCGTATGTTCAGAAACAAACAACTTATCCGAGATTTCCTTGTTCGAAAGTCCCTGAGCAAGGAGCACCACCACTTCCAGTTCCCTGTTTGAGAGCTTGAAGTCTCTCTTCGCCTTTTCGAAATCTATACTACGCTTCTCGGTTATCTTTTCTATGAGAACCATGATATGGGTTGTGTTCACATCTTCTTCCTGCCCGCCGATGAAAAAGGCCATTAGAGAGCAGTGAGTTCCTTGACCAAGGGGAAGGACCGCAAGGCTTGAACTGGCTTTCTGGGGGATATCTGCTGCAACCGCATTACTCTTTATCTGATTGCATAGGCTACGGATCTCTTCTGGTATGTACCACTCATTCTTACCTTCTTTCTGTATGACTTTCCCGAGGTCAGGGATCATCTCCAGGGCTTCTTTATTGGAATAAAGAAGTCTGTTGTCCGTATTGAAGATGAGAATCCCGGGGGTAGCCCGCTTTTTCAGGATCTCAGAAAGGTCATCCATTTTTAAAATTATATACCCTTCCCCTCTTAGTGTCCATAAAATTCCCCACTTTTGAGGGATTGACTCTCAAGGATAAATAACTTATTCTTTAAATCTTACAGAGGTATGAAAAATCAATCAGAAAAAAGACTACACGATAGAAAAGCGTTCAATCAACCACTCTTCTTTGAGATCAGTGTTCTTGGAGAAGAATCAAAAAATATCAGGCAGAATGGCATTGCTACAAATATCAGCTCAGATGGATTTGGAATGATTACTGACTATTCACTAAAAGAAGGCTCTGTTTTAAAAACATACCTTCCAGTTCATGGAGTAGATTTATCTATACCTGTCTTTACAGAGGTAATGTGGTCAGTGCCTAATGGTAACCTTTTCAGGGTGGGATTAAGGTTTCTGGCCTAAAGAGGAGGTGAATGGAATTAAAGGCATTAAGCAAGTATCAAAGATAGTGACTGGTTGTAATTAAACGGAAAGGGGGAACATTGTGAACAGTTCAAATTTTTTCAAGCTAAAGCGATTAGCAATTTTCCTGTCAGTTTTGATGATAGTGGGAGGGATATTCTCTTATGTTATGGCTGAGGAGCCCTCGGCTACAACTTCACTGATTGTCAAGATGGTTAGTGGTCTCACACCTCAAGAACAGTCTGCTGTCATTTCAAGTAATGGTGGCACAGAGGTTTCGTCTATTCCTGCATTACGACTTCATGTTATAGAAGTCCCTACAAGCGATCTATCTACAATCATCCAGAACTACCAGAACGACCCAAAGGTCGTCAGTGTCGAAGAGAACAAGGAGAGGAAGGCAGAAGGTGAGCCATCAGACACTGATTATGGGAGTCAGTGGGCTTTGCCAAAAATAGGATGGGATCAAGTCTTTGGAACAATAACACCTACTGGCTCTACAACAGTGGCTATTCTTGATACAGGTGTTGATGCTTCACACGGGGAACTTGCAGGCAAGCTCATCACCTGTAATTCGATATTGGATGGCTCAGACTGCACAAGCGACCCTCATGGCCATGGTACATGGCTGTCTGGTATTATTGCAGCTAACACAGATAATAATAATGGTATTGCTGGCGTCGGTTATGCCGGTGTAAAAATAATGCCGGTTACCGTACTCGGTGCTGATGGTACCGGACAGGATAGCGATATCATAGCAGGTGTTATCTGGGCAGCAGATCACGGTGCCGATATAATCCTTATGGGCTTCAGCAATCCCGGGTTCAGCCAGAACCTTCAGGATGCAATTGACTATGCATGGTCAAAGAATGTTGTCTTAGTTGCTGCTACTGGAAATGATGGCGTGAACACTCCAACATTCCCGGCTGGTGATCGTGGGGTTATCGGAGTTTCAGCTACAGACCAGTCTGACAACTTTGTTTCTTTCAGCAACTATGGACAGGATGTTTTTTTAGCAGCTCCAGGATTAGACATTGAAACTACAGATACAAGTAATTCTTTCACCAGTATAAGCGGAACATCTTCATCAGCAGCAATCGTTGCAGGTGTTGCAGCATTAATGCGGGCTGTTGATCCAGATCTATCCAATGGTGCGATTGTAGGACGTCTTGCGCGTAACGCAGACCCTGCAGGCACTCAAGCACAAACAGGAAATGGCCGTGTAAATATGGCTCGCGCACTTGAGGATACGAGTATTGATCCGATACAGCCCGCAGGCGCACCGGGAGGAGGACCGTATGTGGGGCCGTATGTGATAGCGGCAAGTGTTAGCTCTGCAACTATAACCATTAAAGATAGTACATGCACAAATAATAAAACCAATTTCAATTATGGAGAAACAGTATGCGCTTCATCTTCAGTTATTGTTACAGGAGGTGGTTCTGTAAGCTTCCGTATACAGTGGTACCCACCAAGTTCTACTAATCCTACATTGGATACTTTATATGCGAGAGATGGGCCGGGAGGAGGTTCATCTACAACATATTATATTGATGAAACGAATAATCCTGCCACTGCGGGAACTTGGACAGTGAAAGTCTGTAAGACCAAAGATGCTGGAGCTTGTCCTTCTGGTAATACTGCGGCGTCAGCGACATTTACTGTCACCCCTTGCGGCAACGGAAACCCTGATGCAGGTGAACAGTGCGACCTCGGATCGAATAATGGGGAACCAGGGTATTGCTGCTCTTCATCGTGCCAGTACGTATCTGCTGGTATAGAATGCCGTGCATCAACAGGAGTCTGTGACGTAGCTGAGACTTGTACGGGCGACAGTGCAACTTGTCCTGTTGATGCCAAGAAGTCAGCTGGTACGGAGTGTCGTGCCTCTGAGGGTTCTTGTGACATAGCTGAGGTCTGTGACGGTTCAGCTGTTGCCTGTCCGAATGATGTCAAACAACCACAGGGACATGAGTGTCGTGCATCGGCTGGTATCTGTGACATAGCTGAGGTCTGTGACGGTTCAGCTGTTACCTGTCCGAATGATGTCAAACAACCACAGGG
>Ga0315281_10014157_pt1 | contig 10772 bp, 8 predicted proteins | sample YL17G07_0_MG_FD_204540 | JGI IMG/M metagenome (GOLD analysis project Ga0315281, IMG submission 204540) | Sediment microbial communities from Yellowstone Lake, YNP, Wyoming, USA - YL17G07_0 | ecosystem: Environmental > Aquatic > Freshwater > Lake > Sediment | place: USA: Wyoming | collected... | reverse complement strand
CGATCGCCCCCGACCCCACGACGAGCAGCGACTTGGGCATCGCCTCCGGTGTCATTGCTTCCTTGTAGGTCCAGACCTGCTTGCCGTCGGGCTCCAGGCCCGGCAGCACGCGCGGGCGTGCGCCGGTGGCGAGGATGATGTGCTTCGCCGCCAGCTCGACCGCTGTTTTGTCGCCCTGCTTGCCGTCGTTCAGCACCGCGACCTTGCCGTGGCCGGCGAGCCTGCCGTGGCCTTCGAAGACGGTCACCTTGTGCTTGCGCAGCAGATGCTTCACGCCCGCCTGCAGTTGCGCGGCGACGGTGCGCGAGCGCTGCACCACGCGCGCGAGATCGAAGCCGACGTTCGAGGCGGAAAGGCCGTAGGCCTCCGCGTTGCGCATCAGATGGAACACTTCGGCCGAGCGCAGCAGCGCCTTGGTCGGAATGCAGCCCCAGTTCAGGCAGATGCCGCCGAGGTGCTCGCGCTCCACCACGGCGCTCTTCAAGCCCAGTTGCGCTGCGCGTATCGCGGCGACATAGCCACCGGGCCCGCCGCCGATGACGACCAGATCGAAAGACTGCGCCATGGCCGCTACAAAACCAGAGTGATCGGCGCTTCGATCAGTTTCTTGAACGCGGCGAGGAATTCGGCGCCGAGTGCGCCGTCCACCGCGCGGTGATCGACCGACAGCGTGCAGGTCATCATCGTGGCCACCGCGAGCGCGCCGTTGCGCACCACCGGGCGCTGTTCGCTCGCGCCGACCGCGAGTATGCAGGCCTGCGGCGGATTGATGATCGCGGAAAATTCGCGGATGCCGTACATGCCGAGATTCGAAATGGTGAAGCCGCCGCCCTGGTATTCGTCGGGGCGCAGCCGGCTCTCCCGGGCGCGCGCGCCGAGCTCCTTCATTTCGGCCGAGATGCGGCCCAGGCTTTTCTGGTCGGCGCCGCGCAGCACCGGCGTGATGAGCCCGTTCGGCGCGGCCACCGCGACGGCGATATCGACATCCCGATAGCGGCGGATGGCATTCTCTGTCCACGCGGCGTTGACGGCGGGGAATTTCTTCAGCGCGATCGCCGCGGCCTTGATGACGAAGTCGTTGACCGAGAGCTTCATGCCCTCGACCATCTCGTTCGCCTGGCTGCGCGCGGCGAGCAGCGCATCGACGTCGCAGTCGACGGTGAGATAGAAATGCGGGATCGTGCGCTTGGCCTCGCCCAGCCGCTGCGCGATGACGCGGCGCGTGTTCGAATGCGGGATGTCCTCGTAGGCCGCGCCGGTGGCCACGGGCAATGCCGGTGCCGCCACGGGGCCTGAGCGCGAGGCAGCTTCGACGTCGGCCTTCAGCACGCGGCCGTTCGGGCCGGAGCCGGAGATCCCGGCCAGCTCGACATGGAGTTCCTTGGCGACGCGCCGCGCGAGCGGGCTGGCGAACAGGCGCTCGCCCTCGCTGGCCGCGGCCGACAGCGGCGGCGTGTTGGCGGCAGCGGCGTAAGGGACCGATACCGTCGCGGGGGTCATCTGCATGCGTTGGGTGCCCGAGGCGGACGATGCCGCGACGGCGCCCGTTGCTCCCGTTACCGCTGCAGCACGCGGTTTCTCGCCCTTGCCGGCGAGCAGCGCGATCACGGTGTCGACCTTGACGCCGTTCGTGCCTTCAGGGATGAGTATCTTGCCGAGCACGCCGTCCTGCTGCGCCTCGACCTCGACCACGGCCTTGTCGGTTTCGATCTCGAGCAGGACTTCGCCCTGCTTGACCACATCGCCTTCCTGCTTCGCCCAGCGGACGATGTTGCCTTCGGTCATCGACGGTGCGACCGCCGGCATCTTGATTTCTATCGACACGCTGCCCCCATTAAGGTCAATGCAACATGAGTGGATACATCCCCGCTCATCCCTTCTTCCACAGCGTCATCCTGAGCGCAGCGAAGGATCTCATCGTGCCGAATTGGCAGGATGAGATTCTTCGGCCTTCGGCCTCAGAATGACATCTTATCTTGCGACGGACTGCTAATAATCATAGGTCCTTACCGCAGGATGCCACAGCCGCGCCGTGGTCTCCTTTTCGTAACCCTTGCCGCCGGGGAAGCTGACCAGTTCGAACTGCATGCCCCAGGGCGAAAGGAAATAAATCCAGGTCTGGCCCGCATGCGGGCCGGTGGTGCGCACGGTCGGCTCGCCGAGGATGCGCACGCCCTTTTCCTTCAGGAAGGCGAGCGCGACATCGAAGTCGTCGACGTAGAAAGCGATGTGGTGGCCGCCGATGTCGCTGTTCTTCGGCGGCTGCCGGTTCTGGTCGGGCGATTCGTACTCGAAGATCTCGAAGTTCGCTCCGTTCCGGCAGCGCAGGAAGCGCAGCCGCTTCGCCACCGCGCGCGGATGCACATTGAGGTGCGTCTGCATCCAGTCGCCGTCGGACTGCAGCGGACCGAGATAGTGAAAGGGCTCGCAGCCGAGCACGTTGACGAAGAAGTCCACCGCCTCTTCCAGGTTCGGCACGGTGAAACCGATGTGGTCGGTCCCGCGCAGGCCGGGCAGGCCGTGGGTGGGTGGGGTCATCATGCGCCGTTTTCCATTCCGGTACCCTGCGACAATGTCCTTATTCTTAAAGTGTCATTCTGAGGCCGAAGGCCGAAGAATCTCATCCTGCCGAGCTCGGTACGATGAGAGCCTTCGCTGCGCTCAGGATGACAAGCAATAAACATCGAGGCTATCAAGCCGCCCTGACCAGCGACAGCGAGCGGCCGGCGTCGGCGAGCATCTGCGCATAGCCGGCGCGGATTTCCTCGATGCCGACGAAGGCCGCGCGCTCCAGCACTTTCGAGACGCTGGGCGAGGATTCGCCGCCGTGGATGCGCTTGACCGGCTGGTCCAGGTAATCGAAGAAGCGCCGCTGCAGCTCGTCGGTGACCATCGCGCCGTAGGAGACCGTCAGCGGTCCCTGCTCGAGCATCACCACGTTGTTGGTCTTCTTCACGCTCTCGCCTATCGTTTCCCAATCGAGGCCCGCGCGGTCGAGCGAACGCAGGTCGATCACCTCGGCGTCGATGCCCATCTCGTCGGCGGCCTGCACCGCGAGCGGCGTCATCGCCGAGTAGGTGAGCACGGTGAACACCTTGCCGGGCCGCACCACCTTGGCTTTGCCCAGGGGAATGTAATAATCAAAGTCCTCCAGCGGGCCCATGCCGTTCGAGTTGTACAGGCCGACGTGCTCGATCACGAGCACCGGGTCCTCGCACAACAGCGCGCTGTTCATCAGGCCCACGTAGTCGAACGGCGTCGAGGGTGCGACGATGCGCCAGCCCGGCCACATCGAATACAGGCCGGCCGGGTCCATCGAGTGCTGCGAGCCGTAGCCGGTGCCGATCGCGCACTTGGTGCGCAGCACGATGGGCATGCGGGTCTCGCCGCCGAACATGTGGCGCGCCTTGGCAATCTGGTTGAACACCTGGTCGGCCGCGACCAGCGCGAAATCCGGATACATGAATTCGACCACCGGGCGATAGGTGCCTTCCATCGCGACGCCGCCCGCCAAGCCGGCGAAACCCTGCTCGGCGATCGGGGTCGGGATGATGCGGTCGGGGAAGCGCGCCGCGAGGCCGCGCGTCGCGCCGTTGGTGCCGCCTTTCAGTCGATGGATATCCTCGCCCATCGAGAAAATGCGCTCGTCCTGTTCCATGCGCCGTCCCATCACCGCGGAGACGACGTCGATGAACTTCACTTCGCCCACCTTGCCCGTAGCGGTCTCCAGTTCCTCGAAGCGCGCGCCTGAGAATTCCGACAGGTCGCCGCGCAGGCCTTCGTCGCGGAATTCTGGCTTGGGCCACAGCGAGGGCACGATGCGGCGCTTGCCGGCGTCGATTTCGGTCAGGCGCTCGGCGATGTCGCGCATCGCGCCTTGAGCGTTGGCGCGCAGCGCGGCGTTCTCTTTTTCGGTGAGCCATTTGCGGTCGATCATTTCTTTCGCCATGCGCGCCAGCGGATCGCGCGCGCGCCAGGAGGCCTCTTCTTCCTTGGTGCGATAGCCGAACGCGCTGCCCGGCAGGCCGCCGCCGTGATGGAAAAAGCGATAGACCTCGGCTTCGATGATGGCCGGGCCCTTGCCCGTGCGCATCAGGTCGACGGCCATCTGGCTCGCGATGCGCACGGCCACCGGGTCCATGCCGTCGACGCGATAGGAGGGGATGCCGTAGGACAGGCCGCGCGAGGACAGGCGCGTCTCGCGCGTCTCTTCGCTGATGGTGGTGGAGACCGCGTACTGGTTGTTCTCGATGAAAAAGCAGATCGGCAGCGACCACAGCGCGGCGAGGTTCATCGATTCGGGCACTGCGCCGATGTTCATCGCGCCGTCGCCGAAGAAGGTGAACACCACGTCGCCTTCGCCGCGGCGCTTCTTCGCCCACGCGACGCCGTTGGCGGGCGGCACGCCGCCGCCGACGATGGCATTGGTGCCGAGCGCGCCGGCTTCGGCCCAGCGCAGATGCATCGAGCCGCCGCGGCCCTTGCAGTAGCCGTCGGCGAGGCCGAGGATTTCAGCGAGCGTGCGGTAGAGCACTGTCTTCACGGCCTCGGGCAGCGGCGCCTTGCGCGGATCGTAATCCGTGGGATCGACGTGCTGCAGGCATTTGGCGACGAACTGGTGATGGCCGCGGTGGGAGCCCGTGACCTGGTCGGAGGAGCGCAGCGTCGCGATGGCGCCGATGGCGCCGCCGTCCTGGCCGATGCTCGAGTGCGCCGGGCCGTGTATCAGCGACTGGCCGTCGAGTTCGAGCACCATCTCCTCGAACGCGCGCACCAGATGCAGGTGGTTCAACATGCGCAGCAGCGCCGGTGCGCCGAGCTGGTCCCAGTCCTTGGCCGTCGAACGTATCTCCTGCCACGGCGCGTCGGGAGTCAGGTTGGTGATTTTCGGCATGCTTCACTCCTTCGAATATTTTCTCAACTTGTCATCCCCGCGCAGGCGGGGATCCAGCATTCGTTGAGCATTCCTGGAGTCCCGCTTCCGCGGGAATGACAATATTGCAATTGTTCAGCGATCGAGCCCGCCCATGCTCATGTACTTGATCTCGATGTATTCGTCGATGCCGTACAGCGAGCCTTCGCGGCCGAGGCCGGATTCCTTGACGCCGCCGAACGGAGCGACTTCGGTGGAGATCAGGCCGGTGTTGATGCCTATCATGCCGTACTCGAGCGCTTCGCCCACGCGCCACACGCGGCCGAGGTCGCGCGAATAGAAATACGAGGCGAGGCCGTATTCGGTGTCGTTCGCCATGCGGATCGCCTCGGCTTCGTCCTTGAAGCGGAACAGCGGCGCGACCGGGCCGAAGGTTTCTTCCTTGGTGACTTTCATCGCGGTGGTGACATCGGTCAGGATGGTCGGTTCGAAGTAGGTGCCGCCGAGCGCATGGCGTTTGCCGCCGGCGAGCACCTTCGCGCCTTTGGCCACCGCATCGCTGATGTGTTCTTCGACCTTGGCGACCGCCGCGGCGTCGATCAGCGGTCCCTGGTTGACGCCGGCCTCGAAGCCGTCGCCGACCTTGAGCGCAGCCACCTTCTCGGCGAGCTTGGCGGCGAAGGCGTCATAGACCTTGTCCTGCACCAGCAGCCGGTTGGCGCAGACGCAGGTCTGGCCCGCGTTGCGATACTTGGAGGCGATCGCGCCCTCGGCCGCCGCATCCAGGTCCGCGTCGTCGAAAACGATGAACGGCGCATTGCCGCCGAGTTCCAGCGAAACTTTTTTCACCGTGCCGGCGCACTGCTGCATCAGCACCTTGCCGATCTCGGTGGAGCCGGTGAAGGTGAGCTTGCGCACGATAGGGTTGCCGGTCAGCTCGCCGCCGATCGCGGTGGCCGATCCGGTGAGGACGCTGAACACGCCTTTGGGCACGCCGGCGCGCTCGGCCAGTTCGGCGAGCGCGAGCGCCGAGTAGGGCGTCGCGGTGGCGGGCTTGAGCACCATGGTGCAGCCTGCTGCGAGAGCGGGTCCCGCTTTCCGGGTGATCATCGCCGAGGGGAAATTCCACGGCGTGATCGCGGCGCACACGCCGACGGGCTGCTTGATCACCACCACGCGCTTGTCGGCCTGATAGGTGGGGATGGTGTCGCCGTAGATGCGCTTGGCTTCCTCGGCGAACCATTCGATGAAGGCCGCTGCGTACGAGATTTCGCCGCGCGCTTCGGCGAGCGGCTTGCCCTGCTCGGCGGTCATGATGCGGGCCAGGTCTTCCTGGTTCGCCATCATCAGGTCGAACCAGCGGCGCAGGATGATCGAACGTTCCTTGGCGAGTTTGGCACGCCAGGCGGGCAGCGCGGTGTTGGCCGCCTCGATGGCGCGGCGCGTTTCGGCGGCACCCATGTTGGGTATGGTGCCCAGCACCGCGCTGTTGGCGGGGTTGGTGACCTGGATGGTCTTGCCGCTGTCGGCGCCGACCCAGGCGCCGTCGATATAGCACTGCTGGCGAAACAGCGAGGGGTCTTTGAGTTCGGGCATTGCGATGCCCGGCGTTTTCGGTGCGTTCATGGTCGTCCTCTTGCCTTGATTAATTCATTTAACAATGCGCTTGGCGTTCGCTGCGAGCTCAAACCTTCCGATTGGGAAACACCTGCGGCCGCAGCTTCGGGTGGCAGGCCATCATCTTCGGCGCATAAACGGCCTCGGCGCCGAGCGCTTCGGCGGCATGCCAGGACCAGCGCGGATTCCACATCGCGCCGCGCGCGATCGCGATCATGTCGGCCTTGCCCGAGGCGATGATGTCCTCGGCCAGCATGGGATCGGTGATCAGGCCCACCGACATGGTCGGCATGTCGGCCTCCTTGCGCACTTTCTCCGCGAACGGCGCCTGATAGCCGGGCGCGAGCGGGATTTTCTGATTCGGGTCGAGGCCGCCTGAAGATACGTCCATGTAGTCGCAGCCGAGTTTTTTCAGCTCGCGCGCGAGCACCACGGTTTCCTCCGGCGTCCAGCCGCCGTCCACCCAGTCAGTGGCCGATACGCGTATGCCCATAGGCTTGTCGGCGGGCCAGGCCGCGCGCATCGCGGCGAAGAGTTCCAGCGCAAAGCGCATGCGGTTCTCGAGGCTGCCGCCGTATTCGTCGGTGCGCTTGTTGCTGATGGGCGAGAGAAACTGGTGCACCAGATAGCCGTGTCCGCCGTGCACCTCGATCAGGTCGTAACCGATGCGCTCGGCGCGTTTCACCGCCGAGACCCATTCACCGATCAGTTCCTTGATGCGCTGTTTGCTCATCGCCTCGGGCACCGGCCAGTCGGGCGCGTAGGCGATCGCCGACGGCGCTTCTGCTTTCCAGCCGCCTTCCTCGGGCTTGAGCGCCTTGCCGCCCTGTGCGGGAGTCTGCGTGGAAGCCTTGCGCCCGGCATGCGCGAGCTGGATGCCGTGCTTGGCGACGCCGTATTGTTTGCAGAAATCGATCACGCGCTTCATCGCCGCTTCATTCGCGTCGGACCACATCCCTGCGCACTTGGCGGTGATGCGGCCGGCCGGCGTGACGTCGGTCATTTCGGTGATCACCAAGGCGCCGGCGCCGAGCGAAAACGATCCCAGGTGCATCAGGTGCCAGTCGGTCGCGGAACCGTCGTTCGAGTTGTACTGGCACATGGGCGAAACGGCGATGCGATTGGGCAGCGTCAGGCCGCGCAGGGTGATGGGGGAGAACAAAGCGCTTGCCATGGTGAGTCCTTTTCCGGGGAGTGATAATGAATTTGATCGGGAATGGTGGGGTGCTTAAGCTGCTGATCGGCCCGCGTTGGACGGACAACTCAACTAATTGTATCAGAAGAGGAAACCTCGTTCGCTGTCGGTGCTCGCGCAAACCTCGCTATGGATGCGCGCGGCGCTCCTTGTTTGCATCACTTCGCCTTGCGCGTCCTGCGGTCGCCGTGGCGATTGAGCACGACCCAGACGGCCACCGCCGGTTCGCGGCCGATGGTCCAGAGGCGATGCGGCGAATTGGCATCGAAGGAAACCGAATCACCGGGACCGAGTTCGTATTCCTCGAAGCCTATCTTCATGCCCAGGCGCCCGCTGATCACGTAGGCGTATTCCTTGCCGCCGTGGCGTATCAGCGAGTCCTCCTCGCACGAGGCCGCGCCGGCATCGTAGACGACGTAGAGGAACTCGACTTCGTCGTCGGGCGCGGCCGTCAGACGCTCCCAGCGCACGCCGGCAGCCAGCTTCAGGCTCTTGCGCCGGTTGCGCCGCTGCACCAGACCGGTCGCTGTGCGCGCCGGCTGGGCGCGCTCGCCCGGTTTCGGGGCGGCGTCCCGGAACAGTTCGTCCAGCAGCAGGCCGAGCTCGTTCGACATCGAGTACAGAGTTCCCACCGACGGCTTCACGCGCCCGAGCTCGATCTGCGACACCAGGCTGGGCGAAACGCCGACGCGGCGCGCGAGTTCCCTCAGGCTCATGCCATTGCGCTCGCGGGCGACGCGCAGCCGTGAACCGAGGCCCTTGGAAGCGATGCCGAATGCGGCCGGCTTTTTCACTGAGGGACTGCGCGGGCGTGGCTTTTTGACCGTCATGCGCGGAAATTACACCGTTTGTTGACACTGCACAATGAGCGGAGTAGTGTTCACTCCCGCTTTACAGGCAATTCAATCGCACACGCGCGCGGTTCGCCGCGCATCCATCGGCCAGCAGGAGAACCATCATGCACCACGTGCTTCGTGCAGAGGACGTCCGGCTCGTGCCCGCTTACGCGGGCAACAGCCGGCTCTACAGCCGCTGTTCCCTGGTCGACGGAGAGTCCGGATCGGTGCACATGGGCGTGGGCCTGTGCGCGCTCAAGGCCGGCGGGCGCATCGACACTCACGTGCATTCCTTCGAGGAAAGCTTCTACATACTCGAGGGCAAGCCCGTCCTGATAATGGAAGGGCGCGGCTATCCGCTCATGCCCGGCGCCTGCGGGCTCATCCCGGTCGGCGTTCCGCACGCGTGGATCGGGCCTGCCAAGGGCGGCGCGAAATGGATCGACATGATGGCCCCGCAGCCGCGCCCGGAGGACGCCGAGGCCGATACCTTCTTCCTCGGGCCGCCGCCGAAGGTCGAGATCAGCGAGTTCGACATCCGCGACCCGCGCTCCCGCCACCTGTTCCGCATGGCCGAGGACGACATCGTCGTGGACAAGCTCAAGCTGGGCGCGCGCAAGGATGCGCCCAAGGTCTCGGCGAGCATGAATACCGCGCTGCTCGCCTACAGCGGCATCGCGCTGAAGATGCTGGTGGACCAGCGCCTGGACGCGCAACTGCACACCATGTTCATGATCGAATACCAGCCCGGTGGCGTGGCGCACCCGCACGACCATCCGATGGAGGAGTCGTACGTGATCCTCGACGGGGAGGTGGAGGCGGTCGGCGATGGCAGGCGCTACACGCTCAAGAAGGGCGACGTGTTCTGGACCGGCGTGGGCTGCGTGCATGCGTTCTACAACACCAGCGGCCGCACCGTGCGCTGGCTGGAGACGCAGTCGCCGCAGCTGCCCGGAAGGCACGGCTACCGGTTCAGCCGCGACTGGGAGTACCTGAAGCAAAAGCTCGCGGCGAAGCCGGCGGCGAAAAAGCGCTGATCCGGCCGCAGGCCGGCGTGATATAAAAACCCCGCGGGGCGACAGCTCCGCGTCAACTGTTGGATGGAGGCGGTATGGCTGCTAAGAGTGCGGTGATTGTCGGAGGAACTTCAGGCATCGGGCGCATGCTGGCGCAGATGCTCGCCAAGCGCGGCGACGAGGTCGTGATCACGGGGCGCGACCAGGCGCGCGCGCAGGCCGTCGCCGCCGAAATCGGCGGCAAGACCCGGGGTCTCGCGGTCGATATCGCGCATCCCGAGGAGATCGCTGGCCGGCTTGCCGGCATCGGGCAAGTGGATCATCTGGTGATCGCTGCCATCGATCGCGACGAGAACAGCGTGCGCAAGTACGACATCGCGCGCGCGATCAAGCTGGTGACCTTGAAACTGGTCGGCTACACCGAGGTCGTGCACACGCTCGTGCCGCGTTTCTCCACGGATGCGTCCGTCGTGCTGTTCGGCGGCCTGGCGAAGGAAAGGCCTTATCCGGGATCGACGACGGTGACAACGGTGAACGGCGGCATCCACACCCTGGTGCACACGCTGGCGGTGGAGCTTGCGCCGATACGCGTGAACGCCGTGCATCCCGGTGTCATCGGCAACAGCCCGGCGTGGAACGGCAAGCCGCCTGAGGTGCTCGAGCGCATCCGCGTGCGCACGCCGATCGGCCGCCTGGCGCGCATGGACGAAGTCGCGGGTTCGGTGCTGTTCCTGCTCGACAACCAGGCGATGAACGGCGTCAACCTCAACGTCGACGGCGGCTGGCTGCTGCTCTGACAGCCATCGTCGCTCGATTTCCTATCACTCACCCGGCGTGATGCAATGATCCTGGCAAGCCTGATCGAAACGCCCTTTTAGAAGCTGGCGCATTCAAGTTTTCGAGAAGCGAATCACCGCGAGATGAAACCCGACGCGGAGCCGTAGAAGTCGTAGGCGCCGTCGAACCAGATGACGTCGAACCCGATCTCGCCGCTGCGAAAGTAGAAGATCGGCGCGAGCTCGAACCGGCCATCGGCCCGATACGAATACTCGTCTCCCGGCGCATAGACCCAGAGTTCGTTGCCTGTCGCGAGCCGCTCCGGATGGGTGAGCAGCATGATGGCGACGTGATAGGCACCCAGTCCGAACTCGTTCTCCGTGAATTTTTCGCGGACACGACGAACCGATAGGCCTTTGTAGTACATGCCGAACTGCGCCGGCACGACAACGATGTCC
>Ga0315281_10014156_pt1 | contig 10772 bp, 9 predicted proteins | sample YL17G07_0_MG_FD_204540 | JGI IMG/M metagenome (GOLD analysis project Ga0315281, IMG submission 204540) | Sediment microbial communities from Yellowstone Lake, YNP, Wyoming, USA - YL17G07_0 | ecosystem: Environmental > Aquatic > Freshwater > Lake > Sediment | place: USA: Wyoming | collected... | reverse complement strand
AGCCGCTGGCGCAGCGGCCCCACCTTGCGCGCCGCCGGGTTGCGCGGGTTGGCCTCGCGGAATTGCCGCACCTTGCGCTCGAACAGCGGTTTGGATTGCATCACCTCCAGCAGATCCAGGGGCCGTTCGCTCGCGGCGATGGCCCGCAGCAGGTTCATTTCCTCCTGCCCCAGGTTGAGCTCCTCCGCCATTTCGCCCAGGTGGTCGCGCGTCCGCTCCAGGCGGTGCCGGGCCGCCTTGCGCTGCTGATAGATCAACCAGATCGCCGCGGCGGTCACCAGCAGCACCGCCACGACCGTCATCACCGAGACAATCTGCTGGTTGTTGAACGGCAGATCCGACTCCGGAAACCGGAGCGTCCGAATGTCAAAGCCCTCGCTTTGTGCTAGAACCACGAACGGGGACATGCTGGATTTCCTCTCCTTGTGCCTGCAAGCGCCGCCACCCCCAACCTACCACCTACGGCCAGAAACATGCACAGGAAATCCCGGCCCAGGTTCGTGGTCTTCGGGGGCACCTTCAACCCGATCCATGTGGGCCACCTGGAGATTATCCGCTGCCTGAGCGCGCGGGAGGATGTGGACCAGGTGCTGGTCATTCCGGCGGGGATGTCCCCGTTCAAGCCGGCGGCCACGCTGCTGCCCGCGGACTTGCGCTATCGGCTGGTGCGCGAGGCGGTGAGTGGGCTGGCACGGGTGGCCGTGCTGGACCTGGAGGTGCGCCGCCCGCCGCCGTCGCGCACCCTGGAGACCCTGCTGGAGTTGGGCGCGCTCTATCCCCGGGCAGAGCTGCGCCTGGCGCTGGGGCAGGACGTCTACGAGGGCTTTGGCCGCTGGTGGGGCGCGGCGGCGATCCTGGAGCGGGCGGGTCTGCTGGTCTTCCCGCGGCGGGATGCGCCCGCCGCACCGAGCCACCCGCCGGCACGCGACGGCGCGGCGCTCCCGGAGCCCTGGAAGGCGCGCGCCCGACCGGACGCGACCCAGCGCCTGGCGGACCCAACGGGCCGCGTGCTGGCCGAATGGGTGGCGGCCTCCATCCCGCCGGTCTCCGCCAGCACCATCCTCCAGGCGCGCGACCTGGGCCAGGTGGCGCCGGGGGCACGGGAGGCGCTGGCGGCATACTGGCGGCAGGAGTCGCCCGTCTCCGGCCCCTGAACCCCCGCCCCACCGCCGCGGCGCCCCCGCGGCTTCCCCGTTGCCTTCCCCGTTGCCGAGGTGTGCGCGATGTCCCGGCTGCGCCTGATCTGGGTCGGCAAGACCCAACGCGGATTCATCCAGGAAGGCGTCGAGCATTACCTCAAGCGGGTACGGAGCCTCCTCCCCGCCGAGTGCGAGGAGGTGCGCGCGGCCGACCATTCCGGCCGCGGCGCTGCCCAGGCCCTGAAGCTGGAGGCCCAGGCGCTGCTGAAGCGCATCGGGCCCGCGGATACGGTGATCGTGCTGGACGAGCGCGGGACGCACCTGGCGACCCCGCAACTCGCGGAGCGCCTCGCGCGGCTGCAAGCGCAGCGCGGCAAGGACCTGTGCTTCGTGGTGGGGGGCGCCTACGGGCTGGCCCCGCAACTCCCCGCCAGGGCCCAGCTGGTGCTCTCCCTCTCCAAGCTCACCTTCCCGCATCAACTGGCGCGGGTGATCCTGCTGGAGCAGCTCTACCGCGCCCTGTCGCTGAACGCAGGGCTGCCGTATCATCATGGCGACCCCTGATGGGAGGGCGGACCGGGTTCATGTCCGACGCGCGGGCGCGCCCCCCTTCAGGCTCCCGCTCGCGGCGCTAGCGCGTCAGGGAGATGGTCTTGCCCCGCACCGTGACGCGCAACTTGTCGCCGGCCTTGAGCCCGGCCCGCACCAACGGCTCCTGGGGAACGTTGACGCCGAAGGCGTTGCCTTTGCCCCGGCGCTTAACCTCCACGATCTCCACGGTCTTCATCCCCTTCCGCCCCTTCTTGCTTGACTTGTAGCGCGGCACCGGCTTGCCGCTGATCTGGGACGCCCTCACCAAGCGGTTGTTGAGCGTAAAGGTGGTCTTGAACCCGAGCGTCTTCGCAATCTGCTTCTGATTGTTTCCTTCGTTGGCCAACTTCTCCACTTGGCTCAGCAACTGGAGCGCGGCATCCTTGTTGTCGTTCGTCAACTTTTCCATTCTGGTTAACCCCTTGTAGCGGTGTGGAACAGCCTCCATCCTGAGGACGGGGTTAGGAATCCGCAGAAAAGCTACTGGATTCCAAGATGGTGTGTTCACCCCGATGTAGCATGGCCGTTACAAGATGCAAAGGAAAAACAAAGTGTCTTCGCCCTTATAGGATAGTGGAGCGCCCAAAGGTGTCATAGGATTGCAAATCATTGCATTTATTCGTTTCAATTATCTTGATGGCCCACCGCCTTTGGGTTCGCCTCTTGGACGAGAGTGCCGGTAATACTGTCTGGCCCGGGGAAAAGCTCGGGGAGGGATCTTTCGGCTGCCCAGGCCCATCCCCGCGCCCCACCCATCGCCAACCGGCCAGCATGATTGCTGCCTACGAGCGAGGAAGGCGATGCCCCCGCGGTTAGAATGCCAGCGCGTGCAACAGAATCAGGCGCGGCTGCGTGTATTGTGGATCGTTGATGGGGTAGGCCCATTCGATGTTGACCGGAAACTGGGTCAAACTTATTACATTCACCTGTAATTCCAGACCGATGCCGACGTCTTGCCGTTGCGGAGTATCCGCCACGGTCTGGCTGTTGTCCCAGGTCTTGCCCACATCTCCGAAGAGCACGAATGCGACTTCCCGCACTTGTGCCGTCCGGCCCCATACTTCCCTGGAAACCACGATCCGATAATCCAGCCGGGCGACAGCCAGTTGCTCATGGACCAGGTTGAAGTCCCGCGGGTATCCGCGCAAGGTATCCGGCCCTCCCAGCAGGGGCTGCATCTGCAACGGGGAGCGACCGGCAATCACGTTGCGGACCATACCCAGGGTCACGGTTTGCAGGCTCGTAATGGCCAGCGACTGACTGACCCGCAGATCCAGGCGCACGTAATCGAACTTGCTATAGTAGTCGGGCTCGGAATGTTCTATCCCAATGGCCGCGTTCGTGGTCGTGTACCGGTTCCACAACACCCCGATCTCGTGGCCCAGGGAGGCATTGTTGGCCTGGCCGCCGGATTGGCTGCGAACCTGTGCTCCGCTGCGTACATCCAGCGAGTCCACCGCCTGGCTGCGCACCGCGAAGTCGCTGCGCATCCGGACCTGGTCCGAGAGGAGGTAGCGGTAGCCCAATCCGACGGACTGGAACAGCGTTCCTCCCAGTTTCTCCTGCTCCACGGTCAACGACAGGCGGGGATGGATGAATCGCTCCCGATTCCAGGAAATGGAATAGTTGCCCCATTCGGTAAGCTCGCCGTAGATCGGCATCAGCCGGAGGTGATTGTCTTCATCCAAGGCCACACTGCCGCCCAGGCCGACATAGTTGCCGTCCACGGCATTGCCTCCGGCGGTTCCCTGCAGGGTCACGAGCACCTCGCGCTGCTTGGCCCAGTCAAAGATCGGCCGCACCCGGTACACCGTTTCCGTCCGGTTGTTGCGCCGGTCCACCTCCAGCACGTACTCCTGGGGGTCGAGCTGAATGCTGGCCACGGGGGCCGGCAGGAGCACCGCCAGCGTCTCCTCCGGCAGGCGCCCCTCGATGCGCCGGCGCAGCGTCCCTCCGGCGGTGTCGGTGAAGAGCACATCCAGCGGCATCTCACCGCCGCCCAGCCGGGCGATGGTGACGCGCACATGGTTCCCGTCGCCGGAGGCGGTCTGCTCCCAGTCCCGGATCGCATAGTCAATCCGCGGCGTGCCATGGAACCACTCGTCGAAGAACCAGTCGAGGTTGTTCCCGGATTCGGCCTGCACGGCCGTCTGCCAGTCCCCGTGGTCCGCCGTGCGGTACTGGAACGCGCGGTAGAACAGACCCAGGGCGCGGCGGAACTCCTCCTCCCCCAACACATGGGCCAGCGAGCGCATCACCAGCGGCGCCTTCTGGTGCAGGGCGATCAGGGCGGAGCGGCCCCGCGGATAACCGCTCAGGGAGATGTCCAGCGGGGCGTCCTCGCCGTCCCGGATCAGCCCCCGCACCGGCGCCTCGAAGAAGTGTTCCCGGTAATTGGGGCTCAGCCAGTTCGCGATGTCATGGATGTGACCGTCCCAGCCGTAGAGCGACTCGAAGAAGCGCAGCGAGAAATAGCCCGGCAGGCCCAGGGGCAGCCAGGCCTCGCGGTCCTCGTTCGCCCACACGGTCTGTCCGAACCACACCCGCGCCACGGCCCGCGACAGCCGCGCCAGGAAGATCCGGTCCAGCAGCGCGCTGTCCCGCGCCTGGAAGCGGGAAACGAGGATCAGGTTGCCCAGCGTGTGGAATTCCTCCGGCGGGATGTCCGCCTGGATCACCACCAGCCGCGGCAGCGGCAGCGTCAATCCGTACTCCCGCTCCATGAATCCCAGGAAGTCCCGCGCCACCTTTTCGGAGAGCAGGGCGACGCGCTCTCCCTCCGGCTGGCGCAGGGACCAGACCTCCACGGCGCCGGCCGCTGTCGATTCCGCTTCCGCCGCGGCCAGGAACACCAGCGGGAAGCTGCGCGCGGGCCGGTCGCCCAGGGGAATCTCCAGCGCCTGCCCGGGCGCGACCGCCGCGACCGCCCCGGAGCCGGTGGCGATCCAGCCCGGGGCGTCGGACGCAATGCGCGCCGCGTAGCGCCCCGGACGGGGATCGTCCACGTCCAGCACCCATCCGCCGGGGCCGAAGTTCGCCAGCACCGGCACCCACTCCTCCAGCGTCAGCCCCAGGGCGTTCCAGCCGTCCCGCAACCGGTTGGGGAGGTGGATCACGAACGTAACGATCACCGTGGGCGCGGGCTGACCCTCCGGCAGGTCCACCCGCAACAGGCCGTCCTCGACCGCGTAGCCCTTGGTCAAGCTCGGGTTGGGCTTCAAGTCGAACGCCAACGCCTGGCCCATGTCCGTCCGCACGCCCGTCACCTCGATTCCCCCGGCGCTAAACCCGCGCGGCAGCCAGGGGTCGCGCACCTCCGGCGCGACGTAGGCGAACCCGAAGGGCAGGGATTCCAGGTGGCGGCGCGGGCCGCGGGGGTCAACCCTGGCAAAGCGATTGGGAGGCAAATGGAACCACAGCGGGCCGAAGGCGCGCGCATCGTCATGGGGCAGGGTCACGGACACCTCGCCCCGCACCTCGTGCGCAGCGGGCAGCAATCGCACATCGAGGCGGTAGACCGGGGTCGCCTCGGCCCCGGCGGGAAGAAGCAGCCCGGCCCAGAGCATGGCCCACCCGGCCAGCCTGAGGCCGGCGGCCGCCGCCGCTGGAAGTGGATTCGCCATCGTACGCCGGCGGACCGCCGCGGCGGCTGGGCCCGCCCCGCCCGGTTGTTCCGCCATCACATGCGGAACACGCCGAAGGACTGCTTCTCGAAGGGACGGTTCAGCGACGCCGCGATGCCCAGGGCCAGGGCTTGGCGCGAGTCCCCAGGCAGGAGGATTCCGTCGTCCCAAATGCGCGCCGTGCTGTAGTAGGGCGACCCCTCGTGCTCGTACTGGTCCAGGATGGGCTGCCGGAACTGCCGCAGCGCCTCCGGGGAAAGCGGCGGCTTGCCCTGCGCCGCGAGGCTCTCCTGGCGCACCGTGGCCAGCACCCCGGCCGCCTGCTCGCCGCCCATGACGGAGATGCGGGCGTTGGGCCACATCCACAGCAGCCGCGGGGAAAACGCCCGGCCGCACATGCCATAGTTGCCCGCCCCGAAGGAGCCGCCGATGATGAGCGTGAAGCGCGGCACGCCGCAGGTGGCCACGGCCGTCACCAGCTTGGCCCCGTCCTTGGCGATGCCCCGGTTCTCGTATTCCTTGCCCACCATGAAGCCGGTGATGTTCTGGAGAAAGACCAGCGGGATGCGGCGTTGGGCCGCCAGCTCGATGAAGTGCGCGCCCTTGAGCGCGCTCTCGCTGAACAGGATGCCGTTGTTCGCCAGGATGCCCACCGGATAGCCCTGGACGTGGGCGAATCCGCACACCAGCTCCCGGCCATAGTTGGCCTTGAACTCGTGGAAGCGGCTGCCGTCCACCAGCCGGGCCACGATCTCCCGCACGTCATAAGGGGTGCGGACGTCCCAGGGCAGGATGCCGGCGATCTCCTCCGGATCGTAGAGCGGAGCCTCCGGCGGCTGCATCTCCGGAGTTTCGCGCGCCGGGCGGTTCAGGTAGCGGAAGATGTCGCGGCAGATCTCCAGCGCCTCCGCGTCGGAGTGGGCGTAATGGTCCACCACGCCGGAGCGGAAGGCGTGCACCTCCGCGCCCCCGAGCTCCTGGGCGTCCACATCCTCGCCCGTGGCGGCCTTGACCAGCGGCGGCCCGCCCAGGAAGATCGTGCCGGTGCCCTTGACGATCACGCTCTCGTCGCACATGGCCGGCAGGTAGGCGCCCCCGGCCGTGCAGCTTCCCATCACGGCGGCCACCTGGGGAATGCCCAGGCTGGACATTTGCGCCTGATTGTAGAAGATGCGGCCGAAGTGGTCGCGGTCGGGGAAGACCTCCGCTTGCAGCGGCAGGAACGCCCCCCCGGAATCCACCAGGTAGACGCAAGGCAGACGGTTCTCCAGGGCGATCTCCTGCGCCCGCAGGTGCTTCTTGACCGTGAGGGGATAGTAGGTGCCGCCCTTGACCGTGGCGTCGTTGGCGATGATGACGGCCTCCCGCCCCTCGATGCGGCCGATCCCGGTGACGATGCCCGCGCTGGGCGCCTCCTGGCCGTAGAGGTCCCACGCGGCCAGTTCGGAAAGCTCCAGGAAGGGGGTCCCCGGATCAAGCAGCGCGGCCACGCGCTCCCGCGCCGGCAGCTTGCCCCGCTCGCGATGGCGCTTCATCTGCGCTGGGCCCCCGCCCTGGCGCACCACCTCCCGCCGCGCGCGCAACTCCGCGAACCCGCGCTCGTGAAAGGCGCGATTGGCTTCGAAGGCTTCCGAACCGGGCCGAACTTGGGACGGGATGACGGTCATGAGTCCACGCTTCGGGCAGCCAGGGCGTCCATGTACTCCTGCCACTCCGAAGGCATCAGGAAGCGCTTCTTGTCGTTGCAGGGTTTGCAGCAGGGTACGACATTGGCGCGGGTGCTCTTGCCCCCGCGCACGATGGGGACGATGTGGTCCATCGTCAATTCCCGCGCGGGAAAGCGCCGGCGGCAGTAGTAACAGACCCCCACCGCGCGCCGATTCTTCCACCACTGCGTCTGACGCAACTCCCGGGCTTTGTGCTTTTCCCGCTGGATGTCCTCGTCACTGACTTCGATAGTGAACTCGACCGTCGGCATTGCGTTCCGCTGTGCGCCGCCGGAGCCCACTCCAGGTTTCCGCGCCGGAACTCCCGTCTCCTGCGGAAGCGCCGGCGCCGGGGACGGGTTTCTGGACCGGTCGGCTAGCGCCGTTTGGCGGCCTTGCGCTTGGGCTTGGCCGCGGCCTTCTTGGCCGCGCTCTTCTTCTTCGCGGGGGCCTTCTTCTTGACGGCCTTGGCCGGCTTCTTCTTGGCCGTGCCCTTGGCCGTCACCGTCGCCGAGCGGGACTTGGCGGCAGCCGCGGAGCGCTTCTTCGGCTTGGCGGCCGGCTTCTTGGCGGGTTTCTTGGCCGGAGCCTTCTTGGCGGGTTTCTTGGCCGGAGCCTTCGCGGTCGCCATGGCTGGCGCCGGCGCCGACAGGTGCCCCGCCTGGGTTTCGTCAAACCCAGCCGGTGCCTGCCCGGTTTCCGAATCTGTCCAGTGGCCACCGGAAAACGTGTAGAGCTTCAGGAGGCGACCGTACTGGTTGAACACCTTGACGTAGGAATCCTCCCCCCGGCCTTCCAGGCACACCTGATCGCCCTCTTCCGAGGTATCCACGCCTTCGTATTGCACCCAGAGCGTCTTGCTGAACTTGAGTTTCTTTCCGTCCGCCTGCATACGTGTTCCTCCTTGTTCTAGACCGCCGGGCCTGTCCCGGCAGAGTTTGCGCCAGAGAGTTACGTCATCCCGGCTGACGTGAAGGGGTTCCGCCAACCCAGCACTTCCCACCCCCCGATCCAACTTTGAACTTCACGCGAATCTGCAACCAGCAACGGGAAGCCATTGGGGAATCTTCGAACCCATGCACTCCCTTCCACCCGCATTCGCATTAGCCCATTATTGCGCACGGATCAAGGGAGAAAGCAATGCACATCCGACGCCCGCGCCACGAATTCGAACGGCGCCGCGCGGAGCGGCACTCCGATTGCCAGCCGGCCAGCGCTGGGCTAATCTGATGACGCCCCGGCGTTGCCGCTCCGCCGCTCCTTGCGCCATCCTGTCGTCCGAGGATCCCATGCCCGATGTGATCGAAGTGTACAGCCAGCCCCACTGAAGCCCGTGCGAACAAGTGAAAGCGTATCTTTCACAAAAAGGGGTGCCGTTCCAGGTGCGGGATATCCGCCAGGATCCGACTGCCCTGAAAGACTTGATGAATCTACAAGTGATGTCCACGCCGGCGGTGCGGATCGGGAGCCAAGTGATCGTGGGCTTCAACCCCCGCAAGATTGACCGCGCACTGGCGGAACTGAAGTCCCCGGGGTAGGCCCGCTCTCCCGTGCGCCGGAGATATTCGGCGGCCGGCGCCGCCCTTCACCCTGCCCCCCTTTCCATTGGCTTGCCATGCGTTCCCTCACGCCACGCCCCGGCACCGCGCTTCAGGAGCGCGTTCATGTGGTGCTGGTGGAGCCGGGGGACAGCCGCAACGTCGGCTCCACGGCCCGGGCCATGAGCAACCTGGGCTTCCGCAACCTGCACCTGGTGGCGCCGCCCCGCTACGATCCGGCGGACGCGGCCACCACCGCCTGCTGGGCGGTGGACCTGCTGGAGCAGGCCCGGGTTCACCCCACGCTGGAAGCCGCCCTGGACTCCATGCATCTGGTGGTGGGCTTCAGCATCCGCCGCGGCCGCAACCGCCCCCCCGTGCTGCTGTTGGAGGACTGCCCGGCGCTCTTCGCCCAGACCGAGGGGAACATTGCCCTGCTCTTCGGCCCCGAGGACACCGGCCTGCGGCAGGAGCACGCGGCGCTCTGTAGCCGGCTGGTGCGCATTCCCTCCGCCGTGGAGAATCCGTCCTACAACCTGTCCCAGTCGGTGCTGCTGGCGCTGTTCGAGCTCTCGCGCGGCACGGTGGCGCCCCCGCCCGCCCTGCGCGCCGAGCCGCCCGCCACGCAGCGGGAGTTCCAGGAGCTGGACCGCATCATCGAGGACGTGCTGCACCGCTCCCGCTTCTTCCACAAGGGCACTCCGGAACCGCTGCCGGAACTGATCCAGCACCTCATGCGGCGCATCGGGCCCACGGCCCGTGAGCTGCGCGTGCTGATGGGAATGTTCAGCAAGGTCAACAAGGTACTGGCCGGACGGGTACCGCTGGGGTCGCTCCCACCGCGCACCGCGCAGGCAGCACCGCGCGCAGCGCAGGCAGCACCGCGCGCAGCGCCAGCAACACCGCGCGCAGCGCCAGCAACACCGCGCGGCGAGGACGCCCCCCCACCATCGGCGCCTTCCGGGCGCGCGGCTCAATAGCCCAGCGCGCAGCCGTCCTTGCGGGGATCGGACGATGCGCGCAGCACGTCGTTCTCCCAGTCGATCTGGATCATCTGGCCGCCTCCGAAAGGGATCTCGGCCTCCGCCACGGTATGGCCGCGCTGCTCCAGTTCCCGGCGCGTTTCCGCCGGGATGGGGCGCTCCACCGTCAGCACCCCGGCCTGGGGCAGAAAGCGGGGCGCGTCCACGGCCTCCTGCAAGTCCATGCCGAAGTCCACCCAGTTGGACAGCACGTAGGCGTGGCCCATCGCCTGGTAGTAGCCGCCCATCACGCCATAGGACAGGACGGGCTGCGCGCCCCGGTAGACCATGGCGGGGATGATGGTGTGCAAGGGCCGCTTGGCGGGCGCGATGCAGTTGAAGTGTCCCGGCAGCAGGTTGAACCCGAAGCCCCGGTTCTGCAGCGTGACGCCCGTATCGCCCGCGACCAGCCCGCTGCCGAAGCCCATGTAGAGGCTGTTGATGAAGGACACGGCGTTGCGGTCCTTGTCCACGACGGTGAGGTAGATCGTGTCCTTGTGCTCCGGCATTCCGGAGGGCGCCGGATGCGCGGCGGCGCGGGCGGAATCCAGGCGCGCCAGTTGCCGCCGGGCGAAGTCCTTGGAGAGCAGCGTCTCCACCGGAATGCGGTTGAACGCGGGGTCGGAGACGAACCGGTCGCGCTCCGCCGCCGCCAGCTTGTACGCCTCCACGAAGGTGTGCAGGTAGTCCGCGCCCAGGTGCTTCATCTCCCCCAGCCGGGTGTTGGCCAGGAGGTTCAGCGTCATCAGCGCCGTGATGCCCTGGCCGTTGGGCGGAATCTCCCACAGGCGCAGCCCCCGGTAGTCCGTGCCGATCGGCTCCACCCATTCGCTGCGGTGCGCATCCAGATCCTCCGGCTCCAGCAGGCCGTCCTCTTTGCGGCTGAAGGCGCAGATGGCCTCCCCGATGGCGCCCCGGTAGAAGGCGTCCTTGCCCTGCCGGGCGATCAAGCGCAGGGAGCGCCCCAGCTCGGGCTGGCGGTGCTTGGCTCCGGCCGGCGGCGCGTGGCCGTCCACCAGCAGGGTGCGGCGGGCGTCCGGGTGGGCGGCCAGCAGCGCCTCGTGGGTCTTCCACACCCGGCCCACCACGGGGGTGACGGCGTAGCCCTCCTCCGCAAAGCGGATCGCCGGCTGCAGCGCGGCGTCCAGCCCGC
>Ga0315281_10014155_pt1 | contig 10772 bp, 14 predicted proteins | sample YL17G07_0_MG_FD_204540 | JGI IMG/M metagenome (GOLD analysis project Ga0315281, IMG submission 204540) | Sediment microbial communities from Yellowstone Lake, YNP, Wyoming, USA - YL17G07_0 | ecosystem: Environmental > Aquatic > Freshwater > Lake > Sediment | place: USA: Wyoming | collected... | reverse complement strand
GCTTCTTCGCCACCGCGCTGGCGACTGCCATGTGGATGCTGGTCATCGTGCGCCTGGTAAGCGGCGCGATGCAGGCCAACATCTCCGTTGCCAACGCCTACGTTGCCGACATCACCCCGCCCGAAGGACGGGCGAAGCGCTTCGGCATGCTCGGGGCGATGTTCGGCCTGGGCTTCATCCTCGGACCGGTGATGGGCGGACTGCTGGGCGCGATCAGTCTGCAGCTTCCGTTTTTCGTCGCCGGCAGTCTGGCGCTGCTCAATCTGCTCTACGGCTTTTACGTGCTGCCCGAGTCGCTGCCAGCAGCGCGCCGGCATGCGTTCGACTGGGCCGCCGCGAATCCGGTGGCGTCACTGCGCGGTCTGACGCAACTGAAAGGGGCGGGACGGCTGGCCGCGGTGGTCGCGTGCAGCGGCCTCGCGCAGTTCATGCTCTATACCTGCTGGGTGCTGTACACCACCTTCAAGTTCGGCTGGGGGCCTCTCGAGAACGGCTGGTCGCTCGCGGCGGTCGGCATCACCTCGGCCATCGCCCAGGGCCTGCTGCTCGGGCGTCTGCTCACGCGCTTCAGCCCGCAGCGGCTGGCCGTGCTCGGGCTGGTGTCATCCACGCTCGCCTACGCCCTGTGGGGCGCCGCCAGCGCCGGCTGGATGATGTTCGCGATTATCTTCGTCAACGTCTTGGGCTCCACCGTTTCGGCATCGATCAACAGCATTATTTCGGGCGCTGCGGACGCGCGCAGCCAGGGCAAGATCCTCGGCGCGGTGGGCGGCCTGAACAGCCTGATGGCGGTGATCGCCCCGGTGATCGGCGCGCCGCTGCTGGCTATGGTTTCGCACCTGGAAAGAGGCGACTGGCGCATCGGCACACCGTTTTACTTCTGCGCCCTGCTGCAGGCGGCGGCGCTGGCGCTGGCGGTGTCGCACTTTCGTCGACAGCGCCGCGCGCGGCTCGCAGCGCAGCGAACTGGATGAGCGACTGTTCGTGCCAGACGCGATAAGGAATTTCCCGGAACCTCGGCCGCGTCGCAACATCGCGGTACGCGCCCTCGAACAGACACTCGCGCCAAATGCAACGCCGGAGTATTTCTACAGCTTCAACGTTTTGGTCTGCGGCGGGGTAAGCGTCCGGTAAATACCGTCTTGACTTCAGGGGAGCAAGCTATTTATCGCCCCACTGATTCCAGGCCATGCGCAGGAGCGCAGCATTTGCCGCGTGGCGATCAAATTTGTTCGGATCGAAGTCCTCTCCTGCCCATTCGAGGAATTCGCGAACTTCTTTGTCCTTTCGGTTTTTGGCAAACCGATCAAGGAATTCCTGGTAGCTAAAGCTTCCACCTGCATCGTCGGGCGGGCATGCGCGTTCGCCAACTTCGATGAACGCGCAGCCGCGAGGATGCTTGGGTGGCGGCGCGATCTCTTCGACGGTAATGGTGTGTTGCCAGCTATCGCCGAAATCGTACAGGTAACCGAAACGCGAAATGCCGTTGAGGGCTTTGTGCAATTTCACGCGTCGCTCATCGATGATGACTCGTTCGGGCCAATCTTCTGGATGTGGCGTGGCATACAGGATGTCGCCGATCTGGAATTCGTGCAAATGAGCATCGGTCCAGCCCATTACCGTCTGGATCGTGTGGTGCAGCTTGATCAGCGAGGCGGTGCCTTCGATCCAGAAGCGCCGCCAGATCGACGGAGTAATGTCTTCGAGTTCAATTCGAAGCTTATACAGGCTGGCAGAGTTTGCTTTGGTTTTGGCCACAATAGGTGACTCGGTCGTTGGTGTGACCGACAAGATCGCAGATTAGCGCGAACCGATCAAGCGGCCAGGCGATCTTCAGCTGGTTTCTCTGCGGCAATGACCCACGGCAGTAGCTCTTCGACCCGGTTGATGGGGTGATCAGCAATGCGCTCGAGCACGGTGCGTAGGTAGGCCTCGGGATCCAGTCCGTTTAGTTTCGCCGTACCGATGAGGCTGTAGATGCCCGCAGCACGCTCACCCCCGGCGTCCGAGCCGCAAAAGAGGTAGTTCTTCCGGCCAAGCGCCACCGTGCGCAGCGAGCGCTCGGCCGCGTTGTTATCGATCTCGATGCCTCCGTCCGCAAGGTAGCGCGTCAATGCGGTCCAGCGCGTGAGCACATAGCCGATTGCCTTGGCAAGTTCGGATTTCTTCGACACCCGCGACAAGGTTTCGCGTAGCCATTGGCGCAGCGACTCGAGCAGCGGCGCCGCCCGGGCTTGTCGCACTCGGGCACGTTCATTCGGTAGCTTGCCTCGGATCTCGGTTTCGATGTGATAGAGCGCGGCAATGCGCGCAATCGCTTCAGCGGCGACCGGGGACTGTGTAGCCTGGTGGAAATCATAGAAGGCGCGCCGGGCATGTGCCCAGCAGGCCGCTTCCACAATCTTGCCGTCCTGGTAAAGATGTCCAAATCCGGCATAAGCGTCAGCCTGAAGAATTCCACTGAATCCCGCCAAGTGCTCGCGGGGGCGTTCACCGCGGCGGTCTGGCGAATAGCGAAATAGCACCGCCGGAGGATCGGCACTGCCCGCGGGCCGGTCATCACGCACGTACGTCCAGAGTCTGCCGGTCTTAGTCTTGCCCCGGCCCGGATCCAGCACCGGCACTGGGGTGTCATCCGCATGCAGTTTGCGCGCTGCGATTACATGCCGACCCAGCGCCTCGATCAGCGGGTGAACCAGGCGGAAACATCCGCCGACCCACTCCGCCATAGTCGAGCGATCAAGGTCGACACCTTCCCGGGCGTAGATCTGAGACTGACGGTATAGCGGTAAATGGTCAGCGTACTTCGATACAAGGACGTGCGCGAGCAATCCGGGTCCAGCCAGGCCTTTGTCAATCGGCCGCGAAGGCGCCTCGACCTGCACGATGCGCTCACACACCGTGCACGCCAGTTTCGGGCGCACATGCCGGATGACACGGAAGCGTGCCGGAACATATTCAAGCACCTCGGATACGTCCTCGCCGATCCGACGCATCGCCGCACCGCATTGCGGACACTCGCAGCTCGGCTCATGCACCACACGTTCGCGCGGCAGGTGCTCAGGCAAAGGCCGGCGCACCGGCTGCAATTTCTCTTCCCGCTGCGGCTTGGCGGTGGTGTCAAGTAGCGCCTGGGTGCTTTGCAATTCCTCCAGCCGCAACTCGAACTGCTCGATCTGTCTATCGATGCGTTCGGAGGAACGACCAAACTGCGCGCGCTTGAGTTTCGCCACCAACAGTTTCAGGTGTTCGATCTCGGCAAGGTGTGAATCGAGCTGCAGACGTTGCTCAAGGACGATTGCCTTGAGGGCTTCGACATCATCGGGCAGCGCTTCTGAATTCTCGGTGGTCATGCGTGCAAAAGTGTGGTCGCGACTGTGTTGATTGTTGTCAAATAATCAGACCTTCCATTGCTACGGAAGTTCCGATAATCGAATGATTTTATGCTGCAATCTCCGGTCGCCACGTCCTCGTCGGACGACGCCAATCGATGCCTTCCAACAACATCGACAACTGCGCCGGCGTCAGCGCAACAGCACCCGAGTCCGCTTGCGGCCACACGAAGCGCCCGCGCTCGAGACGCTTTGCAAATAGGCACAGTCCGTCACCATCGAACCATAGAAGCTTTATCAGATCGCCCCGGCGACCTCGAAATGCGAACACATGACCACGGAACGGATCTTCGGCCAGCGCCGTTTGCGCCACCGCGGCCAAACCATCCATGCCCTTTCGCATGTCGGTCACCCCGGCGGCAAGCCAAACCCTCGTTCCCGGCGCAAGTCCGATCATCGAGTACCCAGCAGGGCATCGAGCACAACGCGCAACTGATCCAGATCCATCCCGCGCAAAACCAGTCGCGTCGCACCGACCTGAAGTTCCAACGAGCTGCGTACCCTCGTTGGCTTGATCCGGGAGATCTTCGACGTGACGACAGCCGTTGTCCTTGCCTTCGCCAATGGAACTTGAGGCGTTACTACCACCGGGACAAGTTTCGTCGAGAGACCACGCTCTTGGTATTGGCGCACCCATCTGCGGACCAGGTTCGCGTTGAACCCGCAGGAGAGCGCCACCGCCGCCAAAGATGCACCCGGCACCAGGCACTTCTGCACTACCGCCCGTTTGTGCGCCGCGCTGAAATACCGCCGGCCATTGCACGTCACACGCAACGGCTCTACCAAACCCATCCCTCGATCTGCCATCTTGGTGTCCACCAACATTCTTAGTGGACACCATCCTCGCGACTCCCGCCTACCAAGGCAAGACGGTATTCACCGGACGCTTACGCGGCGGGCACTCGCAGGTGCTTGCACTCGCGCGGTGCTGATGGCCCGTCCGCAGCACCTGAAGTTAGACGGTAACTGCTACACGCTCGCGAAGAAATTCTGGCGCAAAGTCCGCGCCGTTGGGCCACGTGAGCGTGTGATATGCGAGGGTGAACGTTTTGAATTGCTCAATATCGTGCAGTGGGCCAAAAACTGGACCGACTAACTCAGTGGAAAGATCCACTTCACCCTTTGTGCCGTCACTGAAGCGGACCCAAACCACGTAATCTCGAACATATCGAGCTTCAAGAATGTGAAGAAACATTGCGTTACTCCAATGGGTCAATTGTCTTCAACGGTTGCTTGCTTTGGGCAAGGTACCAGTCTTCGGCAAGCTCTTCCCTGTGTATAGAATACCATTCCAAGACCAGATTCAATGCCCGGCGTGGAAACTGGCCCGTTATTACGCCAGACTGGATTTCCACGGTAATTTCAAACTCGGCATATTCGGCGTGAAAATGCGGCGGTGCGTGATCGCGGTAATACATGTAGATCACGATTCCAAGAAAGCGACTGAGTTCAGGCACTATCTACCTTTACCGCCCAACATCATGCTGTGCGGCGGGCGCGCACGACCTCAAATCAAAGTGCGGTGCTTCCCGCCCGTCCGCACGAGCTAAAGGTTAGACATCATCATGGATAAACCCACGGGAAGGTTTGATTTTAGCTGGCGCGGCAAGCCAAGGCCTTTTTTCGGCTACGACTTCGAGAAACCGAAGATTGAACGGGACACGATTGCCCTCACTCCATACTGCTAGCCGACAGATGCACCTATAGAGCCGCTCGTGATCAGGCTTGATGAGATAGAGTGCGCCGCTATTGAACTTCAGTGGGATTCTCATAGTAGTCGCAGGAATAGACTTTTGGCGCAACAAGAGAGTGGTGAAAAGTGAACAAACGCCGGTCATCTTTCGACCACCCAACCCCTTCGACTTTGAGTCCAAGTTGATCTTGCTTTAGATATACGGTGGAAACCAAATCCTTAAGGCCGCGCGGATCGTGGAAACGATCAAACGCAAACACTAGACCGTCCTGTATAGACTCTTTAGGCGGATATTTCGGTGGATCGCCTTCCCATACGAAAGAAAGTTCCATGAGATTCCTTTTAGTGAGAGTGATGTGTAACGCTCAAGGTAACCGATCTGCCGCGCTTCATGCGGCGGGTCCGGTTGACCGCAGGGTTGGGCGCCTTGGGGAAAGTCAATGAGCGACGTGTTCATAGCAAGGGTGGCGCTCACTATTTCTGTACTGGCGCTGCTGATGCAGGTGATTGCTGCCCTTGTGCGCTGAGAGCCAAGCCACTCGCTCGTTCGGCTTCGTATTCCTCCCAGAATGATGGTTTCCCCCCGCACTTCCTAATCTCGGCCACGCGGTCCCTTGAGTACGTCAGAGCCCAGTAATCGGTAAGCGCAGCATCTGAATGGCCGGGATTCTTCGGGCGTGCCTTTTCCAAGAACTCGTCTAGCGACGGAGTCGTCATACTTTGACATGCACTCGTAGAAGCTGCCGTAAGACTAGTCTTAGGTGCTCCGGTTGCAATTTGTTGGATCATGCTTGGTAGAACCCATTCACCAATGAGTTGAAAACCAGCGAGTAGCCAGGCAAGAACAACAAATGTTCCCCACGCTTTGCCTCGCAGCGCATTGGTGGCAAACAAGTAGCCCAAGCCAGTTGCTATGGCCGCTCCTCCAAAAGCAATTACCGATGTTCCTACCCATAAACCCAGAAACATCATACTGTTGTCGTAAAGTCGCGGATGTTGCGCTAGCAAAACAATCGCAACCCCAACGGCGTGACGCCAAAACACTAGGGATCGAGGAGACATGCGTTTCTTCCTTTCAAAGCGCAAACAATTGATCTGGCACGGACAATGATGTCTAACGTGTTGTTCTGCGGCGGGCCACGACGACCACCATACTGGCGCGGCGCTGGCGGCCCGTCCGCAGCAACAAAGGGTTAGCCGACTTCAATGCTTTCGTTGGCCACCGTGACCCGTGTGGGCACCCGCGCTATTGTAGCCGCGAAGCTGGGCATAGCGGGCATTCTGCTCCGGGGTGAGTATGCCGACCTGAGCCAGGTGAGCCTCGAGGTGCGCCCCACGTACCTTTGCCTGGAGCAAGCCGATCTCATTGAGGGAACTGGCCATCAGCTCTAGTGTCACGGTCTTTGTCGCGAAAAGGTGGTCGAGTTTGCGCTCCGCCTCAACCAGCGAACGGCCCAGCGAAGTAGCCTTCGAAGCCATGGAGGCGAAGAGGGCTTCGGTGCGGGTGCGCTGTTCGGGCGTGAGAGCAAGCTGGGAGGCAAGTTCCAGAACGTGAGAAGGGCCGGCATAACCGTTGAGTTCTGCTGCTAGGGCTAGGCCCATGCCCTTGCCGGACAGGTAGGCGTCGACGTCTTCCGGAGACAGGGCTTTGATCTCGCGTGCGCCCTGCCCGACGTAGGGTGAAGCTGGTGGCGCCTCCGACGCACCGAGTGCGAAGGGCGCAAAAGCGAGAAGGCAGGCAACGAGTTGGAGTTTCATGTAAACCTTTCGTAGTGAGTGAGTCGGCTAACGTCTTGGTCTGCGGCGGGCCGGCACTGACAGTCGAGCCCGCCCGATGCTGGCGGCCCGTCCGCAGCACCTAAAGTTATGCGGCGATCCGTTCATCGGGAAACATGAATGCATGATTCAATCCCTTATCGTCCAAATACTTTCTTGTTATCGATTCGCTGCCAGCCGGCAGAATGAGCTTAAACACGATAGTTTCGCTTTCAAGTTCTGCTTCTCGAAGTCTCCAGATCGTTTCTAAGTCGCAGCGAAGATCCATCTGAGCGAAATAGACTACCTGTTGATTCTTTGGTCGCGGGTTGAAAAGTTGTCGGGGCGGACAAAACAATAGGGGTACGCCCAACGCAACGCCCGAGTTTCCAATCTCCCTCATTTTGCTAAGAATCCGTGCGACGGGAACAACTTGCAGGGTCTTCCCTGTAGCTGTCGCATCGCAAATATAAACCGCCCCCGCGCCAACCCTATTCTCATTTGCAAAATACAAGGCGACATCAGCCGACTGCGTCCAATCAAGCAGGTTTGTCCCTTTCAAGAAAAAGCCATCTTCCTCGGGATACTGTTGAAGCCTCTTCATCCATTCAAACCACGGGTCCAAGCTGTGTTCGCGAGCAGCCGCTTCGAGTTCGTCTGACGGGTGCGTCAAGACGCCAAATTTCAGGAGGTAAAGGTTTAGGATCGCCAGATGGCACTCAGCGGACTCAACAATCCGCCTTGAAAGTTTCTCATGGGGCCGCACTCCGAAAAGCGTCGTCTTAAAGGAGCGCACGAACGTTGAATCGAGCAACCACTGTTTCTCGCTGTGGCCGCGAAACAGTGCAAGAGCCTTTGCGTCATGGCATGACTTCTCAAGATGATGAAGCTCGTGAAGGAAACTCTCAAACGAATCCGGAATCCACTCTCTCGTCTGTGGATGGACGATGGTAGTCGCCAGGTGTGGGCGAAGACTTTTCATCAACGTGAGAGGTTCATTGACGCATAACGCGGTGTTGTGCGGCGGGCCAGCACAACGACTAAAGTCGCGCGATGCCGGTGGCACGTCCGCACCAACACAGGGTTATACCCTTGTACCGAGCTGATCAAAGCCTAACAATCCTGTTGGACTGAACGATTCAGACTGCCAACGCGGGATAGAACGCCGATCAGCTGCGTATTCATCGAGTTTTGTTTTGATTGCCGCCACGCTGGAAACGCCCAGCAGCGGCAGAGTGCGCGACAGATACGCCTTTGATGCGGAACGGGCAAAAATCTCCCAAGGACCGTGGCTGCGCCTTGCATACAAGAGCGTCTCTGGCCACCATTGATCGTAGTTTTCCGTGTGTGTTAGATCGGCACGTAGAAAGCAGACGAAATCCGCTTGCATGATATGGCGAAACTGCACGCCAGATGTCTTCGATCGTTGCTCCAGAAGATCGGCTCTGAGCGAAAGGCGATTGGCCTTTAGTCTTTGGTTCCGAATAACCAAAGATTTCATGTAATCGTGAAAGACCGTGTAGCTCACGGTAGCGTTTTCGCCACGATCCGAGTTGCCGGGGGCGTAATACGGTTGAGAGAGTAAGTAGGTTGCAGACTCAATGCTCTCAGTTCGAAGAAGTAGCGCGAGCGTATAGAGAAATAGCTCATGGACGATAAACTTGAAATTATCGAAGTCGGTCTCGTTCCATTGGTTGACGTGCGGCGGACGCGATAAATACGGTATGAGCGATTCGAAGAATCTGTGAATACGAGGCATGTGGGCGGAAGGGTCGGTGTACTGCGCTAGTGTTGTGATGACGTGAAGCAACTCGTTACGCGACGGTATGAAGTCTTCGATTGACTTGACTATCCGATCGTCCGGTTCCCCATCGCTCCCGGAAACACGGAACCTTTCTAAGTGTTCCGAGAAGACAGACAGATACTCATCAAGTGCTCCTTTCGCATAACCCTTGTCGCCCCTAACGCCTTCTATTACTCGCTTCGCGATAGCTGACGTACCAAGTACTGGTGTATCTGCCTCGACTATGAAAGATGGAGGCTTACCGAGTTCGGGCTTGACATAGAGTGGCTTGTCGAAGATCCACCGCACTAGTTTCTCGAAGTTCTCTGAGTAGCGATCAGACTCGCTGAGGTCAACATAGATGCGGGACTTGTAGTACGTAGGCAAGAAGGGCTTGCCTGCTTCGTCTCTCTCAGCAATTACGGCCACGAACTTGTCTTGCGACTGCTTTGCATAGACCTCGGCTGAAATGATCTGCGTTTCAGTTCCAACGCCCCCAGCCCGGCCATCAGCCTTGCTTGCATAGACCTGATCACATACGAGAATGACCTTGGTAATCGATGGGTCTGTGACCATCTTTTCCATGAAGGCGATGGAATCATGTCCTTCACGGAGTGCCCACTTGTCAAGGATGACATCGACGCCACCGTTTACCAGCTCGGTGGCGAGATCGACGACCCATTGCTCATGCTCCGGTGTAGACCAGCTATACGAAACGAAAAGGCGTGGTGCAGAACTCATGCAGTGCGTGCCTCAAGGGTATAACGTCCGCGCCCACCGGCGCGCGACTGCGGTGAGCGATCGACGTGCGATGCTTCCCGCGCGTCCGGGTGCGGCGCGTTGTTATGCCTCTGTTCCATTTTCCTGACTCACCTTTTCAAACTTTGCCGAGATCTGTTTCTGAAGTTGGTCGCAAAAAGATTTTCCCCACAACCATCTGTCCTTGTCCCGAAGGTTATGTTTCGCCTTAACGGCTCTGCGCACGGCCTTCACATATTCTTCGTACTCGGACCACAATGCATCGAAGTGTGTGCGATATTGCGCATTGCGAAAATTGCCCAGCACGTCGCACACGCGAACATCGTAAATTGTGAAGGCGTTTGGGTAAAGAACCGTCAAAATCGCGGATGCCATAGGCAGGCGGAAACCCCAATCAGAAACCAAAATCTTCATCTTCGCTCGATCAGTTCGTGCCTTAGCGATAGCACTCGTCAAAGCCGTAACTGCTCGCCCAAGGTCATCGTAACCGTGGGCGCGCAGCCGTTCAGCCACTCTTGACTTAGCTCGATTCGCCTTCCATATGATGATGCAGAAAAAGTCGAACGCGCTGAGAGTTCCGTTTCTTCGAAAACGACTGCTCACTTCGCCGAACAAGTAGCTTTCAAGATCGTGGTACTTTCGGTAGTCAACTGCGCGCAAGGTTGAGTTTTCCAGAGGCATAACGACGGCGATGAGCCGCGCGGGCCAATGGATTTTGATGTGAAAAACTGAGTGTCACCGCGTCGGCTCCATTGCGTAGTTAGGCCACTGATGACAGTAGAGATCAGGCTGGCTCTCATTCTTGCCCAGACAAATAGTCTTTTCCTCGCAGCGCCAGGATGAGGCCAATGACGCACAGGGTGATGAGGACTGCATTCACGTAACTTCCAGATGATGCCTCGACATGAACAATGGGTTTCATCAATCCAATCCCTTTGTGGCCGAGGAAATCTACCAGGATCAGGACATACATGAGCGGAATCATCGCGCGATAGCGAAACGCCGCCAGAACAAAGAGAACGCCCAGTAAGAGCTTGGCAAGCCCCAAGAACGCGACAACGCCGATCACTGCCTCTGCCCCGCCGGAGGTAAAGGTGTCGAGGGGAATTCCGTCGGCTGATTGCGCCCCGCCATCTCTGGCGAAAATGGCGACCAGGGCAATAGCCACTTGCATGAACGCGAGCGGATAGAAAAGCCAGAGTGCGAACTTGTGGCCGCGATAGTGGTTGTCGAAGCGTTCAGGGAAGATTCGATTCAGCATGCGCGTCTCCTCAGTTTTCGTTCGTAGCGAAGTGTATAACTCTGCCTGCTGACGTCAACACATGAGTGACGCCGCGACCGTGGGGGCTAACAAGAAGTCGACCCCCTATATGGGGCCGTATAAGACCCC
>Ga0315281_10014154_pt1 | contig 10772 bp, 9 predicted proteins | sample YL17G07_0_MG_FD_204540 | JGI IMG/M metagenome (GOLD analysis project Ga0315281, IMG submission 204540) | Sediment microbial communities from Yellowstone Lake, YNP, Wyoming, USA - YL17G07_0 | ecosystem: Environmental > Aquatic > Freshwater > Lake > Sediment | place: USA: Wyoming | collected... | reverse complement strand
CGATCCCGACCGTGATCCTGTTCGCCGGCGGAGAGGCGCGGGAGACGATCGTCGGTCAGCGAGGCAAAGGCCACTACGAGCGGGTGTTCGCTCCCTACCTCGAGGCCTGAGACCGTGACGGCCCGTGAGCTCCTCGCCGCCGCGACCCGGATCCGCCGTGCGCCAGACGCCCGCTAGCGGGCCCGCAGCCGGGTGGACAGACGTGATCGCGGGCGAGGAGCTCGCCCACCTCGCGACGGAGCCTGCCCGTTCCTCGCGCGTCGAGCCGCTCCCTCGAGGACTCGACCCACGAGTCGTGTCCGCTCTCGCCGGCCGCGGGATCAGCGAGCTCTTCTCGCACCAGGCCGAGGCGTGGGAGGCGGCATCGCGAGGTGAGAACATGATCATCACCACGGGCACGGCGTCGGGAAAGTCGCTGGCGTTCACGCTTCCGGTGCTGCACGCGATTGCCGCCGACCCGAAGGCGCGCGCCCTCTACATCTATCCGACGAAGGCGCTGACGCAGGATCAGGCGCGGTCGCTCGCCGAGTTGCGGCTGCGGGGGTTGCGCCCGGCCATCTACGACGGAGACACCGAGACCGAGAGACGGCGGCAGATTCGCTCCTGGTCCAACGCGATCCTGACGAATCCGGACATGCTCCACATCGGTGTGCTTCCGCACCACGACCGGTGGGGCAACTTCCTCCACAACCTTCGCTACGTCGTCGTGGACGAGGCGCACGTGTATCGCGGCGTGTTCGGCTCTCACGTCGGCAACGTGCTCCGCCGGCTGCGGCGTCTCGCACGCGCGTACGGAGCCGAGCCGCAGTTCCTGCTCGCGTCGGCCACGATCGCGAACGCCGAAGAGCTCGCGCTGGCGCTCACGGGCGAGCGGGCGACCGTGATCGACGATGACGCCTCGCCAAGGCCCGAGCGGGAGATCGCGCTGTGGAACCCCGCGCTCCTCGACCCGGAGCTCGGCCTGCGCGCAAGTTCGCTCGGGGAGGCGTCGCTGCTGATGGCGGCGCTCGTCTCTCGCGGGCTGCGAACGATCTGCTTCGCGAAGAGCCGTAAGGCGGCTGAGCTGATCCACCGCTTCACGGTCGACCGTGTCGATGCCGCGACGGCCGCACGGCTGGCTCCGTACCGGGCCGGGTACACCCCGCAGCAGCGGCGAGAGATCGAGCGGCGGCTCGTGGAGGGTGAGCTGCTCGGCGTCTCGGCAACGGACGCGCTCGAGCTCGGCATCGACATCGGTGCGCTCGACTGCGCCATCTCGGTTGGGTTCCCGGGGACGGTCGCCTCCCTGCGCCAGCAGTGGGGACGCGCCGGGCGGCGTGGCCGCGGCCTCGCAGTGCTGATCGCCAGCGAGGACGCCCTGGACCAGTTCTTCATGCGCGAGCCGGAGGCGCTGCTCGAGCGCCGTGTCGAGTCGGCGCTGCTCGACCACGCGAATCCGCGCATTCTCGACCCGCACGTCCGTGCAGCCGCATTCGAGGGGCCGATCACCGCGGCCGACCGGGAGACTCTCGGCCCGGAGGCGCTCGAGCGGGCGGCAGTGCTGCCAGAGCTCGAGCACACGCAGGCCGGCTTCGTCTGGAAGGGGCGCGACACCCCGGCGGCCCGGGTGTCGCTGCGCTCCGGCGACTCGGAGTCGTTCACGATCGTCGACGCCGCAACCGGCTCGGTGCTCGGGCTCGTGGAGCGCGAGCGGGCGTACTCCGCAGTGCACGAGGGAGCGATCTACCTCCACCTCGGCGAGCAGTACCTCGTGCGCGCGCTCGAGCTGGAGACGCGGGTGGCGGTCGTGGAGCCCGCGCGCGTGGACTGGTACACGCAGGTGAAGAAGGACACGCAGACGACTATCGCGGAGTCGCTGCGGGCGGAGCGGGTGCTCGGGGTGGAACTGCACTTCGGGCGGGTTTCGGTGGCCGAGCAGGTGGTGGCCTTCCAGCGGAAGACGATCTCGGGTGGGTCGACGCTCGACGTCACGCCGCTGCAGCTGCCCGAGGTGAGGTTCGAGACGGAAGCCGTGTGGTTCTGCCCCGGCGCCGAGCTGCTCGAGGGGCTCGAGGAGATGCCGCGCCTCCTCGGGGCGCTGCACGCGGCCGAGCACGCGCTGATCTCGCTGCTGCCTCTGTGGGCGATGTGCGACCGCTGGGACATCGGCGGCCTCTCGACCAACTTCCATTTCGAGACCGGCCTGCCGACGGTGTTCGTGTATGACGGCCACGCAGGGGGCGTCGGCATCACCGCCCGCGGCTTCGACCGCTTCGCCGGCTGGGCGGGGGACACCGCGCGCATGCTCGCAGGCTGCCCGTGCACCGACGGTTGCCCCTCGTGCGTGCAGAGCCCCAAGTGCGGCAACCTCAACGACATGCTCGACAAGGCCGCGGCCCGGACGCTGCTCGAGCGCATGGTCGCCGCCGGCCGAAACGCCTGACGTGCTCTCGTCTGCGGCGCTTGTCCGCCGGGGATCACCGCGAGAGAGCCTGCAGAGCCTCCGGCCCTGACATCTCCCTTACACAACGAGGTTTTTCCCTGCTCGATGCGGCATCCAATCCGGGGATAAGCCTGTGGAAAGTGTGGAGAGATCCGTCGCGGACCGCGTGTCCTAGGCGAAAACGCCCATCGCACGGAACTTCGCCCGGCGCGCCCGGCGCAGGTCCTCAGAGGGGATGCCGACCAGTTCGTCCAGGTGCGACACGACCACCTCGCGCAGCAGCGCGGCGGCGTCGTCGTGGTCCGTGTGGGCGCCTCCTTCGGGCTCCGGCACGATGCCGTCGATCACGCCCAGCTCGAGGCAATGCGCCGCGTCGGGCTTGAACGCCGCTGCCGCCTTCTTCGCCTGTGAGGCATCGCGCCACAGGATCGCAGCGCAGCCCTCGGGTGAGATCACGGAGTAGATCGCGTTCTCCTGCATGAGCACACGGTCTGCGACTGCGACTGCGACGGCCCCGCCCGAGCCGCCCTCGCCGATGACGACGGAGACGGTCGGGACGCCGAGCCTGACCATCACGGCCTGCGAGCGGGCAATCGCGCCGCCCTGCCCGTGCTGCTCGGCGGCAACCCCCGGATACGCGCCCGGCGTGTCGACGAGCGTGAGCAACGGGAACCCATGCCTGTCGGCCATCTGCATCACGCGCATCGCCTTGCGATAGCCCTCGGGGTAGGCCATCCCGAAGTTGCGCTTCGTCCGCTCCTTGATGTCACGGCCCTTCTGATGGCCGATCAGTGCAACAGTGCGACCGTCCAACCTGCCGAGGCCGGCGACGAGCGCCTGGTCGTCGAGCCTGCTGCGATCACCGTGCAGCTCGAAGAAGTCGTCGAGGATGCGCTCGACGTAATCGAGCGTGTACGGCCGCTCCTGGTGGCGCGCGAGCTCGACGCGTTTCCAGATCTCCTCGTCCGAGGTGTCGGCGCGCAACCGCTCGAGCTGGCGCTGCAGGCGCTCGAGCTCCGCGGAGAGTTTCGTGCCCCGGAGCAGCTTGACGCCCGAGAGCTTCGCCAGCCGGTCACGGAGGCCGAGCTCTGCCTCGGTGGTCACCTCACGCCCCCGAAGAGACGCAGCAGGCACGCCAGCGTCGGCCGCAGCTCCGGCCGCGGAACGATCGCGTCGATGTGCCCGAAGCGAAGGTTCGACTCCGACAGGCCGAAGTCGTCCGGCAGCTTCTCCCGGGTCGTCTGCGCGACGACGCGCGGGCCCGCGAACGACATCAGCGCACCCGGCTCGGCTAGCAACACATCGCCGAGGGAGACGAAGCTGGCGAGCAGCCCGCCGGTCGTCGGGTGTGCGATCACCGAGATCAACACCCCGCCGGCGTCGTGCAGCTCCTCGACGGCGCAGACGGTCTTCGGCAGCTGCATCAGCGCGAGGATTCCCTCCTGCATCCTGGCGCCGCCCGAGGCTGAGACGGACACGAGCGGAACATGGTCCGCGGCGGACGCCTCGCAGGCCCGCGTGAACTTCTCGCCCACAACGCTGCCCATGGAGCCGCCCATGAACGAGAAGTCCATCACGGCCAGCCTGCAGCCGAGGCTCTCGATGGTGGCCGTTCCCGTGATCATCGCGTCTCCGAGCCCCGTGGACACCTCGGCCTCGGCGAGACGCTCTACATACGGCCTCAGGTCGAAGAACTGGAGCGGGTCGGCAGAGCGCAGGCCGGTCTCGTCCTCGACGAAGCTGCCCTCGTCGGCGAGCTGGGCGATCCGCTCGAGACCGCGCACCGGGAAGTGGTGGCCGCACTGGGGGCAGACGCGCAGGTACTGCGCGATCTCGTCGTCCCGGTAATGGGAGCCGCAACCGGGGCACGTGTTCGGGTGCTGCTTCGCGCCCTGGTCGTCGGCAGCGGCCCGCTTGTGCTCGATCGAGACGTCGATGCGGTCCGTGGCGGCCATGTGCGCCATCTTAGACCCGTCCCGCCCGGGCGGAGTTACAGGCCGGGCGCCGCGGCGAACCGATGTCGCCGGCGGCGGCCGCCTGCCGCACGAGCGCCCTCTCGGCCGAGTGCCAGCTGCTCGCGCCCGCGAGCGCGACGTCACCCGGACGCAGGGGTCAGCCGAGCAGCTTCTCGTATGTGTCGCTTCGTCTCTCGACGCGCATGCCGACACCCTCGTAGAGCGCGACCGCGCCCGTCGTGTTCTCGCCGTCGACCCCGAGGCCGACACGGAGCCTGCCGCGTTCGCGAAAGGCTCCGAACGCGTGGAGCAGGAGTGCGCGCGCGAGCCCGCGCCGTCGCCACCGCGGTCGCACGGTGAGGACGCTGACCCACCCCATGTCTGCGTCGCCGACCTCCTGGGGCCGGCAGAGGCACACCGCAGCCAGTTCGTCGCCGTCGTCCACGAGGAACCACAGCGACGGGTCGTGTGGCGGACGGAGCAGCCAATGGCGCCACTCCGCGACCGGGGTCGGGTGGAACTCCCAGTGGTCGTCAAAGCCGTCCTGGTGCGCGGCGTAGACCCGCTCGTCGCCCTCGGCCGGATCGAAGGAGCGCACGGTGAGCCCGTCCGGCCACACGGGCGGCCCGGGCGGGGCCTCGAGATCGATCACCATCCGGAACGAGCTTCGAACGACGCTCATCCCATCGTCCTCGAACACCGCAGCCGCAGCCGCGTCCCGGTCGGCGGCGATCGCCCGCAGGAGAACCGGCCCATCGGCCCGGTCGCGCGCGCGGCGCTCCATCATGGCGACGAGAGCCGGGCCGACGGCCGCATACCCCGGTCTCAGCCGCAGATCGAGCCAGAGGCGCACCGGGTCTCCGTAGCCCCCGCCAATGTCCGCGTACGCGGCGACCCTCCCGTCCGGTAGCACGGCAACTCTCATGTCTGCGGCAGGGTCGATGTCCGGCGTCTCGAGCCATGCACGGATCTCGTCGCCCGTGATGTCGTCGGTGCCGTACAGCGAACGGCTGAGAGCGTTGATCGCGTCGGCGATCGCGTCCGCGTCGGCCGCCGTCGGGGCTCGCAGGACGATCTCAGCCAACGCGCCCGAGATCCTTCCGCCAGACGTCTGCCGTCCACAGCACGTGCATTCCGGCGCGCTCGTACAGCCGCCCGGCGCCCGTCGGGTTCTCCACGTCGACGCCGAGGCCGACTACGCGCTCGCCCTGCGCATGGAAGCGGCGGAAGCTGTCGCGGAGAAGCGCGAGCCCGAGCCCGCGGCGGCGCCAGGCAGGGCGCACGGCAAGCGTGCCGACCCAGCCCCAGTCACCCATGCGCTTCGCGTAGTTCAGGGAGACGGCGGCGATCTCGTCGCCGTCCCAGACGACGGGACAGAGCCCGGGATCGAACCCGTCGATGCGGAGCACCCGCTGTGCCCATTCGCCGTAGGACCGCTCGTGGTACCCCCACTCGTGCCGAAACGCCTCGTCGACGGCCGCCTGCACCTGCCGCCCGTCCCTGTCCGGATCGAGCGGCCGCAGCTCGAGCCCGTCCGGCCAGGCCGGCTCGGGAGGCACTGCCTCGAGCCGGATCACCATCCGGAGAAACGTCCGCGCCCGCTCGTACCCCCTGAGGGTGAGCAGCTGCGGTGCGCGCAGATCGCCGACGAGGTGTGCGGTCTCGACGAACATCGCCTCTCCCGCAGGCACTTCGTCCGCGCGCTCGCAGGCACGGGCCTCGACGGCGGCGAGCAGTTGTGTTCCGGCACCCAGCCCTACCAGCTCGGGATGGACGTAGCCGTCGGCGAGGAAGCGCCCTCCGCGCCGGTCGTACAGGTGCATCGCGCCGGCGAGGCGGCCGTTGTGAACCGCGACCCATGCGTCGCGGGCAAGGTCGAGGCCGTCCCACTCCTCGCGCAACTCGCGGGCGGTCCAGTCCGAGTCTCCGTAGACGGCGCGGTCGCACGCCTGCACGAGAGCGAGCACCTCGTCGAAGTCGGACTCGGGAAGAGGGGATCGGAGCTCCACCGGCACGCGCATTGTACGAGCCCGGGCTCGCCCGAGAACGCGGCAGGCCGGGCGCTGCACAGAGGTGCGGGCTTCCGCGCGGTCGGCCGCCGCGAGCGGATCGCGCAACTCGACCGCGTGTGGCGCGACACCGTTCTCCTCGAACTGCGCCTGCCCTAGATCAGAGCCTTCTGCCCACCGTCAGTCGCTCTGCCCGGACGGCCAGCGGCGGAACACGAGGCAGGCGTTGTGCCCGCCGAACCCGAAGGAGTTGGAGACGCCGATCTCGACCTGCTCGTGGCGTGCGACGTTCGGGATATAGTCGAGGTCACACTCCGGATCGGGCGTCGTCTGGTTGATCGTCGGGGGCAGGACGCCGCGCTGCAGGGCCAGGATGGTGAAGATCGCCTCGACCGCGCCGGCGGCGCCGAGACAGTGGCCGGTGGCGCCCTTCGTCGACGAGATCGGCGTGCTGTAGGCCTTGTCGGCTCCGAGCGCGAGCTTCAACACCCGGGTCTCGCCCGCGTCGCCCGACGGGGTGGAGGTGCCGTGCGCATTCACGTAGCCGACGTCCTCCGGCTCGATCCCGGCGTCCTCGAACGCCATGCGCACCGCCCGCGCCGGGTTCTCGCCCGACGGATCCGGGTCGGACACGTGATTGGCGTCGGAGGAAACCCCGTAGCCGAGCAACTCCGCATAGATCGTGGCGCCGCGGGCCCTGGCATGCTCGAGCTCCTCGATCACGATCATCGCTGCGGCCTCGCCCATGACGAAGCCGTCGCGCTCTCCGTCGAACGGGCGGGAGCCGCGCTCGGGATCGTCGTTCCGCCTCGAGATCGCCCGCATCGCACCGAACCCCGCGATGCTGACGCTCGTCACCGGCGCCTCCGCGCCACCGCAGAACATCACGTCCGCCCGTCCGAGCCGGATCGCATCCATCCCGTCACCGATCGCCATGTTCGAGGCGGCACACGCCGTGCACTCGGCCAGCAGCGGCCCGCGCGTCCCCAGCTCGATCGATACCCAGCCAGACGCGAGGTTGGGGATGATCTGGACGATCGAGAACGGGTTGACCCGGTCCGGCCCACGGTCTCTCAGCTGATCGACGCACACCTCGAACGACTTCAGGCCGCCGATCCCGGTGGCGACGGCTGCGCCGACTCTCTCGGCGATCGGCGCGATCACAAGGCCCGAGTCCGCCTCGGCCTGCCGTGCAGCAGCGAGAGCCAGGTGCGTGAACCGATCCATCCGGCGGGATGCCTTGTAGTCGACGTAGTCGGTGACGTCGAGACCCCTCACCTCGCACGCGAAATGGACGGGGTAGCCGGTGGAGTCGAACTGCGTGATCGGGCCGGCCCCGGAGCGCCCGGCGACCAGGCCCGCCCACGTGTCCTCCACCGTGTTGCCGAGGGAGCTCACCATGCCTAGCCCGGTGACGACGGTCCTGCGCCTGTCGTTGCTGTCGCTCACGGTGAGGGAGGCTACATGCCGAGGCCGCCGTCCACGAGCAGCACCTCGCCCGTGATGAAGGAGGCCTCGTCGGAGCAGAGAAACCGGACCGCACCCGAAATGTCGCCGGGTTCGCCGAGCCGGCCGAGCGGCGTCTGCTGCAGCATCGCCTGCTTTGCCTCCTCGGGCAGAACCTCCGTCAGCCGGGTTCGGACATAGCCCGGTGCGACGACGTTCGCCCTCACGTTGCGGCTGCCGAGCTCGCGAGCGAGCGACTTGGTGAAGCCGATGATGCCCGCCTTGGACGCCGCATAGTTCGTCTGGCCCGCGTTGCCGTGGAGACCGACGACGGAGGAGAGGTTGACGATGGCGCCGGCGCGCTTCTTCATCATCGGCCGGGCCACGGCACGGCATGTGTAGAACACCGACGACAGGTTGGTCTCGATCACGGTGTGCCAGTCCTCGTCGGGCATGCGGGCGAGCAGTCCGTCCCGCGTCAGGCCCGCGTTGTTGACGAGGATATCGAGGTCGCCGGCGGCTTCGACGAGCGCACGTGCCGACTCGGGGTCGGACACGTCGGCCTGGACGGCGCGTCCGCCGATCTGCGCTGCAACAGCCTCCGCCTCCTCCCGACCGGTGCGGTAACCCACGATGACGGAGGCGCCCGCACGGCCCAGCGCCAGCGCGACCGAGCTCCCGATGCCGCGAGAGCCGCCCGTGACGAGCGCGGTCTTGCCGTGAAGCGAGCAGAAACCGACGCTCACGAGGAGAGCGCCTCCCGCGTCCTCTCCAGGCTCGCGAGGTCGTTCACCGAGAAGGTGCGCACGCTGCGATCGATCCGCTTGACCAGCCCCGAGAGGACGTTGCCGGGGCCGACCTCGACGAAGGTCGTCACGCCGCCGCGCACGAGCTCGCGCGCCGCCTGCGTGAACCGCACGGGAGCCGTGAGCTGGTCGACGAGCAACGACCCGAGCCGGGTGGCGGGCTCGATTCTCGCCGTCACCGTGGACATGAACGGCGCGATCGGGTCGTGGAATCGGATCAGGTCGACCGCGGGCTTGAGCCTGTCGGCGGCGCGCGCGACGAGGGGGCTGTGGAACGCGCCGGAGACCTTGAGCCTGATCGCTCGTCGGGCGCCGAGGCTCTCGGCCTCGGCGCACAACACCTCCACTGCCTCGTGCTCACCGGAGATCACGATCTGCCCGGGGCAGTTGTAGTTCGCCGGCCACACGCCGACGATCTTGCGGCACAGCGTCTCGACCGCCTCGTCCTCGAGCCCGAGGATGGCGGCCATCGAGCCGGGGTGCCGGCGTGCGGCCTCGGCCATGGCGAGCCCCCGCTCACGCACGAGCCCGATCGCCTCACCGGTGCCGATCGCGCCGACGGACGCCAGCGCCGCGAACTCCCCGACCGAGTGACCGACGACGATGTCGGGCTCGAGGCCGTCCGCGCGTACGGCCGCCAGAATCGCGAGGCACGTGGCGACGAGTGCGGGTTGCTGCACCTCGGTGTCGACGAGATCCTCGATCGGGGACTCGAAACAGAGCTTCTGCAGGTCGAGCCCGGACGCCTCGCTACCGACGCGGTAGACCTCCATGGCCTCCGGCACGGCCTCGGCGAGCTCGCGGCCCATCCCGGCCTCCAGCGAGCCCTGCCCCGGGAAGCAGAACGCGATCTTGCCCATCAGGCGCTCCTCCCATCCGAAAGGGCCCCAACGGAGACGACGGTGTCCTGACCCTGCATCTGCTCATCCTCCCTTGTGATCCATCTGGATGCTTCTGCCCGAGGCAGAGGCGCCTGTCCATTCGATCAGAGCGGAGCCCCAGGTGAGGCCTGCGCCCATCCCCGTCATCAGCACGAGCGCACCCTCCGTCAGTCTCCCCTCTGCCCGTGCCTCGGCCAGAGCGAGTGGTATCGAGCCCGAGGAGGTGTTGCCGTACCTGTCCACGTTGATCACCGTCTTCTCCGGGGCGACACCGAGCTTACCCACCGCGTAGTCGATGATCCGCTTGTTTGCCTGATGGGGAACGTACACGTCGACGTCGTCGATGGTCTTGCCACATTGCTCGAGCACGGCTTCCGCGGACGACACCAACACGCGGGACGCGAACTTGAACACCTCGCGCCCGTTCATCTTCAGGACCGCCGACGGGTCTTCGAAGTGGCGGGAGCCGCTGCCGGGATAGCAGAGGTGAACGCCGCCGCCGCCGTCGGCGCCGAGCTCGAAGCCGAGGAAGCCGCCCCGCTCGACGGGCTCCATCACGACCGCGCCGGCACCGTCGCCGAACAGCACGAGGGTCGAGCGATCGTCCCAGTCGAGGATCTTGGAGAGCACGTCGCCGCCCACGACGAGGGCGCGCTTCGAGAGCCCCGAGGCGAGCATGCCGTACGCCTGCGTGACCGCGTACATGAACCCGGTGCACCCTGCGAGCAGGTCGTACGCGGCGGCTACCGGCATCCCGAGCGTGTCGGCCATCAGCGCCGACGACGTGGGGAACAGCATGTCGGGAGTCACCGTGGCGCAGATGAGGAGGTCGATGTCTCCTGCCGCCACACCCGCTTCGGCGAGCGCTTCACGCGCGGCAGGGAGGGCAATGTCGGTCAGCGCCTCGTCCTGCTCTGCGAAGTGCCGCTCGCGAATGCCGGTGCGCTCGCGGATCCATTCGTCGGACGTGTCGACATGCGCCGCCAGGTCGTCGTTCGTCATCACTCGGGCGGGCACGTTGGCCCCGAGCCCCGTGATCCCGATCGGGCGCCCCGTGGCGGAGCCGATCATCGTTCCACCGCGAAGGTGAGCGTGCTGCGTGCTGCCAGCTGATCGCCGACGTAGGCGGTGGCCTTCCCGCGTCCCACGGGGCCTCGCATCGCGTCGATCTCGCAGGTCAGGGTGAGCACCTCGCCCGGCTCCACGACGCGCTTGAAGCGGCAGTCGTCGATGCCGGCGAAGAAGGCGATCTT
>Ga0315281_10014153_pt1 | contig 10773 bp, 13 predicted proteins | sample YL17G07_0_MG_FD_204540 | JGI IMG/M metagenome (GOLD analysis project Ga0315281, IMG submission 204540) | Sediment microbial communities from Yellowstone Lake, YNP, Wyoming, USA - YL17G07_0 | ecosystem: Environmental > Aquatic > Freshwater > Lake > Sediment | place: USA: Wyoming | collected... | reverse complement strand
CAGCTCGCGCAGGTCCATGGCGCGGTCCTCGCTGGCGCGCGAGGGCGGGGGGAGGGTGACGAGCGGGGTGTCATTGTCGGTCATGCGATCACCACGCCGAGGAGGAAGCCGAGCACCAGGACGAGGACGGCGATCACCACCGCGGCGCGCGTCGTCACGGTCGGCTTCGAGGGCCTGGCCTGCGGCAGCGGCTCGGCCGGGGGTGGGCGGGAGCACGGCCGGGCGACGGGCACGGCGTTGCGGGGCGCGATCCACGGGACGAGAGGGTGGTGGTCAGCGCGTGTCATAGCTCGTCACCTCGAGAAAGAAGGCGCCCTCCGCCGCGGCGGGGATGAACCGTCGTGGCAGTCGGCGGCCGGGGCGCCGCGGCCGGAGGAGATCACTTCGGGGTCCCTCGGGATAGCGCACGGCCGCGCTGGGCGAAAGCCGATTTCGGGGAGCAGGGCCAGTCGAGTGCCTTGCTCCCGTAGTTGTGCTTGTCGAGCGTCCGCGACAAGGCGATGTCGAGTCGGGCGATCTCGGCGAGCGCCGGCGCGATCTCGTGGGCCAGCTCGACCAACTGCTTCTGACGGCGCCGCACCTCGGCTTCGAGCGCCGTCTTCGCGCGGGCCTTTTCGACTTCGACGCGATCGCCGGCCTCGGCCGCGGCCAGCTCGGCCGACGGCACGAGCAGTGCCGCAGCGTCGCGCGCGATCATTGCGGCCGCGAGCGCGGCGGCCGGCGCGATGCCCGCCGTGATCGCGGCGGGCAGGGTGGTCACCGCGTGCTCGGCCGCGGCCAGCTCGGAGCGGCGCGCGTCGAGCGCGGCCAGGGTGGCCTTGTGCGCGTCCTCGGCGCGGCCGAGCGGCGCGTGAAGCTCGTGGGGGGTGAGCCCGACGAGGATGTTGTCGGGGAGGTCTACCTTGATCGTCTTCTTCATGACTTCTCCTCGTCGGTGGGCAGCGCGGCGGCGCAGGCGATCCTCGCGCGCTCGCGGCGGGCGGTGTGACGGACGTCCTGGGTGACGTGACGACCGAGCCACATCGACGCGAGGCGGTCGGTGTCGCGCTCCTCGTGTAGGTGGTGGTCGATGACGGCCGCGGCGAGGCGGGCGCCCTGCTCGTCGGACTTGACGAGGGCGGCGCACAGGCACTGGTCGTCGGCCAGCGCGGCGCGAAAAGCTGCCGGGGCCCGGGGCGGGGACGGAGCGTTGCGCCACGAATGGGCGCATTCGTGCGCCGCAAGTCCCTCGTCGGCGCGCGTGAGCACGATCAAGTGGACGTGATCACCCTCGGGCGCCGGCAACGTCGGTGGATGGTCGAAGCAGAGACCACCCGTGCTGGTCCCCGAGCCGATCACGACGACGGACGTGACGACATGGTGCAGCACGGGCATGGGCAATTTCTCGACGACCGCGCGGACCACGGCGCCGATCTCGACGTCACCGACGAAGATCAGATCGTTGACGTTGGCCGTCGGCCGCCCGGCGGCGAGCCAGGCGCGCAATCGCGGGAGCCCGCCGCCCTCGAGCGCCGGGTCGGCGGCGACGCGCGGATCGGCGCGCGCCAGGTCGAGGTACTGGCGACAGGTGAGGCCCAGCGCCGCGGCCCGGCCGGGCAGGTCGAGGCCGGTGAGAGCACTCACGAGACGAGCCGCCCCTCGAGCGCTGCTTCGATTCGCGAGAGCTGCTCGTGCGACATGCCCTTGACGACGACGGCCAGGCGCAGGCAGTTGTGCTTTTCGCTGCCGACGTCGATCGTCTTGTGCGTCGTCGCGTGGGTGCGGAGGCGAGCGGCGAGCGCCGCGGCGCGGGTCAGCCGCGCGGCCCGCTTCGCCTCGCTCGCGGCCGCCGCGGCCGCGGCCTCGCGCTCCCGGGCTTCGGCCACGTGCCTGCGATCTTCGGCGGCGAGCTGCGCCTGCACCTGCTCGGCCCGCTTCTTGTCCTCGGCGATCGACGCCCGGGCGTGCGCTTCGTGCCGCGTGCGGGCGGCGGCCAGGCGCTCACCCAGCTCGGTCGACCGGATGAACTCGTGCGCGGCGGCGGCCAGCTCGTGGCCGGCGCCGATGAGCTGGCGCGCGATGTCGAACATGTACGAGTCGATCGCCTCGTCGGCCAGCTCGCTGCCCGGCCGGTTGAGCGCCGAGGCGCGGGCGGCGGCGGCGTGGCCAACGTCGCCGATCGCCTCGCTCGTGCGGCAGAACGCGGCCAGGGCAGGCCAGGTGCCGAGGGTGCGCGCGTGCAGCGAGGCCAGCGAGCGGCCGCAGGCGGAGCGGGGCCAGCGCGCGGCGTGGTGGTTGTACGCCGCGATCACGTCGGCGCTGGTCGGAGTGACCTCGCTGGGGAAGATCCGGTCCTCGGCGCCGCGGCGCAGGAGCCGCACGGCCTCGACGGCCTGGCGGTGCGCGTCGGCCCAGGGCTGGCCAAGGACGACGGACTCGAGCGTGGCGACGGCGGCGAGGGCCGCGACTTCAGGGTTGGGGGTCGTCTGGTGGTCGTTGTGGGGCATTTTGCATCTCCTTCGACTTCGGGTTTTCGGACGCACCGACGAGCTGGCCGACGGCCAGCTCGGTCAAAGCTTCGCGCACGAGGTCGTCGATCGTGCGCACGTCGGCGGCGGCGATGTGCGGGAGGCGCTGCCGGACCTTGCTCGCCAGGCCCAGCAGGTGGGTCCGCACCACGACGTAGCGACGCGCGACTTCGGTACGGATCTCGACGAGCGGCACAAGTCGCCCCTGCTTCTCGAGCAACGCGATCTCGGCTTCCTCGGCATCGACGCGGGCCAGGCGAAGTAGTTGCGCCTCCCGGCGGCGGCGGAGCTCGGGGTAGGTCGCGGTGGCGTCGGAGTCGAGCGCCCGGACGGCCGGGGGGACGGCAGCGTGGGCGTCGCGCCACTCGGCCGCGGCGGCGGTGGGGTCGGTGACCGTCGCCCTGCCGCGGGCGTCGAACTGGATCCCCGCCGACAACCGGCCGGCCTTGACCGCCAAGCTCACCGCCTGGACGGTCACGCCAAGCTCGCGGGCGAGCGATCGTAGCGAGGGGCGGCGGTCCATTGGGTCGTCTAGGATCACGAAACGGTCTCGTTGTCAAGTGTGTCAAGCATTTCGCGCCACCCGGCACCTAGTGAAGCGACGGGGTCTGCGTACCCGTGCCCCCCTGGCGTGGGGGGAGAACCTACCCGTATGGGGGTGTGCCCCCTCATGGCAGCACCTGGGTGAACAGGTCGCCCGTCGGCCGCGCCGCGGGCCGGCCGTCTCGCCAGGCCAGGATGGCCAGCCGGATCGCTTCGGCGCACGTCGAGCACCGCCACGTGTCCGTTGCCGCGCCGCAGCTCTCGCACGTCCCCTTGCTGTGCGTGGGCGTGTAGCCGGGCACCACCAGGGCCGGCAACGGCGCGTTGACGTCGTGCCCGGCGAGCAGGTGCGCGAAGCAGCGCATGCGCTCGGCGAGGAGGGCGGGGTCGTGGGTCATGCCTCACCCCGCTCTGCCAGCTCGGCATTGAGCTGGGCGTGCTCCTCTTGCTCGGCGTGGATGACGCTCGCCAGCACGTCGAGGTCAACGAGGCTCTCGATGGTCGCACGCATCTCAGAGGCGAGGACGTCGGGCGGCAGGGCCTCAGCCTGCACGGTCCCGCCGGTCCAGGAGCCGCGCTTGTCCAGCTTCTTCGGCTCAGCCTCCGGCAGGCCGTACTTTGTGATCTGCGACGGCGTGACCGCGATGCGCCTGAACTCCACGCCAAGGCGGCCGGTGTCTAGGTCGCGGATCATGGTGGCGATGTCATCGGCCGCCGAGTCGAAGATGGAGAGGCCGGACGCGTCGTAGTCCCCTACGTGCAAGACGACGGTCGCGCGGTCACGCTCCAAGAACCGCTGGGCCGCGTCGTGCTTGAACGTCAGCGAGTCGAAGCCCCCGGACGAGTAGACGCCCGCGCCGTAGTGGTGAGCAACGCGGGCCGCCTGCGGCACCATGCCCGATGACTCGACCCACAACTCGAGGACGGATTGCTGGCCCCCGCTTCGATCCCGGTGGTAGCGCGCGGCGGCCGCTCGGACCACCGCCCAGAAGTGCGGCAGGCCGGAGAAACCGCCCGGCACGTTGACACTCGCGCCATCATCCCGGATCGCATTGAAGGGGATCCGGCCGGCGCGGCGTGCACGATTCAGCACCTCGCCCAGCCGCTCGTATTCTTGGCCGCTCTTGACGATGAACATGAGCGCCACGAGGCGATAGAAGATCTGGCGCAGGGTCAGCGGCAGGAACGGCGCGTACTCGTCAAGCACGTGGTCGACGTGCTCGAGGAGCGCCCGCGTCTTGTCGCGCGGCGTCCAGGGCGCCATGCCCTTGACCCTGGCGCACGGGTACACCCGGGGGGCGCTCTCGGCCGCGGCCACGCTCACGCCCGCCCTCCCGGCTGCCTCGACGCGCTCGCGTCCTGGATCTCGAGCCACCGCCTCGCCGCGGCAGCATCGCAGGCTTCGGCGAGCAGCCGGGCCTCAGCGGGCAAGCGCCCACCCAGGCCAGCCCCTATGAGCAGGAGCTCGCAGTGCGCGGGGCGCCGCGGCCAGACCCCGGTCACGGGCTGGCCAGCGGCAACCTGCTCGGCCCACTGGACGCCCAGCTCTTCGGCCCGGTGGCGCGACAGGCTGTCCAGGGCGACGCCGGGGAGGGTGGTCTGGTCTGTGTCCTTGCTCATGGTGTCCTCCTGGCCTAGGCCTGGGCTAGACGTAGGCTGTCCTGGGCCTGGGGCATAGGCTGTCCCTTGTCCAGGGGGGTTTTGCTGGTTTTGCTGGCCCATCAGGGTGTGGGTTTCTTCTTCTTCTTCTTCTTCTAGAGCCCCGTTTTTTCGTGGACTCACCCCCCCAGCACCCAGCACAACCAGCAAAACCCTCATGACGCCACCTTGGCCAGCACGACGGGGTTGACGCGGTAGTGCACGGTTGGCCGGCCGCCGCGTGCGCCTGGGGGGGGTGTCTCAGTCCGGACCCATCCCAGCTCCTCGAGTAGCTGTAGGCCCGTCTCCACTCCCTCGCGGTCAGTCAACCCGGCCCACTGGCGGTTGTAGATGTCGCGGGCGGTGAAGTTGTCGGCGATGGCGCCGGTCTGCAACTTCCCGGCGATCAACCGGGCGGCCGTGGCGTCCTCGGCCAGCGCCATGCCGTAGATGCGCCGGGCATGGGATTCGAGGTACCGAACCCACCCGAGAGCGGCTTGCAGGGCGTCGGCGCCCACGGACTTGAGCATGTTGGCCTCGCCTGACTGCGCGCGGTCGGCCAGGTGGTGGATCAGGGCGAGCGAGGGCACGAGGCTGCGGTACTTGGCCAGATGGCCGAGTAGCGCCGGATGCTCGTCACCGGCGCGTAGACGGCGCTCGAGTCGGCCGCGCCAGTCGTCGAAGACTTCCTGTGCGGCGCCGTCGAAGTGGACGAACGGCAGCCCTTCGGCGTCGGGCAGGGCCAGGTCGGTCTCGGCGAGCGCCGAGAACACGCCCCACGCCCGTTGCCGCGCTGGCGTGTCCGGCCATCGGTCGACGTTGCGCCACTCCCCGCTCACGTCGGGGTAGACCACGAGCTGGAAGCGCTGCGCCAGGCCGTCGGCCCCGCTCTCCCCCTTGATCGCGTCGGCGATGTACCGGGCGAAGGGTCCGGGCTGCGCGGTCCCGAAGATGCTCAGGCACGTGCTGTCAACCCGCACCGTGCCGCGGCCGATGCGATCGACGGTGAACGCCCCGAGGCCGCTCCAGCACTCGAGGTAGAAGGCGCGCGCGTCTTCATGCCCTTCACGGTCGAGGCTTCGGAACCACCCTAGAAGCTCGTCGCGCAGCAGAAGTACACCTGTCGGGTTGGCGGCCAGCACCTCCTGCAGCTTCTCCGTCGTGGCGTCGTTCACGTAGAAGCGCCGCGGCGTCGCCGGTTCCTTCGGCTCCAGGCCCCGGGCCTCGTCGCGCAGCCTCTCGATCGCCTCGTCGTCGTTACGCGCCACCGCTTTCTCCAGTGCGGTCTTGTGGGCCTTGCGCCGGGCGCGCGTGATCTCGTCGTCGAAGTCGGCTTGTTTCAGGTCTAGGTCGTAGCGCTTCCAAGCTTCAGCCTGAAGTCGTCGCAGTGGCGCCAGCGCCTCGTCGGCCGCCGGGCTTTTCAAGATGCCAGGCTGACCGAGGATGGCGCCCCAGAGATTGGGGACTACACGCCAGTCGTCGCGTTGCTTCGGCATGATCGTGCAGCGTCGGCCGATGACGGTGCCGAGAGCGATGACGGCGGCCACGGCCGCGAACTCGGGCGGGCATTGGATCCGGTCGGCGATGTCTTGTACCCACGGGCGTAGCGCGGCCGGCAGCACGAGAGGGTCGAAGTCGGGCACGGGCCGCAGCTCGTCCACGAGCGGCTGCGGCCCGCCCCAGGCCGATCGCTCGCCCGCCGCGGTGCCGGGCTCCCGCCCGTGCGGCGCTTCGTCGTCGTCATGCGGCGGCGGGGCAGCGGCCGGGCGGGTCGGCTCAAGTAGGTCACGGACGGCCCGCCAGTCGTGCGACGAGCAGGAGTTGTGCTGGCACTTGAACGCCACGGCGCCGCTGACGAACTGGAGCACCACCGCCGATCCGTCGTTGTGCTCGGCGTTGAACGGACAGACGACCAACCAGCGGTGCCCGTTCTGCCACGCCCCATCGCGGATCACCTCGATGTTGTGCCCGGACAGGTAGTCGCCCACGTCCAGAGACACGCCGCTGTGTGCCGTCCTCGGCTCGGGCCGCGGCACGGTAGCGGCCAGTTCCTCGAGTAGGCGCACGGGCACCGCCTCAAGCCGGTCCGGCGTGGACAGGACGGACGCCCGGCGGTGCGGCCGGTCGGGGGTCGCGTCCGCCTTGCGTGCGACGGTGCCGGGGATCTTGGCGATGCGGGCCGCGTTGCACACCGTCTGATCGACGGTCACGGTCTCGTCGTCGAAGCGAAGCGCCACCGCGGCGAGGCATGCCTTGACGAGCGCGAGGCTGGCGGGGTCGTTCGGCAGGTCGAGCGCGTACTGGAGTTGTCCACCATTCCCGGAGTCGATCCGTTGCGGCGCCGGCCAGCCCCGGGACGCAAGCCACGACTCGATCGCCTCCGTCCGCTCCAGGGCCGCGCTGTGCTGCCCGTCGGTCGCACTGGTCCCGGCCTTCCGCACGGGGTCGATGTCGAACAGCAGTCGTCGGCGGTGCGTGACGTCGGTGTCTGCCGTGGTCGCCTGCACGCCGAACTCCAGACGGTTGTAGGCGAGGCTGTGCAGCGCTTCGTCAACCGGGTTCAGGGTCACGTAGATGCCGGGCGCGATTCCTCGAGCGTCAAGCTTGGCGATGTCGGCCGCGGCGCCGTCGATGTGCTCGAAGTCGTACCACCCGGCGATCGTGAGCACGCGCCCGTTCGGCTTCGCCTTTGGCACGCGCACCTCGAAGATCTGGCCGGGCCCGACGAGGGTCCGCAGGTACGCGGCGATCGGCTCGGTCGGGGGTCCCGTCACGGCGTCACCCGGAGAAGGTCAGCCCGGTCGGTGGGCGCGGTCATGGGGCTACCGCTCGGCGGCGCCGTCGCCCCTCGCCGCGGCCTCGTAGCGCAGCACGGCGGCCTCGTCGACCCGCCACAGCCGATCACCGATCCGGATCATGAGGCCGGTGAGCTTGCCCCGGGCTCTCCAGCACCAGAAGGTGCCCGGCTTCAGGTGCCAGCGCTCCATGAGCCAGTCGGGCAGGTGATAGGGCCCGCCCGCCGTGCCGGCCGTGTCGTGAACCGTCTGTTGCGGTGTCATGCCTCAATCAATGAGGCATGCTCGCATTGCCGTCAAGGTTACATGATTGATTGGATGACGATTAACCGGACAGTTTGTCAGCTCAACTGTCCGGACAGTTCAGGTGACGAACTGTCCGGACTCGTCGAGGTAGCGCTTGATCACGCGGACGTTCAGCCCCAGGGCCTGCGCGATCTTGGTGTTCGACGGCCGGCCGCGGCCCTTGCCGTCCGGCCAGCAGCGGTCACGCCACCGGACGATCGCGTGCGTCCAGCCCCTCGTCACCTCGTCACGTCGCCCGGGCCGTTCCTCGGGGCGCAGCAACGGCACCAGGATCGCGAGTGAGACGTTCTCCCCGCTGCGCGCCGCGGCGACGAGGGTTTCCCACGTCGGATAGATCTCGCCGAGCATTTTCACCGCCCAGCCGCGCCGGCCTGCCCAGACGTCCATCGCGGTCTTCTTGTGCTCCGCGCTCCCCACGTTGCGCCGTTCGGCGAAAGCCCGTACAAGGCCCCAGTCGGCGCCCTCAAACATGGCGTCGAGGGTGTCAGCGAGCTGGCGGGCGGCGGGCGTGGCGCGGGGGAGGGCGATGTTGGGCGTGGTCACGTGGTCTCTCCGTTCAGACTCGCTCGCCGGCCCGCGGTGGGCCGCGGAGAGACGGTCCGTCCGGGGATCAACCGGACAAGCCGCGGGTCGGTGAGCTTCAGGAAGCCTACCACGGCCCCCTGACAGTTCGGACGCCCGGACCCCCACCGCCACGCCCCGGGCCCGTCCTGAGCAAAGGACAGGCCCCTGGTGGGGCATGGGCAAGGGGTCGCCCGGGGGCGAAGTCGTGGCCACCACCGGCCCGAAACTGAACCGCCATTCATTGCCAGTCCATTGCCACTTGCCGCGCATTCGGGGCTTGCCTACACTGCACAGGCTTGCAGGGCTGGCACCTTCGGGGCGTGTGATTCCGCTAAGTTATTGCGCCCCCGGGGTGACTCGAACACCCGACCTACGGTTTAGGAAACCGCCCGCCGCGTGCGCGTCACCGTCGGAGAATCGGGGGCTACTTGGAGGGCGTTGCCAGTCCATTGCCACTTGCAGCGCTGGCCCCAACGGCCGGGAACGGGATGACCTCGCCCGGCGCCGGCGCGGCGAAGGACAGGCTGACGCGGGGGTCGCGGGCGATGGCTTCCGTGTTCCGGTGGACGTAGCGGCGGGTGGTCTTCAGGTCCTCATGGCCGAGCAGGGCGCCCACGATGCCCTCGGGCACCTTGTCCGCCACGTGGGAGGCGAAGGTGTGGCGCAACTGGTGGTAGGTCACCGGGGGCACGCCCGCGCGCTTGCAGGCCCGCTTGGCGCGCCTGGCGAAGTCCTTGCCCGTGGAGTCGTCCATGCCCTCGGTCGCGATCGGGATGGCCCGCTCCGGGTTCTCGGGGTCGGGCCGGGTCACCACGAGCTCGCCCGGGTGAGCCAGAAGCCAGGGGCGCAGCATGGCGGCCAGCTCGGGCGCGAGCGGCACGTAGCGTTCATGCTTCGACTTCGTCGGGCCGTCGTAGGAGCGGTGGACGTGGATCAGGCCACGGTCGAAGTCGAGAGCGTCGCGCTGCAGGCCGGCCGCTTCGCCCAGGCGCAGACCGGCGTACACCGCCAGGGCCGCGGACACCTTGAACCAGTCGGGCGCGCAGGCGTCGAGGAAGCGCCCCACGTCGGACGGCTCGCGGATCCAGCCGTAGGGCTGGTCGGCCAAGGCGTACTCCACCCTGACGCGGTAGCCATGGTCGGCGAGGAGCTTGCGCACGAGGATGATGCAGTTGCGGATCGTGGACGGCCGCAGGGCCCGGCCCTGCTCGTTGCGCTCGCCCGCGCGCGCCGTCTGCTTGGCGCCCAAGTGGACGATGAAGTCCTCCAAGACCTCAACCGTGACCTCGGCCAGGTGGTACTTGCCGAGGTAGGGCAGCACGTGGTTGCGAAGCCGTGACTCGTCGTCGCCCGGGCGGTACTTCTTGGCGCCGGCCGCACGCAAGCCGTCCCGCTTGACGAGCCACGCGGGGGCGGCTTCCTCGAGAGTCAATGTCATGCCCGGCCGCTCCATGCCCTGGCGCACCCGCTGCGTGCGCTCCTGCATCTCGTGGAGCTTCCGCCGGGCGTCGTCGCGGGCGGTGAACGTGGCGGAAGAACGCTTGCCGTCAGCACCCCACCAGCGCGCCAGCCACTTGCCGCCCGGTAGCTGGTACAAGGACGGTTCGCGCGTCCGGCGCCAGCCCGTGGGTCCCTTGTCGGTGCTCATGTCCCCTCCTCGTCGGGGAAGTGTCGGCGGGCGGCCGGGCGAGGATCCCGGCCGCCGTCCAGTTCATGAGGCTGGACGTTCCGCCGACGGGTTGACTTGCAGCGTAGCAGAGGTCCGCGACGCCCGGCCCCCTCATTTTCGGCCCGCCGAGGGTGCCTCGTCCGACGTTGAGAAGCTCGGCGGCCTTGTCGCTGACGTGGACAGCACCTTTCCCCAAATTTGGGGAAAGGTCCGTGCGCGCCCCCTGGTTGGCCCGCGCCTCCGCGGCGAACCGGCCGGCCCTCGATCTCGGCGCGCAAGGCGAGAAGTCCACCCAGCGCCTGCACCTTTTCCTGCACGTCCGGTGCCTGGTAGCGGGCGCAGCCGATCGCACAGCACAGCGGCTCACCACTTCCGCGGCCGGCGGCGATCTCGCGCGCCAGGCAACGGCCGCGCCGGGCGCAGTCGAGTTGGTCGATCACTTGCCCACGTAGTTGAGGCGCAGCGCGAGGCCGTGGTGAATTGCCCAGGCTCGGGCCCATGCCGCGCAGTCGGGGTGCGTCGGCGAGAGAGGCAAGGCCACCGTCGCGTCGTCGCACGGCCCCTCGCGGCGAATGGTGAAGCTACACGTTGGGCAATCCGGCGGGCGCAGCTCGCGCAGGTCCACGGCGCGGTCCTCGCTGGCGCGCGAGGGCGGGGGGAGGGTGACGAGCGGGGTGTCATTGTCGGTCATGCGATCACCACGCCGAGGAGGAAGCCGAGCACCAGGACGAGGACGGCGATCACCACCGCG
>Ga0315281_10014152_pt1 | contig 10773 bp, 7 predicted proteins | sample YL17G07_0_MG_FD_204540 | JGI IMG/M metagenome (GOLD analysis project Ga0315281, IMG submission 204540) | Sediment microbial communities from Yellowstone Lake, YNP, Wyoming, USA - YL17G07_0 | ecosystem: Environmental > Aquatic > Freshwater > Lake > Sediment | place: USA: Wyoming | collected... | reverse complement strand
GGCTGAATCTTCTTCGTCGCGCCGAGCGACTGCTCGATCGCGCGGATGTCCTTGACGAGCGCCTCGAGCTCTTTCGGCTCCATCGATCCCTGCTGGTCGGGACCGGGCAGCGAACGTGATGCGGTGAAGTGCTTCTCGAAGAGGTTCGCGCCGCTCGCGACAGCCGCAAGCGAGATGGCGGTGCCGAGCGTGTGATCCGAGAAGCCGACCGGCACGCCGTACTTCGACTGCAGCGCGGCAATGCATCCGAGCTGCACGTGCGCGTACGGCGTCGGATACGTCGACGTGCAGTGCATGAGCGCGAACGACGCGCGTTCTTCCTGCAGCGCGCGGACGGTCGCGTCGATTTCTTCGGGCGTCGACATGCCGGTCGACACGATCATCGGCTTGCCCTTGCGCGCGATGTGGCGCTGCAGCGGGATGTTCGTCAGCTCGCCCGAGCCGGTCTTGAACGCCGGCACGCCAATGGTCTCGAGGAAGTCCGCGGCCTCCCGCGAAAACGGCGTCGACATGAAGATGATGCCCCTGCGGGAGGCCAGGTCGCGCATCTGGACGTGCGCGTCTTTCGACAGCGCTGTCCGCGTCAGCAGATCGAACAGCGACTCGCCGACGTACGCGGCCGTGGCGCCGCCTTTCAGCATCTCGTGCTCAGGAAAATGCGTCTGGAACTTGATGGCGTCGGCGCCCGCGGCCGCCGCGGCGTCGACGAGCTCGGCGGCGATCTTCACGTCGCCGTTGTGGTTGATGCCGGCTTCGGCAATGACAAAACAGGGCCGGCCGGCGCCGATCTCCCGCGTGCCGATGGTGATGGACGAACGCGTCATGGTGTATGCGAGGCCTCGTGAAAACGCTTCTGCGTGTAGAGCTCGACGCTCGTCAGCACGTCGACCATCGACTGGCTCGTGTTCGGCCTGGAGTAGATGTGCGACGGCGGGTACCGGCCGTGCGCCAGCTGCTGCGTCACGGCCGCGCGCACCTCATCGGCGTTGTAGCTGGCGCGGATGACGTTCTCTGCGCTGAGCCGTCCCTGCTGGCGGCCGCCGATGTCGACCACCGGCGTGCCCAGGAACGAACACTCCTTGATGCCGGCCGACGAATTGCCGACGACACAGGCCGTGCGCTTCAACAGCGCGATGAACTGATCCGCCGGCAGGTTCGTGACGAACCGCATCTTCTCGGTCGCCGCTTCGTGATGCTCGCGGAAGTGGCGCAGCGTCTCGGCCATCTCGCCGGTGCCCGCGTCCGGGTTCGGCCAGAACCAGACGATCGGCATGTCGAGTGCGGCCAGCGCGCGAAACGTGGTCTCGAGATGCTGCCGGTTGTCCGATTCCGTCGTGACCGGATGCTGGATGACCGTGAGAAACGGCCTCGTCACGTCGACGTCGTGGCCGACGCCGTACGTGCTCAGCTCCCTGGTCGTGATGTCGGCGACATTGCCTTCAGGGCAGGCGACGCGTTCCACGTCGAGCGATCCGGTATTGAAGACGTACTTCGGGTCCTCGCCCATCGCCAGCACACGCCGTTTCGCGTCGTCATTCGTCACGAAATGGATGTGCGCGAGCTTCGTGATCGCATGCCGCACGCTCTCGTCGATGCTCCCCGTCAGATCGCCGCCTTCGATGTGCGCGATCGTCTTGTTCAGATACGCGGCCGCCATGGCGATGGCCAGCTGCTCGAACCTGTCGCCGCAGATGACGACGACGTCCGGGTCGGAGGTGTACAGGCTGTTGGTGACCTCGAGCGCGGTGAGACACGCCGTCTTCGCCATCGCGACGTGGTTGCCGCCTTCGATCACGTTGAAGAGCGAGGCCGAAATCGTGAAGCCGCCCTCTTTGATGTCGTCGGCGATATGGCGGCTGTACTTGTCGAGCAGGATCGACCCGCCGAGCATCAGCTCGAGCTCGACCGACGGATGCTGGTGGAGCTTCCGGATCAGCAGCTGGCTGCGCCCGTAGTACGCGCGGCTGGTGATCGGAAAGCAGATGCGTCGCTTGCGGCTCTGGCTCATACGCGCGTGGGGTCGTGGTTGACGACGATCGTCTTCCATTCCGAGTAGACGTCGAGGGCTTCCGTGCCTGGCTCGCGGAATCCGTTGCCCGAGTTCTTCACGCCGCCGAACGGCATGTGTGGTCCCGCGCCGTACGTCGGCCCGTTGATGGACACGAGCCCGGCACGGTACCGCGTGATGAACTCTTCGATGCGGTTGCTGTTGAACGTGTGAATCGCGCCCGTCAGCCCGAAGCTCGTTGAGTTGGCCACCGCAATCGCCTCGTCGAAATCCTTCACGCGATAGAGGCACGTGACCGGCCCGAACAATTCCTGCTGCGACAGCTCGTCGTCCAGCGGCACGTCGTCCAGAATCGTCGGTGCGATGTAATAACCGGCGCCGAGCGCGTCGACGGCGCAGCCCCCTGTCAGCAGCCGCGCGCCGCGCGTCACCGCGGCCTGGACGGCGGCAAGAATGCGATCGCGGCTCGCGCGCGAAATCACAGGACCGCAGTCGTCGTTCGGCCCGCTGCCGACCTTCAGCGCTTCCGCGCGCCTGACGAGCGCCTGGCGGAAGTCGTCGTACACGTGGCGAAAGACGATGATGCGGCTGCCTGATGCGCAGCGCTGGCCGGCGTCAACGAACGCGGAGTTGATGGCGTGCTCCGCCGCAAGCTGAAGATCGGCGTCGTCGCACACGACGAGCGGATTCTTGCCGCCGAGCTCGAGACAGACTTTCGCGAGCACCTGGCGTTCGCTCACGCACTTCTGAATCAGCTTCCCGGTCGCCGCCGATCCCGTGAAGCTGACGACGCCCACGCGTTCGTCGCGTACGAGCGGCATCCCGACCTCGGGACCGAAACCCTGAACCGCCGAGTACAGGCCGCGAGGCAGCCCCGCTTCCATCAGCAGCTTGCCGAACGCCACGGCGGTGTACGGCGTGAGCTCGTGCGACTTGGCGACGACCGCGTTGCCGCACAGCAGCGCGGGAAACACTTTCCACGCGATGCCGGCGAGCGGGCTGTTGAACGGCATGACGGCGCCGCACACGCCGATCGGCGCGCGCACGGTGCGCACCGATCGATTCGGAATCGGACTCGGCATCGTCTTGCCGTAGGAACGGCTGCCTTCGCTTTCCATGAAGATCGCGAGGTCGGCGGAGGACGCGACTTCGGCAACCGCGTTCTTCCACGGCTTGCCGGTTTCGGCCTGGATGTATTCGCCGAACTCACGTTCCTTCGCGCGAAGGAGCGCGGCGGCGCGGCCGAGAATCTCGCCGCGCCTGGGCGCGGGCAGCCGGCCCCACGCGTCGGCGGCGGCGACCGCGACGTCAACGGCACGCGTCACGTCGGCCGCCGTTCCACGCGTGACAGTCGCGAGCACGTGGTCGTCGATGGGACTGCGCTTTTCGAACGTGACGTCGTCCCCAGGGGCCCCAGGCCCCCCGGGCGAGCCGCTCGATGGCGTCTCTTCGTCGTCTATCCAGTGAAGGATTTCGTGTGGATACATGAGCGAATGGTGTTGGCGATGGATGCGCGATCGAGTCCGTGATGCGCGAGCACTTCGGCGTTTGTGCCGCAGGCCGGAATGTCGGTCAGACCGATCGATCGCACATCCGCGCGGACGCCGTTCCGCGCGAGTGCGGCGGCAACCATCTCGCCTTGTCCAAGGGACAGGTAGTGGTTGTCGAGGGTGACGATGACGGGGAATTTTCCGAGGACGTCGCGCGTCCAGTTGTCGTCGATGCGATTCAGCCACGGGAGATTGATAACCGCCGCGCGAACGCCTTCGGCGGCGAGATCCTCGGCCGCTTGCCACGCGTTGGTCATCAGCACGGGGCCGTAGCCGATAATCGCGACATCCGTGCCGGGCCTGAGCGTCACGCCTTTGCCGACTTCGAGCGAGTACGACTGCGGCAGCGAGTACGGCAGATCAAGCGGCACGTTGACGAATCGGAGATACGTGCTCGAGGTGTTGGTTTCCACGGCCCAGCGAATCGCCAGACGCGCTTCCCGCTCGGAGCACGGCTCGATCGCCGTGAGCCCGGGCACCGATCCAATCGCGGAGATGTCGCGAACGGACTGGTGCGAGTGGCCCGGGCCGCCGGGAATCGCACCGGCAAGCGTGGCGGTATAGATGATCTTCTTCCGCTCGGTCGCGTTGTTGTAGATGTGCTCGTTGGCGCGCGTCGAGAGAAAGCACGCGAACGAATGCACGACCGGCAGCAGGCCCTCGAGCGCCATGCCGCCGGCCGCCGACACCATGTGCTGCTCGGCGATGCCGCATTCGATGAAGCGTTCGGGCAATTCCGCCTTGAACGCCTCGATGCCGCAGTCCGACAGCAGATCGCCGTCGAGGACGACGATGTCTGTGCGTGTCCGCGCCATCTGCAGCAGCTCGTCTCCGTACGCGAGGACGAGCTTTTCAGGCTTCGACGGTGCGATGCGCGCCGGGAGCGGAGCGCGATTCACGGCAATCGCCGGCTGCTTCAGCGTGGCGAGCGTCGCGTTCACGCGAGCCGTGATCTCGTCGACCGCCGCGAGGTAGTCCTTGAGGCTCGGCGCGCCCGCGTGAAAGTGATACGTCGCGTCGCCGCACGCGAGGCCCTCCATGAAGGACACGCCCTTGCCCTTGATCGTGTCGGCGATGAGCGCCTTCGGCCGATCCGCGATGCGATCGAACGCCGCGAAGATGCCCTTCACCTTCCGCAGGTCGTGACCGTCGGCGCGAGCGACTTCCCAGCCGAACACGCGGAACTTTTCCTCAATCGCGCCAAGATCGCTCACTGCGGAGACAGCGGAATCCGACTGCAGCTTGTTGTGATCGACGACGACGATGATCTCGCTGAGCTTTTCGTTCGCGCAGGGCTGCAGCGATTCCCAGATCTGGCCTTCCTGCAGTTCGCCGTCGCCCGTCATGACGACCACGCGGCCCTGGCGTCCGGCGAATCGCTTCGCGCGCGCCATGCCGTACGCCTTCGAGATACCCATGCCGAGCGAGCCGGTGTTGGCCGCGATGAACGGCGTCTCGACGTCCGGATGGCCTGGAAGTCCGCCGAACCGCCGCAGCTTGTGGACGAGATCGAAATCGAGCTTCTCGAGCGCGATGAGCAGCGCGTAGAGCGCCGGAGCGTCGTGGCCCTTTGAGGAGAAGCAAATGTCGGAGTCTTTCGCGTGGCTGTTGGGATCGACGAGGTAGTCGGTCCACAGCCAGCTGATCAGATCCATCGCGCTGAAACTCGAGCCGATGTGGCCCGAGCCCGCGTTCATGATCATGTAGAGCGTGTTGAGCCGGCAGAGATCGGCGACGAGAGCCGCGCGCGCGACCGGATCGCCGCTGTTGTCGCTCCGCACGCGGCGGATGACGTCCAGCGGCACGAATGACAGCTCGCCGTGTCCCGCGAGCTGCTTGTCTGAGTGATCCTTTTCGCCCATGTGCCTGGAAGTGGAGCCTAGTGCCCTTGCGGCGAGCACGAGGCGACGATAAACTCGATCGTCGCCACGTGCGGAGGCTGGCTGGCCCACACCGCGGACACCGGCGTCGTCGCGGGGGCCTTCGGCCATCGATGCGCGTCGATGCGCGACTGAATGATCGGGATGAGCTGCTGCAGATAGATCCACGCCTGCAGGCGCAGTCCGCGTTCGGTCATGTGAATGGCATCGCCGAAAAGATCCGGGTCGGGCGGGAACGCTTCGGCCATCGGCAGATACGTCAGGCCGTGAGCGCGCGTGAAGGCGAGAAACACGCGGTTCTGGAAATCGGCCGTGCGTCGCATGTGCGCATACGTCGCGGGGAAGTACGTCTGGTTCAGGTAGCGATACAGCACCAGATGGCGCGTCATGTCGAGACGCATGCCGGGATACACCATCCATACAAATGAGGCGATGGCCAGCTCGGTGCCATTGGAGGCTGCCGCGCTCTGAGCCGCTTCGAGGTTGTTCACGATGACTTGCTGATCCATCGGCAACTTCGGCTTCGAGATGTCGGGGGCGTCTTCCGCGATCCCGTCGACCCACTTGAACGGATAGCGCGGCTTCCAGGGTTCGAAGCCGCCCCGGCCTGTCAGCTTGAGCGCGAGGTCGAACACGCGGACGGCGAGCGCGGAATACTCTTCGCTCTTTCCGCGCGACCGGAACGTCTCTTTCGGCGCGGCGGGAAGCGTCTCCGGAAGCTTGAGCGCTTTGCCGGGCGCAAAGTCGTTCGAGCCTTCGTAGTACACCACCAGATCGGGATCGACCGACAGCACCTCCTGCCGGACAATTTCGCGGATCGAATAGGAGTCGATGCCCGTCCGCGCGGCGTTAATCACTTCGAAGCGGTAAGGCAGGTTGCGCGCGGCCGCCCATTCATTCAGCCAGTGGCCCACCAGCTCGATGTGCGAGAACGGCAGGTAGTACGGATCGACCGTCGTTGACGCCCCGACAAACGCGATCCGGATGGTGCGAGGCGGGCGAGTCGCGGCGAGATCGGGGCCGCGCCATCCAAACGAGTTGACCACGAACCATCCCGGAGGACTGACGCGGGGCATGTGGCGATAGCTGGGATACGGCTGATCCGCTGGCGCGTCGTACATCAGGAATTCGCGGAGGTCGCCGAACACGTTGACGCGGTCGGCCGCGGCCGCACTGCACACCCGCGTTCGCACAAACGCCGGATTCCAGACCATGAAGGCGTTGTACGAATTACGGTTGTTCGCGTTGAGCCGCGCGGTCACTTCCGGCGTCATCGGAATGCGCGGGATCGCCGGCGGATCCTGCTCGTACCACGACGCATCGACGCCGGGCGCCATTGGAATAGCCGGGAGGTACTGGCGATCGGGCGTCTTCGTCTCCTGCGCGTAGCGAACACGCCGCAGCCGGACGGTGAGCACCTGATAGCCATCAACCCACCGCATCACGCCTTCTGCACAGACGACAGCGCCGAGAGTCACCACCACGACCGCACCGATCCGCCGCGCGATCATCTGGCGGTCCATCCGCCGTCGACGACCAATGTCGCACCAGTCATGTACGCAGACGCAGGCGACGCCAGAAACACGATGGCGCCGTCGTAATCGGTTTCGACCGCCATCCGTCCGAGCGGCGTGCGCTTTTCGTACTCGGCGATGAACTCCGGCGCGTGACCGGCTTCGCGGACGCCGCCCGGCACGAGCGTGTTCACGCGGATGCCGATCGGCGCGCAGTACTCGGCCAGCCAGCGCGTGAAGTTCAGGACGCCGGATTTCGCCACGCTGTAGCCGACAGGCTTGAAATACTCGGCGCCACCGCGGCGGCGATAGTCGTACACGGACTGATCGGGCGACACGACGCCGTACGTCGACGAGATGTTGATGATGCTGCCGCCCGTACCTGGGGTCGCGCCGGAGGATCGGAAGCGCTCGATGAAGGACTGCGACATGACGAGCGCGCTCTTGAGGTGCGACTCCATCATCGCGTCCCACGCCGACTCGGGATACTGCTCGAAGCGTCCGGTTTCGAGCGCGACGTCGACGGGCGATGCGCCGAGCCCTGCGTTGTTGATGAGGATCGTGGGGGTCCCGAACGTCTGCGCGACCGCGGCGATCGCCGTGTCGACGGCGGCACGGCTCGTCACGTCGACCGCGTGCGCCGACACGGGACGTTTGTCCGCGATCAGCTGCCCGACGCGGGCGTCGATCCGGCCCGGCAGGTCGAACGCCGCGACCGATGCGCCCGCCTCGGCAAGCGCGTGGACGTACCGGCTGCCGAGGCGTCCGGATCCACCTGTCACGATGGCGACCTGGCCCTCGAGACCGAAGAGACTGGCGAGAAAACTTGTGGAAGGGGGCATGAAGACAGGCTCCCGCTTTCTCACTCACAGCCAAGGAGATACGGGGGCCATGCGCGACCAGCGATGCGGGAGATTGGCGGCACGCGCAGGTGCGGCGCGTGACGTAGTTATCGACCGAACGAGCTCAGCTGTTCACAATGTGAACGGGATTATTATGGCCGCCGCGGAGGCGGCTGTCAACCTGTCCGATGGACGTTCAGATCGTGAACACCTCAGCGTTCAATGTGTGAACGGGCGGGCACCCCGCGCGTAGATGCTCTCCGACGCCACGCCCTGATACCGCACCGCCACATCGTCCCATCCGGCATACCAGCCGCGGATCTCTTCCTTGCGGTGAAAGCTCGTGAACCCCGCGCTGAAGTGGTCGAAGTTGTTGTGCTGATCGGGCGAGAAGAACAGCGCCTGCCGCCCGGCGATGTACAGCACGGGGCCGAGGAACGGGATCTTCTCGAGTACCTTCCCCATCGCCGTCAGCCCGAGGCAGAAGTTCCACGTCGTGCGGTACGACGCTTTCGCCGTCCACGCGCGCAGCCACCGGTTCGTCGCATACAGCGCGCGGTTGCCCTGCCCGTGCATGAAGATCGAGAAAAAGCCGCCGGGCTTCACCAGCGGTTGAATCGCCTGGAACGCGCCCTTCGCATCGGGTGTGTGATGCAGCACGCCTATGGAATAAACGATGTCGAAGAGCTCCCTTCGGAACGGCAGCTTGAAGAGATCCGCCTGCACAACGGCGACGTCGGGCCGTGTGCCCACGTTGGTCTGCGCGATTTCCACCGCCGACGAGATGTCGACGCACACGACGCGCGCGCCCCAGTCGTTCGCGAGCTTCGCATAGCGGCCGTTGCCGCATCCGGCGTCGAGGACGAGCTTGCCGCGGTACTCCGACGGCAGGCTGCGGGTGTATTCGAGGAAGATGTCGCGCTCGGCCTGCCATTCCGGCGTCGAATGTCCGTGCTCCGGATAGAGGCGCGTCCACTCGTAGCCGAACGAATCGCGCGTCCGCGCCTGGTCGGCGTTCAACTCGTGCTTGACGAAACGCGGGATGCCGTTGGAAATGAGAAATGTGTGCCCGGCTCCACACGTCAGCGTGCCGGTCGTGATGGCGTCGCCGCTCCGCTCCGTCGCGACGTTGTCAGCAAGGCGCAGCGCGCCCCGGCAGTCAGGGCAGACCAGCAGGTCGAGCAGCCATGTGTGCATCAGAGACGGAAGATATTCGCGGCCTGGCGGTCCTTGAGCGCATTGCGCGTGTCGACGATCACCACGCCGCTTTTGACCAGCTCGTCATATTTGAACGCGGCGTGATCGGTGCAGATGACGACGCAGTCCGGCCGCCCGGCAATCGCCTTGTCGAGATCGACGGACGTCATCGCGTGCCCGTCGAGCCGAAGCTCGGGGACCCAGGGATCCGTGTAGCTGATCGTCGCACCGCGCTTCCCGAGGGTTTCGATGATGTCGAGCGCCGGCGACTCGCGCATGTCGTTGACGTCGCGCTTGTACGCCACGCCCAGAATGTGAACGCGCGATCCGTTGATCGGCTTCTTCGTCGTGTTGAGCGCCTCGGCCACGCGTTCGACGACGTAATCCGGCATCGACGAATTGACCTGGCCCGCCAGCTCGATGAAACGGCACTCGAAGCCGTGCTGCCGCGCCTTCCACGAGAGATAGTGCGGATCGATCGGAATGCAGTGACCGCCGAGGCCCGGACCGGGATAGAACGGCATGAAGCCGAACGGCTTCGTCTTCGCCGCGTCGATCACTTCCCACACGTCGATGTCCATCTTGTGGCACATCAGCGCCAGCTCGTTGACCATGCCGATGTTCACGGCACGGAAGGTGTTCTCGAGCAGCTTCACCATCTCGGCGACGCGCGTCGAGCTCACCTGCACCACGGTGTCGACGGTCGATCCGTAGAGCGCGGCCGCCGCTTCAGTACTCGCCTTGCCGATGCCGCCGACGACCTTCGGGATGTTGCGCGTGTTGAATTTCTGGTTGCCGGGATCGACGCGCTCGGGCGAAAACGCGAGGAAGAAGTCCTCGTCGGCCTTCAGGCCCCGCGCCTCCAGCATCGGCTGCACCACTTCATCCGTCGTCCCCGGATAGGTGGTCGATTCGAGGATGACGAGCTGCCCGCGCTTGAGCGTCGCCGCGACGGCTTCGACGGCCTTCACGACGTACGAGAGATCCGGATCCTTCGTCTTGCGGAGCGGCGTCGGGACGCAGATGTCGATGACATCCATGTTGCCCAGCTCGGCCATCTTCGTCGTGGCACGCAGATGTCCGGCCTTGACGACCTCCGCCAGCTCTTCCTGAGAGACGTCGGGGATGTAGCTCCTGCCGGCGTTGATCTGGCTCGTCTTCGACGCGTCGACGTCGAAGCCGGTGACGTTGAAGCCGTGGCGCGCGAATTCAACGGCGAGCGGAAGGCCGACGTAGCCCAGGCCGATGACGCCGATGTTGGCCTTTCGAGCCTTGATCCGCTCGAGCAGCTGCGTGTGATTGGTGTTAGTGCTCATCTCTTGGCGCCCAGGCGGGCCAGGTCGGCGTCGACCATCATCTCCACGAGTTGTTTGAAGTCGACGGACGGCGTCCAGCCGAGTTCCTTCTTCGCCTTCGAGGCGTCGCCGAGCAGATGCTCGACTTCGGCCGGCCGCAGGAGCGCCGGATCGACGCGGACGTGTTTCTGCCAGTCGAGGCCGACACGCGCAGCCGCGATTTCGATCAAATCACGGACCGAGTGCGCGACGCCAGTGGCGATGACGTAGTCGTCCGGTTTCTCCTGCTGGAGCATCAGCCACATGGCGCGGACGTAGTCGCCGGCAAACCCCCAGTCGCGGTGCGCGTCGAGGTTGCCAATCGACAGCGTGTCCTTGAGGCCGAGCTTGATGCGGGCGACGCCGTCGGTGACTTTTCGCGTGACGAACTCGAGGCCGCGACGGGGCGACTCGTGGTTGAAGAGCATGCCGGAGACGGCAAACAGGT
>Ga0315281_10014151_pt1 | contig 10774 bp, 11 predicted proteins | sample YL17G07_0_MG_FD_204540 | JGI IMG/M metagenome (GOLD analysis project Ga0315281, IMG submission 204540) | Sediment microbial communities from Yellowstone Lake, YNP, Wyoming, USA - YL17G07_0 | ecosystem: Environmental > Aquatic > Freshwater > Lake > Sediment | place: USA: Wyoming | collected... | reverse complement strand
AGACCAGGAGATCGAGGAAGTGATCCGCGGCATTTACTCCGACCAGGCCAGGCGAATGGCCCCCGGCAGTTCGGGGGTGGCTTCCAGCATTTCGGGGGTGACCCCCGTTGTTGAAGTACCCGGTCAAAGGGAATAACGCATGCACCTGTTCTGGTCCTTTGCCCGCCAGGCGTTTCATACCTCGGCTATCTACCGCTTCGATTTCTGGCTGCGCATGGTCAGCAATTTCGTCTGGATGTTCAGCGAATACTGGCTGTGGACCGTGTTGTATACGCAGAAAGCGGGGGCGTTCAACGTCACCCTCGAGCAGATGGTGACCTATGCGGTGATGGCCTCGGTGATCGGGATGAGCATCCGCCCGGGGGGAAGCGTGGCCTACCAGATCGCCACCAAGGTCAAGAACGGCGAGATCATTATGGATATGCTCAACCCGTTGGATTTTCACCTGCACACGCTGGCGCGCAACGTTGGGGAGACCCTGTTTCTCACCGCCACGCTGGGCGTGCCGAGTTTTTTGGTAGGCCATTTTGTGCTGGGCATGCGCCTGCCGGCCAACCTGGGCCAGGGGCTGCTGTTCCTGCTCAGCCTGGGGATGGGCTATGGGGTGATCTTCTCGCTGAATTATCTGCTGGGGATGATGTCGATCTTTACTATCGACATCCGCAACATTTCGTGGGCGTATAACGCCGTGGTGCGTTTTTTCTCCGGTTCGGATATCCCTTTGTGGCTATTTCCGCTTTTTCTCAGCCAGGTTGCCGGCGTGCTGCCGTTCAAGTGCATCTATTTCATCCCGCTCTCGATTTACATAGGCAAGCTCGGCGCGCAGGATACTCTCTGGGCGATGGTCTTGCAGGCCTTCTGGCTGGCCGCGCTGGCGGTCGTGGGACGGTTTGCCTGGCAGCGCGCTCACCGCCACCTGACCATACAGGGGGGATGATGATCGAAACGCTGCGCATGTACACCAAGCTGATCGGCATGTCATTCCGTTCCCGGATGCAGTTCCGCACGGATTTCATCGTTGGCCTGGTCAGCGTGGTAGTGCTCAATGCGTTCAGCCTGGCAACCATCGCCGTGGTGCTCAGCCGCTTCCAGAACCTGGCCGGGTGGACGATCTGGGAGATCGTCTTTCTGTACAGCCTGTGGGTGCTGGGCCACAGCCTGTTCAGCCTGCTGTTCTGGCACCTGGAAGACCTGGAATATTACATCATCGAGGGTACGTTCGACATGTTCCTGGTCCGCCCGCTCAACCCGTTCTTGCAGCTTTTGGGGAGTGAAATCAACTACACCGGGTTTGCCGATATGCTGGTGGGAGGGGTCGGGATGGCGATCGCCTTCAATCACCTGACCATACCATGGGGTTTGTGGCAGTCGATATATCTGGCGGTGGTGGTGCTTTCGGGCACGCTGATCGAATTTTCGATCACCCTGGCCCTGGCCTGCATTGCCTTCTGGACCGGGCGCTCGGCGTCGAGCATCAATACGGTGATGCAGGTGAGCTTCGTGATCCAGCGTTACCCGGTGGATATGTACGGGCGCTGGTTCCAGGTGTTCGTGACCTGCCTGCTGCCGGTAGCCTTCATTAATTATTACCCGGCTAAACTGTTGTTGGGCAAAATCGCCCCTGGTGACCCGTGGTACTGGCTCAGTTACATTTCGCCGCTGGTCGCTATGACCTTGTTAGGCCTTGCGGCAGCGTTGTGGAAGAGGGCCTTGCGGCAGTACAGCAGCACGGGGAGCTAATTCCACGACTTGTGGCTCCGGTGGGTTCGGAAACCCACCCTACCGGCTATGGGCCGAACTTGTGGCTCCGGGGTTCGGAAACCCACCCTACCGACCGTAGGGTGGGTTTCCGAACCCACCGGGATTATCATGGTAGCGGGTTTCCGAAACCACGGGCCCCATCATTCACCATACCTTCTTTGAATTTCCTGTAAAATATCCATATGCCTGACTACCGGCGATCTATTTTAGAGGGGGGCACTTTTTTCTTCACGGTTGTTGCCTACAATCGACAGCCAATCCTCACCACCCCTGTTGCCAGGGAAATACTTCGCTCTGCCTGGATAAATGTTCAAGAAAGATTCCCTTTCACGACTGATGCGGTCTGCCTGCTGCCTGAGCATATTCATTGCATTTGGACATTACCGGAGGGAGATTTCAATTATTCTGTCCGCTGGAAGGAAATCAAAAGATTGTTCACCCGCGATTATTTGCGCCAGGTTGGACCGGGGGAATTCCGTAACAAATCCCATCAAAAACAAGGGGAAGCAGCTATTTGGCAGCGGCGTTTCTGGGAACATACCATCCAGAATCAAGAGGATCTTGCCCGGCACGTCGAATATATTCTATTCAACCCGGTGAAACATGGGCTTGTAGAAAGTGTTTCCGGATGGCCTTGGTCAAGTTTCCACCAGTTTGTAAAGTTGGGGCTTTATCCGAATGAGTGGGGTGGATCAGAGTTACGGGAAGATAAGGATATAGCCTTCGGGGAATGATTTGGAAGATTGATTGCCGGTGGGTTGGGAAACCCACCCTACCGATTGGCGATGGGTTCGGACCCCCCCCTACAGATTGCCGGTGGGTTCGGAAACCCAACCTACAGATTGGCGGTGGGTTTGGAAACCACCACCCTATAGATTGCTGGTGGGTTTCCCAACCCACCAGACCGGATTATGTTTGCTCTTTCCCCACTGTCCAGGCTGACGCGCCCACCCAGGCCAGCTCAAGCGCCAGGATCACCCAACTTTGCAGGGTATGGCCATTCAGTACCGGGAAAAGGTTCAGCAATACCAGCGGGATGCCCGGCAGCAACCCTCCCAGCGCCGCCATGCGCAGATCAGACCAGCGGTCCTCAAATACGTTGCAGCGAATGGCTGCCCGGGTCAGCAGTCCGATCCCCACCACATAGATCCCCATCGCCAGGGCCAGCCCCGGCCATGGCAGGGAGACCAGGCGCGGCAGCCAGGCGAACTGTCCGCTCGACACCTTTCCGAACTGCAGCAGCGACACGATCAGTCCAAGCAGCATCCCACCCAGCGCCAGCCGGTAGAAAATCTTGCCCCCTGCTTTCTCGCTCTCCTGGCCTACCGCGCGCAGCGCAGCCGCCATCTGCGGGCCCAGCGTGACTGCTGCCGTCGCGGCGAGGAAGGGCAGGTACTGGCGCAGCACCTCCAGCGGGCTGGGACCCGGCTCTGAAAACGGCAGCGTGCCGCCCATATACACGCCTAACGTGGCGAACGGGAGCCCGCTCAGCACCGGAACGAGGATCGCCAGCCCCAGCGCCGCGGCGAACCGCCGTGTGCGCAGGATCAGCACTGCCGCGGTAAATACCACCAGGAACATCCAGCCGGTCGCCAGCATTCTGGGCAGCAGGGGCACAAACTCCTGGAAGAAAAACCACATCAACCCGGTGATCGGCACGGCTGCCAGCAGCCCGCGCACCCGGTCGGCGCAGGCCATCTTGTACAGCAGGTAAGCGACCACCAGCGGGAAGGTCATCGTCTGAATCACATACAACCAGTTCCCCTGGTCGGCTTTCGTGAGCACGCTCACCCCATAACTCAAGAGAATAAGGGTCAACATCAGCAGGTAGATCAGCCAGCTGGCCGACCAGCGCTTCCAACCTTTGCGGATATTGTAGACCAGCACGCCCAGCGCCAGCAGGAAGAACGCGCCGGAAAGAATCAGATTGAGCCAGTTGGCATCGACTGCCAGCCACTCGGTGAGGAGGCTGGAGGCGACCACCATCAGGCCGATCACCAGGTGCGGCAGCCCGCCCATCAGCGACGAGCCCCAGCCATCGCCGGGCCCGCCGCTCACCTCACCCCCGCCGGGGAGCGCCATCTGCCGGCTGCCCGGGCTGCGCATGGCCCAGATGTACACGTCCGCCAGGCTGCCCGGCAGGCGTAACGCCTCGCCCAACAGGAACCCGCTCAGGTTTCCCCGCCGCTGGGCTTCCTCCAATCCGGCGAGGAACACCCCTTCCATCTCCTCCCCAAACCGCGCTCGGAACGGCCGCGGGTACAGCGCCAACACCAGCCGGTAGACTGCCAGCACCCATTTCATATCCGCAACCCTCCCCCCGCCTGGTCTATCGAGCCCGGTAATTGTTGCGAGGCTGCCAGCATCTGCTGCATCCGCCCCACTTCTGCATCGAACACTTCGAGGCCCCGGCGCGTCAGCCGGTATGTCTTCTTCCCTCTTGTCTCATCCCGGTCTTCCCACCGCTCGATCAGCCCCTGGTCCAGCAGCCGGTTCAGCGCCCCATACAGCGTCCCTGTAGACAACTTCACCCGCTCTTCACTCAGCGCCGCAACTTCCTTCAAGATAGCATACCCGTGCTTCTCTCCACCACGCAGCGAGAGCAGGATAAAAAATGTTGGTTCTTGAAGTGGAAGGAATGAGTTTATACCGGGCATATACTTCACCTGTCGACATGTCGGAGACTGACATATATCAGTATAGCTCATTTAGAGAAAAAAACAAGCAGGAAGACGGTAGGGTGGGGTTTCCAAACCCACCGGGCGTATGCCCCCCTGATTATTCTTTACAGATCTCCGACTCTGGATTACAACCAGAGCATGCGACGCTTCAAACTGTGGGCCGGCATTTTATTGGTTTTGGTCCTGCTGGCCGCCGGGGTGCTGGCCTGGCTGTTCCAGGATATGCCCTCGGTGGACTCGGCTGGCTTCGGCCTCAACCTGCCTTCCATCCGCATCACCGACCGCCAGGGACGCCTGCTCTATGAGATGCTGGCCCCGGGCGGGGACGGCGGGCGCAATGCTCCTACCCCGATCGAGCGCATCCCCCTGGCGTTAAGGCAGGCCACCATTGCCACCGAGGACTCCAGCTTCTACTCCAACCCAGGCGTCGACCCGGTTGGCATCCTGCGCGCCCTGTGGATCAACCTGCAGGGCGGCGAGACCCTCTCGGGAGGCAGCACTATCACCCAGCAGGTGGCGCGCACTGTGCTGATGAGTCCGCAGGAGCGCTCCCAGCGCACGCTGCGCCGCAAGCTGCGTGAAAGTATCCTCGCCTGGCAGCTCACCCGGCGTTATAGCAAAGACGAAATCCTCGCCCTCTACCTCAACCAGACCTATTACGGCGGCATGGCTTACGGTGTAGAGGCGGCGGCCCAGACTTATTTCGGCAAATCCGCCAGCAATCTGGACCTGGCCGAATGCGCCCTGCTGGCGGGACTGCCCCAGGCGCCGTCTCTCTACAATCCGTTTACCGACCTGGAGGCGGCCAAAAAACGCCAGGCGGTGGTGCTGGGGCTGATGGAAAAGGCCGGTTATCTCGACGCCGGCCAGGTGGCCCTGGCCGAGCGTGAGCCGCTGGTGCTGGCCGGCACGCCCTACCCGCTGGAAGCCCCTCACTTTATCATGATGGTGCGCGCCCAGATCGACGCGATGTTCAGCCCCGACCAGGTGATGGCTTACGGCGGGCTGGTGGTGCGCACCACACTCGACCTGGACGACCAGAAGAAGGCCGAACAGGCGGTGGCCGACCAGCTGGAGCGCCTGCACGCCAAAGAAAGCGGCACCAGCGGCCACAACCTGAACGATGCCGCCCTGGTGGCGCTCGATCCGCATAATGGGCAAATCCTGGCCATGGTCGGCAGCGCCGACTATAACGACCAGGCCCACGCCGGGGCGGTCAACATGGCCCTGGCGCCGCGCCAGCCGGGCTCGGCGCTCAAACCGTTTATTTATGCTTCGGCTTTCGACCCTGCCCGGGCCAAACCCTGGACGGCAGCGACCATGCTGCTGGACGTGAGCACCAACTTTGTCACCCATGACCTGAAACCCTACACCCCGGTCAATTACGACGGGCTGGAGCACGGCCCGGTGCTGGCGCGCGATGCTCTGGCCTCTTCGCTGAACATCCCCGCCGTGCTGACCCTCGATCACATCGGGCTTCCGGCGCTGTTCGAGCTGGCCGGACGGTTGGGCATGCCGATACCGGGCGCGCCCGGTACGGGCGACCCGGACCAATCTGACCTGTCGCTGGCCCTCGGCGGCGGCGAGGTGCGCCTGCTCGACCTGGCCGCCGCTTACGGGGCCTTTGCCACCAGCGGCTATCGCGTCGACCCGCAGGCCATCCTGGAAATCCGCACCACTGGAGGCCAGGTGGTCTATACCGCCCCCGATGAGCCACGCCAGCGCGTGCTGGACGAACGGGTGACCTGGCTGGTCAGCGATATCCTCTCCGACGATAATGCTCGCCTGCTGGGCTTTCAACGCAACAGCGTGCTGCGCCTCGACCGCCCGGCGGCGGTTAAGACCGGCACGACCACCGATTTTCACGACAACTGGACGGTCGGTTACACGCCCGACCTGGTAGTAGGGGTGTGGGCCGGCAACGCCAACCACGAAGCCATGCGCGATATCACCGGGCTGACCGGGGCGGCGCCTATCTGGGCCGAGGCGATGCGGGCGATGATGGCCGGCATACCCGAGCACGATTTCACCCGCCCGCCAGGGCTGGCGCAGGTGGAGGTTTGTTCCCTATCCGGCCTGCTGCCTACCCCGGCCTGTCCTTACCGCAGGTTGGAATGGTTCATCGATGGCACGCAACCCACTCAGACGGACCATTTCTACCGCACGGTAGAGCTGGATGCAGAAAGCGCGATCACTCCCGGCGGGGCGCCAACCCGCCTGGCCGACGCAGCCACCCCGCCCGAGCGTCGCGTGACCGCCACGGTGCTGGACCTGCCTCCCCAGGCCGGGCCATGGGCGCACGGGCACGGCCTGCTGCTGTTGAGCGACCTGCTGCCGCCGGCCCCTTTAATTACTCCCTTGCCGGAGGGCTCAGGCGGGCAGGGAACTCCACCTCAGCCTACTGCTCAACCTCAAGAGCTCAGCCTGGTCTCGCCCGGCGACCGCACTACCTTCCAGATTTCGCCCGGCCTGCCGCTGGCCGACCAGCAGATCCGCCTGCTGGCGGTAGGCGCCGGTGACCTGACCCAGGTGACCCTGTACGTCGACGGCCAGGCGCTGGCCAGCCTGGATAGCCCGCCTTACCAGGCCTGGTGGGTGCTGGCTGCCGGGGCGCACGAGGCCTGGGCTGCCGGCCTGCGCCTTGACGGCACGCGCGTCGAAAGCCCGCACATAAGGTTTACAGTCAAACCCTAGGTCCAAAACGGATTCACCGCTCACTCTTCAGTGCATACCCCTTCGGGTACACTGCCGAGTGCCCGAAGGGGTGGAGGAGCGGAGGGAACAGAGAAGAGGGAAAGGGTTTAGAGGTTTCATTGAATTGGTGCTATAATTGATCTGAAATTCTGATTTTCCGGAAAGGAGAAATTCAGATTATGACCGTAAATGTGATACAAATCCGTAAGAAGGGCAGCTTGACCCTGCCGGCTGAGTTGCGGGAAAAATATGGATTGAATGAAGGCGATGTCTTTACCTTGATTGACCTTGGCGAGGGTTCATTCTTACTGACGCCGCGGCTTTCACAGGTCAACCGGCTGGGCGACCGGGTAGCTGAAATCCTCAAAGAAGAAGGAGTTTCTCAGGATGAACTGCTGAGCGCGTTGGACGAAGAGCGCCAGCGCTACTATCGGGAACACTATGTCAAAGATTGACCTTTTCCTTGATAGCAGCGCCCTGATGGCTGGGATCATATCCGCGCAGGGTGCAGCGCGTGCTTTGCTCTTACTCGGTGAAGATGAGAAAGTTATTCTGACTGTTTCAGAACAGGTCATTGTTGAAGTGGAGCGCAACATTGCCCTCAAGCTTCCCAAGATACTGCCGTATGGGCGTGAGATGATCTTACATGCCAACATACGCATTCTGAAAGATCCCTCGCCGGAGGAAGTGCTCAAACATCTGGATTGGATCAATCATGCCGCGGATGTGCCGATCCTGGTCGCTGCCGCTCAGGCGAAAGTCGATTTCCTGGTAACCCTGAACACCCGGCATTTTATCGAGGACGCAGAGGTATCCCGCCGCAGTGGTCTACGTATCGGAACTGCCGGTGACGCCTTGACGTGGGTGCGCGAGCAGTTGTCGAAATAAACAATCAGGCCGGGATCAGATACACGACCATAGCGGCCAGGTCGATCAGCACGTGGACGATGGCGAAGTAGGGGAACAGCCGCGGGCGCCACTTAAGCACCGCGCCTTCCAGGAAGGCAAAGGGCATAAACATCAGCCCGCGCCAGGCAATGTAACGCCAGTCGAAATACATTGGGATGGGGATATGCTAGAGGCCCAGGAAAAAGCTCGCCAGCACGTACGCCAGCTAGGGGCGCCGGGAGTATGGCCCAGGCCATCTGGCGAGAATTGCGTATAGGCGCAGAAGAAGAGAAGACAGGGTAGTTTGCATAGAAAGTTGTGATGAGAATACCCTAATCTTCAATTAATCTTATTTATATTATTTGAACGAATAATAGGACAGGAAGTATCCGATTATTTGACGGTCTTTTTTCCCTATCTCCGGATCTTCGGATGCAACCCGTAACTATACGACGGGTAATGAAAAGTTTATTGGCTGAGTATTTACAAAAAAACAACAAGGAATTCAGACATTAACAAACGCCAATATAACTAGAACTAAGAGGCTTTAAAAATGAAAACAAAAGTAAATATTAACCATCGACTCTTGATGGGTCTGCTTGTGTTGGGTAGTGTTTTCTCGATGATTGTCTCCTCAGCTTTTACAACGAGTCCCGCCTGGGCTTCAACTCTGGCACAATCTGGTAGCACTGCCGCAATCTCTCTGTCAAGTATCAATCCTGCCTCCCTGGGGACGGAGAATTCGTTAATCCAGACAGTAGGAAGCGTTTCATCCAGTGAAAAATCGAGAGCCAGGCAAAGACATCAAATAGCTAAAGATGAAAAGAATGAGGATACCAATTCTACCAGTTCTACCACTGAGCTCTCAGGTACCATAAGCAATTTGGTCGTAACCCCCACCAGGGCTTCTTTCGAAGTGGGTGGTCACGGGGCCCGCATGAACGCCAACCTGATTAACGGCTTCTCATTCTCGAATGGTGATCAAGTAACCGTGGAAGGCTATATGATCGGCTTTTCTACTTTTCTTGTTACTGAGATCGATAAGGTGCCATAAGGGGCGGTCAACACAAAAGACTTGACCGGTAAGCCAATAACCTTGGAGATACCCGTCTGTAGTAAGTAATTTGCTTGGCCATAAGAGTTGCCTGGTTGTTCTTTTCAGGCAACTCTTTCTTTTTAAACAGCTCCACGTTCCCAAATCTTGAAAATCTCACCGAATTTTATTTCCTGTCCCTTGCGAAGGTTGGTTTTAACACCTCGCTATCAATCTAAAACCCTTCGCAAGGTTGAAGTCACGATATTAACCTTGCGAAGGGTACTCAATATGTCGCTGGTCTGGTCTTCAACCTTCGCAAGGGACCCGAAACCTGGCCTGCCCTGTCTGTGTGTCCTGTAATTCTTCCAGTGTTAGCCGGCAAAACTTTCCCGGCTCAATTCTCCTGGCTCCTCGTCAACCTGGGGCTGCGGAGCGTTGCGGTAGAGCGCCAGCGCCAGGGCCAGGCCGGCCGCCACGATCAACTGCTCGGCGATGGAGAAATAGGTGTAAATAAGCTGGTCTGTGAACCAGGGCCTGTTGAACAGCATGGCCAGGTTGGAAACTGCCTGGATGGCGACCAGCACCATCAGCGAGATCACGCTGGCGCGCTTCTGCATGCGGCCGGTGGCCGAGCGGACAATCCACAGCGGGCCGGCCAGCGCTACCACAAATCGATAGGTCAGCACGGCGACGCCGGCCGTCAGCATGAACGAGAATTCGGCGGAACCCAGGCTGGGCCACTGGTCGGTGATCCGCCCATACAGCACGGTCGGGAGCAGGTAGCCCAGCGGCAGCAGGGCGGCCAGCCGGCCATGCCGGGCAGCCAGCAGCGCGCCGAGCAGGATCAATACCAGGAATCCGCCATAAATGTAGAGTTCATAGGACGACTGGTCAATTATGGCCATCATCAGGGCTTCCACGGGTGTATTGGGTGAGATCGTATTAATGGACAGGACGTGGTAACCATAGACCAGAATGTAGAAGATTACCAGCCCGGCATATACGCCCAACCAGGCCCAGGCGCGGCCGGGGATGCCCACCCGGCGTTTTGCCGACCAGAGCAGGGCCAGGATGGCCAGTAAAAAGACAATGATTGGGATAATTTTCAAAGTATTAGGCCGCATTGTCTTTATTATCGGGACCAGCCAGCGCAAGAGCGGGTTCACATTCTGCGTCCCTGAGTATGCCAGGAATTGCATTCGATATCCAAGCGACAGCAAGGTATTAAACAGTAAACCCAGCGGGATCAGGCCCCAGATCGGAAATTTGCGCGTCCAGGCCCAGGCTGCCAGCACGGGTATGATCATAAAATAGCCGGCCCGGTAGACCATCAGGAAGAACCAGTCCTGCCCGGTCAGTTGGGCCACCTGGCTGCCGAAAAAGATCAGCCCCGGCGCCAGCACCAGCGCCACGCCTTTCCACGGCAGCGGTTTGACCGGCCCGCTTTCCAGCGCCCCCAGGGCGCCCTGGGGCGAGGTGAGGTGTTCGCGCACGACGTTGATGCCCAGGTCGATCAGCGTGCGCACCCACAAGGCCAGGAAAGCCAGTCCTATTTTGGTTTGGTTGGCCGCCCGGCACTGGTCGGTGAAAACCTGGAGCATGTCGGCTCCATATTCGGCGCGGTGCGGGGCTGGATACAGGTAGAGCAGCCTGGCATACACCCGCCGAGAGATTTTAATCCAACGGTTGGTTTGCATGAAAGATCTCCGCGATT
>Ga0315281_10014150_pt1 | contig 10774 bp, 11 predicted proteins | sample YL17G07_0_MG_FD_204540 | JGI IMG/M metagenome (GOLD analysis project Ga0315281, IMG submission 204540) | Sediment microbial communities from Yellowstone Lake, YNP, Wyoming, USA - YL17G07_0 | ecosystem: Environmental > Aquatic > Freshwater > Lake > Sediment | place: USA: Wyoming | collected... | reverse complement strand
GAGTGATCAGCATTTGGCAGAATCATACCGCAATATAGATACGCTTGATATGAATAAAGCAAAAGTAAAGCGCTTTATTATATCTAAGGAAGAATCTAAGGCAGTAACAAATTATAAAAGATACCAACTCACAAAATCCGGAATATCTCCGCTGGCAGTACCTTCATGGATTAATGATGTAATTTATGCTGACAGCGATGAGCATACCGAAGAAGGGCATATTACCGAAGATGCCGAAATACGCGTGAAGATGGTAGAAAAAAGATTCTATAAGAAAATCGCAGGCCTTTCCAAAGAGTTGGAGAAACCGACCACGTATAATTTGAAAGGTGCCAAGGTAATCCTTATCGGATTTGGTTCAACTTATGGAGTCTTAAAAGAAGTATCCGAATCATTAAGCAATGAAAGAATCGGTTTTATTCATTTATCACAGGTTTGGCCTTTTCCTTCTAAGGATATGATTAAATTGCTAAAGAGCGCAAAGAAAACTATCACAGTTGAAAACAATGCAGCAGGCCAGCTTGCCAGATTACTGCGCCGGGAAACCGGGATTAAAGTCGATAAATCAATATTAAAATTTGACGGCAGGCCCTTTAATTTAAATTTTCTTACAGAGAAAGTCAAGAAGGAGTTATAACATGTTAGAGCATAAAGATTTTGCTAGTTCTGATGAAATTGCCTGGTGCCCGGGTTGCGGTGATTTCGGGATACTAAATTCGCTAAAGAAAGCACTGGTTAAACTTGGCAAACAACCAAAAGACATATTACTAACTTCCGGTATCGGCCAGGCAGCGAAGCTCCCTCATTATATTAAGTGCAATTGTTTTAACGGCCTTCACGGAAGAGCGCTTCCTCCTGCGGTAGCAGCAAAAATCGCAAATCGGGAATTAACAGTATTGGTTACTACCGGAGACGGGGATTGTTACGGAGAAGGAGGAAACCATTTAATCCATAATATCAGGCGTAATGTCGATATAACAGTAGTCGTGCATGATAACCAGGTGTATGGGCTTACAAAAGGCCAGGCCTCACCTACAACGGATGCGGGATACGTAACCAAGATCCAAACCGATGGGGTTATTCTTGAGCCAATGCATCCCTTGCAAATGGTGATTGCCTTGGGTGCCGGATTTGTTGCCAGAGGATATTCAGCGGATTCAGAACACCTTTCCTGGTTAATTTTGGAAGGTATAAATCATAAGGGTTTTGCTTTGATAGATGTACTGCAACCCTGCGTTACTTTTAATTACAAAAATACTTACGAGTGGTACTCAAAAAGAATATATAAAATTAACGATGATAAATCGTATAATCCGCAGGATTTAATCGCTGCTTTTCAAAAGGCCGGGGAATGGGGGGATAGGATTCCCATCGGTATAATTTATAAAGCTGAGAAAGAGACTTACGAAGAAAAAAGCGGGATTAATAAAAGGGCTCCGCTAGTGGATGAAACAATAGAAAATATAGATATGGCTAGCGCTTTAAAAGAATTTATTTAATGCAGCGGGTAATCTTTTTATTAAGAAATATGTTATAATAACGGGCAATTAAAAAAGGAGAGCTAGAGATGGATAAATACAGATGTACGGTTTGCGGTTACATTTACGACCCTGCGGTTGGTGATTCTACTCAAGGGATACCTGCAGGAACACCTTTTGAAGAGCTGCCGGATAACTGGGTTTGTCCTGAATGCGGCGTAGGCAAGGATATGTTTGAGAAAGTGAGTTAGACATCCTTTTGATTTACCTGCGTTCTGCAAAGAGATTATAAGAAAGTTAAAATAGTCATGATCAATGAATTTAAGTTAAAAATCAAAGAAATCATTAAAAGGACTTATAATGTAAAGAGTGTACGTTTGGCCGTAGATAACGGCATTGAATATAAGGCAGGACAATTCTTAAATGCTTGTTTTGTAAGAGAAAAAGAATGCCGAAGGTATCTTTCGATATCCAGCTCTCCGACTGAAAAAGGTTATATCGAATTTACCAAAAAGATTACTGAAAGTGATTTTTCTAAGATGCTGGAATCCGCTCGCCCTGGAGAAGCAGTTACAGTACTGTATCCTTTTGGAAAATTTACTCTTGATAACCCTAAGGCAAAAATAGCTTTTCTTTCCGGAGGCATTGGTATCACTCCCATAAGAAGCATATGCAAATATGTTATTGATATGAACTTAGGTACAGATATGATTCTGGTTTATGCAAACAGATCTATAAAAGATATTGTCTTTAAAGAAGATTTTGATCAGATGCAGAAACTTTACCCCAAATTAAAGGTGGCTCATGTGCTTTGCGAACCGGCACCCGGATTTAAATGCACAATCGGATTAATTAATGCCCAGGTTATTAAAAATGAGGTTCCTGATTATTCAGAAAGAAAATTTTATATCTGCGGCCCTCCGCCTATGGTTATTGCAATGGAAAAAATATTAAGCGAAGAATTACGGATACCTAAAGAAAATATAATTACAGAACATTTTCAAGGTTATTAGCAAAGGAGGCAAGATGTCTAATTTAAAGATACTCCCGGATATTTATTCGGTAGGCGTTATTGACTGGAAGGTGCGTACATTTCACGGCCATACCTATACTACACAAAGAGGCTCTACTTACAATGCTTATCTGATTCTGGATGATAAAGTCGCTCTGGTAGATACTGTTTTAGGGTCTTTTTCGCAGGAATTAATAGAAAATATTAGGGAGATAATACCCGTAGAAAAAATCGATTATATTATTGCCAACCATGTGGAGACCGATCATTCCGGAGCGCTTCCTGAAATAATGAAGCTTTGCCCGAAGGCAAAAGTATTTTGTACGCAAAAAGGTAAAGAGGGTTTGTTTAAGCATTATTACGGTAATTGGGATTTTCAGGTAGTAAAAACAAATGATAAGTTAAAACTTGGTAAAAGAACTTTAACCTTTATTGAGGCACCGATGATCCATTGGCCTGATAGCATGTTTACATATGTGCCCGAAGAACAACTACTTTTGCCAAATGATGCGTTTGGCCAGCATTATGCAACCAGCGAAAGATTTGACGACGAAACGAATGAGTGTGAGCTTATGGATGAAGCTGCAAAATACTACGGGAATATTCTTTGGCCGCTAAGTTTGATTATACAAAGAAAAATCGAAGAGATTCAAAAAATGAATATTCCCATAAAAATGATTGCGCCAAGCCACGGTATTATTTGGCGAAAAGACCCTATGAAAATAGTTAAGGCTTATTTATCCTGGGCAAAAAATGAAACCAAGCCTAAGGTTGTGGTAATGTATGAAACAATGTGGGGTGCAACTGAAAAGATGGCCAGAAAAATAGCAGAAGGCATTATCGATATGGGGGTAAGCGTGAAACTCTACGATGTGCCTTTAACAGACCGTTCTGAGATGGTCAAGGAAATGTTGGATGCAAAAGGGTTTATTTTTGGCTCTTCAACTCATGATAATGATATGCTTCCTAACATAGCGGGATTTTTGGAATTTGTAAAAGGACTGTTACCAAAAAATAGGATTGCTTGCGTATTCGGCTCTTGCGGTTGGGCAGGCGGCGCCCTAAAAGAAATTGAAGGCGTTCTTAAACAGGCTGGTATAGAAATGGTTATGCCGGGTTTATCCCTAAAATATGTACCAGATGAATTTGAAAAAAAGGAGTGCTATAATTTCGGAAAGGAATTTGCTGCAAAAGTAAAAGGAGGAAAATAATGGGAAATATATTCGCAGGCAGCGAAATAGTTGAAATAGGAATACAAATCGAAAAAAACGGAGGGGATTTTTATAATACCCTGGCAAAGCAGTCAAAGAATCCAAAGGCCGTGGAAGTTTTTAAATATTTGGCCGGCGAGGAAGAAAAGCACATTAAAGCATTTCAGGGAATATTAGACAAGACGAAAGAATACGAGCCTTTAGGTTTAGATGCAGATGAATATTACGAATACATGAATGCTTTGGCTAGTGAGTACGTATTCACACAAAAAAATAAAGGAGAAGAAATAGCCAAGACTATAAAGGCGGATAAAGAGGCCATAGAAATGGGAATCGGCTTTGAGAAGGATTCCATTGTCTTTTATGAAGGCATAAAAAAGGTAGTTCCGGTATATGAACAAAAGATAGTTGATGAACTGATTATTCAGGAACAACTTCATTTAAAGCAGCTGCTGGAATTAAAGAATAAAATATAAATTTAGAAAGGGTAATATGGATAAAAAAGTAAAGATTTACAGCACCCCGACCTGTCCATGGTGCATCAGAACCAAGCAGTTTTTAAAGGAAAATAACATATTGTTTGAAGATGTAGATGTGTCATCAAACCAGGGAGCAGCAGAAGAAATTATTCAAAAATCCGGGCAGATGGGCGTACCTGTATTGGATATTGATGGCGAGATTATCGTAGGGCTTGATAAAGATAAAATAAAATCGGCATTAGGAATATAACAATGTATGATTTAATTGTCATAGGTGCCGGGCCGGCGGGAATAACGGCAAGCGTATATGCGGCCAGGAAGAAAATGAACTTTCTGGTTATCAGTAAGGATATCGGCGGCCAGGCTGCAGGAAGCGGAGATATAGAGAATTATACCGGGTATCAATTTATTACCGGGCCCGAACTTGCCGAGAAATTCGAAGAACATATGCATAGGTACAATGTTTCTGTAAAGGAAAATGAAGCTGTGACAGATTTAAAAAAGATTGATGATGCAATTTTAGTTACAACCGATAAGGCAAAATTTGAAGCAAGAACCGTAATTATTGCTTCGGGAAAGCGTACGAGAGATCTGAATGTTCCCGGAGAAAAACAATTTAAAAACAAAGGGCTTAGTTATTGCGCTACCTGTGATGCTCCTTTATTTAGCGCTAAAGACGTTGCGGTTATTGGCGGAGGAAATTCTGCTTTAGATGCAGCTTTGCAGCTGATGAATATAGCAAAGCATATTTATGTTATAAATATTACAGCGAAATTAGGCACAGATGCCGGAATGCGCGAGAAAGTCGAAGAAAGTAAAATGGTAACCGTCTTAAACAATACTCAGGTAACCGCAGTTATCGGAGACAAGATGGTTAATGCAATAAGGGTAGAAAGAGAAGGCAAGGAAGAAACGCTTCCTGTAAAAGGAGTATTCGTAGAAATCGGCCTTATCCCTAATTCTGAATTTGCAAAAGATATTGAAAAGAACCAATACGGAGAAATTAAAGTGAATTTTCGTAATGAAACCAATATCCACGGGATTTTTGCTGCAGGAGACGTTACTGATGTGCCTGAAAAACAGATTATTATCGCTGCTGGCGAGGGCTCAAAAGCTTGTTTGAGCGCATTTAGATATTTAGCCGAACGTAGATTTCAGTGATGAATTCTTAAGGATTTTTCTAAGTACATCCTGTTAGTTTCTAATTCATCGATTATTTGTTTAATTTGAATCTTAGGTATCACATTGCCTTCCTGAGTAACATACCAGGTATATCCATTCGTGTCTATTTTCCAATATGGCTTATACGGCGAGGAAGAATAACTGTTAGGCTGCCAAATAAGTTCTGCAGAAGCATTGTTAATAAACGTGAGTAATTTACAATAATCAATGTATTGATTTCTTGAATGGTTCTTTCTCCAATAATCACTCAGCACATAACTTTGTATCAACCTGATTGCCTTAAGTTTATTGACATTCAGGAATATTTCCGGTGTTTGTGTCCAGCTCGTTTCCTTAAAATGTCCGTCTTGTGCATCGAGAATTATAACGCCTGAAACTAAAAATACCCCGTATCTATTTGGTTTGCCGAAAGGTACAAGATAATAATCCGAAAAATCTTTATCAGTACGTTTTACAAGAATAGGCTTTCCCGGCCTTGTACCATTAAATGCGGCTTGCGCGGTTTGGTCGGATAAAAGATATGAATCTACGATATCCTGCCAGCCCTTTTTTCTGATGTAGGACCTGCCTATCCCTTTAGAAAGCGTTTGCACTCCGATAAATTCAAGATTGGCAAAATCAACAGCCGGTTTTATAATTTTCACATTTGCATGGCTTAAATATAGCGGGGGCTCTGCTATTTGAACAAACTTGCCATTATAAGCGTCACTGGTAGATACCGGCTTAAAATAAGTGGTTTTACATTCTGCGGCGGTTTTATAGGTCTCTTTACCCATACCGTTTACTAAAGGATCTTTTACCCATAAGCCGTATACCGTAAAGTCGGGAGTATTAAATGGGTTTATGTGTGGGTCAGGACAGGGATTTGCGCTGGTTGCGTATCCTTTTACCGCTACCCAGTGGTTATACGTAGCGTATATTGGCACTGCAGCAGGTGTATTAGGCCGTGCAACTAATTCACCGTTTCCCCACCATTCCTCTTTTGTAACAGTATAAGCCATCCAATGGCAAATATCGCGCATATAGTCATTGAAGGCATTTTGATTTAAGGCGGGATCATAAGTATCTACAGTATAGTTATAACCCTGGTATGGATTCCCATCGGCTAAATTATCATAAGTATCCGACCAATTAGAAACCAAAGAATCATAAGGATCAAAATGCCCCAGAGCTTTATCCATTTCATCGGCAGTTAAATCAGGGCCAAAAGTGTTTGGAGAACGCGCATATTGGTAAATAGTATTTTGGTCCAATAATGATGCTGTGGCACCTGTGCGTATGTAGTTTAAAATCATCTGTGCAACAGCAGCACCCGTTGAATTGTAAGCAGTATTTTGATACCAGGGCATTTCTATCATATTTAGCGTAGTGGCGGTATTCGGTATGCCCGGACCGCCGCCTATCTTAGATGGGTCAAAGCCTGCTTTTGCGAAGCAATAAAAAGCAGAAGCTAACGCTGCCTGGCAATTATAGGTATAATACCCTGTACCCGTAGGCACTCTGCCTGCAACAGTACCATTAAGATAAGATGCATAGGGTGCAACTTTTGTATTCGGATCGTCAGCCGGAGTGATGAAAAAATTGCCCAAAGAAGACACCAAAGCATTATATTTATTTAAATACTCCTGGCACTTTGTTTGATTTCCGTTTGAGGCATGAATTTGAGCCGCTCTTAAATATGCAAGTGCCATTTGTGAAGACATTTCAACTGAACCGTAATCGCCTGTTTGTGATACTGAGAAGCGGAAAAATATAGGTCTTCCTTCGGTATTTAAAAATGCAGTACGTGATTCAATCGCCGCAAACATAGCATCAACTTCAGCGTTTCTTTGCTGCTGGGTGCTTCCGAAATAAGCGTCTTGGAACATCATGTCAAGCGGAGCAAAGGCCATTACATCAGTTGCCACGTAACTGAAGTCAGATTTTCCCCAGGCGCCATTTGTAAAAGTAGCTGCAGAGCTATAAAGATGTACAGAGGTATCATACATTCCTTTGAGCCAATTTTTTATCTGATTTACTGCTTGGCTGTATTTTGTATCTTGGGTTATCTGATATAATGCATCGAAAGCATAAAGCGCACGTTCATTCTGTTCGGTTGATTTGAGATTCCAGTAAAAGTCCGAGTAAGGTTCGGGATCATGATACATGCCTCTAGGGCCGTATCGAATTCCGCCGTCTGTATCCCGCAGTTTTAATATATAGTCACCTAAGAGAACCGCAAGATTCTTATAATCCACATTTTGAGTTTGCTGGTATGCTTCCGAGGAATCGATTATCAGGCAGGCAGTTGCTCCTGTGTCCACTATCCAGTCCCAAGTAGACCACCAATTTGATTCATTACGGCCTAATATTCTAATTATTCTGTATAAACCATTTTTTAATGGAGTTGCGCTGCCATCATAGTAATTTCCATTTGTGTTAAATAAAGGATTATTAGGGTCGCTTAGTTGCGACTTAAAATAGTACACATAGGTATCTAAAATTGTAGTTATCCCGCCGTTTAAGCTGATTCTGGCTAATATTGATTGATCATAACTTGCTGCTCCGTAATTTATGTATGCTTCTTCTATGGCGGTTTGTCCGCCTAGGTATATCTGAAAACTTCTGGTTAAGCCTTGGAATCCTGAAGTATTATCGAGGGCCCTGTCTGTAAAATATTTTATATAAGGTAAAGCGGTTTGGTAAAGCCTTTGATTGTTATTTTGGGCATGAGAGCTTACCGGAAGGAGCAGAAATAGCATTAATGCGAAGATTTTAAGTTTTAATTTCATTTCTTAACTCTAAATATGAGAATGGGTTTTAACTCTGTATGAATGAATTGAGTGAAGTAAAGTATAACACATATAACTTTAAAAATCAACCTGTAGCTGCGTCTTTTTTGAAAAGAATACTTGACAAATGGATATTTATAGTTTATACTCTACTATAATGATAGAGATTATAGAGAAAAGATATGCGTATAACTTATAAAGGCGATTATGCCTTAAAAACAATCCTGGATTTAGCTTTGCACTATGGCAATACCCCGATTACCATTCATGATTTGGCTAAACAGGCAGATATACCCATAAAATTCCTTGAGCAGATACTTTTGGATTTGAAGCGGGGAGGTTTTGTAGAGAGCAGGCGCGGTAAAATAGGAGGTTATCTTTTGGCTAAGGCCCCCTCCCAGATAAAGCTGGGTGAAATTATCAGATTTATTGACGGGCCTATTGAACCGGTTGCCTGTGTGCATCATAATTATGAGGGTTGCAGCGATATAAATAAATGTATCTTTAGGGATATATGGGAGCAGGTAACTGTTTCTACCTCAGAAATTATCGATAACATTACATTTGAAGATTTAGTTAATAAAATAAAAAATTCAGCATCCACATTTAGTTATCAAATTTAAATAAAAATTAAATATGAGCCCCGCACCTTCTAAATATTCAAATGTTTTAAAATGCAGTCAGAAGGTAAGGGGATGAATAAGAAAGAAGGTGCGGGGTGAAAATAGCACAAGACATCACAAAATTAATAGGGAATACTCCTTTAGTGCGGCTAAACAGAGTAACTAAGGATTGTGTTGCGACTGTTGTAGCAAAATTGGAATTTTTTAATCCCTGTGCTTCGGTAAAGGACAGAATCGGCTTAAGCATGATTGAGGAGGCAGAGAAGGAAGGCAAAATCAAAAAAGATACGATAATTTTGGAGCCGACTTCGGGTAATACCGGTATTGCCCTTGCTTTTGTTTGTGCAGTTAAAGGCTATAAATTAGTTTTAACCATGCCTGAAACCATGAGCTTAGAGCGTCGGCAACTTTTAAAAGCTTTGGGTGCCGAGATAATTTTAACTCCGGGTGCTGAAGGAATGACCGGGGCATTAAAAAAAGCAGAAGAGTTAGCCAATAGCGATAAACGCTATTTTATGCCTCAGCAGTTTAAAAATAAAGCAAATCCTGAAATTCACCGCCGGACTACTGCAAAAGAAATTTGGGAGGATACCTCGGGTAAAATAGATATTTTAGTTGCAGGAGTGGGGACAGGTGGTACAATTACAGGAGTAGGAGAGGAAATAAAAAAGAAGAAACTTTCTGTAAGGATAGTTGCCGTTGAACCAAAAGATTCTGCAGTTTTATCTGGAGGAAAGCCAGGCCCGCATAAAATTCAGGGAATCGGCGCGGGATTTATTCCTGAGGTATTAAATACAAAGATTATAGATGAAGTTATTCAGGTTTCCAACGAAGAGGCTTATGAAACAGCAAGAAGACTTGCTAAGGAAGAAGGGATTTTAGCCGGTATTTCTTCCGGTGCTGCAACATTTGCCGCATTAGAAGTTGCAAAAAGAAAAGAGAATAAAGGAAAACTTATTGTAGTGATATTGCCTGATACAGGGGAACGTTATCTTAGCACGGAATTGTTCAAGTAACTTATCCCCCTTCTTGCTCTAGCAAGAAAACAGGGGGATTAATTCGCGCAAATAACTTACTCGCACTTACGTGTTCGTAAGTTATGCGCTCATTAAGGAGAGTAAAATGAAAGAAAAAGTGGAAAAGGCATTGGATAAAATCCGGCCCATGCTCATGGCTGACGGCGGAAACGTGGATTTGGTGGAAGTCACCGATGACGGAATAGTTAAATTAAAACTCACCGGTGCTTGCGGCTGCTGCCCAATGAGCTCAATGACTTTAAAGATGGGGATTGAAAGAATCTTGAAACAGGAAATACCAGAGATAAAAGAGGTAATTGCGCTATAAGGATAGATCAATGAAAACCATAAAAGAGATTAACGAAAAAATTAAAAAGGGCAAAGTTGTCGTAGTTACTGCCGAAGAAGTTATTGATTTGGTAGAGAAAAAGGGCGCTAAAATTTGCGCTCAGGAAGTGGATGTGGTAACTACAGGAACTTTTGGCCCGATGTGTTCATCAGGGGCATATTTTAATATCGGCCACTCCAAGCCAAGGATCAAACTGGGCGGAGGCGTTTGTAAACTTAATGATGTCCCTTGCTACACGGGTTTTGCAGCAATTGATATTTATCTGGGCGCAACCGCCATACCTGACGATGACCCCCGGAATAAAGTTTATCCCGGAGAATTCAAATACGGCGGAGCACATGTTATCCAGGAAATAGTCAGCGGCAAAGATATTCGCCTTGAAGCGGCTGCTTACGGAACAGATTGTTATCCCCGCAAGAAACTTGAAACACTCATTAATATTAAAGATCTTAACGAAGCCGTATTATTTAATATCCGTAACTGCTATCAGAATTACAATGTGGCAGTTAATTTATCGGATAAGATGATTTATACGTACATGGGTGCATTAAAACCTAATTTAGGAAATGCAAATTATTGCTCTGCAGGCCAGTTTTCTCCGCTTTTAAAGGATCCCTATTATAAAACAATAGGCATTGGCACAAAGATATTCT
>Ga0315281_10014149_pt1 | contig 10777 bp, 7 predicted proteins | sample YL17G07_0_MG_FD_204540 | JGI IMG/M metagenome (GOLD analysis project Ga0315281, IMG submission 204540) | Sediment microbial communities from Yellowstone Lake, YNP, Wyoming, USA - YL17G07_0 | ecosystem: Environmental > Aquatic > Freshwater > Lake > Sediment | place: USA: Wyoming | collected... | reverse complement strand
CCAAAGACCGATGTGTCCAAGTAGACTCTGACCTTGTGCATTTGCCTGTCCGTTTCCTTCCGCCCAGGTGTATTCTACTAAGAAAGCGGTTCAACCGAGAGCCGGAATTGGCCCCCGGGAATTCTGACTCCGTGGGGGACAGCGCCCGGTTCAAAGTCACCAAGAGTCCCGCATTCGATCTCTTCGGCAAGTGTCTCGCGGCGAATGTACTCGGCGTGCCCGTTGACGGCCACCCTGATTTCCGCGTCATCACTGGCGATCGTGACGCGGATACGCGTCGTGTATTCCAGATTCTGCTTTTTGCGGAAATCCTGGACAACGCGGACAATGTCCCGTGCCAAGCCTTCCCGCAGCAATTCCTCGGTCAATTCCGTCGAGAGCACCACCACGCAGGAAGGCCCCTGGGCGGCGGTCCAGCCCGGCTTGGCCTGGAGTCGGACCTGGACGTCGTCAGAATCGAGCGCTACCGGACCATCGGGCAGCTCGACGGTCAGCCTGCCGTGCGTTTTCAGCTCGGCCAGCAGTCTGCCGCCGTCGGCCTGGCCGAGGTGTTTCTTGAGCGCGGGCAGGCGCCTGCCCAGCCGTGGCCCCAGGCGTTTCAGCTCCGGCACCACCGTGTAAGTGATGTACCGTTCGGCCTTCTCCGTGAACTCCACCCGCTTGACGTTCAGCTCGTCGCAGATCAGCCCGGCGTGCTGCTTCAGCCACGCCTGATGGGCGTTGTCGGCCAGGATGACCTCGACCAGGGACAGCGGCTGGCGGACCTTGAGCTTGGCGCCCATCCGGGCACTGCGGCCCAAGGAGACGATCTCGCGGACCAGGGCCATTTGCTCGGAGAGCGGCTCGTCGACCATGCCCTTCTGTCCGGTCGGATAGTCGCACAGATGAACGCTCTCCGCCGCGCGGTTGCCGAAGGCCGCCCCGGCCAGGTTCTGCCAGAGGGCTTCGGCCAGAAAGGGCACGAAGGGGGCGATCAGCTTGCAGGTCGTCAACAGGCACTCGTAGAGCGTCCAGTAGGCGTCGGTCTTGTCGGCCGACTGCTGGCCGGTCCAAAAGCGGTCGCGGCTGCGGCGGACGTACCAGTTACTCAGCGCGTCGACGAACCCGCTCAGCCGGGTGCAGGCGGCGAAGTTGTCGTAGGCGTCCATCTGCTCGACCACTGCGGCCGCCGTGCGGCTCAGCTCGCTCAGTACCCAGCGGTCCAGCTCGCCGCGCTGGGCGACGGGCCGGTAGCCCTCGGCGCCGGCGAGCACGTCGCCGCCGAGCTGCCCGGCGTCACCCGAAATCGACGCGGCCGGATCGAAGCCGTCGATGTTGGCGTAGATCACGAAGAAGCTGTAGACGTTCCAGAGCGTCAGGAGGAACTCGGGGATGCACTGCCGGATGGCCTGCTCGCTGAAGCGGATGGTGGTCCAGGGCGGCTGGTTGGCGAAGAAGTACCAGCGCATGGCGTCGGCGCCGTAGCGGTCGAAGATTTCGCCGGGCTCGCGGTAGTTCCGCTTCCGCTTAGACATCTTCTCGCCGTCTTCGCCCAAGAGCAGCCCCAGCACGATGCAGTTGCGGAACGGGTGAGGATAAGGAACGAGGGGTGAGGGGTGAGGGAGTGAGGGGGTGAGGGGGTGAGGGGGTGACGGGGTGACGGGGTGAGGGGGTGACGAGGTGAGGGACGAGGGCTCGCCCCTGGCCGCTGACCCCTGACTCCTGACTCCCGACCCCTGATCCCTGACCCCTGGCCCCTGGCCCCTCGCCCCTCGTCCCTCCTCGCCAAACAGCAGCGTGCTGATGGCCAGCAGGCTGTAGAACCAGCCGCGGGTTTGATCGAGGGCCTCGCTGATGAAGTCGGCGGGAAACTGGGCCTGGAACCGCTCGGCGGAGCCTTTCTGCGCCGGATAGCCCCACTGGGCAAAGGGCATCGCCCCGGCGTCGAACCAGCAGTCGATCACCTCCGAGACCCGCCGCATCCGCGCCCCTTTGGCCTTGGGCGAGTCGTAGGTGACCGCGTCGATATAGGGCTTGTGGACGCACAGGTCGTCGGGCAGTTGGGGGTTTGCCCGCTTGGCCTGCTCCCAGACCTCGGTCCCGGCCACGCCGGGCTTGGCCAGCAGGTCGGCGTAGCTGGCCACGGCTTCCATGTAGCCGGTCTGCTGGCAAACCCAGATCGGCAGCGGGGTACCCCAGTAGCGCTCGCGCGAGAGGGCCCAATCGACGTTCGTTTCAAGAAAATTGCCGAACCGCCCGTCGCGGATGTGCGCGGGAAGCCAGTTGATCTGCCGGTTGTTGGCCAACATCCGGTCCTTGAACTGCTTGGTGCGGATGAACCAGCTCTGGCGCGGGTATTGGATCAGCGGGTCCTCTTCCGCCCGGGGGCAGAAAGGATAGTCGTGGACGTACTGTTCCTGGTGGAACAACAGACCGCGGCGGTCCATGTCGCGGATGATGTCCCGGTCGGCGTCCTTGACCCAGCGGCCCTGGTAATCGGGGGCCTCGGCCGTGAAGGTGCCGTTGGGGGCAACCGAGCAGATCAGAGGAATCGCCGTCGAACTCACGAATCGAGCGTTCTCGGCCAGCAAGACTTCATAGTCGACTTCGCCGAATGCAGGCGCCTGGTGCACCAAGCCCGTCCCACTCTCAATGGTCACAAATTCGGCAGCGACAATGCGCCAGCCAATGAATTCGTCGCCTCCAGCCCGGAGAAGGCGTTTTGCGTCACTCATGATTGCCCGATGAGCTGCTCCCGGCTGTGCGGCGGAAATGCCGTGGGCCATCTCTCTCGCATCGCCCGCCACATGAGTCTTGGGCAGGAAATCAAGATCTGGTGGCACATCGATTTCGCGTGTGGAGTAGAAATCGAACGGCGGAACATAGCAGCGGCTCACCAGGGCTTGGCCGCGGAGCGTCGATTCCACCGTTAGCCTGCGTCTCGACTTCGACGCGACCTGCTCGACCAGCGCCGAGGCGATCACCAGCCTCCGCGTCTCGCCCTCGACGGCGACGACCGAGTATTCCAGCTCCGGATGGACCGCCACGAACTGGTTGCTCGGCAGCGTCCAGGGCGTGGTGGTCCAGACGAGCAGGTCAGCGCCACACAGGCCCTCACCCTGGCCCTCTCCCAGAGGGAGAGGGGACTCATTCAGTTTGCCCTCACCCCTGGTCCCTGACCCCTGACCCCTGACCCCTGATCCCTTGCCCCTCGTCCCTCGCCCCTCGCCCCTCGTATCGACCAGCGGAAAGCGGACATAAACGCTCGGGTCGGCCACCTCGCGGTAGCCCTCGCCGACCTCGCCGCTGCTTAAGGCGGTGCCGCCTTGGGCCCACCACCAGACGATCTTGTGGCCCTGGTAGAGCAGCCCGCGGTCGAAGAGCGTCTTGAGCGCCCACCAGACGCTTTCCACGTAGCTGCGGTGGAAGGTGACGTAGGCGTCGTCGAGATGGATCCAGAAGCCCAGCCGTTCGGTGAGTTGTTCCCACTCCCGGGTGTAGCGGAAGACGCTTTCGACGCACTTCTGGATGAACGGCTCGATGCCGTACTTTTCGATCTCTTCCTTGCTGTGGATGCCCAGCTCCTTGCAGACCTCGACCTCGACCGGCAGGCCGTGGGTGTCCCAGCCGCCTTTCCGCTCGCAGTGGTACCCCCGCATGGTCTTATAGCGGGGGAAGAGGTCTTTGATCGCCCGGGTCAGGCAGTGGCCCGGATGCGGGACGCCGTTGGCCGTGGGCGGGCCCTCGTAGAACACAAACGCGGGGGCGCCGGCGCGGGCCTGGAGCGATTTCTCGTAGATCTGCCGCCGCTGCCAGAAGCGGCCGATCTGCTCTTCCAGCTTGGGAAACGAGACGGAGCTGTCGGCGGGCTGGAACATGGGGGCAGTCGATCTCAGTCAGGTCGATACGGCGGAAACCGCAAATAGACCACGCCCGGCCGAGTTTTTCAACGGCGATTCGCGGCCGCTTGCGGTTCAGAGCTTATCCCAGAACCGAGCATCGGGGTGGCTGGCGGTCGGCCGTAGGCCGCCCCCAGCCACAACACTCCGGGGGCTCGCTCCGCTCGACCCCGGCCACCCCGTATGCTCCGTACGGTTCTGGGATAAGCTCTTGGCACCGCCGCATCGTCTCAACTGCGTTCCGGCCCGCCGACGAACGACGGTGGGGCTGCACCCCAGCCTACGGACGGTCCGGCCCGCCCGCTGCCTCGGCGGCCAGGATACCCAGCACGATCTTCCGCAGCTTCGGCTCGGCCTCGGCGGCGGCGGCCAGGATCTCGTCGATCTGGGCCGGTTTCAGGGCGTCGGGCAGGCACATGTCGGTGACGACCGACAGCCCCAACACCCGCATCCCCGCGTGGACCGCCACGATCACCTCGGGCACGGTCGACATGCCCACCACGTCGGCTCCAATGCAGCGCAGGAAGCGATACTCCGCCCGGGTCTCCAGGTTCGGCCCGGTCACGGCCACGTAGACGCCCTTGTGGGCGGTGAAATCTTCGCGGCGGGCGATCCGCAGTGCCCGCTCGATCAGCAGCGGGTCGTAGGGCGCGGACATGTCGGGAAAGCGGGGCCCCAGCCGCTCGTCGTTCGGTCCCACCAACGGGTTGCCGTGCATCAGGTTGACGTGGTCTTCGATCACCACGATGTCGCCCCGGGCGTATTGCGGGTTCATGCCGCCCGAGGCGTTGGAGACGATCAGCAGCTCGGCGCCCAAGGCCCTCATCACCCGCACCGGGAAGGTGATCTGCCGGTGTGAGTAGCCTTCGTAGGCGTGGAAGCGGCCCTCCATGGCCACCAGCGGCACGCCCACGAGCCTGCCGCAGACCAGTTGTCCCGCGTGGCTGATGGCGGTGGAGCGGGGGAAATGGGGAATGGCCTCGTAATCCAGCGCGGCCTCGCAGTCGATCTGCTGGGCGACGCCGCCGAGCCCCGTTCCCAGGATGATCCCCACGCGGGGCTTTCCCGGCCAGCGCTGGCGGATTACGTGGGTGGCCTGCTCGATCTGCGCGGCTAGCTCGTCCATGGGCCCTGGCTCCGGGAAATGGAAACGTTCAAGAGCAGCCCCGCGGCGCCGAGGTCCGACGCGCTGGCCAGACGCTGGCGCCCTCCTGCTGAAAGCTCCTCGTGGACCTTGGATTCCGGGGATTGCGGGAAATCCGCAGCGTTCAGCCCCGGCGGCCACGCCGGAGATTGTCGCCGCGTAGCCACGGCGGCCAAACGAGTCACTCCCGGAATCGTGCCACTCCATTTAGACGTCTTCGAGATCGTCATCCGCTTTGTCGTCGTCCTCGTCGTCGAAGTCCTCGTCGAAGTCGTCGTCCTCGTCTTCAAGGTCTTCGTCGTCGAAATCCTCGTCGTCGTTGTCCTCGAGATCGTCCTCGAAGTCGTCGTCGAAGTCGTCGTCGAAGTCGTCGTCGTCGAAGTCGTCGTCCTGATCCTCGTCATCGAGGTCGTCGTCCTCGTCGATCTCCGCCACGCACGTGCCGGACAGCAGGTGCGCTTCATCCGGCGGGCAGGTCCAAGCCCCATCGGGCTCAGGCGGCGGCAACTGCCCAGCTTCGATTCTCAGCAACATGCCACAACCCTCAACTTTACAGGAGGCCGTCATCCGAAACGCCGGGGGAACCCTCCGGCCATGGATTCCCACCTTGCACGGTACGGGTGAGATTGTTAGTCAATGGCAGTCGATTTGTCAACCTCCATCACGGCAGCCCGTGCAGGCGGGCTAGCCATGACCGGGCCCTGGAACGCGGCCAGACGTGTCAAAATGAGAATGATGCGCAGACTGGAGGCCGCAGCATGATTACCGCAATCCCGTGTGCACTGAATCCACGGGCGGTTCATGCAATTGAACCCGGCAGGCGAATGACAGTGCCACAATTGGCAGTTGCACAACTACCCCGTCTGTGGTAGGATAAGTAGGCGTCAGATGGATGTTGTTTCCCGGAATATACACTTTCCCCAAGTTCAGTGTTCTTGTCGCGAGTTTGTTTGTCGGGAGGTCGGTTGACCGGGCGAAGGGAACCATCGTGACATGTCGGATAAGAGTATGAGGAAATCCGGATTCCGGCGACTCCGGCTTCAGTTCAGCCTTCGCGCAATGTTCGTGCTGATGACTGTATGTGCGGTTTGGCTCGGTATTGAAGCTCGCCGCGCCCGACAGCAGCGGGAAGCGGTCGAGCGGTTGCTCGAGATCGGCGGCAGCGTAAGGTACGACTACGAGTACGACCAGTCTGGAGTATATCAGGCCAACGCCGAGCCTCCCGGTCCGGCTTGGCTCCGGGAGTTTCTGGGACGCGAGTATTTCCAGGAGGTCGTTTATGTCCACCTCACTGGGACTGTGGCAAATGATGATGACCTGCGCCATGTCGGTGCGTTGAGAAACCTGGAAACCGCGTGGCTTAACGGGACGTCGATAAGCGACAAAGGTGCCGCCCATCTTCGTGGACTCACAAACCTCAAGCACCTGTACCTTCAGGACACACGTATTGGCGACAAGACCTTGGAGCATTTGGGAAGACTCCACGGTCTCGAGGGTCTTCATCTCGGCAGTACAGACATCACGGACGACGGACTTCGGCACCTTAGGCACTTGAGACGTTTGATAAGCCTGAACCTCCCGAATACTCGAATCGCCGGTCAGGGACTCCCCTATGTACACAACCTGCCGAAGCTCGAATACATAGACCTTCGACATTGTCCGGTCGCGGATTCCGCCCTTAGAGCTCTCGATGAGTCGACGACACCTTGGTGGCTGGACCTGCGCAATACCAGAGTTGGCGACGATGGAATCGCCTATCTTGCCAAGGTACCGTCGCTAAAAAGACTTGAGATCACGCAAGGTCAAGCAAGTGCCGCTGCCTTGGACGAATTGCGCCGGGGTCTTCCGCAATGCCAAGTCGTGATTGAGTCCGTCGCGCCCATCCCTGAGCCTTCATTGAATCACCAGCAGCGTGGTGCGGCAAGGCAGCTCGCCGCTTGGTAGCTGGGAGGCCCTGGGAAAGAGGACTCTACGTTTCCGGCCGGACTGGCGTATCGGCAGCCGGTATCTTGCTGACGGTGGGCAATTGGGGGGATGGGGCCTTACGCACAGGGGCGCCCGGGTCGATGCGGAACTGGCGGCCGGCGGATTCGGCCGGCGGTCCTGCCTCCGAGGGTCGTTCGTCCCGCGGGGTCAGCCCCGGCTGTTGCCCGAGCGCCGCCAGGTAGGTCTGGACCTCGGCATTGGCCGGGTCGACCTGCTGCCACTCCGCCAGCACCGGCCGGGCCGCCTCCACCTGGCCGTTCGAGAGCAGCGTGACCGACAGGCAGCGAAGACAGAGCGGATCGCGGCAGCCGGCCACGTACGCGCTCTGAAGGTAGCCCAGGGCGGCCGTCCAATCCTGCTGGGCGGCCTTGCAGGCGCCCCGAACGGCATCGCCAAGCGACTGGCGCTCTTCCGGTTCGATGGTAAGCTGATCGGCCAGGCCCAGGGCCTCGTCGCTGCGGCCGTGCCGCACGTGCAGCTCCAGCAGGCGGCGCCGCAGCCGGATCGAGGCGTGGTTGCCTTGGAGGGCCTCTTCCAGCACGCGGCGGGCCTCTTCGTCCTTGCCCTGAATTTGCAGCGAGAGGCTCAGGTAATCGGCGGCCACCTCGGCCAATTCCGCCAGATGCCAGACCTCCAAGTCGACCTGTCCGTGCTTGACGGCAGCCTCGAAGGATCGCGTGGCCAGGTCCCCACGCTTTCGCTCCTGGAGACAGTTGCCCATCGCCAGCAGCAATTGGGCGTCCAGGGGAAAGACCTCCAGGGCCTCCAGACAGGTTTGCAGTTGGAGGTCAGCCAGCGACCGGTCGCCGTCGTAGGTGGTCAGCAGCCCGTAATAGGCCTCGAGCTGCTCGGCCGAGCCGTGTTCGGCCTCCTCGACGGCCGCCAGAAAGGCCTGGCGGGCCAGGTCCTTCTGGCCCAGGTCGCCGCGGGCCTCGCCCACGGCTAGGTGCAGCCGGGCGGGCGGCGGGCCGACGGTTTCGGCAGCCTCCAAATCGGCCAGCCTCAGGTTCCGCTGGGCACGCGACTGCTTGCGTGCCGGATCGTGGTCTCGCCGGTGGCGCCGGATCCTGCCCGGCGCGGCGCTGATCTGGAGCCCGGCCGACTCGATCGACGGCCGCAACGTCTCGCGGACGCGACCCTCGAACCGCAGGTCGGGGCGGTTGGGGATCAGCAGCAACTGCACGACCTGCTCGCGGCAGGCGGCCTGCTCGGCGGGCGGCATCTCGACCCAGAGCATGTAGGCCTTGGCTGAGTCGGCCTGGCAGTCGACGAACTGCCGCAGCTCGGCGGCCGAGTCGTCCGCCAGCCGCTCCCCGGCGTCGAGCCAGAGGACCCAGTCGCCGGTGGCCTGCCGCAGGCAGCAGTTGCGGGCGGCAGCGAAGTCGTCGTCCCAGGGGGCCTGGCCGACCACCGCGCCGAGCTGCTTGGCGATGGCCACGGTCTGGTCCGTCGAGCCGGTATCCAGGATGACGATCTCGTCGGCGATCGGCCGGATGCTCTCGATCGACGCGGCCAGAACCTCCTGCTCATCACGGACGATCATGGCCACCGACAGGCGGGGCCGCGAGGTCTTTTCTATTGGGTCCGTCATCAGTCCTCCCTGACAGTAAGGGCGCGCTCACAGATCGTAGCAGGCACACTCCGTGTGCCGTCCCCGGGTTACGGCACACGGAGTGTGCCTACTACACTGGAACTGAACAGGTTATCACTGAGCACTCGCTAAGAGACGTGCAACCCCCGGAGTCCGCCGGAGTATACCCCTTCCGGGCGATGGCCGAAAGGTCGATTCACAGACGGCGTCGGTCAGTCGGCGCGGATTCCGACCGCCGCGCGGGGGCGAATCGGGCGGCTCAGTCGGCTCCCACGGCCAGCCGCAGGGCGATGCGGCACGCCTGGCGGAATTCGCCGAGATCCATTCGCTCGGAGGCGGTGTGAGGATCCTTCTGGCCGCAGCCCAGGCTGACGGTGGGGATTCCCCGGGCGGTCATCCAGTTGGCATCCAGGCCGCCGTTGGAGATGGAGCGGACCGGTTGGCCGCCAAGCTGGCGGACGGCCGCCTCGGCCGCCCGCACGCAGGGCTCGTCGTCGGCGAGCTTGAAGGCCTCGTAGTCCAGGCGGCCCTGGATGCAGACCTCGCCGCCGGCGCCCTGGCGGTTGCGGACCTTTCGGGCGGCCTGAGCAAACGCCCGCTCAATCGCCCGGACGATCCGTCGGCGGAACGCCGGATTGTGGCTGCGGGCCTCGGCGCGGAGTGTGACCTCGGGGGTGACCACGTTGGTGGCATCGCCGCCGTGGATGGTCCCCACGTTGCTGGTGCCGTATTGCCCGTCCTTCTCGATCCGCCCGTGCCAGCCTTCCTGGTGGAGTTGGGCAATCGCCAGCGAGGCGATGGTGATGGCGCTGACGCCGTTTTCGGGCGCGCCGCCGGCGTGGCTGGCGATCCCCTTGACCTGGATCTCCATGCGGCAGCCGCCGGTCGCTCCGATGGTCAGCCGCTCGGAGGGTCCCCCGTCGAAGTTGAACGCCAGTTGTGGTTTGCCCAGCATCCCCAGCCGGGCGTGGCGGGCACCGTGCAGGCCGGTCTCTTCCTGGACCGTCCAGAAGAAGCTCAGCGGCGGGTGGGGCAGTCCGCCGCGGAGGATCTCCAACGCGGTGGCCAGCACGACGGCGCAGCCGGAGCGGTCGTCGGCCCCCAGGGCCGTGTGTTTGTCGGCCGGCACGATCCAGCGACCGCGGCGGACGGGCCGGGCCCCTTGGCAGAGCGGGACCGTGTCGACGTGGGCCATCAGCATCCGCCGGCCGCCCCGAACCGTGCCCGGCAGCGTGCAGACGAGGTTACCGATCTCGCCGCCCTGCGGGCTGCGACGATGGGCCCGGTCGAAGTGGATCGCGGCGGCGGGGGCTCCAGCCTGGCGGAGTCTCTTGGTGATGTATCGCATCACCTGCGCCTCTTGGCCGCTGCCGCCGGGAATGGCCAGCAGCTCCATGACCAACCGTTCCGCCCGCTCCAGGTATTGCTCGGTCATGGCAGACGGTGGCACGGCAAGCCCAAGAGAATCATGGTGCCGGCGAACTGGTCTCTGTTGCGGGAGTCATTGGCCGATGGGTGCCATGGCTAAGCTGGCTTGGCCATGCCCACGCAAGCGTGGGCATGGCACCCCGGCTCACGGAAAGATGTTCAAGTCTCTGAAGAATGATCTCCAGAACCAGTCGAACAGGATCAGGACGCCACAGGGAAGCACGGTCAGTAGCAGGAATGCGATCCCCACGACCACCAGAATCTTCGTACCGGCGCTCATTCTGGATTTCGACGGCCGTTGCGTTCCATCCGGAGGGATGTCGGATGGACTCATCGACATTCATCCTCATTCTGCGCCCAGCGACGGGGGCCATGGCCAATCTGGCTTGGCCATGCCACCGCTGGCGGACATGCCCACGCAAGCGTGGGCATGGCACCCCAGCCCCCCACTCTCAACCCTCAACTCTCGACCCTCAACTCTCGACCCTCAACCGAGGCCGCTCACTTGATCGATTCGATCATCTTGACGATCTGCTCTTCGGTGTACTTGTTGGCATCGGCATTGAGCATCAGCATGACCGGCCCGGTCTGGCCCTGGAAGACGCCGGTGACTTGGATTCGCGGGGCGCCCGACTTACCGCCCACTCCTTTGGCGATGGTAAACGTGACCTGCTGGCCGCGGATCTGGACTTGCTTGGTGGAGGATTCCTTGATCGTGACTTGTTCCTGGCTCCCCATCCCCTGTTGCCG
>Ga0315281_10014148_pt1 | contig 10777 bp, 8 predicted proteins | sample YL17G07_0_MG_FD_204540 | JGI IMG/M metagenome (GOLD analysis project Ga0315281, IMG submission 204540) | Sediment microbial communities from Yellowstone Lake, YNP, Wyoming, USA - YL17G07_0 | ecosystem: Environmental > Aquatic > Freshwater > Lake > Sediment | place: USA: Wyoming | collected... | reverse complement strand
ACGGATCGGCCGGCCACGCCAGCCATCCTTCCAGGCGCTGTCCCCGCAACGTGCATGGGCTGAGCCCGGCTGGTGGATTTGGTTCGCCAGCCTTCAGCCTGAACCACGTTCTAAGCCGCGGCATCAAGCGCGGCATCGCGGATCCTCTGATACGTCCTCGGCCAGGTGAACGCGGCCGACCATGTCTTGGCCGCCCGCACGAAAGCCGGATCCGTGGCGCCCGCCCGCAGCACCTGTGCCAGCGCCTGCGCCAGCGCCGCGGGCGAGCTTGTGTCGCAGTAGATCGCGACGTCGCCACCGACTTCGGGCAGACTGGTGCTGTAACTCGTGATGACCGGCGTGCCGAGAGAAAGCGCCTCCGCCACCGGCAGGCCGAAGCCCTCGTAGCGCGAGGGATAGACCACGCAGCGCGCGGCAGCCAGAAGATGGTCGCGCACCTGGTCGGAGACGAAGCCGACGAAGCGGATCCGCCCTGCGGCCCGAGCATCTGTGAGGTGGTACCGGACAATCAATTCCTGCGCCGACGGGCCCCAGCCCCAGCGCCCAGCGAAGACGAAATCCGCCTGCGCCAGCAGACCTGGCTGATCGGCGAGGCAGCGGAACACCGCCTCCACATCCTTGCGCGGCTCGAGCGTGCCCAGCACCAGCACGTAGGGCCGTATCGACACCCCCGGCGGCAGCGGTGCCACGGGGCCGGTGCAGGGCGCGAGCGGCACGGCGATACACGGGATCGCGCTCGCCTGCGGATAATAGGTGCGGATATCCTGCCGCGTCGCTTCGGAAATCGCGACCACCAGATCCGAGGACAGGATATCGGCCAACAGATGGGCCTGCCACCACTCGATCGCCTCGGTTGTATGAAATTGCGGCGTCACCAGCGTGGTCAAGTCGTACGCAATGAGCACCTCGGTCGGAAACAGGCGACGGTGCCGCTTGTTGCCGGGGAACACGCCGATGGTCTTGCGGTTCGGGTCGTAATCAAAATCCACCGCCATCGCCGTGCGCGCGGCTGCCCACCACAGGATTTCGGAGCCGTCGGTCTGCACCAGCCGCTCCACCAGCGCGCGCGGCAGCGCCTGACGCGAAAAGAAGAAATGCGGCTCGATGCTGGCGTCGCCCAGCATCTCCTTGGCCAGCGCCTTGGTGACGTTGGCGAGGCCGGTGTGGAACCGCTCGCCCATGGTGGAGATCTCCAGCGCCATCACGGGCGCGCGAGGCGGGTCAGACATGGGCGGCCTCGCCCTGGTCAGACATGAGCGGGTGCGGCAAGGCGGCGAGGCGCGCCTCTGCCGTCCGGAGGATGGTGGGGGCCCCGAATTTCTGCAGCACGGTCTGGGCCGCACGCGCGGCCATGCGATCATATTCGTCCGGCTTTTGTCCCATCGCCGTGTGGCACGCGCGGGCGACGTCGAAGCGTGTCGCCACCGGCAGGGCATAGGGCATGCCAGCCACATCGCCGGCCATGCGCGGGATGACGCCGAAATAAGACTTTTCGGCGATCGCAACGGCGTTAGCGCTGTCGATGTAGTCCGCCATGGCGGTGTTGGTGGTGCAGACCGGAACGGTGCCGAAGGACATCGCCTGCACCAGCGGCAGGTTGAAGCCTTCGCAATGCGTCGCCGACAGGTAGTAGTCGGCGATGCTGAACAGCGCCTCCATCTGCGGGCCGGTGAGGTAATCCAGGATGAACATCACCCGGCTGTCGTCGTACGACATATCGCCGTTGCAACGTGGCCGGATCTGCTCGTAGAGCCCGGTCGAACGAAAATCGCCATTGTTCGGGACAATCAGCTTGATGATCAGCAGGTCGCGTGCGTCGGGCCCGACCGCCATCTGAAAGCCTTCGATCAGGTTGAGCAGATTCTTCCGCAGGTCGCCCGCGTTGAGCACCGTGAGAAAAATTTTCCCCGCACCTCCGGCCAGCCGGTCTTGCAGCACAGGGTGCTGGCGCACGGGAGCCAGCCGGTTGTCGCACAGCTCGGCATTGCGCTCCTGCGACAATGCGCCGGACAGCACCAGCGGCAAACTCGGGATCGTGCCGAGCATGTCCAGGCATTCAGAAAAGCCGCGCCGGCGCGGCAGGGTTTCGTCCACCTGCGGTGCCGAAATCACATGGACATGCGTCAGCCCGTATTCGCGCAGGACCCGCGCGGTATAGGAACAGCCGACCCAGATCTCGTCCATCAGGCGCAGCATGTGAACCTGGTTGGACAGGACCGAATCGGTCACTAGGCCATGATCCTTCATCACGTCGAATTCCCAGGCGAAATGACAGATGTTGCGCGCCCCCACCATCGGCCTGATGTTCTCGGTGGAGCGGAACGCGATGTGCACCACCTGCTCCGGCTCCACCCCGAGAAGCCCCACATACGTCGCGCGATGCTTGAAGATCTGCGGCTCTGCGATGTATTTCGTCGGATACCCCGCCCTGTCGAAAAGTCGGACCAGCGCATCTTCGATGATGCGATACGAGTAATGCGTCGATCCCATCTGGGTTCGAATGTCACCGCTTCTCTCGGAGGAGTAGGCAATCAGGTCCTTCATGGGCCCCAGCGCTTGGTCTTTTGGAACATTTTGTAATTCTATACTCTGCCCACAAACTGTTCAAACTAATCATGCCCGTCAAGGCAGGATACGTTCCAGATAGGAGTTGATTGGCCGCAAAAAACGCCAACACGGCGCACCGCAGCGCAAGGTTTTGGCGATGCCCGAGGACGAGACCTTGCTCACCGCCGGCATCGTCGTCCGGGCACGCCAGTATGTTGGGTGTCTGAAATTGTGCCAATAGTCAGGCGCCGGTTTCAACGCTTGGCGTTTTTGCTACAATGACAAGGATGCCATGGTCCCGGGTGGTCATGTCTGGGAATGCCAGTAAGGGTGAGGGCTTTGGATCGACAGCCGTCGAAAGCGAAGATGGTGGGTCGCAGATGGCAATGGCGACAGGTTGCGCCGGCGCCGATTGCGTTGCCTCTGGAAGAACACCACACGGCGCGGCAGGGCATCGAGGCGGATGCGGCGGCGTGGGCGGGGCTGGTGGCGCTGACCGGCGCCAGGCCGTCGCAGCCGGACGAAAGAGTGGGACCGTGAGCGACGACCCGCCACAAAGCACAGACGCTGTCGCCGAAGACAAGCCGGCCCACGCCGACCTACCGAGTATACGAGTCATCGGGTTCCCGGGGCGCTTCACGGCCTGGGGGCTGGATCTGGTGCGGCAAGTGCTGGAACTGGCCGGGCTGGCGATCGAGATCATCCCGTTGGCTCAGGCGCCAGCGCTGGGGAAGGTCCCTGTGGGCGAACCGGGAGCGGTCGTGCGTGTGCTGCTGGCGCACGGACCGATGCTTGGACACGCCGATATCCTACCTGACGCGGGATCGCGCACGATCGTGTTTCTCGATGATCCCATGCACGCTTTGGACGAGTTGGTGGGCGGCGCAGGAGAACCTCGGGACGCCGCGCGCGTCCTCACGGCCACGCTCGCGCCGCTGGCGCCGGTGCTCCGCGAGCCTGGTGTCCTGCTGGTACGACGTATTGCCGGCATGGATCCGATGGCTGCTCTGCAGGCGATTGCCGCCCATCTGGTGCCGACGTTGCCGCCGGTCGTGACGGTGGCCAACGACAGCACGCCGGATATTGCCGAGACGGCTCGGGAACCCTCGGACACAGTCCGCGACCTCACGGGGCAGGTGCTGACCCCGTTGATCAACCTTGCTATCGGCGGGGCACGGGAGCCAATGGTCTACCCGCTCCACTGCTTTTACCGGGGTGATCGTGCATTTGAACCGGCCCTGCCTATTGTTGACCTACTCGGACCCCGGCGCGTGCTTTATCATGGTCCCGCTTTCTATGTGCCGCCCGGGCGCTGGCGCGTTGATGCCGAGCTTTACTTCTCCGACGACGCGCATAACGCAAAATGCGCGCTCGACGTGCTTGCCGGCGTGGAACGCGTTACCGGCTTGGAACTTGTGGAACTGGTGACGGTACAGATACGCCCCCAGGAAGGTGGCCTGTTCCTGGCGTCATTCCCGGTTACCATCGAGCGACCGGACGATCGGATTGAGATACGAGTATGGCTTGATCGCGGGGCGATCGAAGGGCAGATCGGATTGCGGCAGATCACGCTTCATCCCGATGAAGCTGACGATTCGTGAGGACCCGCCAACGTGCGGCACCAACAGAATCAATCGTCCTGCCATGTTACAGTGATATCGCTCAGGTCGGCGATAGGCGCTATGGCTGGTTTGGCCGCGGGAGCGGAGGTGTGGATTTTTCTCCCTGGCCGGGAAAAGTGGATCTTCTATGAAAAGGTCGCGGTTGATGGAGGGCCAGATCGCGTTCGTCCTGCGTCAGCCCACCAAAGCTAGACAACGACCTGTGCTGCCTGGTCTTTCTATCTTCGCCAGTGCGGTCCTCCTGGCGCTCTAAAGGCATACGTCAGGTCGGCCGCCTTCATTGCGGTGGCTCACGTGAGAAGAGTTCATGTATACTGTTCGCTAGGTTCTCACCAACAAGGAAAGAGTCGGTGTCAGATTCAATCAATCAGAATGGTTCTGCCGTAGCGGATCCAGCACATGCCGCGGATCTGGATAACTGTTTCTGGTGGCACAGTATCCGGCTTGACGACGGCCGGATAACGCCCGGCGCGAAGACTCTTGAGCTTATGGATGATGAAACGCGTCAAACTTTCGATCGCCTTGATCTGCACGGCAAGTCTGTCTTGGACGTAGGAGCATGGAACGGCGGCTTTTCCATTGAGGCCAAACGCCGCGGTGCCAGCACGGTTGTCGCCTTGGACCACTGGACTTGGAATAGCCCAGCGCTACGCGGCCGGGAGAGTTTTGAAATAGCAACCAGATTGTGCGGCATGCAACTTGAGGCGGTGGATATCGACCTCGATACCCCGCAGCTCTCGCTTGCCCATTTGGGGAAATTCGACGTCGTATTGTTCTTGGGAGTGTTTTACCATCTGATCGACCCGATTGCGTGTTTGCGCGAAGTCGCAAGCCTCGCCCAGGGGGTATTGGTCGTGGAAACGCATTTAGAGCCGTCGCCGGAGACGAGGCCGATGATGGTTTTTTACCCCGGCACCGAACTTGCCGGTGACGGGAGTAACTGGTGGGGGCCCAACGAGGTCGCCGTTCGGGAGCTATTGAACCATTTTGGATTTCAGGTCGATCACTTTTGTCTCGGCAGCAGCCCCAACCGGGGAATATTTCATGCCTCCAGAAAGCCGACGTGAGCCCTTGAAACGACTCCTTGGCTAGCTGAAGCAACCTCATGCCTTGGACACGCCCGGCCTCCGGTTGGGCGGCGTTTTCAACGGCATAGCCTGGCGCCGTGACTAATCCGGCCCGCCAACCCTCCGGGTTCAGCGGCGTCAACGCGTGCCGTCGAAAACGGTCAGACCGACGATTCCATGCCGTTGATCAGACGTGCCTGACAGAGAGTTACGAGGATTGAGCGATGCAAAGCCGCGAACCTTGCTTGCTTCAATGTCCCTCGCCGCGCGCCATCGCCAGGTGATGCACCTGGTGGTGGGCGCCGGTTGCCATCACGCCGATGAAGCCAAGGCCCTGGATCATCTGTGTCTGTTCCGGCACCGCGGCAGTGACGATCAGCACCATGCCGTCCGCCCGGCTGCGCGCGGCGACGCGCCAGCCGTTCTGGCCGTCGATCTCCGCGGCGTGCGCCGGCAGCATGCGCTGGATCGCCGCCAGGGTTCTGCCGGTGCCGGTGACGACGGCCTCGATCCCGCCAGGGACGCGGCGCACGGCGGCATGCGCGCGCATCGTCACCTCATCCATGTCGATCAGGTGCGTGCGCAGGCGGTCCAGATCGACCTTCGACCAATCGGTGGCGGGGTCGGCGCGCAGGATGCGGATGATTTCCTGCACGGTGCCGAACGCGGCCTGGCCGGGCTCGGTGGGCACGCTGTCCGTGCCGGGCGCCGTGGCGGCCTGATCGTGGGCATGCTGCGCCAAGGCCGGCCGACAAGCCATCAATGCCACGGCAAACAGCGCGGCGGTGGGCCAGTTTTTCATCCGTTGTTCCTTCATTCTGCCACGCGACGGCCTGTTATTCGGCAGCTTGGGCATAGGCCTCCAGCGGCGCACATGTGCAAACCAGATTGCGATCGCCATAGACATTGTCCACCCGTTTCACCGGGGGCCAGTATTTTGCCCGTTCCACCCACGGCAAGGGAAACACCGCCTGCGCGCGCGTGTAGGGATGCGCCCATGGATCGGCCGCTATTTCGGCGGCCGTGTGTGGCGCGTTCTTCAACGGGTTGTCGGCGCGATCGAGTTTTCCGGATGCGATGTCGGAAATTTCGGCACGGATGAAAATCATCGCCTCGCAAAAGCGATCGAGCTCGGATTTGGATTCACTTTCTGTCGGCTCGATCATCAAGGTGCCCGCTACTGGCCAGGACATGGTGGGCGCGTGATAACCAAAATCCTGCAGACGCTTGGCGATGTCTTCCACCATCACGCCGGCCTCCTGCTGGAAATGGCGGCAATCGATGATGCATTCATGCGCCACCATGCCGGAGGAGCCGGTATAAAGGACGGGAAAATATTTTCCGAGTTTCCGGGCGATGTAATTGGCGTTCAGGATTGCCACCTCCGTCGCGCGCGTCAGCCCCGCCGCGCCCATCATGCGGATATAGGCGTAGGAAATGGGCAGAATGAGCGCGGAGCCGAAGGGCGCGGCGGAGACCGGACCCACGCCCGTGGCCGGTCCGGCGTCTTCGCGCAGCGGATGGTTCGGCAGATGTGGCATCAGATGCGCCGCCACCGCCACAGGTCCGACACCCGGACCGCCGCCGCCATGGGGAATGCAGAAAGTCTTGTGCAGATTGAGATGGCAAACATCCGCGCCGATCGCCGCCGGGCTGGTCAGGCCCACCTGCGCGTTCATGTTGGCGCCATCCATGTAGACCTGCCCGCCGGCCGCATGCACCAACGTACAGATCTCTCTGATCGCTTCCTCGAACACGCCGTGCGTCGAGGGATAGGTGATCATCAGCGCCGCTAATTTTTCAGCGGTCTGCGTCAGTTTCTTTTGCAGATCGGTGAGATCGACATTTCCTTCGGCGTCGCACGCCACCACCACCACACGGTAGCCGGCCATTGCCGCGCTGGCCGGATTCGTGCCATGCGCCGAGGACGGAATCAGACAGACATCTCGATACCCCTCGCCGCGCGCCTCGTGATAGGCGCGAATCGCCAGGAGCCCAGAAAATTCGCCCTGCGATCCCGCGTTCGGCTGCAAGGACACCGCGGCGAAACCCGTTGCCTCCCGCAGCCATTTTTCCAACTGTCTGATCAGCGAGAGATAGCCGCGAGTCTGATCCGCGGGCGCAAACGGGTGAACATCGGAAAAGCCCGGCAACGTGGCAGCAATCATTTCCGCCGTTGCGTTCAGCTTCATCGTGCAGGAGCCGAGCGGGATCATGCTGCGGTTCAACGCGATGTCCTTGTCTTCCAGCCGCTTGAGATAGCGCAGCATCTCGTGCTCGGCGTGGTGCGTGTTGAACACCGCCTGTTGCAGGAACGCCGTCCCGCGCAACAGCGCCGGGGGAATTTCCGACGTTGCCGTGGACAAGACCCCCCCAATAACATCCGCCAGGCGCATCAGGTCTTCTCGGGTGACGGTTTCGTCCATGGCAATGCCGACGCATTGCGCGTCGATACGACGAAAATTGAACCCGGCCGCCAGGGCTGTTGCCATCAGCGCATCGGTGCGTGAGCCGGCCTCGATCGCGATCGTATCGAAGAATGTTTTGTGGCGCAGCGTGAAGCCGGCGTTCCGTGCGGCATCGGCCAGCAGCCGGGCCTGCAGATTCACGCGGCGCGCGATGCGCGCCAGCCCGGCCGGGCCATGCCAGACCGCATACATCCCGGCGATCACCGCCAGCAGCACCTGCGAGGTGCAGATATTGGAAGTCGCTTTTTCACGGCGGATATGCTGCTCGCGTGTCTGCAAGGCCAGGCGCATCGCTGGGTGGCCGGCCGCGTCCACGCTGACGCCGACCAGCCGCCCGGGCATGGAACGCTTGAACGCGTCGCGGGTCGCGAAATAGCCGGCGTGTGGACCGCCGAATCCCATCGGCACCCCGAATCGCTGCGCCGATCCCACCACCACATCGGCGCCCATCTCGCCGGGCGGCGTCAGCAGCGCGAGAGAAAGCGGATCAGCGGCAACGATGGCCAGACCTCTGACCGCGTGGATGGCGTCGATCTCCGGCTCCAGCGGGCGGATTTCTCCGGTTGTGCCGGGGTATTGCAGCAACAGGGCAAATGGATTGGCGGCGCGGATCGCGGTGACATCGCCCGGCGCCACATCCAGCAGCGTGATGCCGAGCGGTTTTGCTCGCGTTGCCACCACCGCGCGCGTCTGCGGGTGCAGATCGGTCGCCACCGCCAGCACATCGGATTTCGTTTTTGACAACCCATGCGCCATCGCCATCGCCTCGGCCGCGGCGGTTGCTTCGTCCAGCAGGGAGGCATTGGCAATCTCCATGCCAGTGAGCTCACAAACAAGAGTTTGAAAATTCACCAGCGCTTCCAGGCGGCCTTGCGCGATTTCCGCCTGATAGGGCGTGTAGGCGGTGTACCAGCCGGGATTTTCCAGCACATTGCGCAAGATGACGGGCGGCGTGTGCGTGCCGTGATAGCCCATGCCGATCAGCGATTTCTTCAGCACATTCTGTCCTGCGAGGGTACGCAATTCGGCGATCACGGCGGCTTCGTCGATCGCCGGCGGCAGGTTCATCGCGTGGTTGGTGCGGATCGTGCCCGGCACGGTTTTGGCCGCCAGGTCTTTCAAGGTCGCCGCGCCCACCACATGCAGCATCGCCGCGATGTCGGCCTCCGATGGCCCGATATGGCGCGCGACAAAACCGTCCGCCGCTTCCAGGATTTCCAGTTCTTCCAAGGCGGGCGAGGGAGACGCCATCATGCGGTTTCCAGAAATGCGTTGTAAGCGGCCTCGGTCATCAGCGCGTCGAAGGCGGCGCGATCGGAAATTTCTAGGACAAAAAACCAGCCGGCGCCGGTGGCGTCCGCGTTCACTTTTGCCGGGTCGTCGACGATCGCCTGGTTCGCCGCCGTGACCGTGCCGGCCAGGGGGGCGTAGACGTCGGACGCCGCCTTCACGCTTTCCACCACCGCGCAGGCCTCGCCCGCCGCCACTGTGCGCCCGATTTCTGGGAGTTCGACAAACACCACGTCGCCCAGTGCTTCCTGCGCGTATTCGGTGATGCCGACGGTGGCGGTGGTGCCGTCGAGGCGCACCCATTCATGGTCTTTTGAATAACGGATCTCGGGCATGTGGAAAAATCCTTCAGCGGGCGTAGCGATGGGGGACAAAAGGCAGGGGCACTACACGCGCGGCAAGCGGTTTTCCGCGCACCATCAGGTTCAGCGCGGTGCCGTCACGGGAAAGGTCACGGCGCACATAGCCCATGGCGATCGGTGCATTCAGGCTCGGCGAAAATCCGCCGGACGTGACCACACCAGCCGGCGTGCCATCCAGCGTGACGATTTCGGCGCCCTCCCGCGCTGGCGCGCGACCTTCGGGGCGCAGGCCCACGCGCAGGCGCGGGGCACCGTTGTCAAGCTGATCGCGGATCACGGCGCCGCCGGGAAAATCCCAGCTCATCTTCCGGCGTTTTCCGATCACCCAGGTGAGCCCCGCTTCCACCGGCGTGGTTGCTTCGGTGATGTCGTGACCGTACAAGCAGAGCCCGGCTTCCAGGCGCAGGGAATCTCGCGCGCCCAAACCGACCGGGATGACTTCCTGCTCAGCGAGGAGAACCCGCGTGAGCGCGTCCGCCTGGTCGGCGCGGACAGAAATCTCGAATCCATCTTCGCCGGTGTAGCCGGAGCGGGAAATGAAAGCGGTCATGCCGGCAACCGGCGCCGCCACCACGCCCATGAAAGGCAGCGCGGCGGCCCCTGGAAAAAATTGCGTCAGTACCGTCGCGGCCAGCGGGCCTTGCAGCGCGATCAGGGCGCGGTCGTCGTGCTCGCGCAACGTCACCCCTGCCGGCAGAGCGGCGCGGACATACGAAAAATCAGCCGCCTTGCGGCTGGCGTTCACGACAATGAAAAAAGAATCTTCTGCCAGGCGAGACACCATCAAATCATCGATGATGCCGCCGGTCGTGTTGGTCAGCAGCGTGTAGCGTTGCCGACCCTGGCGCAGGCCGACGATCTCACCCGGCACCAATGTTTCCAGCGCCGCCGCGGCACCCGGCCCCGCGAGCGTCGCCTGGCCCATGTGCGAGACATCAAAAAGCCCCGCCTTCTGCCGGCAATGCAGATGTTCCGCCAATACCCCGCCGCGGCAGCGCGCGGCCAGCACACCGGAAAAATCGTACTGCACGGGCATCGCATAACCGGCGAACGGCACCATGCGCGCGCCCAGCTCACGATGCAGCGCATCGAGCGGCGTGGTGCGCAGGGAGGCGTCCGATAGGGCGTGTTCGGTCAACGGGTCGCTCCAGAACGGGCCCCCACCGGCAAAGAACCGGCAACGGCGTCATGTGCGACCCCCCTCTGTCCGGGAACCTGAGAGATTCGGGCGCCCGGTGTCCGAGCCGGCCCTTACTCCGTCGGTGCGGCCATCCACGTATTCGGATGGCCGGCTTTCCAGAGATCCCTGATCCCAATGCGGTCCTTTGTGCCTGAGCGTTTCCGGGGGCCGGTTGCGCCTTCGGCGGCAGCCATTTCGAGGCTGCTCTCTCCCGCGTCGGGGACTTGGGACAAACCCATCA
>Ga0315281_10014147_pt1 | contig 10777 bp, 9 predicted proteins | sample YL17G07_0_MG_FD_204540 | JGI IMG/M metagenome (GOLD analysis project Ga0315281, IMG submission 204540) | Sediment microbial communities from Yellowstone Lake, YNP, Wyoming, USA - YL17G07_0 | ecosystem: Environmental > Aquatic > Freshwater > Lake > Sediment | place: USA: Wyoming | collected... | reverse complement strand
CATGATCGCCTCATGGCCCATCTTTTTCAGCGAGGTCACGGCCGAGACGCAGCACCAGTCGAATTCGACCGATGAGCCGATGCTGTACGAGCCCGAGCCGAGGACCATGACTTTATTTTTGCCCCGGCCGAAACGGACGTCGTCTTCCCGCCCGTGATAGGTCATGTAGAGATAATTGGTTTTCGCCGGATATTCGGCGGCCAGCGTGTCGATTTGCTTGACGGCGGGCAGGACGCGAAGCCGGGTTCTTTTGGCGCGAACCTCAAGCTCGTCCGCGCTGGTGAGGATGGCGATTTGCTTATCGGAAAAGCCGCCGCGCTTGGCTTCGGCGAGAAGCGGCGCCGGGAGCGATTCGAGCGAGTGGCCCCTCAGCTTCGCTTCGAGATCGACGATATTCTTGATTTTTGATAAAAACCAGCGGTCGATCTTCGTCAGGTGATAGATTTTATCGATGGCATAGCCTTTTTTGAGGGCCTCGGCGATCCCGAAGAGGCGCTCGTCGGTCGGATGCTTGAGCTCCTTTTCAAGATTTTTAAAAGAATAGCTCTCGTTGCCCACGACGCCGTACATCCCGATCTGGAGCATGCGGGTCGCCTTCTGGATGGCCTCCTCGAAGTTGCGGCCGATGGCCATGACTTCGCCGACCGATTTCATCTCCGAGCCGATCTTTTTCGAGACGCGCCGGAACTTCTTCAGGTCCCAGCGCGGGATTTTGACCACCAGGTAATCCAGGGCCGGCTCGAAGCAGGCCGTCGTCTTTTTCGTGATCGAATTGAGAAGGTCCGGAAGCCGGTATCCGAGCACGAGCTTGGCCGCGACAAACGCCAGCGGATACCCCGTGGCTTTGCTGGCCAGAGCCGAGCTTCGCGAGAGACGGGCATTGACCTCGATGATCCGGTAATCGCCGTTCGCGGGGTTGAGGGCGAACTGGATGTTGCATTCGCCGATGATGCCCAGATGGCGGACGGCCTTGATCGAGACCTCGCGGAGCATGTGGTATTCGGCGTTCGTCAGCGTCTGCGACGGCGCGATGACGATGCTTTCGCCGGTGTGGATGCCCATGGGATCGAAATTTTCCATGTTGCAGACCGTAACACAGTTGTCGGCACAGTCGCGAACGACTTCGTATTCGACCTCCTTCCAGCCTTCCAGATATTCTTCGATCAAGACTTGAGGAGCATGGGCGAAAGCTTTTTTGAGGGTCTCTTTGAGCTCTTTTTCGTTTTGGGAAAGGCCGCTGCCCCTGCCGCCGAGGGCGTAGGCGACGCGGGCCATGACCGGATAGCCGACGCGTTCCGCGATCCGCAATCCCTCTTCCAGGCTTGTGGCGGCGATGCCGCGGGGTGATTTGAGTCCCGCTTCGGCAAGCCTGGCGTTAAACAGCTCCCGGTCCTCCGTGTTTTCGATGGCTTCGACCGGCGTTCCGAGCACGCTTACCCCGTATTTCGAGAGGGCGCCGGATTTCGAGAGGGCCACGCCGCAGTTCAAAGCGGTCTGCCCTCCGAAAGAAAGCAGAATGCTCTCCGGCCGCTCCTTGGCGATCACCTTTTCGACAAAATATGGAGTGACCGGCAGGAAATAGACTTTATGGGCCAGAGAATCCGACGTCTGGATGGTGGCGATGTTGGGGTTGATCAAGACGACTTCAACGCCCTCTTCTTTAAGGGCCTTAATGGCTTGGCTTCCCGAATAGTCGAATTCTCCCGCTTCGCCGATCTTTAGGGCGCCGCTGCCGAGGATAAGAATTTTCTTCAATATATTTCGAGACTTGGCGGCATGTTCCGGATTTCCTAATTCCATATGTATCACCGAATTCCGGCGGCTCCTCCTTTCATCAAAGCTCTCCTAAAAATTGGTCAAATAGAAATTCCGTGTCCGTCGGCCCGGGCGCCGCTTCCGGATGGAACTGGACGCTCATGAAAGGCTTTGTCCCGTGGATGATGCCTTCGTTGGTCGCGTCATTGGCGTTTGTGAACCAGGGCCGCCAGGGCTTGGGCAGACTCCGGACATCGACGGCGAAGCCGTGGTTCTGGCTGGTGATGTAGCATCGTTTTGTTCCGTCCTCGAGGCATGGCTGGTTCTGGCTGCGATGGCCGAATTTCAGCTTATAGGTGTTTCCGCCGGCGGCCAGAGCCAGAATCTGGTTGCCGAGGCAAATGCCGAAAATCGGAAGACTTTCCTTCATCAGTTTTTTGACCGTGGCGATCGTGACGCCGCACTTCTTGGGGTCGCCCGGACCGTTTGAAATGACGATCCCGGACGGCCCATGCTCTATGATTTTATGGAATTCGGTCTCGGCGGGGACGCGGACGACGCGGACATTTCTCTTGATCAGGCTGTTGATGATACTGGCCTTGACCCCGCAGTCGATGAGGGCGATGGTCTTCTTCAGGTCTTTATTATAGATTTTGATTTTTTTCGATGTGACCTCCGCGACCAGGTGCCTTTTGTTCGGATCGGGAATGAGCCGGGCTTCCCGGCGCAGGGCGCCAAGGTCGGCTTTCGCGGCGCGGGTTTCGAGAATGCCGAGCATGACCCCGTGGACTCGCAATTTTTTCGTGAGCGCCCGCGTGTCGACTCCGCTGATGCCGGGGACGCCGTTTTCCTTGAGCCAGTCGTCAAGCGTTTTTTCCGAAGTCGCATGAGACGGTGCCACGCACAGCTCGCTCACGATGTATCCCCAGATTTTCGGGCTGTCGGATTCGAAACTCGCCGAGCTGACGCCGTAGTTGCCGACGAGCGGGTAGGTCTGGCAGAGGATTTGGCCGTGATAGGAGGGATCGGTGATGGATTCGGGGTAGCCGACCATGCCCGTGTTGAAAACGACTTCCCCCGAGACTTTGGCCGGGGCGCCGAAGCCTTCGCCCGGCCAGACGCTTCCGTCTTCAAGGACCAGGACCGCTTTCAACCGGGATTGCTCCTCTTAAATTCGGCCCATTATATCGTTTCAACCCGCGGGATACAATAGAAAAATGCGTCCTGCGATTTGCAATCTATCATGGATAATTTTAAGATAGTATTGCAATTTTGCGGGATATTTAATGAAATCACATCATATACGACATTAGTTAGAGGAAATTTGTATAAAATACAGCACGCTGTATATTAATAGTTAGGCCGAACAACCGGATGGAGTGCCATGCCTAGCAACTTGGAGACCAGAACTGTCGTATGCCGCGATGATCTCGCCACCGGAGTACACTGTCGAACACCGAGCCCGATCTACTTCATGAACATCGCGCTCTTGTGGCAGATCCTAGCTCTGACCGTCGCGGACTGGCGAAGGGAACTCCAGCCTTACCAGGACGCTGTCGACGCGGCTGCCGAGAACGCTGTATTGGCCGAGAGCGCGCGGGCGTTTTCCGAGTTGCAACCGTACTTCCTCAAGACACTCTTTTCGTATGCGGTATTCGTTGTGGCGCTGGAGACCGCGTACGAGGGGTTCTACGCGGATCTGAACCGACTGAATGAGGCGAGGTGCCTGCGGGTGCCGCATGGTAAGCCACCGACGCGAACGTCATTCATGAACAAGGTCCGCTTGATTCGCAATGTTGCGATTGCGCACATCGGGTCGGACAGGGTGTCGACAGCAACCTCCATCGCGGCGTCCTCATGGCAGCCAATGTCCCTTGGAGCGCGGATCGGCGAGAGGCCGAACCTGGACCGCATCACCTTCGGCGGCTTGCGAACAATCATCACGATTCGCGGCGGGACAAAGGTGGAGTCGGAGGATCTTGAAGTTGAGGGCATCTCAGAACTGGACCGCCATTGCGATGAGTACCTCAGCAAGTACGACCAGATGTGCGTGCAATACCTCGATGCAATCCACAGCCGGTTGCCGATCGTCGATGGCAATGTGCGGTATTCGAGTTTCGGAACCGCCATTTGAGCGACGTCGGCCTAACACCGCGCTGCACCCGACGGCCGCCGGAACTGACGCATGGCGGCCGCGGGTGAGCGCGAGCCGTTGGGCGGCGTTGCCCCCTGCCGGGCCACGTCCCCGGAGGAGATAAGCTCGATGCCCAGCAACACGAGAGTAGATGAAGAGCTCGCTTCCCTTACCCGGCCGCAAGCTCATCCGCAGCATCCCTACCTGCGAATAGGCTACTCTCCGTCGAGCCGCTACCCAGCCGCAGACTTCACTCCGTGGATAGCCGGGAAACTCACGACGGGACAATTCGAGGACATCGGATACCTTCTCACCCGTATCACTGAGGCCAATCCCGGCCTGGGAGTCGCCTCCTCACATTGGGACTCGCTCGCTGCTAGCCTGTGCAAGATCGATCTCCGCAGCGCTCTCCGCTTCCAGGATGAACAGGGCTACCTTGATCTCCATGCGGCCCTCATTGCATACGCTACCCACGGCGCGCTCGACGGATTCATGATCATCGGCCGTGAGGTGGAGTACCTCACCCGGGCCATCGCTCCATATTCCTTCGAGGTCCTTCATCTCGAAAGCAAGGTTGCCGCAGCGAACGCCTTCATCAAGCGGATGCGCCGGGAGACCAGAGACGCAAGCACTGCCTGGACCGATTTCCCACTTTATGACAAAGAGGTCTTAGCGCGAGCACTCGAGGCTGACGCGCCCGCGCCCGCACTCCGGGGAACCCTCAAGCAAGCAGCAATCGGCTCACGTCAGATGTTCTTCGGAACACTGAAAGAGGGCCCAGGTCAAGGTGGGTGGGAGGCAAGGCCATTCGGCATCAACGAGGAACTCGCCTCGTCCGAGCTGGCCCAACTCGGTCTCGGCCAACTGGTTTCCGACCCCCAGTTAATTCTCATGACATTCAAGAAGGATGAACTCCTGGCCGCACTCGAGGGCCATGAAACAAAGCAAGGCTTGTCCAAGAAGTACATAATCAAGTACATAATGGACCACGCTCCCAATGTCGCAGGCCGGCTCACTGCCGGAAGGTCGGTTCTGAACCTTCTTCCCGAAATCAAGGAGCAAGGTGCCATTCTCTCAGCGTGGGTTGATGCCATTAAGCACCCCCTGGCCGTCTCCGTCGCTTTCAGATAGCGGCACGTTCCACAGCGTCCCGACTAGGCCAAGGATTACGCCGCCCAACAACTCGCTTAAGCTGACCCGGCTGGCTGGCGGAAATGGCTAGATGCGTGGCCCGCCAGAATGTGCGAGAATGGATGAGCCGTTGCCTAGGCCGCCGGGCAGCTTAGCTAGAGGCCGTTCGGCTTAAAAAAGCGGCACGCTTGACATACACATTAGTTTGCCATATTATGTGTATAGATCGGAGGTGATTCAGACGAGCAGAACGAACGTTGTCCTCGACGACGCACTCGTCGCCGGCTGTCAAAAGGCGACTGGCCTCAAAACACGTCGCGCACTCATCGACCATGCTCTGCGGGAGTTGCTGCGGCATAAGCGCCAGAAGAAGGTCATCGAATTGAAGGGGACGGTCCGCTGGGAAGGTAATCTCGCTAAATGGCGCAAGAGGCGAGGTTGACCATGGTGCTTGTCGATACCACGGTATGGATTGACTTCTTCGCTGCCAAATCTACGCGCGAAGTTGCGGAACTTGAGCGATTGTTGAATGAGGAAGAGGATATCTGTACATGCGGTATCATATTAACAGAAGTTCTGCAGGGCATTCGTGAGGATAAGGACTACCAACGGACGTTATCAAGGTTTGACACCTTTCTGTTTCTTCCCATGAACCGTCAAGCGTTTGTGAGAGCGGCGGAACTGTACCGTTCACTCCGGCGCAAGGGAGTTACCGTTCGAAAACCTGTTGACTGCATGATTGCCTCAGTCGCCATTGAACATGACCTAGCGCTCCTTCACAACGATCGGGATTTTGATCCGATTAAAACCCATTGTGGATTGAAGGTCGTAAGAATATCAGAGAAGCCGACAAAGCCATCAAGGAGATGTCGTGAAGATCACGCCTGACGGCTGCCGTTGGGCCGCCACGATCAAATGACGGGGGCAGGCATGAAAGAAAAAAAAGGCGAGCATCCTTTCGGCGACGCTGGACAGCTGATATGGCTTGGCGTGTTCTTAGTCGTTTGGGCCGGGGATTCGTTTTTTCTGCGCAAATCGACGTTTCTGACGAATTACGTGCCGCTGTATATTCGCCTAGCTGTTTTAGGTTTTTCACTTATTACGGCGACGTGTCTTTTCAGGTCAGGCCACGTTGTCGTCAGTCATGAGCAGCGCTTTAAAAGTGTCGTAACGACCGGAGCCTTCCGGCATGTGAGGCACCCTTTATATTTGGCAAGCATCTTGACCTATTTCGGACTAACGGTTTCGACACTATCGCTTTTCTCCCTCGCGATATTCGTGGGGATATTCATTTTTTATAATTACATAGCGAGCTATGAAGAGGGATTGCTTGAGGCGAAATTCGGAGAAGAATACAGAGAGTATAAGAATAAAACAGGAAAGTGGTTACCGAAAATCGGGAAAAATTAAATCTATCTACATCGCGCCATGTTCTGACAGGCCTTAACAGTAAGGCTTAACATACAACCGCTGGCCGGTGACGCCGCACCCGCACAAATATTTGGCAGAGCTATTCGGCGAGAATTACGTCGTCATCGATAATCGCATGTTCAAGTTCGCGTGGAACAAGGCGCGAGGCTGTAGAGGCAAGCGAGAGGTTTTTTTGATGGTTGTCCAATCGCCGCCCGCAAGACTGGATAATATCGTCGTCGAATATACGACTTGCAATCTATCGTGGATAATTTTAAGATAATTCTACAATTTTGCGGGGATATTAAATGGAATCACATCATATACTACATTAGTTAGGGGAAATTTGTATAAAATACAGCATGCTGTATATTGATAGTTAGGCAATAAGGAAATCGATATGGCAGAAGAAAAAAACCTTGAGGGGATAGGTGGCTGGCTAATTCTTGTGGGGTTGGGAATCATCCTTTCGCCGTTAATAGTCATCGCTCAAACTCTCCCAGTTTATTTGAAGATGTTCTCTGATGGGTCTTGGGTGATTCTAACGACACCTGGAACTGAGGCATATAATCCACTCTGGGCGCCAATCCTATTTGGAGAAATGGCAATTAACGGCGGACTGGTTCTCGCATGGATATTCATAGCCTTCCTATTCTTCTCAGAGAGGAAGGCATTTCCAAAATGGTACATCAGTATTTTGATATTCACTTTGATTTTCATCCTTATCGATGGGCTGGCAATAAAGTCTGTACTTCCTAATGAGCCGGTATTCAATCCTGACACAACAAAGAAGTTTGCTCGTACACTGATCGTAACGCTGATATGGGTCCCATACATGCTAGTTTCAAAACGGGTGAAGGCAACGTTTGTCAAATAAATTGCCTAACAAGCGCGTCAACTCGGACGGCAATAAGTGCCGCTCGTTCCTCGCTCTGCTTTTTGCCGCCGGTTACGCGAAACGTTCGTTGTCATGATGTGAACGGAGTAGCGCAATGAACAAATCGCAAAAGTTGATACTTACAATCGGAGCGATTATCGCCATTGTCATGGGACTCATTCCTCCTTGGTCGTATACTCTCAACTTCCAATCTGCGAGTCGATCTAAGCCAGCAGGATACTTTGCTATCGTCAGTCCTCCCCAACCAGAGCAAAACCACCCTGCCTATGGAGTACGACTTGACAGTAACCGGCTCGTAATTCAGTGGGTTGTAATCGCCATCGCGATCGGCGTAGGACTCGCTTTGCTTCGCAAGAAAAATAACAGCCAACCATCAGATCGAGACAACAAGCAATAACTGCGTGGACGCGGCCATTACTTGCGTCTGATCTTGGGCGTTGGCCAGAAATATGACATGGCAACACTTCTCACACTTCATCGATACTGGATGTGGGCGAATCGGATGCGAGAATACTTTGAACGCACTTTTACAGATCCAAAACGAATTGTCGAAGGCAAGAAGGATGCCCTTAAATCCTACCTGCATTCCTTCGCAGATGATCCTGGCATCTTCATGTCATATTGGTACGGAGGTCTTTATGTTGTCGTCGAGGGATGGAGAGAACTTGGACTGCATGATCCAGACATTGATCGGTTGATCTCATCGCCAAATACCGACCTCCTGCGTCGCTATCGAAACGGAGCCTTTCATTTTCAGAAGGACTATTTTGACGAACGATTTCAAGGGTTCATAGCAGAACAAGGAACTGTCGCTTGGGTTCGCGAATTGAATCAGAAACTCGGCGCATATTTCTTACAAGAACTCAGAGATAAGAAGAACGGCCAACAGTGAGGTGGAGTTTTCATTTTGCCCGCTGCGGACAAAACGAGACTCACCTCAGGCGTTATAGCTCCAAAGGCCAAGCAGAAATTTTTTCTCATGCAGATTACTATGGATGCGGGGGGCTTGTTTGGATCGCCGAAATGCAAAAAGATAATTTCACCGGGAGCTGAATATGGGCCGGATCATAGACTTGAATCTTAGGAGAAACTTGGTAGACATACAGAAAAGCGAAATAGTGAATCGTAAAATGCTTTTGGCCTCCTTATACCTTACCGCATACGAAATACTAAAATCTTCTATCGTTGATCAAATATATTGCTCTTATCAGATTGGAATGGATGAGAACCATAATAAAATCATTGATCCAAAATACGAAACGGAAGTATTGTCTCTAGACAAGTGCAAACTGATAGCGTCAACAAAATGGCTGATCAAGTCTGATGCACTCACAGAGAATGATCTAAAAAAGATTAGACAAATCCGGGAACATAGAAATGAGATAGCTCACGAACTACAAGACATAGTCTTTTATCATGATAGGGATATTAAGATTGAGCTCATTAAGCCAATTAGGGATCTGGTCTTTAAAATAGATAGCTGGTGGATTAAAAATGTAGAAATACCAATCCATAACCAAGTATCGAGCAATCAGATACCTGAGAACGAAGAGATAATTGCTCTATCTGGTCCGGTCATCATCTTGGACATAATCATTGAAAATGTGATCAAGGGAATCGTTAATTGATACTCCGGAGTGGAGCCTCGGAAATATTAGCTTGCTTCTTCTTTGATAACAGGAGCTGTAGCAAGAGGATAGAGCGGATCCTTAAATGGGTTTTTCAATAGGCAAGAGGCACTCCGTGATATTCTGTGCTGTGTGAAGCGGTGGTGCAGCTCATCCTCCCCGTTAGATGATGAGGTTAGAATGAAAAAACTTCCTTCGCTTATCTTATTGGGTGTGTTTTTTATCATGCAGTCTGGTTTTTAGAACGATTCTTCCGTTTGGAAAATGGCGTAACAGAAAATCGAACGGTTAAAGCCAGACATGTTTCCTGAACTTCCAGCAGAAATCAAATCTTTTTTAAACCCTTTATCGACGGAGAGCAGCTTACACAATTTATGATTGACCACAATATTGGCGTAACTGTAACATCTTCCTATGAAGTGAAGCGTGTTGACTCAGACTATTTTACAGAAGAGGAATAGAAGCATAACAAGGGCGTGCATTCGGATGGGCCTTCGGCCCGCCGCTGAAGCCGACCGTTAGGCGCTAAGCATAATCTTGACGTGCATTAGCGGATAATGATACTCAATTTGCAGGGATGATATAAGCATAAACATGCAGGGTGGAAACGGATCGCCTGTTGACGGTGAAGGCGTTCTTATTGGATTCAAAAAATGCGATTCTGATTATCCGCGATGAAATACATTGGAGAGCCAGGATCAAACATGGACAGACTCAGCCGGATCAATCCCATCCTCGAGACCTTGAGGTCGTCTCCGCAGCGCGTCAATAAAATCCTTATCCAGAAAGAAGGCGGACGAAGGGCGCTGGGCGAAGTCGTGTCGCTCGCCAAAGCCGGCCATATTCCCTGCCTTTTTGTCCCCCGGCAGGCGCTCGACAAACTTGCAGCTCATCACCAGGGACTCGTTGCCTTTTTAGCGCCCAAAGAGTTCATCCCGCTCGAAACCCTTTTATCTCCGGCTAAAAATGCTTTTCTTGTTCTTTTAGACGAGATCGAAGATCCGCAGAACCTCGGCGCCATCATGCGCAGCGCCGAAGGAGCCGGTGCGGACGGGATCATACTGCCCGAACGCCGGAGCGCCGGCCTGACCGAGGCTGTTTATGAAGTATCCGCCGGTGCGCTTGAACATCTCAAGGTCGCCCGCGTCCCCAACCTTGCCCGGACGATGGATGAGCTGAAAGAGCGCGGCATCTGGCTGGTCGGCGCCGAAAGCGGCGGGCAGGGGAAATTCTTTGAGTTCGATTACACGCAGCCCATCGGCCTTGTCTTCGGCTCCGAAGGGAAAGGCCTTCGTCCTCTCATCCGGAAAAAATGCGACAAAATCTTATCCATTCCCCTTCGCGGCCGGGTCAACTCTCTCAATGTCGCCTCAGCCGCCTCGGTCTTCCTTTTTGAAGTCGTCCGCCAGAGAGGCGGATATCTAAAATAGCATATATTGACAGACGGCTGCTCAAACTTTAGAATAAGCGAGAAGATTGAGCACACAGACCGCATCTGTGCGTCTACCCAGGTTTTGGAAGGTCAATGTCTAAAGCCGAAGATTTTTATCAACTGGAAAAGCCCATTGTCGAGCTCAAAGAGCAAATCGATGCCCTTCAACTCGGCGATGAGCCCGGGAAAAAAGAGAAAATCGCCGATCTCAAGCTTGCCATCGAAAAGGAATGGGCCAAAATCTACCCCAAGCTTTCTCCCTCGCAGATCGTCCAAATTGCCCGGCATCCCAAAAGACCTTATACCCTGGATTATATCAATGCCCTGACTCAGGATTTTATGGAGCTCCACGGCGACCGCCGGTTTGCCGACGATCCGGCCATGGTCAG
>Ga0315281_10014146_pt1 | contig 10778 bp, 11 predicted proteins | sample YL17G07_0_MG_FD_204540 | JGI IMG/M metagenome (GOLD analysis project Ga0315281, IMG submission 204540) | Sediment microbial communities from Yellowstone Lake, YNP, Wyoming, USA - YL17G07_0 | ecosystem: Environmental > Aquatic > Freshwater > Lake > Sediment | place: USA: Wyoming | collected... | reverse complement strand
GTTGTCCCAGAGTTCGTCGAAGGCCTCCAGCAGTCGCCGTTGCAGCCGGCTGAGGCGCGGATCAACCGCCGGGCCGGCAGTTCCGTTCGATTTGGGCTGATCGGTCACGTGGCTTTGTTCCATAATCTGGTTTCCTTTTCGATGGGTTGTGTGTGGCTCAGATTCTGGCCGCCGTGCCGGCGGCCGCTAAACCCGGATTATTCATCGGACCGTGGTTCAGTTGGTTGTCGGGTGCCACGGCTGTGTCAGCCGTGCTCCAAGTTTTCACATTTGCCCACAGTCACACGGCCGACACGGCCGTGGCACCCGTATGAATAATCCGGGCTAAACGGCTTACGCGCCGTGCCAGTGTTCATCATTCTGCATTCATCATTCTGCATTCATCATTCTGCATTCAGCATTCCCCCTCACCCCACCGGCAATCGACTTCCCAACCCGTCGTTGACCCTCCGGCCTTGGAGCAGGTCGGCGGCCAGGCGAATCGCCATCTCGGCCGCGTCGGGACCGTCGTCGTGGTCGCCGGCGGGGAACTCCTTGAGTTGCTCGACCAGCAGCCGCGTGGACGGGCTGTTGCTCTTGAAGCGTAGCCGCCGGCCGGCCAGATACGGGCCCAGCCGGCGGATGCGGACCAGCTTGTTGGTCCGGTTCTCCAGCGGCAACGGCCGCCCGCTCAGGATCCCCTGCCGCCGGAACTCGGCCTCGAACTGCCCGCCCAACAGCTCCTGGAACTGGTTGGCCTCGATGCCGAACACGTCCGGCCGGAACTTTCGGTACAGCTCCACGCCGTCGGCCACGATCTGCGGCGTCGGTCGGCGCGCCAGGTCGGCTTCGACGTACAGCATTCCCTGCCGGTCCACGCCCAGCATCACCAGCGCGGAGTAATCGCCCCGCCGGGAGTCGCTGCCTTTGCTCGGATCCAGCGCGAGCGACTTCAGCAGCAGGTTCTCCGGCCAGGTCTCGAACCAGATGGTCTCGTCGAAGTACGCCTCGGGCCACTCGCACAGCTCCGGGTTGACGGGCGAATTCTGCTTCTCCCGCTCGAAGGCCGTATGTCCGCTCTCGGCCCGCATGCACATCAGCCCATAAAGATCCTCCTCCTCCGGCCAAAGGACGCGGGCGCCGGCGACCATCGCTGCGCCGTGTTGCTGATAGAAGCTCCAGGCCGCCTGCTTGTAGCGGGGGTTGCGGACGTCGGTGTACAGCGCCTCCCACTCTTGCCAGAGGGTCATGTGATCGGGCCAGCGCTGGATGGCCCGGAAGATCCGCGAGTTCCAGCCAGGCGTCTCGTGCAGCGCGACGGCCAGCGCCTCGCGGTGCAGGGCGGTGGCCAGGTTGACCACGTTGGTCCGTCCGGTGCCGGCCTTCATCAGCGTCCCGTGGAACCAGGTCCGCGACCGCTCGCGCTGCAAGGCCGACGCGATGTGCCCGTCGTTCTGCAGGTCGTCGCAGATGATCAACGTGGGGCGATGGGCCCCGCGGCGGCGGCCGCGAATCCGCTGCCCCGTGCCGAAGGCCTCGATGGTCACGCCGTTGCGGAGCACGATCGAGTTGCTCCGCCAGACGGGACCTTGGCCGGCGGCCTGGGGAAAGTCGGCAGCCAGCCGCGGGTTACCAACCAACTCGGCCTTGATGTTCTCCAGGTGGGCGGCGGCCTGGTGCTTGGTGTCGGAGACGATCCAGATGTAAGGTTCCAGTCGTTCCACCGCGGTGCGGAGCGGATAGGCCAGGGTGCCGATGGTCGATTTGGCCCCACCCCGTGGCCCGAGTACGTTGAGCTTGGTCCCCCGGGCCGCCCGCATCCCCTCCAACTGTTCGGCCAGCCAGCGGTGCATGTCCGAGGGCGGCCGGATGAAGTGGTCGGGCAGGTACTTTCCGCCCCAGGCCAGCAGGTCCAGTGTCCCGTTGCGACCGCTCAGCGCCCGCCTGGCGTGCCCGTGCCTGCGTGCCAGCTCGTTGCGCAGCGTCGTGACCAGCCCCCCGAGCTGTTCGGGCCTGAGCGGGCAGTCTGCCACTAATGCTTCATCATTCATGGTCGGTGGCCTCCGGTTGGGGCGACCGGTAGAGACTCCTGGTCAAGGCCTCCAGGCGGCTGAGGATCTTTTGGCGGTACTTGGCCACGGGCACCTCCACCACGATGATCTCGGCGAACTGCGCCAACACCTGCCTGATCTGGTCGACGGTAATCACCTCCGGCCCGCGGCGGGCGTATTTCTCCGGGAATACCCGCTCCAAGACCCAGGCCGCCGCCCGCCAGTATTGCGGCTTCTTGGCGGCCTGCTGGATGTTCCGCAGGTAGGTCAGCTCGTGCTGGTTCTCCGCCCGCCGCAGCTTCTCGGCAAACCGCTGGTCGCGCTCGGCGGTGTTTTGGATCGTGGAGACCGCGCAGCCGACGTAGCGGGCGGCAGCCCGCCGGCTGCACCCGACCGTGAGGATGGCCAGGATCTCCCGCTGCTTGATCTCGTCTAACACCGGTTGCCTGCCGCGTGTTGCCACGTCGCGAATCCTGGGTGGTGAGGGGGTTACCGGGTGTGGGGGTGACGGGGGGTGGGGGTGATGGGGTGAGTAGCGCGCGTGATGTCACCCCCTCACCCCCTCACCCCCTCACCCCTTTAACCCTCCCCCAGATACTCAAACGACACCACCGCCCGGCCCGCCGAGCCGCGGTATCCCTTGATGAATCGGTCGGTGTTTGCCGTGCCCGTCTTCTTCACGTTCACCGCCCGCCACCGCGGCGAGCGACGGCAATGGGCGATCAGGGCCGGGTGGCTGGCGGTGACGTTCACCCGCTGGCCCTCTCCGCGGTGCAGCTCGGCCACCGCCTCGGTCACCGTCATCCCGATGCCGATCCCCTGGTAGTCGGGCAGCGTGACGATCCGGCTTACACGCCAGCGGTTTTTGCGGCCGATCAAGGAGATCGTGGCGCAGAAGGCCACCGGGTTGCCCTTCCACAGCGCGATGAAGCACCTCGCTGCCGTGCTCAGCGATCCGCGCAAATAGTGATGGCGCTTAAACATCGCCCACGCAGTACGCCGGCAACGAAAGATCTCAAGCTGGATCGGCGGTCGCCGAAGACACCTCCTTTGGAACGTCGCGGTGGCCATGTCGATCACCCAGTCCGGCGTGAGCCACTCGGTCACGTCGTAGTGGCAGGTGACGGCCACGAAGCGGCCGGCGATCCGGCCACTGCGGATCCCCTTGGCAATCGCCGCCGAACAGACCCGCGCCACGTCGCGATCGACCACGCTGGTAAACTCGTCGAAGGCGATCAGGGGAGTGGATAGTGGATAGTGGTTAGTGGATAGACTTGAATTCGGGTCTCTGCGCTCTCCACTCTCCACTATCCACTCTCCACTATCCACTCCACTCAGCGCCCGGGCCAAATCGCAGCGGAACTGCTCACCGCCCGAGAGCACGTGATACGGCTTGATCCAACTGGGCGGTGAGCTGAAGCCGACGGCGGTAAACAGGCCGGTGATCTCCTTGATCGGCCGGTCGCCCAGGCCGTCGATCACGGCCCGATCCCGCGGCCACTCCTGCTGCCGGTAGAGCCGCTCGCCGAAGAGCTGCCGGGCGATGGTGCTCTTGCCGCTGCCCGAGGGCCCCACGATCAGCCCGATCCGCCAGTTAGCCCCCGGTGATTCACCGGGGGCTAAATCAACTGACTCCGGCAGCTCGACGCGAAACTGCTCCGCGACCCGCTCGGTGATCGGCACGTCGAACATGCCGGCCACCTGCTGCACCCGGAACGAATCGAACACCGGGCAGTCGACTTTCACTTCTACACACGGCATGTAGGTACCCCCAGGGGTGCCCCAAGTGCAGAATGATGAATGCAGAATGCAGAATGCCGCGCCGTTGTACGCATTCTTGCATTCTTTCTTCTGCATTCATCCTTCTGCATTCCTACAACGTCAACAACCGACACTTCAGCCCCTCGCCCGTCATCCGCTCGTAAATGGCCCGTTGCTCAGCCTCGTCCCGGCACTCGATGACCACCTGGAACGCCTCCGGAACATCGACCTCCCGCGGCGGTACGGCATTCTCCACTTGTTCGTCCGGCGGCAGGGCGCCCGCTGGGCCGGGCTCGGCGAGCAATTGATCCAACAAGTCTTGGACCGCCTCGCTCTCCGTTTCCACTTGCTCAAGCAACTCGGCCAGCGCGTCGTTGTTGACCTCGGCCAGCCCGGCCAGCGGATCGTGCAGCGCCAGTAGCTTGGCCGCCTCGCGATCGTCCAGGTCGACCACCAGCACCGGCACCTCCATCTCCGGCGTGGTCTCGGCCCGCAGGTGCCCGTCAATCAGTTGCAGCGTTCCGTCGGGCAATTCGCGGGCCAGCAGCGCGTCGGCATAGCCCACCTCGGCCAGGATGCCCCGCAGGGCGTCCTGCTGGGCCTGCGGATGCACCCGCCAATTGTTCGGGTGCGGCCGCAACTCGGCCGCCTTGACCCGACGCAGCTCCTTAATGCGATCGCGGATCATCATGGGTGGGTAGTGGATAGTGGTCAGTGGATAGTGGATAGTGAGCGGTGGATGGTGTGGGCAAGTAGCGATGCGCGCCTGCTATCCACTATCCACTATCCACTAACCACTCACTCAAATCTCCTCCAACCGTTCGGCCACATGCGCAAACTGCACGTCGTGGGTCTCCAGCCGGGCCTCGTGCTGGGCGTAGCGCGACCAGAGTTGCTGGTTGGCCTCGGCCGTCTTCTCCACCTTCTCACCCAGCTCGACGATCTGCGTGGCGATCACCGCCAGCTTGGCGTGGACCATGAACATCCAAGGGGCCAACGCCAACACCGCGGACATCACCACGCCGATCACGATTCCCCACTGTTCCACGGTCATAGCGGCAACCTTGATCGCAGGAGAATGCAGAATGCAGAATGCAGAATGATGAATGCAGAGTGCTCAATGCAGAATTCAAGAGTCACTGCAACGGCGTGGCATTCTGCATTCTGCCTTCATCATTCTGCATTCCCTCGTCATTTCTTCTCCGTCTCCCGCCCCAAGCCGCCCGTCTCCAGCAGCTTCAGCAGCTTCTTGCGGTCTTCTGTGTCCTTGAGGAACACGTTCTCGACCACCTTCCAGCCCACGTTGCGGAGCAGGTTCCCCAGGCCCTCGCTTTGGATGTCGTCGATCAACTGGTGGGTAACCCGGGTGACGGAATCGGCGCCGAAGTAGTTGCCCACCGCGTAGGCCCGCAACAGCTTGGCCAGGCGTGCCAGTCCCCACTGGGCCATTTCGTCGGCGGCTTCCATTGCCCGGTACCGCCGCAGCTCCCGCCGCCGCCAGAGCAGCAAGCCCAGCAGGATGGCGGCCAGCGCGGCGAAGAAGATGCCCGCGTACTGCCAGAAGACCGGCCCCAAATCCACAAAGGAAAACAGCATCGAAAGCTCCTTGTTGTCTGACGTTCCCGCGGCGGTCACTGTTTACCGACCACGTAGAAGAGGAACACGCCCGCGCCCAGAGCGGCCGCCAGCGTCAGGGCGACCCCCAATCCGCTGGCCCGTTTGGCCGTTTCCTGCTTGGCCCGCTCCGTGGCCGGCTGGTCGTTGATGTCCGTCTGCACTTCTACCTTGCCTTGGATCTGCGGCGGCAAGGTCGGCCAGACCTGGCCTCGCTGCTCGAGCTGCCGGTCGAGCTGATCGAGCTGCCGATCCCGCTGGTACTCCCGCTGCTGCTGGAAGTTGCGATACGGCAGGATGTACCCCCGCGGAGCGCAACCGTACGGACCGCATTGTGCATTGTCGGCGACGGTCAACAGCGGCAAGGGCCGGTGGACCCAGCCGGTGCCGGTCTGCGTGAAATTCAAGGCACGATAGAGATTCTCTACGGTCACGGCGTATCCTCGGCCCTCGCCCTGCTCCAGCCGGCCCCAGATCAGCCCCACGATCCGCTGACCGGCGGCGTCGAACAGCGCCGAGCCGCTCCGCCCGTCGGCAGGCGGCGGCGTGAAGCAGACCGACGTCCCGTCGTACCCCAGCACGTGGCCCTTCCAGCCGGTGGCCCAGGCGCCGTTGGCACACCCGACCGAGGTCACCGCCTCGCCCTCCGTCAGCCGGGTCCCGCCGGACGCGAGCGGCACCACCCGGGGCGGACGCCCCTCGAAGGCCGCGGCCGGCACCGTTACCAGGGCCACGTCTACCTGCTCCGACCGGGCCAAGACGCTGCCGGCCAGCGCCGCCGACTGGTGCCCCTGCTGCCAGAAGACACACTGCACTCCGTCGGCCGCGCCTACCACGTGGCGGTTGGTCAGCACGAACACGTTCCCCTGGCTGATCTCGAACGCGCACCCGGTCCCCGTGCTCCCGTCGGGTGCCTGAATCCGGCAGGTGGCGTCGAGGCAATCGGCCAGCGACGCCGAAGCCTGATTGATGATTGATGATTGATGATTGATGATCGAAAGGACCAGCAGCAGAAGGAAACGGTTCATCGGACGACCTCGGGCTAGGGAATAGGGGTGAGGGGCAAGGGGCGAGGGAATGCTGCCTGGCGACTGCTGAAAACTGAAAGCCGATAGCTGAAGGCTGAAAGCCGAAAGCTGACGATCATCAATCATCAATCATCAATCATCAATTCGCTCTTCCCTCTTCGCCCCTCCCTCTTCGCTATCATGGAACCAAGGTAAATCGGTACCTGTAAAACGGGCTCCGCGCCAGGTCCGCCGGCTCGGTCAGCCGATCGGCCAGGTGTTCCACCGGGTCGACGCCGCCGCCGAGCCGGTCGGCCATGGCGCAGGCATGGCTGCAAAACGGCGGCCGCCGGTCGACCGCTTCGTCGTCCACGTCGGGCTTGACGAACCACCGCACCACCGGCAGGTGCAGCAGCGCGGCGACGGCCAGGCCGCGATAGCCGTAGTCGCAGCCGCACATCCGCCTCATGTACCGGCTGGCCCCGGCGCGGTCGTATTCCGGCCAGCGATTCTTGGGATTGGCCTGGTAGACGTCGATCTTGCCCGGATAGCGCCGCACCTGGCTGGAAAGCGTCACTGCCCGGCCGCCGCTTAAGCCCCGAATCTCCACGCAGAACAGATCCTCGCCCCACCAGGCGGCCTTGGCGGCATGGCTGTGCTGGCCGCGTCCGGCGATGGTGATCAGCAGAGACGGCAGGCCGCCGATCAGGCAGCCCAACCGCAACAGGCCCGGCACACCTCCCGGGCCCCCCCCCCCGGGCAAGCCCCGGCCCCGGGACAAAAACAGATCGGCGTCCCTGATCTGGCGGCGGACCTGCCGATAGCAGACCGGCCGGGTCTGGACGGAGTCCGCGCGAGTTTGTTGGCTGTCGTTAATATCCATCGGTCCGAACCTCACATGTGTATCCGGGAACGTGCTCCCCTCGCCCCGCTCGCGGGGAGAGGGGCCGGGGGTGAGGGCGTCTTGGGACAGGGACTATGTGGAATCCCCCGGCGAGCTTTCGCCGTCCACCGCCAGGCAGAACACGCCGAGGTCCGCCACGTCCGCACCGTCGATCGCCGGGTCTTCTTCCTCCCACTCCAGCGCGTCCCAAAGATCGGCGCGATCCAACTCCCACTCGTCCTCCTCGACCTCGAACACGCCGCACAGATCGTCGCGTTCGCTCCGGGGACCCTCGCCGGGCGGCGCCGCGCCGCCGCCGGTCTCCAAAGCGAAGGTATCCACCCTCTGGCGGCGGATCTCCTCGTAGCGCGCCCGATCCTCGTCCCTCAGCTCCAATCCCAAGGGCTCCTCCAGTTGCATCAACCACGCCGGCAACAGCGGCTTGGACGCTTCGGCCTGCAAGCAGCGCGTGTGGCACAAGCGGCACGGCATGTAGACCATCCCACCACAACCGGGACATCGCCGCGGCGGTCCGGTCGGTTCCGCGAATTCATCGTCCGCCGCACTCCGCAACGACTCGTAGTCGGGCCGCCTTCCGGCGGCAATCGCTCCCACCGTCCCGCGGCTGATCCCCGTCATCCTGGTGATCTTCCGCTGGCTGAGCTTCCCCTCCGCCAACAGACGCCGGATCTCTTGCACGACCGACGGTGCGATCATCACTGCCTCACCAGCCGCTCAAGCGCCCGTCCACCCCCGCTCCTGCACCTGTGCGTGTGAACGAGAGGGGCGCCGTCCGAATCCACATTTCTCACCAACACCCGACGTCGAACCATCGTGTGCCACTGCTTCGCAGAAGCAGTGCAGGGCGGAACCCCTCATCACTGCTTGCCTCACGTCAAGCAGTGGCACACTGCAGGAAGCAATGCGGGCTAATCCACACTTGGGGCGCAAAAAAAGCCCGCCGCCGGAGACAACTCCAGTGACGGGCTCTTCAGATACCTGTCAGATCAGGCCCTAACGATACCCTTCTTCGGCCTCAACCATAGCACAGGCCGTGGCCCAATTTCAAGAGGATTTCTCCCCACGCCGCGAAGCCAATCGTTCGATCTCGCCGACCACCCGGTCCAACTCCTCGACGAGCGGGCTGGTGCCGCTTTGCTTGAGCACGTCGGCTACCGCCCGATAGTACCACAGCGTCCCCTCGCGGCCGCCGCGAAAATGACCCCAGACCGACTCGCCGCAAAGGCGATACTCCCGCAATAACGCCCGGGCATTGTGCAGCTTGTCGGCGGCCGACACCAGACGGATCGAGGCGGAGGCACGGCGCAGACGGGCGACGTGGGCCTCTTTCCGCTGCCGCCAAGGCGGCTTCGACCGACCGGCCGCCAGAAAACCTTCTCCCCTCGCCCCGCTTGCGGGGAGAGGCGGCTCCGACCCATTGCCGATCAGAAAACCTTCTCCCCTCGCCCCGCTTGCGGGGAGAGGGGCTGGGGGTGAGGGGCTTTGGGCTGGGCTCTCGGTGTCGCTGCAACCCTCGACGATCTCCAGCACCGCCGGACCGAACCGGCGGCGGATTTCCTCCCGCAGCGCCGCGCCCCCCTGGTCCTCGATAGTGTCGTGCAACAGCGCAGCGATGGCCTCGTCCTCGTTGCCGCCGTGCTCAAGCACGATGGCCGCAGCACCCAGCAGATGTGCCAGGTACGGCTCGCCCGAAACCTTCCTCCGCTGGTCGGCGTGCACAGCGGCGGCGTACACCAGGGCTTCAGAAAAGCGGCCAGAAAGTCTCATCTGATCACGGGATAGCCTGTTCCACCGCTCTATTCGCGCCGCGGACGGTTACCGCCCTGTCCGCTCGGTACGACCTGCCACGTGGGTCGAGCCCAGTCCCTCAAGAGGGCTGAATTCGGCCCAGACCGGCAGGTGATCCGAGACCTCCGACGCCTCCCGCCACGTCAGACCGAATTCCCGCATCAGGTCCAGCACACCCACCCGGCCGGTGAATTCGGTGGTCGCGCGAGGGTCGAACACGATGTTGTCCACCGGCCCGGTCCCGCGGAGCGTGGTGGGCGTGTCGGTGACCGACGAGGTAAGAGCGAGCCTCTCGCCCAGGCGGTCCTGGGCGGCGGCCCCCATTTCACCCAACAGGATCACGTCGTCCTCGCTGGGCCGCTCGTCCCGCACCGCCTTGTAGACTTCGTCCAACAGATCGAGTTCGCCGGCCGCGCGGTCTGCGTCGATGTGGACGTTGATCAGCTTGAAAGTGAACGCCTCGGTCGGATCGGGCCCCCTTGCGCGGAACAACGCCACCAGCGGCGGGTGGCTAAACCGCCGCTGCGGGTCCGCCACCGAGCGGATCGTGGAGCGATCGATCTCGACGCTGGCGCGATTGAATAGGAAGGCGGTGTATTGTCCCGCCGCATCGGGCGTCGCGGTGGGATAGGTGGCGTAGTCGTATTGCCCGCCGGCCGCGTTGACCTGCTCGACCAGCCGCACCAGCGCACCGAGGTTCCCCGCCCGAACCCCCTGGACGGCCACCACGTCGAAGCGAGGAATCACCTGCCCCAGGACGGTGCCGACGCGAGGGTTGCCCAGTCTCTTCTCGTCCAAGCCGTCGAGGTTGAAGGTGGCGATCCGCATGAGCGGCCGCAGAGACTCATCGGCCGCCCCGCCCGACGACCCGCCAGAGGCGGAACCGTCCGTCTTGGGCCTGATGGTGATCGACTCCAGCCCGTCCTGCCCCCGCCGGACCTCGACCTGGTAGTTCACGTGACAGTAGACCCCCCCGGCCGCCAGGGCCGCCAACACCCCGACCACAATCAGCCTCCTCATGTCTACCTCCTTGCGCCCGGAAGACTGAGAACCCGCAGCAGGGTACCCAAAGATGGCCAATTGCTCCAGGGCAGTTCGGGGCCACGAATCCCGTATTTGGGACGTGGTTGGCGTCTTAAGAGTGGGTTGCTGCAGTGCCATCTGGCGATCCGCGCCCCCCCACGACCTAATCACGCGAAGAGAAACGCAACGTGTTATTCTACAGAATCTTACGCAGGGAGGATGAACGCAACTGTTGTTCTATTATTGACTTAGGCCTGTTGCCTGCTATAATCAAGATGCTCGAATTTCTCCCTTGACGTCCAATCGCCGAAGGGGGCAAAACAACAATTCTTTTTCGGTGGCCCGGCCAGAAGAATCCCCTCCAAACCGGCATATGAGCACCGAAGGCGAACACGCCCCGTCAAATCGACTTCCGGCAGATGCTCAGTACGCTTGGCTGGGCTTCTATTTCGGAGTGCATTTTCACCAGCCGATAAAACTCACCTCGAAGGACGGGCACGCACTGGCGGCGGAGTTCAATAAGCATTGGGAGATCGACCAAGTCAATCTGAAAAGTGATACCTGGACATTTGTTTCCAGCCGCGAGGGTTTCCGTATAGTGATCACGGAAGGTCAGTTGGAACTGCATTCCGACCTGCCGGGGCAAAAGCA
>Ga0315281_10014145_pt1 | contig 10778 bp, 11 predicted proteins | sample YL17G07_0_MG_FD_204540 | JGI IMG/M metagenome (GOLD analysis project Ga0315281, IMG submission 204540) | Sediment microbial communities from Yellowstone Lake, YNP, Wyoming, USA - YL17G07_0 | ecosystem: Environmental > Aquatic > Freshwater > Lake > Sediment | place: USA: Wyoming | collected... | reverse complement strand
TCCGGCAGATTGCATAAATATCGAGGACGGCGCCTGCGGCATCGATTATAAAAGATGCGTCAAATGCCTGTGCTGTCATGAGGTCTGTCCGTATAAGGCGATCTCGATCCGGCGCAATTTGCTGACCAGGATGATATGGGGGTAGAGATTTTTCGGCCGCAACACGAAGGCAGGAACTTTTGGCACCTTGCTTGGCGCTTGCCGCGATGGCGAAAATTCTTCGGATCCTGCCGCTACCCCAGCCTTTTGTTTCTATAAGGGCTACGACTCTCTTGCGCGAACACCCACGGGAGGTGGCTAACCCCACCCCGCAGCGCCCTTACCTTCACAAAAGGCCGGGGTAGCGTCACCCATACGATTTTCGCCTGGCAGAGGAGGCCAAAGACACACCGCTTGAGTACCCACCCCGCGAGAGACTGCTGGGTAGGCCGAAAAATCTCCTGGGGAAGGGGAGGCGAAAATATCGTATAAGGGATAATGCTCCAGGAGAGATCCTCAGGTAGCGGAACTTCTGCGGGAAGCCTGGAGCGACTTTCGTAAAATCTTGATACTTTGAGGCGATATACCAGGACAATGAAACTGCACAACAGCTTTTTACGCATAGGCAGGTTTATTGGCCATCAAGATTTTACAACAGCAGATGTGCATGCCTAATGCACATCTGCGACAAGCGGAAGGCTTACCGCAGAAGTTACGCTGCTGTAGGAAAAGCGAGGGGATGGGCAGAGCCCGAAGGATATTTTCGCAGTGGATGAGCAGAATCAGAAGAATAGAGGATTTTCACCATAACATAGAGGAGGCGGGATGAAAAAGATCATCGTATTATTGGCAGCGTGCGCATTATTAAGCGGCTGCGCGACTCCGGGCAATACCTGGAAAGAGTTTTTGGGTGTCTCCACAAAGGGAATAGAAGAGGCAAGAGCGGACGCATTGACGAAGGTCTTCGATTACGATTATAAAACGTGCTATGAAAAAGCAGAAGCGCTCTTACGAAAGATGCCCAATGTATCGATATACTTTAAAGATAAGGGCATGATAGCGGTATATGTGATTAATCCGAATACAACATCGGCCGGTATCTTTTTCAAGGAGATAGATTCAGGCCATACGCAGGTAGATGTATCATCAGAGAGCACGCCTACCAAAGAGTGGGTAGCTAATAACATCTTTTATGAAAAAATTTCACCACAGGAAAAAGTCGAGATGGAAATCTGATAACATATAAAGGAGAGAGGATGCCGGTAGAGACGATCAATTGGAAAAATGGAAAAGTGAGATTTATAAACCAGGCGCTCTTGCCCGGGCGGGTGAGATTCGTCGATTGCGACAATACGGCCAGGCTTTGGAAGGCGATAAAGACCCTCGAGATACGGGGTGCGCCGGCTATAGGTATCGCGGGCGCGCTCGGGGTAGTGCTGGGGGCTAATGCTTCAAACGAAAAGCGCCCGGACTTATTCTTACGTTCCTTGCGCAAGAATATAAAGTATCTTGCGTCGTCGAGGCCTACCGCTGTGAATCTATTCTGGGCGCTGGAAAAGATGGAACGCGTGGCGGAGTCCAATCTCCAGAAACCGGTGGACATGATAAAAAGGTTGCTATTGAAAGAGGCGCTTCAGATACTGGAAAATGACAGAAAAAGCTGCAGGGCTATGGCCCGTTACGGCTCTGGGCTGGTGAAGACCGGCGATACGATCCTCACTCACTGTAACGCCGGCGGCCTTGCCACGGCCGATTACGGAACCGCTCTAGGCGTCTTATTCGAATCAAAGAGGCTCGGTAAGCGTATAAAAGTCTATGCGGACGAGACGCGGCCATTACTGCAGGGCGCGCGCCTGACGACGTGGGAGCTTCTTCATGAAGGCATCGATACTACGCTCATATGCGATAATATGGCGGCGGGCCTTATGGCTAAAGGCAAGATCGACAAGATATTCGTAGGGGCGGATCGCATCGCTTCTAACGGCGATGCCGCAAATAAGATCGGCACATACTCTCTCGCGGTGCTTGCCAGGTATCATGGAGTGCCTTTTTATGTAGTGGCGCCCGTCTCAACGTTTGATTTTGATATTAAGACCGGCAGAGGCATTCCTATCGAAGAGCGTGACGGCGATGAAGTGAGAACTTTCATGGGTAAAAGGATAGCTCCGGAGAATGTGAAAGTCTACAACCCCGCGTTTGATGTCACGCCGAATGGGCTGATAAGCGCGATAATTACTGAAAAAGGAATATTCAGGACGCCTTATAACAAATCGCTTAGGATGATGGCCGTTGATCAGGGTACGGCGTGAGGCGTGAGGAAGGCGGTATGAGGATAAAGGATATCGGCGAGATAAAGCTGATCGAGCGAATCTCTAAGGGAATAAAGCTGGATGCCTCGGTGATAAAAGGTATCGGTGACGACACTGCCGTTATAGCCTGGCCCGGTCCCGTTACCGCTCGCGGTAATGGGAACCGCAGCAAGTATCTGCTCTACACGTGCGACATGCTCGTAGAGGATATCCATTTTAGGCTCTCTCGGGCTACGCCTTTTCAGATAGGATGGAAGGCCATGGCCCGAAATCTAAGCGATATAGCGGCGATGGGGGGCGTGGGGCGGTATGCGGTCATTTCGATCGGGGTGGATCCTGAGAAGAGCCTCTCTTTTGTCGATGGAATTTATAAAGGGATCAAAGCTGTCTGCGGTAAGTTTAAAGTCAACATCGTCGGCGGGGACGTGTCAAGGTCTAAAAAGACAGTGATAGACATATCGCTTATAGGAGAAGTTGAGAAGCGGAAGCTCGTAACGCGCTCGGGAGCGAAAGAGGGCGATCTTATTCTCGTTACAGGGTCTTTCGGCGGCTCTATAAAACGTAAGCATTTGAACTTTACTCCGAGGATAAATGAGGCAAGGCAGCTTGTGAATAACTTCAAGATCAACTCAATGATAGACGTGACGGATGGCCTTATTCTGGACCTGTCCCGGATACTAGAAGCCAGCCGGGTGGGCGCCAGGATCCATCAAAGCCTTATCCCGATATCCGGAGAGGCCGAGTCTTTTAAGCGCTCGATCATAGATGGGGAGGATTTTGAGCTTCTATTCACGATCAGCGCCAATGAAGCCCGGCGCTTCTTCAGGACGGGCTTCGCGAAGATGAAGACGCCGGTCACTCTTATAGGCGAAGTCACCGGTAAAAGAGACGGTTTTATACTGGTCACAGATGACGCTAAAGAGAAGAAGATAAGGCCAGAAGGATACCTGCATTTTTAGAGGCCATCTCTTAAATGCGTGTAATGGCCTCGTATTGCGAGGAGGCCTACTAAGGCCGACGAAGCAATCTCTAAGATTGCTTCGCTTCGCTCGCAATGACTATTTATGAGACAACTTATAATATCAAAAAGCGTTGAAGAGACGATTCGGGCAGGGGAGCGTCTCGCCGGGAAATTAAAGCCGGGCGATGTCGTTGCTCTTATAGGCAATCTCGGCTCGGGTAAGACGGTCCTGACTAAAGGCATCGCTAAGGGCCTGGGTGTAAAGGATGTCCGCTATGTTAACAGCCCGACGTTCGTCACGATAAAAGAGCACAAGGCAAAGATACCTCTCTATCACTTAGACATTTATAGATTGAATAACACGAGCATTCTGGATTCCGAAAGCTATGAAGAATATTTTTACGGTGACGGAGTGACTGTGGTAGAATGGGCCGATAAGATCCGCGCTCTCCTGCCGAAAAGACACATTGAGGTTAAGTTATCCGTAGCAGGCCCGGGCAAGAGAAAGATTGAGATAAAGACGAGATGAAGTTTTTAGCTATAGACACATCCACCGATTATTTGAGCCTCGCCGTGATGCATGACGATAAGGTGTTAGCGCGCATACACAGGAAAGCGCCCAGAAGTCATTCGAGCCTGTTGATGCCGATGATCGACAGTATCCTTAAAAGATCGAAAACCGGGCTCAAGGATTTGGACGGATTCTGTTTAAGCATCGGCCCCGGATCGTTTACAGGCCTGCGCATAGGAGCGGCGACTGTTAAAGGCCTGGCGTTCGTCACGAAGAAGCCGGTCGTCGCGGTGCCGACGCTTGATGCCATTGCCGTCAATGGGAAGAGATTCTGTGGTATAATATGTCCGGTGTTAGATGCGAGAAAGAATAAGGTCTACGCCTCGATTTACAAGTCTGACGGTAATCGCGTAAAGCGGATCTCGGGATTTCTTCTGGTTGAGGCGGCTGATTTGTTGAAAAGACTGGAAAGATACGACAGAGTCTTATTTTTAGGGGACTTCGCCGAAAGGATCGTGGGCCTCTTGCCGGGCGCTAAGATCGCAGGTCTATCCTGGCAGCCGAGGCCTGAAGTCCTCGGGGCGTTAGGCGCGGGCTATTTTAAGAAAAGAAAATTTGTTAAAGTCGAAGATTTGGAACCTCTCTATGTTTATTCAAGAGAGTGCGATATAACCGGCAAATGAGCGATTTAGCTGTAAGGACAAGAAACGGCGTTACTCATACCCATCATCGCCCGACCTGGGCAGAGATAGACCTGAAAGCTATTGAATACAACTATAAGCAGGTCCGTAAGCTGGTCGGTAAAGGTATCAATATAATGGCCGTTGTAAAGGCCAATGCCTACGGCCACGGCACGGTCGAGGTCTCTAACGCGCTTGAGCATTCCGGGGTCGACTACTTAGGTGTCGCGACAACAGATGAGGCCGTGCGTTTAAGGGACCATGGCATAAAGAGCCCTATTCTCGTTCTGGGCTCGGTTCTTCCCGACGAGGTTGGCGTCGCCATTGAAAAAGATATTACGCTCACGCTTTGCGGTGAGGAGCTTTTCGGCGCTATAAGAAAAGAGTCAAGGGACGGCGGCAAACTAAAGGTACATATCAAGGTTGACACAGGAATGGGCCGCATTGGGGTCTGGCATGAAGACGCTCTTGACCTTGTAAAGAAAGTTTCTTCGGAAAAAGGCGTGATCTTAGAGGGGATATATACGCACTTTTCGAGCGCGGGGCGCGATGATTTCTTTACCGCTTACCAGATAGAAGCATTCGAGAAACTGCTCTCGTCGATCGAGAAGAATTGGATAAAGATACCTCTCAGGCACGCCGCTAATTCCATAGCGACTGTCGATTTTCGCAGAGCTTACCTTAATCTCGTCCGTCCCGGGCTTGTCATATACGGAATTTACCCGAAGCATACGTTTCCCAAAATAATAAAACTAAAACCCGCGATGAAGCTCAAGACAAAAGTAGTATTCATAAAGGATACTCCTCCCGGCCGTTCGATCAGTTATGGCCGTACATTCGTCACGCAGAAGCACACGAAGATCGCAACCCTTCCGATAGGCTACGCTGACGGTTACGGTAGAAAACTCTCCAATAAAGCCGAGGTCCTGATAAGGGGGCGGAGAGCCCGCGTGGTCGGCAAGATCACGATGGACCAGACGATGATAGATGTCGGGCATATAAACGGAGTAAGGGTGGGCGATGAGGTCGTGCTCATAGGCAGACAGGGCAACGAGGAGATAAGAGCCGAAAACCTTGCCCGCATGGCCGAGTCGATAGCCTACGAAGTAGTTTGCGGTATCTCAAATCGCGTCCCCCGCATATATAAGTACTAAAGCAGGTATTAAAACCCCCACAAATACCCCCACTCTTAATTATTTGACAATATATACGATAATATTATATAATTTATGCTCTGATTGCAGACACAGGAGGTTTTATGCGTAGCGATAAGATTAAAAAAGGCATTGAAAGAGCGGGCGCAAGGAGCCTTTTATATGCCACAGGCATATCCAAAGAAGATATGGCCAAGCCCTTTATAGGCGTTGTCACTTCCAGGACTGACCTGATTCCGGGCCATATTCACATGCCCAGATTGGAGCGTTTCATTGAGCGTGGTATAGCTGCGGGAGGCGGAGTGCCGTTCTTCTTCGGCGTTCCGGGAATATGCGATGGTATAGCGATGGGGCATGGCGGCATGCGGTATTCCCTTGCCTCGCGCGAGCTGATAGCTGACATGATAGAATGCGTAATGAAAGCCCACTGCCTGGATGGGCTTGTCTGCCTGACTAACTGCGATAAGATTACGCCGGGCATGTTAATGGCGATCGGACGGCTCAATGTGCCGTCTATAGTAGTGACCGCGGGACCTATGATGAGCGGTAATTTAAAAGGTAGAAGGTTATCGCTGGTCAAGGATACGTTCGAAGCTGTCGGAAGATGCAAGAAAGGCGAGATCTCACAGGATGAGCTTGCCGCCCTTGAGATGTGCGCATGTCCCGGAGCAGGCTCCTGCCAGGGCCTCTACACAGCCAATTCAATGGCGTGCGTGACCGAGGCGTTAGGGATGAGCGTTCCGGGGTGCGCGACGGCGCTTGCGGTATCGGCGAAGAAGGACAGGATCGCTCAGGAGTCGGGTGAGAAGATCGTAAATCTGGTGAGGCGCAACGTCCTCCCCAGGACGATCTGCCGCCGCGAGGCATTCGAGAACGCCATAAAGGTCGACATGGCGCTCGGCGGCTCCACGAACACGGTTTTACACATAATAGCGGTCGCGAAGGAGTTTGGCGTAGAAGTTCCTCTTGACATGTTCGACAAGATCTCCAGGTCGACACCGCATATAACTAATATATTGCCCGGCGGTGAGCATTTTATGGAGGACCTGGAATCGGCAGGCGGTATTCCGGCTATTATGAAGCGCATGAAAAATCAATTGAATGACGTGATGACCGCCAGCGGCAAGCTGATAAGCCAGATCGCTAATGACGCGCAGATACTCGATGAGGACGTGATACGCGACTACAAGACGGCTTATCATAACGAGGGTGGTATAGCGGTATTGAAAGGCAGCCTGGCTCCGGAAGGCGCTGTTATAAAGCAGACCGCGGTTTCTGACGCGATGATGAAGTTTAAAGGCCGCGCCCGTGTCTTCGATTCAGAAGAGGCGGCTATGCAGAATATAATGGCCGGCAAGATAAGGAAGGGTGACTGCGTCGTTATCCGTTATGAGGGCCCGAAGGGCGGGCCCGGAATGAGGGAGATGCTCTCTCCGACAGCGGCCATTGTCGGCATGGGATTAGCCGATGACGTTGCGCTTATCACGGACGGTAGATTCTCGGGCGGAACGCAAGGGCCATGCATAGGCCATTTATCGCCCGAGGCAGAAGTCGGCGGCCCGATCGCTATCGTTCAAGAGGGTGATGAGATAACTATAGATATTCCGGCCAGGAAGATAGAGTTAAATGTCCTCGGATCCGAGATAAAGGCGCGCCTTGCGAAGTGGAAAGCTCCTGAGCCGAAAGAGTGCGAGGGATACCTGGCGCGTTACCGAAAAGCGGTCGGGTCCGCGTCCGAAGGAGCGGTATTAAAAGCATGAAGATGACAGGCGCGCAAATTTTAATAGAGTGCCTCAAGAAGGAGAAAGTCGAAATAATGTTCGGCTATCCGGGCGGGCAGGTATTGCCGATATTCGACGTATTATACGACGCTCCGATAAAATTTATTCTCGTCCGCCATGAGCAGGCCGCTGCCCACGCCGCGGACGGCTATGCCCGCGCGACAGGTAAGACAGGCGTCTGTATCGCGACCTCGGGACCCGGCGCGACGAACTTAGTCACGGGCATCGCAACAGCCTATATGGATTCGATACCGATGGTAGCCATCACCGGCCAGGTTAAGTCATCTCTGATAGGCAATGATGCCTTCCAGGAGGCTGACATCACAGGAATAACCAGACCCGTTACAAAGCACAATTACTTAGTCGAGGATATTAAAGACCTGGCGCGGATAGTAAAAGAGGCGTTCCATATAGCTTCGACAGGCCGTCCGGGGCCTGTGCTTATAGATATACCGTCCGACATACAGATGCAAGAGGCTGAATTCGAATATCCGGAAAAGGTTTCGATACGCGGCTACAACCCGACTTATGCCGGCCACCCCGGACAGATTAAGAGAGCCGCTAAGGCCATATCGGACTCGAAGAAGCCCATACTTTACGTTGGCGGGGGAGCCATAACATCCAACGCCTCTGAGGAGATTACAGAACTTGCTATAAAGAATGAGATACCTGTTGCAATGACACTTCTCGGGCTCGGAACGTTTCCTATTACTCATGAACTCTCTCTGGGTATGCTCGGCATGCATGGTACCGCGTACGCAAATCATGCGATAATGGACTCGGACCTGATAGTAGCTGTGGGCGCCAGATTTGACGACAGGGTGACTGGAAGGCTCGATGCGTTTGCTCCGCATGCCGGGGTTATTCACATCGATATCGACCCGGCCAGCGTTTCGAAGAACGTCGAGGTTAATATCCCGATAGTCGGCGACGCGAAGACTATCCTGCGAGAGCTGAATAAGCACGTGAAGAAGCCGGATACGAAAGAATGGGTGAAGACGGTAGTGGAATGGAAGAAGAAATATCCTCTAAAATATAAAGAAGACAATGCCTTAAGGCCTCAGTATATATTGGAACAGATATTTGAGGCGACGAATGGTGATGCTATAATCTGTACGGAAGTCGGCCAAAACCAGATGTGGGCCGCGCAGTTCTATAAGTTTACGAAGCCCAGGACGATGCTGTCGTCCGGCGGGCTGGGGACGATGGGCTACGGTTTTCCGGCCGCTATAGGCGCCCAGCTGGGCTCGCCGGCAGCACGGGTCTTCGATATCGCTGGAGACGGTTCGATACAGATGAATATACAGGAGCTCGCTACAGCGGTTGCGAATAAATTGCCGGTGAAGATCGCCATATTGAATAACTGTTACCTCGGCATGGTGAGACAGTGGCAGGAATTATTTTATAAGCATAGATATTCATATACGTGCCTTGACGGCACTGAACCGGACTTTGTAAAGCTTGCCGAAGCTTACGGCGCGGTCGGCATGCTTATCACAAAGAAGGAAGATGTGAGGCCGGCTATAGATAAAGCGCTGGCGATAAATAACACGGTCATCATGGACTTCCGCATTGAGCGGGAGGAGAACGTATTCCCTATGGTGCCGGCAGGCGAGGCTATTAACAAGATGATCAGCGGGGGCCTGGCCTAAAGATGAAACATACGATATCGATTCTTGTGGAGAATAAGTTCGGAGTGCTCGCGCGCATATCCGGACTATTCAGCGCGCGGGGCTTTAACATATCGAGCCTCGCGGTAGGCGAGACCGAGGATCCGACAGTATCGCGTATGACGATAGTAGTCGAGGGTGAAGATAAGACTTTGGAGCAGATAAAGAAACAGTCGAATAAGCTTATTGACGTTATAAAGGTCATCGATTATAAAGAAGGTGATTTTATCGACAGGGAGCTTATCCTGATAAAGGTATCTGTGAGCCCGAAGACAAAAAAAGAAATCCTTGAGGCAATAGAGGCTGTGGGCGCCAAGATAGAGTCTGCCTGTGAGAAGTCTCTGTGCGTAGAGGCATCCGGAGACCAGGCTAAGATAAAGACGCTGTTGGAGTTATTAAGGCCTTTCGGTATATTAGAGGTCGTTAGGACCGGCAGGATAGCGATGGATACGACAAGCAAAGGGCTAAAGGCTGACGGAAAGCCTGAGGTCAACGAATAGAAAGGTCCAGATTTTGACAGAGCAAAACCTGGACAAGCCAACCGGTTGGAGAAATCCAAAATTTTCTCTGTAAAATTTTGGGAAAGGGGATCGCGAAAGATATGGCAAAGATTTATTATGATAAGGACGCGGATCTGAATATCTTGAAGGGCAGGAAGATAGCTGTGATAGGGTACGGCATACAGGGCCGCGGTCAAAGTTTGAATCTCAGGGATTCCGGCCTCGACGTTATCGTGAGCGAGCTTCCGAGCTCAAAGAATTATGAGCTGGCAAGGAAAGACGGATTTAATCCGGTGTCGGCGGAAGAGGCGTCTAAGCAGGCCGACATTGTTCAGATATTGACCGAAGATCATGTCCAGGCAAAGGTATACCATGATTCGATAGCGAAGAACATGACGAAGGGGAAGGCCCTTCTCTTCTCCCACGGTTTCAATATACGTTTTAAACAGATAAAGCCGAACAAGAAGATCGACGTATTCATGGTGGCTCCCAAGGGGCCGGGCGCGCTCTGCAGGAGGATGTATGAAGAGGGCAAAGGCGTTCCATGCCTTATAGCGATATACCAGGACGCGACGGGCAATGCCAGGCAGATTGCGCTTGCTTATGCCAAAGGTATAGGCGGGACGAGGGCCGGTGTAATCGAGACGACGTTTCAGGAAGAGACCGAGACAGATCTCTTTGGCGAGCAGGCGGTACTCTGCGGAGGCGCGAGTGAACTCATAATGGCCGGTTTCGACACGCTGGTCGAGGCAGGTTACCAGCCCGAGATAGCGTATTTTGAGGTTCTGCACGAGCTCAAGCTGATCACCGACCTGATCCAGGAATACGGGATAAGCGGAATGAGGCGCAGGGTCTCTAATACGGCATGCTACGGCGATCTGTCGCGCGGTAAGCGTATTATTAACAAGAGAACGCGTAAGGAGATGAAGAAGATATTGAAAGAGATCGTCTCCGGCAAGTTTGCCAGAGAGTGGATAAAGGAGAATGAAGAGCTCAGGCCCAACTTCAATAAGATGCTTCAGGATGGGGACGCTCATCCGATAGAGAAAGTCGGCGAAGCCTTGAGAAAGATGATGCCCTGGATGGGCAGCGGGAAATAATGAATAATAGCAAGATAATAATATTTGATACGACGCTCAGGGATGGGGAGCAGTGTCCCGGAGCCAGCCTCAATATCAGAGAGAAGCTCGAGGTAGCGAAGCAGCTCGCTATTCTTGGCGTTGACATAATCGA